>JACCDX010767021.1_pt1 | contig 35986 bp, 40 predicted proteins | sample 7449681 | NCBI WGS metagenome assembly JACCDX01 (sample SAMN15323450, study PRJNA562643) | freshwater metagenome | isolation source: river surface water | place: USA:Blue River Watershed | collected 2017-08-18
ATAGTAGTGGTTCCACTAGTAGTAGCCAAAGCAGTGTCTGTACCTACAAAGAGCTTCTTGGCAATACCTACACCACCTGAAGTTGTTATAGTACCTCCATTAGTAGCACTTACAGCATCTGTAACATTTGAAATACCAATACCACCTGAAGTTGTTATAGCACCAGTGATATCTGAAGTACTTGCTGTGGTGTTTGGAGCATTAATAACACCTGCACCAGAAACAGTCACAGGTGTAGCACTACCTATAGTAGTAGTTCCACTAGTAGTAGCCAAAGCAGTGTCTGTACCAACAAAGAGCTTCTTGGCGATACCTACACCACCTGAAGTTGTTATAGTACCTCCATTAGTAGCACTAACTGCATCTGTGGTGTTTGGAGCATTAATAATACCTGCACTAGAAACAGTCACAGGTGTAACACTACCTATAGTAGTGGTTCCACTAGTAGTAGCCAAAGCAGCGTCTGTACCAACAAAGAGCTTTTTGGCAATACCTACACCACCTGAAGTTGTTATAGTACCTCCGTTGGTAGCACTAACTGCATCTGTAACATTTGAAATACCAATACCACCTGCAGATGTTAAAGCACCTGTGACACTTGACGTACTTGCTGTTGTTTCGTCTAAAAAGACAGAACCTTTTGTAATATTACTAGTGCTTCTTAATGTCAGTATTTCTGAAGCATTTAACCCTCCAGTTACCACTTGTCCTCCAGCTCTACCGCCTAGAAGAACATATTGTGTATGATCGTCATCGCCTAATCCAGATAATTCACCGTGGTCAGTTGAAATATTGTTTAATTCTCCAGCAGATGCCCATTTAATACCAGAAGGTTCAGATGAATCAGAAAATAAAACATAACCATCTGTTGAAACTGGTAATCTTGTTTGAGTAGTCCCATTGTGTACAAGTAAATCGCCTTTTGTCGTAGTAGGTTGATAAGTTGTAACAACACCAGAGTTGTTTTTACTTTTTAACAAACCATCAACAATGTCTGTGTAAAAAATACTTTTATTTTGAGTTGGAGTATTTGGTTGAGCAACTTCTGAAAACGTTATTAAACTGTCTTTAAAATTTGTACCTTCTAAGTTTACACCTAAATTTTGCGTATTTTCAAGAATGTTATCTGAAAAAATTGTTCCTTCCACTTCTATATTTCCTTCTCCTTGTAATAAGGGATTATCTCCAGGAATTACAGTAACAGTTCCTTGAAATTTAATAGCTTCATCGGTATCTGTGGCTCTACTCATTCACAGTTACTTTTAAACGTAGAAAATAATCATGTGTATTAAGAGTAACTGTTTTGAACATATCTTTCAAGTTCGTATCTAAGTCTGTTAGTCTCGTTCTCAATTTCTGATACTTCTTCATTATTTCCTTCTATAATATCTTCCATATTATTTATATTTACTTTAATATCTTCCCCTGTTTCTTCTGTAAAATTTACACCAAATGTTTTGTAAAATTCTTCCACACTCCCTGATAAAACATCAGGGCTCCCGTTTAAAATACTATCATATTCTTTGTTTACCCACGTAAAGTAATTTGCAACATTTTGTCTTTCAGATGGATCAAGGGAAAGCATTCTTTTAATATTGTTGTAAAGAGCGGTGTATTTTGTAGAAGTTGCTTTATGTTTTTCAGCTTCCTTTTCATATTTTAAGAATTGTTGTAAAGCAGAAAGAACAGCACTTATATATAAAATCACAGAATTTACAATTCTTACAACAGTTAAGTAATAAGGGTTATCTAGAGTTGACGTATTTGCTGTAAATGTATTGACTGTTGCGGATAAAGAAACAATTATAATAGTAGTTATACTTATGTAAGTATTTCTTTTCTGTAGAATACCGCTATCTCTTTCATGTATCCACTTATATACAGCACAGTTTTTTTGTTGTTCTAAAAGAACAGCCTCCACACTCGCACTCCATTCTTTAGCCATAATGAATATTAAAACTAATGTTTTTTAAATTAAAATTTCCCATGTAAAGTATTATAAATGAAAGAATGCCCAGAGGGTAAAGTAAGAAACCCTGACACTGGAAGGTGTGTAAAGGTAAAAAAGGAATGCTCAGAGGGTAAAGTAAGAAACCCTGACACTGGAAGGTGTGTAAAGGTAAAAAAGGAATGCTCAGAGGGTAAAGTAAGAAACCCTGACACTGGAAGGTGTGTAAAGGTAAAAAAGGAATGCCCAGAGGGTAAAGTTAGAAATCCTAACACTGGAAGGTGTGTAAAGGTAAAAAAGGAATACCCAGAGGGTAAAGTAAGAAACCCTAACAATGGAAGGCGTCGAACAAAATACAAAGGAATAAAAGAAAGAATTCAATATCAAATTGTACCTGAAAACGAAATTAAAAGAGTATGTATATCAGAAAACAATATCCTAGACGATAAAATAAAAATAATCAAAAGGATTGGGACACCATCTGTTTATGGAGAGGTTTTTAGCGCATGTTATCCTTTAGATTGTAAGGGCGAGATAGCTTTAAAAAAAATAGCATTAACACCTTCTGATATCAAGTTAATGAACAACCAATACGATGACGAAGCTTTAAAATCTTCTCTTGCATGGAGGGAAGTAAATTCAATAAAACTTGTAAATTCCCTTGTAACTAAGAATATTTGCCCAAGTTTTCCTATGATATATGGAGTATATTTCTGCCAAAGCTGTAAATTTGAAAACACGATGCTTCAACATCGCCCAGATGAGTGTCTGCTTATACCCAACGAGTTAGCTAACGGAGATCTAAAATACCTTATAAAAGAACAAAAACTCACAAAAAGACAAATGACAGACGCTTACTTTCAAATATTTGTAGCAATTTACTGTATACAAAAATACTTTTCTATGATACATAATGATTTACATTGGGGAAACGTGTTGTTTCATAAGATAAATTATGGTGGTTATATCAAATATATAATAAATAACAAGGAGTATGTTGTTAGAAATCCTGGTTATTTGATGATTTTGTGGGATTTTGGACTAGTTTTACAAGGGGAAAGGTATATAAATTCCCATTTAAGGATGTTAGATATTGGAAGAATTATGCACGTGCTTAATAAATATTACGAAGGATTATTTCGCAGACTTTACAAGATTGGTCGTAAATCATCATCTCCATTGCAATTTATAGAAAATATTTTTCAAGATGAGAGTCTAGATTTATCTGTAAAAGAATACAAAGAAGATGAAATTATAGCAGTTTATAATACTGATACCAAATTGTAAGTAATATACTCAAAAAAAAAATATATATCAGATACTAATAAGATGGAAGACAAGTGCTACATAGTCGGGTTTAATGATTTTTTACTTAATGATATACAATTTTGTTCTCCTGTTTTTCCTACAGTTTCCCAGGCTATAACAAATGCAAATTCAAAAATTATTGAAGTTTTAGCTACTAAATTTGACATATATCCTCAGATAAAGCATATGTACACAGAAGAAAATATAGAAAACACTTCGGAGTCAGTTATTCAAATAACCAACAATAAATCCCTTAAAATTTTAAAAACAGAAAAGATAATAGATATTTACTCTGTAGAAATTATAAAAGGATATATCTACAACAAACATGTGGTAAGGCATGTATTAAAATTTTTCATAAACGAACAAAGGACATTTAATCCAAAACCTGTAAAATCATCATGTGATCTTTTTATACAAGCAGCGATAATGACGCACCCTTTCCAACCAACTATCAAGAAAATTCCCCAAGATATTTTGTCAGAATTAAAAGAAAAAGTTAAAAAATTCAAGATTGATTGAGTTTTTACTTAAAAAATAATTACTAAAATAAACTAATGAAATTTATTTTAGAACTTAAAACAGTTCAGAGTAACAATATAAAAATTCTTTTTGAAGTCCTAAAAGAAGTTCTTCTTGGAGATATAAATATAGTATTTACACCAACTAATATAAAAGTTGTGGAAATGAACCAGAGGCAGATAGCAATGGTTTATCTTAATTTGAAATCAGAAGCATTTGAATATTACTACTGCGAGAGAGAAGTTATTGTCGGTATAAACACCACAAACTTTTATAAAATTATTAAAATCTGTAAAAATAGTGACACGATTTCCTTTTTTATTGAAAGAGATAAGGAAGATTTCCTTGGAGTTCGTATGGAAAATAGTGATGACAATAGGATTTTTGAAAGTAAAGTACCTTTGTTAGATATTCCTTACTCTTCTCTGGAAATTCCTACAACAGAGTTTGAATCTGTTATAAGTCTACCATCTACAAAGTTTCAAAAATATATAAAAGATTTGAACTCTTTAGGAACGGACTCTGAACTAGAAATAACAAGCGTTGGACAAAAGGTTATATTCAGCTGCAAGGGAGATTTCTCATCTAATAAAGCTGTTATAGGAAAGTCACTTGAGACCAAATTTCAAGGAGAAACAACAGATGTTGTCCAAGGGAGATTTCATTTAAAGTTTCTGATACTTTTCACAAAGGCTACAAATCTTTCAAATGTTGTACATATTTATCTAAAAAATGACTATAGCATCATCCTTGAATATACTGTTGGTAGTTTGGGAAGTCTTAGATTTATACTTAGCCCTGTAAGATAATTTATTTTCTCGTCTCTTAATATAAAAATATGCCTGTAAACGTAGGTAATTTTGATATTACAAAACAATGTCCACAGATTTATATCTACATTTTTTCTGTTTTAACAGCTTTGATTGTTTTGACGAAAACTAAAGATACTGAAAAAGTTATAGCAACTTTGATTGCTGGGTTTGTATCAACAATAATGTTGATGGGCATTAATTACTGTGATTGGACATTCCAATGGTTGACATGGGTATTTTCAGCGTTTTATTTAGTAAATGCTTCTGCTGATATTGTAAGACTTCTTAAACCAGAAGAACCAGAACAAAAATAATTTGATCAAATGCGTACATTCTACTTAAAAAAATAAATTATCCTTAATTAAGGAGAATGTCTTTTAAAATTGAACATGAAAACCCTGATAAATCTATGAGTATTGGAACAGTTAATACTCCAATAGAAGATATCAAATTTAAAAGCAGACAATTTGATCAATTTAAACACAGAGAGACCTCAGATGAAGAGGGAGAAACATTAGGTCTTAATTTCCTAGCAAATCAGGATAAAAAGGTAGATAAATCTTCGGATTCTTTTTCAGAACAATCTAGAGGCGAATACCCTCCTTCACAGTCAGAAGGAGGAGGGTACATGGATAATGCTTATATGAGGGAAGATATGGGAGGGGATGATAATTATCAAGAACAAGGTCTTTCTTATGAAGAAATCCAACATCAAAAAGCTTTTTATCTTTCTCAGTTGAAAAGACTGGAGAAAAAGGGACACTTCTGTTCGAGAAGACTTGGAACAGAACATAGTTTATCTGAAATAAAAGGAGAAGTTCTTAAAATTAAAAAAGAAATTGAAATAGATAGAGGTATAAATTATTGTAAAAAGGGGCTCATGTTCTTTGTCACAACCATTGAAATGTTGAATAATAGGTATGACCCATTTGACATAGAACTTGACGGATGGTCAAATGTTATGATGGCTGACCAGGATAACTATGACGATGTTTTTGAAGAATTATATGAAAAGTACAACACAAAAGTATCAATGAGCCCTGAGATTAAACTTATCTCAATGGTTGCTGGTAGTGCTATGATGTTCCATTTGCAAAAATCTCTTGTCAATAAACACCTCTCAGGAAATGGAGGAGGTCTTCTTGGGTCTCTAGGTAACTTTGCAAACAATTTTACCCAACGTGAAAAATCCCCAGAACCACAAAAGATGAAAGGACCATCTGTAGATACAGACGAGTTGCTTAGAAAACTAAACACAGATGATTTTAGCGACATTTCTTCAAATACAAGTGCAGACCAAGGCCCATCTGCTGTTGAAATTTCTGTACCAGTGCAAAAAAAGAAAGGACGTCCGCGAAAAAAGCAAGACTGAATTAATTAATTAGTTTATTTTTTATATGTTAATAATATTAAAGTGAAAACATGTTTTATTGCTCCCTAGATGAAGCTTTTGGAGATTTTTTATTACCAAACGATACCGTGGAAATAACTACTTCACCTTTAAAAGAAACCCCTTATACATCTCTTTACGACAATGATATAGGCTGCTCAGATATGAGAGAACATTGTACTAGATGCCCAGAATGTTCTGCGTTTTTTTCACGACTTCATAAAACAGAAGAAATAAAAGAAGGCTTTCAAGAACAAAAAAAGAAAAATATATTTCTTTTACTGTTAATTCTTTTTATCTTGTGGATATTAACAAAAAAATGATATATTTTAATTTCTTTATAATTATTAAATTACCATATGACACAGCAAACAGTTGTTGACAGATTTTCTGGTAGAAAGATAATCATAAAGGAACCCCTAAAATTAATAGATACTCTTGAAACTATAAAGGAAAAGATTTTCATCTCTTATGACCTTTCAGATATCTTTATAACTCCAGAACTTATGGCTATAAGCGATGGAAAACAATATATAACTACTGAAAATGCTTTAAAAACTTCAGTAGATTTAAACAAGTTGGTAGTTTTTAACCTTTTAGAAGAAATATCTGACTATATTTTAAAAAATCTTCAAACATTTACTGTAAATAACCCTCCTTTAAAAAAATTATTTTCTTCTCTTAAAAAGTCTTATGTTTCTTTGACTGAAAATACTTTAAAGTTAGCAATAGAGTGGATAATATCAAAGAATGTCACACGTGATGTGTCCCCAGAACTAAAGATATGGCAAGATAAAACAAGAGCTCTTCAAAAAGACCTTTTAAATTCTATTAAACAAGAACAAATACCTAGGGTAAAAAAATCTTCTTTCATTAAAAAAAACAAAGAAGGAGAAGCAATATACAGCGTTGTTCTTACTCACATGCATTACAAGATAGCAGATGAACCCATAGATCTTTTAAAAGTTATCAAGGAATTTAAGTTAGATTCAAATATACCTTTAATGTATATAAAAAATCCTGTAACAAAAGAACCTATAGTTAAGATTTACAAGAACTTTCCTCCGCAACAAATAAAAGAGTGGTTAGCACCAGACGAATTAAAATTAAATGCAAAAGATGTTCTAGTTTTAAAGCTAAGAACATCAAAGAATATTTTTTCATCTGTTAACATTTCAGCAAAAGATAGAAAAATTACAAATATCTATATGAAACGTGTGCTGGTAAAAGAAGCTGAAACTACTCTAGAAGAAGCTGAAAAATGTACAAAGTGTTTAACAAATCTTCTTAAGCAATTAAGATCAATCTTTCCTAAAGTTAAAATAGATGTTTTAGACACAAAACTGACATATTCGTCTATTGTTCTTAATACTATGAAGAAGGTTAATGTTCAAAAACTTTTAGCATCTGTAAAAGAATTTGAAGATATTTTTGAAGTAGTATATGATATTGAAAAAGATAAATCAAGGGTAAAACTGAGATATAAACCATTTGACGCAACAGTTTTATTTAGGAAAGGAGAATTAGAAAAAAATGGAAACACAATCAAAACAACTAACATCACTGTTACAAAGTTAACAAAGGAAACACAGATTAAAGAATTTATTAAAGATATCAGTAATTTGTTAGAGGCATCAGACGTCCAAGAAAATGTTTTAGAGTTTGTAGATTTTGAGTTAATTGAAGTAAAGAATGATTTGCCTGAAGAAATCGTACGGATACCAAAGTTAGAACTCAAGAAATTAAAAGAACAAGGAGCTCTTTTAGATGCTGTAGGGTGTCAAAAATCAAGACAACCTGTCATTTCCTCTGATGAAGAACCTTTAAAAGATAGTTATGCTCTAAATTTTGAAGGGAATAGATATATATGTAAAAACCCTGATTATCCTTTTCCAGGATTTACTTCCAAAAATTCCCCATGTTGTTTTAAAAAAGATCAAAGAGGAAAACCAGTATACAAAAGAAATATAGGTGTAAAACAAAGGTTTTTAAAAAGTTTCATGACAGATAATGACATTATTAAAAAAGGTATAATTACAACAGATAAAGATTTAGAAGACGGAAGACTTGGCACACTTGATGAAAAATTCAGCAATATCCTTTCAAAAGATTTTTTAAGATTTGGTGTTTTACAGAATAAAGACAGTATGTTAAACTGTCTTAACACAGCTTTTAAAACTAATATAGCAAAGGAAACTATTAAAAAATATAGAGAAGATAACCCTAATAATTCTTACACAATTGTAGATGTTTTATCAGCTATTTTTGACGCTAATATAATAATTTTCTTAGATGATGAAAAGAGAATAAAATGTAAAGAAAATACCTACATGCCTTTTAAACATTTTGTTTTGTTAATAAAAAGAGAACGTACATACGAGTTGATAGTTTTAAAACAGAGCCAGGCATCTTTACAGAGATTTTTTACAAAAGACGATGAATATATAACAAAAATAAAGAGTATCTACAAAACGAGTTGTATAGTAAAATATACAGGTACCCCTAACCCTCCAATGACTATTTTGGAACTTGTAGAAGCTGGAATTACTATAAAAGGACAGATAACAAATACTTTTGGACAAACTACGTATCTTAACACAAACATAGGGTTAATACCTGTAGTTCCTTTTAAATCTATTCCTCAAATAAAACAAACCACGTTTGAGGCAGCTAAACTCAACGCTTCTGACCAGTATGAGCTTTTATCAAAAACAGATATAGACTATGTCAAACCTGTTGGAAAAATTTTAAATAAAAAAGGAAAGGTTTCAGGATTTGTTACAAAATCAGCCCTGATAATACCTGTTATCCCAGGGGAATTGAGAACAAGTTTACCAACAGTTTTTAGACAATTTGACGAAAAGATAGATGAAATTCTTTTCTCAGGTAAAGGAAGTATAAAGGGTGAATTTTCTTATATTTTAGATCTTAAATTCTTTAAAGAATTATATGAAAGATTAAGATACACTTTATCTAGTGCTTTGTCAGAAAACAAAGATTTAAAGGAAAATATGAAAAAGATACTTGAAGGTTTAAAATATTTTAACCAGCAAGAAAAGTTAGATACTCTTACGTCTGCTGTTGATATTATTCTCATTGGGGAAGTAGTATTTGTTGATAAACTTATATCCAAAGAAGTAAGGTCTGTTAGAAACGTTTGCAGAATTTTATCAAAAGATGAATGCGATGATGATGTATTTTGCTCGTCTTCTGGAGGATGTAAATTGGCTATAGAGAAAAAGACTTATAAAAATTTTGTGAAAAAGATAGCTCTTGATTTAATAAACAATAACCAAATACTAGAAGGAGAAGTTAAGAAAGAAATGTTAAATAAACAAAATTTTATAAACAGAAAAGATGAAGTTATTCTCCTATCAGAAGCAGATCTTATTAAATATTTCACGTGAAAACATAATATTTATTTTACCTTTCCACATTAAGAAATGGACTTCTATTCCAGAACGTTTAAAAGAATTCGTAAAGCAAAACCAGATGTAAAAGATGAAACAATTAAGACTTACTTGTTAAGTATTAAAAAAATTTCAAAGGAGATGTTTAATTCTGAAACACCAAAGGTAAAATACATTAAAAACTTTGATAACATACAAAAGTACGTTAAAGAAATCCCAAGTCTTGCTTCTCAAAAATCTATGATAACCGCTTTTCTAGTTATTGCAAAAGTTTATCAAAGGCATTTAGGTAAACATGTTGTTGAACTTTACTCTGAATTCCATAAGGAATTATCTAAAAAACAGGAAGAGAGTTACCTTGATAACGATAAAACAGAAAGAGAAGAAAAAAATTGGTTAACAATGGAAGAAATTTTAGAAACAATTGATAAACTAAAAGATGAAATAGAAGGATGGAACCCAAATCACTCCAAAAGAAGATTAGCAGATAAAGTACAACAACATCTTGTTCTATGTCTTTACACTATGTTACCTCCTTTAAGAAATGACTATTCTCTTGTCAAAATAGTACAAGACCCAGATTTTGAAAAAAACGAAGAAAATATAGACAAAAATTTTAATTATATAAATATTTCTACATCTACTATTCTTCTCTGTAGATACAAAACAGACAAAGTATACGGTATCAAAAAGATAGAAATACCTAAAAAGTTGTTAGATATTATATGTAACTGGGAAAATGTTAAAAAGGATACTTTTGGAGACAGTATCACCAATGATTTTATGTTATTAAATACAACTACATTAACACCTATGAAGTCAAACTCGCTTACAAGATATTTAAACAAGATATTTTATCCAAAGAATATATCAACTACTTTACTTAGGAAAATCTACCTTAGCGAGAAGTACCCTGTATTAAATACATATAGAGATCAGTTAAAAGACGCTGATATAATGTGTCACAGTGTTTCTATGCAAAAGATGGTTTACTCAAAGAAATAAAAAATTGAATTTTTATTTCCGTATTTTTTATTTTATCTACAATAACATATATGGTTAAAAGATTAAAAATCCCCTCTTTCATTTTACGTGTAGTAAAAGGACCTTTTAAAGGTTATTATGCAGAATTTAGGTCAAGATTAAGACAAGGAGAGTTCATTCAAGTTGTTCTTTCTGCTACAGGTCAAACAGCTACTCTTCCTGTAGAAAATGTTGTATTTTTAATGGAAGATGGTAGTAGTCTCCAATATGAATATAATAACGCTGGTGGTTTAGTTTTAAAGAAAATTACAGCAGACAACTTAGTTGAAGAAGCAGATATTGAAAAAATAAAAGAAATGGCTTCAAATTCTATTAAAATATCTTCAAAAAATATCAACGATGATATGGATTTTTCAGAGTACTTTTCTGAAACAAGTACAGATGCTAACAAAAGAAAACGAGACAGTGAACCAGAAGATGATATCGTGTCAGAAGAAGGAGATTATGAAGAAAGAGTTCAAGAATTCATGGAATCTTATAACACCATGTATCATATGGCAAGGAACTCAGTACATATAACTGATCACCCTGTTTCTCTTTATATGAAAGAATTTTTTGACGTGCTTGGGTTTGATATGGATAACACGTCTGTTAATAAACATTCTGAAATTTTAAAAGATGCTTTGAAAAAAGTTAAAGTTGCGTTTACTACAGATTTTTATAAGATTTCTGTTATTGCTTATATTTTTATTTATGTAAATAATATGGGAATAGGGTATCCTATTGCTATCCCAGGATGTGTATACAGATCTAACGACGATCCTGAATTTATCTTATGCGCTGCTTTAAAATCAGGATTTTTAGTAACAGATAAAAAGGTAAATCTTTCTCCATTTATCTCTAAATTAACAGAGTTGCTTGACACAAAAATTATCCCAGCTGACATAACAGAAGGAATTACTAAAACTTTCACAAGGATAAAGGTGAACGAACCTAAGAAAAAACAACTACTTCCTATAATAGTTTTAGAACCATCTCCTATGAGGTTCCCTCTAATAGGGTCATCTAAAGCATCAGATATAAAAAATAACACAAAGGAAAAAATACTTACTAAAATAAACAAAAAAATACAAGCCTCTAAAAACAAGGAGGAGATAAAAATGTTAAAAACTTTTGAAGCCAATTTTGATAAATATATCCAAGGAGAGCTTTTTAGAAAAATTAATACAGAACCATCTGACATGGAAAGAAAACTCCTAATTCCCTTTATAAAGGAGTATAAAGAAAGAGTTTTATTTGAAGAAGACAAGTTTTACTCTGCTCTTAAAAAGAAAGATTACGCAACTGGTAAAAATTTTAAAGAATTTGAAGATACTGTTAAAAACGATATCAATTCCAGAATTAAAGAGGCTCTTAAAAGAGGTAAAGTTTCAAAAAACGACAGAGAAGCTCTCAATTATGTGTTAGATAATCATGAAAAAATCATTAGGTATACACCAGATGATATAAGAGATTTGAAATTAAGTCTTAACACAGCAGACGAAAAGGAAAAAGAAATTATTCAAGTTGTAGTGAAATATAAAAAGATATTTTCTAAGCTTTTAAAGAAAATAATTCTCAAACAAAAAGAAAATGAGGAAAACGTCTTGAAAAATCGGTTGCAAGAAGAAAAAACTTTGAAAAAGTTAAAGATATAAAGAACATGAATAAATAAAAAAACAAAAGAAGCCAACATATCTAAAAAATATGTTGGCTTCTTTTGTTTTTTTTATTTATTAAACAGTAAGTATGTCTGATCTTTTAAAAGAATTGAAAAAGGAAAGAGACTTTCTAAATTCTAACAATCAAGATATAGTTAATCATGTATATAATCTTTGTATAAAGCATATAAAATTTTTAAATTCGTTGGGTAACACAAACTACATATATGAAGTCCCAGTGATTTTAGTAGGATTTCCATTGTATGATTTAAAGACAGTTTCTTTATCAGTATTTAAAAAGTTAAAAAAAGCAGGATTTGAAGTCTTTATACCATCATTAGGAAAGATCTATATTTCTTGGAAAAAAATTTAATTTTTAAAAACTGAAATAAATTCTTAATCACGATGGCTACAGAAATTACACTCGACGAAATATGGCAAGATTCTGAGTTTTACGACGTATCTTTAAGAAATGAAAATGAAAATGACAAAGAAAATGAAAATGAAAAAGAAAATGAACTAAAATGCTTATGTGATCAATCCGACGATGAAAGAGAAATTATTGAATGCGATGGTGATTTAATATGTGATAGTTGCGGACTTATATTAAAGTCTTTTAATATTTCCTTTGAAGCAGAATGGAGATGTTTTAACACAGACGAAGGAATGGATACAAAAGGTCATAGAGTTGGTAACCCTATAGATAACTTAATTCCTCAAACAAGTATGTCTACAGGTATGACAGGTGGAAATGTGAGAATGAAAAATTTAAATATGTGGTTATCTATTCCTTATAAGGAGAAAATTCTTCTTAATATAAGAGGATTTGTAACACAGGTTGTGAATATAAACAGATTACCACCCTATTTAATAGGACACACTGTAGAAACCTACAAAAAATTTTCTGATATTAATGAAAATTGCTTCAGAGGTAAAAATAGGAAAGCTATTATAGGTATCTGTTTTTACTATTCTTCTAAACACCTAAATCTTCCTATATCTTATATATGTAAATGTTTTGATATAGATAAAAATATATTCAATAAATACTGTAAAGTGTATAATGAACATTGTGATACTTATGATAACCAACCAGTAAATTCAGTAGATTTATTGGAAAGGTTTGGTAATCAACTTGGGTTATCTTTTCATGTTCAGAAACTAGCAAAGAATATACTGATAGCTTGTGAAAAAATTAACCTTCTTCCTTCTGTCGGTACTCAAACACTTGTTAGCTCTGTTTTCCTTTTTATTAATCAGGAGATGCAATTAAACATGGATAAAGAAAAAATCGTAAAAGTTTGTAATGTTAGTATAACATCAATGGTGAAATTTTATAAAATTATAACAAAAGAAAAGCTAAAGATTTTTAATTATGTCAAAGAAACAAATTAAAAAAAACAAGGCAAGGGCCTCCGCTAATTTTTTAGCGGAGGCCCTTGCCTTGTTTTTTTTAGGATTTTTTTAAAAGTTTTTATTTTTTTTAGGGTTTTTAAAAGTTTTTATTTTTTTTAGGATTTTTTAAAAGTTTTCTTCTTGGATAAATTCTTCGTCGTTTTTAGGAGAATGAAGTTTGCAAAATTTGTCTTCAGTAGACAGTTTGTTAGAACATTGTTTATTTTTTCTAGAACCTGAAGGATACCTATACTCGCATTGTTTCTCAATTGGAGTTTCTTCTTTTTGTCCTTCAAAGAGACCGAATTTAACGCCTTTTAAGTTATGTAAAGTACACAACTCTTTATTTTCTCCTTTTTCATGCTTTTTACCACCACATCTTTCTCCATCCTTTTTGAGAGCCACACATTGTTCTTCTGGATTAACTACTCTTTTAACTTTTACAGAGTTCTTTTTCTTCCCTTTATCTTTAGTGTCTTCATCAGAAACTTGGAAAGCTTTTAAAATGTCTTCAATATCACCTAGAGACATTTCAACTTTACCACTTTCTTGATAAATTCCTCTTAATGTAGTGATTAAGAAGGAGATTAATAACGATTGTGTTTGATTTGTGCTCATTTTGCTCTGTGATTTTTTTAAGAATTTTGCCTGAAAAAATTCAATTTTTTTTGAATCGCGTAAAATAAAGAAAAGTAATATGTCTATTGAATAACAAATGTCTGAAACACAAGCATCAACTAAAATTGAAGATTTACCAGACAATATCAAGGAAACAGAAGAATTGGTAAACGATCTTGATCATATTGTAACTGAAACGGAAAGTGAAGCAGAGACAGAAAGAGATACACTTGTATATAATTCTGAAAAAGATGAAAGTCAAGATACTTTAGTAGAGATGGTTAAAGACTTTGTTATTATTTTTAGTCTTTTTCTCACAACATCTTCTCTACAGTTTTCTTCTATAATAAGTAAAATTCCGGGATTAAGCACGTATGCTTCATCAGGTAGTATTACTTTAACTATTATATCTGGTATAGTAGCTGCGTTTTTGTTTTTAGCTGTTAAACAACTCCTAAAATTAATTTAATTTTGTACATATAACTAAATGAGACCATATAAAGAAAAGAAATTTCAAGATCTTCTGGTTTCTCTTTTTGTTACAAAAACAGTTTCTAACAAAAATATTGTAAATTCATTAGAGAACGTGATTTATTGTTTCAAGAAAACGTCCACAACACCTATATTAAATTATTTGGTGAAAAATACTTTTCTAAAGCATTATAGTGCTGGTGAAAACCTAAGTAATTTACTAGTTACTATTGATAATCTTAAAAAGAAAAATCTAAACTCTATTCTTGATTTTGCTTTAGAAGATGCAAATACATCTACAAAAGATGTTATAAAGCAATTAATGAAAACAGTTGATATAGCTTCCACTAGAAAAAACTCCATAGTTGCTTTTAAAATGACATCTCTAGTTGATTATAAAACTCTTTGCGAATTATCCAAAGAAGAACCTAAATATTATCCTAATATATTAGGTAAAAAGTTAGATATTATATGGGGATTTTTTAATTATGCAAGGTTTAAAGACGTTTGTGTAACAGTTGACGCTGAACAATCTGAAATTCAACCAGCAATAAACAATATTACTCTAGATTTGATGAAATTTTACAATAGAAACTCTGACAAACCTTTTATATATAACACTTACCAAATGTATCTTACAAATTCTTTACAGAGACTTCAGAATGACTTTTATAAATCTAAAAAACAAAATTTTTGTTTCGGTGTCAAACTGGTAAGAGGTGCTTACATGATTTCAGAAAGACAACAAGCAATACTTAAAAATAAATGCTCTCCGGTATACAACACCGTTGAAGAAACCCACTTAAATTACGATAAAGCTGTTAAATTTATCATTGAGAATTCTCTTGATGTTATAATAGCAACACATAATCAAGAATCCATATACAAAGCTATTAATATAATGGACAATCTTAAAATTTCAAAACAACGTGTAATATTTGCCCAGCTTTTTGGAATGCAAGACTCTTTATCAGATAAGATATCTTCATTAGGGTTAAGAACTTACAAATATGTTCCTTATGGAAATGTTGAAATAATGATACCATATTTGTTAAGAAGAGCTCAAGAAAATCTTCAAATGGTTGAAAGTACAAAAATGGATAATCAAGAGATCTTAAAAGAAATTTTTTTGAGATTAAAATTAGAAAAATTATTTTATACTGCAAAAGTAAATGGAAGTAAACAAGAAGATAAAAGATCTTGTAAATCTTAAAAAATCTAATCTAAGATATATAACAGATTTGCTCCAAACTCATAATTTACACGAGCTTAAACAGGCAGTAGAAGTTCAAAAATCTATTAATAGAGAACTGCAAGCTTTTCTAGAAGCTGGGGAAATATTACCAGAAACTGATGATATTTCTATATCACCGGAAGGTGATAGTTCTTTTGTCTCGGTAACGGCTTCTAAACAGGATAAAAGCGTAGACCTTGAATGGAGAAGAAACTTATTTAAAAAGAGAGCTTTAGAGTTATTTCCTTCAAGTACAGAATCTCACTGTGATTTATTAGAAAATTCTTTACAACAGTTTATAACAAGAGAAAATGAAAATTTTAGACCTTCTCAAGAACAATTAAACGGTGTCTCAAGACAAAAGAAGTATGAGGATTTCTTTCCTCCGAGACCAGATTCGAACCCGAAACCAATAGTGTTTCAAAAACTTCCTCTAGATATAGAACATGGTGTAAAATTACATTCAGAGTCTGTTTTTGTAAAAGATCTTGAAGAAGAAGTACAGTCAGAAATCACACCAAGACAAGAAGAGAGTTTATTGTTTAACTATGAACCTATTTCCTTAGGAAAAGAGACTCCTTCTACCTCTACCCAAGAAGTATATACAAATGACGATTTTGACGATATATATTCACCATATTTTTAAGACATGTTTATTTCTTACTTTTTATATTCTTTATAAACAGTAACAATATGACTGGAGCATTATTACAATTAAATGTAAAAGGTCCTCAAGATTTATTCTTAACTGGGAATCCTGAACACAATTTTATTAAACAAGTTTACAAACGTCATGTAAATTTTGCTATTCAGAAAAAATCTATTAAATTTCAGAATGATGTAGATTTTGGAAGAAAAACAGAAATACATATTCCACGTTACGGAGATCTCTTACATAAACTATATTTTAGGTTTAAACTTCCCAGCTTAACACCTACTTCAGGTACCTACGCGGGTTGGACAAATTCAATAGGCCATGCTTTAATAGAATATGTAGATCTAGAAATAGGTGGTCAGATAATAGATAGACACTATGGGTTATTTTTGGAGATCTGGGATGAACTAACACAAAGTCCTAGTATAAATAGCAATAGTTATCTTTTGGTAGGTAAATTTAATCATAAAGAATCTCTTCAGAAATCTGCTCTTTTGGAAACAGAATACGAAGTACCTTTACAATTTTATTTTTCAAGAAATTTAGGAGCTTCATTACCTTTGATAAGCTTACAATATCATCCTGTCAAGCTCATATTTAAACTTAGATCTTTTGACGAATGTATTATTTATGATGGAGTAACCCCTCCAGAGGAAGTAAATATGTTAGATTCCAGTCTTTTAGCAGAGTATATTTACCTGGAAGATCTTGAAAGAATGAAATTAAAAGACAAGGAGCATTCATTTTTAATACAACAAACTCAAACAGTTTTTAAAGAGTCTGTACCTTTTACAAACGGAGGGTTTCATAAAGCTCTTTTACCATTTAACCACCCTTGTCTAGAGCTTATCTTTGTTTTAACAGAGCAAGATAGTGAAGATAACAACGACTGGTTTAATTTTGCCCAAAGAACAGTTATTACAGCAGACCCGGTCATTCCTCTTTTAGAAAATGCAAAATTGTTAATAGATGGGAAAGAAAGAATAGAGACTTCTTCAGAATTTACCTTGAGAATAGCAAATAATGCAAGATATCACACTTTAGCCCCAAGTAAACATATTTACACAATTCCTTTTTGTAACGAACCTGAAAAATTTTATCCAACAGGATCTTTAAACTTTTCGTTTATTGATCAAGTTGAACTACAAATACAGTTGAAAAAACAGATAAATTCCCCTGTGAATTTATACGTTTTTGCTAAAAATTTTAATATTCTTAGGATAAAAGATGGAATGGTTCAATTAGGTTTCAGCTCTTAAAGTTGTATCTCATCCAAAATTGATGACCAAGAATTATTGATTTTGGAAATAGAAGAAATTTTAGAATTTTTAACTTTCCACCATACAACATCGGCTTTAACAGATGATGTAGAATTTCCAAAAAGCTCTGGAATAGTTTTTAATTGACTATTTAACCATAAAACAAGTTCTTCTCTGTAGTCTTCTGTTAATAATTCTGAATTTGGAAAAATATAAGTAAAGACAGGTCTATCAGCACTTATCCACATTTTAATAAACCCTCCCTTTTGAGAGTATTTCTCATCTTTCAAGAAATCTTCTTTACAAGAGTATTCTTCAAAAAAGTACTCAACTAAATTAGATTCAGAAAGCTCTGTTATTTCAAGATCAAGCTGAATCTTGGGAAAAATATCAAAAAAACCTATGTTCTCACAGACATTGAAATCAATCAACCTACCGTCTTTTGTAATAACGTCAGGGAATGATGTTAACCATTTATGTTTTTTATGAGTAAAAAAGTTACAATTTTCCTGTATTTTTTCTCCTAGATTAAGAAAAAAAAGTTGTTTTGCAATAGGTAAAAATTTTTCTTCATGCTCAGAAGATTTTTGAATATTAAGTAGTTCGTTGCTTGTGTACACTTTCATCTAAAAATTATAATAAAACTATTTTTAAATGTAATTAGTCATCGTCTGAAGCTTCTGTGTTGTTATCTGAAAACAAACATTCATCATCTGTAAGTTCTATATGTAGAGTAGTTCCTTCTACATAAGTTTTTTCCTTTGCTAGTAATTTTTTATAATTATCACCTTTTTGATAGTAAACTAGGTTGTTATATTCCCTTTCTAGAACAGGTCTTGTGTTCTCAAACCACTCCTTATCCCTCTTTATTCTTACAATAGACTTATCGGTAACTTTCCAGTAAACAGGTGTTATTTTAATAATCTCTTTTTTAAATTTTTCATCAATCATTTCGGGTAGGTTTTTCATCTGAACTTCAGCCCATTTTAAAAGGTCTTGTTCTTTATCAAGAAATTCTTTTTCTGGATAAATATACTGTATCTGAGAAGGATCGCAAGGAATATCTTTATTCTCAAGTTTTTCAACTTTTATAAAAATACCCTTATTAAACACTTTTTGGTCCAATGTTTCATCGTCAAGAAATTCTTCTTCACTTTCAAACTCTGTAAATTCATACTCTACAAAATCACAGTACTCCAAGTCACAGACTTCCAACTGAAGTTGAACTTGTATATAGTAGTAAAGAGGAGGTACACCTGTAATTTTCCTTCTGAAAGGGCATTTGATTTCAATCATAATACCATCTGGGGTTATCCCATCAGGGCTAGCTCCTAACCACTTGTATTTTTCATGAACTATTAGCCCAAATTCCATAACAGGTTTGTTTGTAAGGTTAGAATATAAATCTGTTACCACAGGTTCATATTTCTGCCCCCAGTAAGTAGCTATATTACCTTTAAAGCTACTTTGTTTGCATTTGTCTAACATAAACTGTGTCTTATTACTGTAAGGATTACAACATTTTTTATTATAATCAAACACATCGTCAAGATCATACTCCTTCACATACCCAGAACATGTCGCTTTATCTCTTATCAATAAGGACGCCGCTGAAGAAGCAGTTATCAAAGATCTTCTTACATCATACCATTCAGGTGTCCTTTGTTCGTACTGAGGTCTTTGCTTCAAGTTTAAAACTCGTTTATCCATTCTTTTATTTTAGTGTTTCTTTTTTAAATCCATTTATTTTCTACCATAGTATTAATAAAGATGTTCTATATTGTTGTATTAACCATAGTGTTAATACTTATCTGGACAGTGTTCTCCTTAAAAGAAAGGTTTTCACCAGTGCCGTATAACACTGATAACATAAAGGATGATTATAACATAGGTACTATTAATCCAGTTTCTTTTGACGATGCAAGATTAAAAGAAATTCTAGAAACTTTTAACAACTTTCCCTTGGATATTGATGTGCCTCCCTTTACAGGTGTTATACCTGTAGAACAGGATTTTCATCCTGTACAGATAACAGACAGGATAGAAACAGATTTCGCTATTAAAAAATTTATTGATCAGCTTAATTATACAAGTGGGTACTCCTTTTCTCTTCTAGAAAATTCAAATATAATAGGAGAAGTAGCAAGTAAACAAAATCAGATATTACAAAGGTACGATTCTTTCTTTTTTGTATATGACAAGAAACAAAACTCTACAAAGAGAATAAATCTAAAGTTTATGATAGAAAAATTCCCAGATTTTCCCGGAAAGATAACTATTTTAAAAGCTACTTCAGGAGTATCATCTGGAGAACAAGCGCCAATATTACCTCCTGCAGAAGACCCTTTTGTAAATACTCACCTTGCAAAAGTAAAAAATAAATTAGATAGGGCTTCTCCTTATAATTCTGATGAATCAGATTTTCTTCTTACAAAAGAAGATATAGATATAGAAGAAGAAAGAAGGAAACTTGTTCAAAAAATAAGAGAAAGTTATAGATGTTTAGGTATACCTCAAGCAGAAGCAATAGATAATGCAGCAGAGTGTTTAAATTTTGGAGGAGTATGGGATAAACCGGCAAACACAAATGAAGAATGCCCCTTTTATCAAGCTAATAAAAATTATGATAATTTTAGAGGTGGAGTTAGACAAGATTATTGTGAAATGCCTTCAGGTGTAAAGATAAAAGGTTTTAGAAATTTTGAAAAATCCCCAGAGGATTACAAACCTTTGTGTTACAACTGTAATACCGATCTGATAGGACAAGGAAGTTTAGGTTTATGTTGTTCTGTACAACAATTTCCAGATTATAAATTTCCAGGAGATCAGGTAGATAGATACAATTCAAGAGCTCAACTTTCACAAAGAGGTTTGTCTGTAAATTAATTTATTATTTCAATGAAAATGGAAATAATGAATTCTATGTCTATTGTAATGCTAATAAGTGGTAGAGATTTGGTATATTTACAGAATAAAAACTGATAAAGGTGATACACTCGTATCACCAATAATATATCAAGATAAAAATGTTTCATATTGAACTTAAAATTTTGACCCTCTTCTAGACTTGTTTTTTACAGGTTTTTTAGAATTTTCTAGTAAACTAGCTTTGGAAGCAGTTTTTGACTTTGGTTTAAAATTTGTATTGAATGTGCTTCCACTTACAACATTTTTAAGATTTTCTAAAAGATCATCTAATTCCTTTTCCCTTTGCATTCTAATAGATTCCAAACTATCTTCAAATTCTTTTTTTTCTTTTATTCTTTGTAACATCTTTTGTTCTGCCTTTTGTTTAGCAAATTCTTGCTTTTGCTTTTCCATATTTTTCTTTGCAGATTTTTTTCTGTTAATTTCCTCTAAATCAATCCCTACAAGACTACCAGCTTTCTGAATGATTGGTACTACTTTTTCTCCGATAAAAACTTGAGTTTTTGTTAACTTTTTAGGTTGCCCCATTATATATTAATTAAGACAGAAAAAAAAAATTTAATCTTCTTCAGAATATTCTTGTCTTTTTGTTGGATTTTTATCAATGTCTGATAGGTGGTTTCTTATCTTTGTTATAATAATATCTATCTGTGACACTATTGTAGCGTCAGACTGGTATGTTGTCTTTAAATTTACCAACCCTTTGATACTTTTTTGCAAGTCTTCCTGGATTAAATCTAATATCTCATATTGTCTTTGATGTTCTCTTTCTAACTTGTTCTTTACAAGAGGGTTTTTGATGCCTGTATTTCCATATTCTTCATAGTACTTTGTGTTTACTATATCATTGCTTCTTTCTATGGCAAAGTCTATAAGATTGTTTATATCTTCAATGCATTTTTTTCTGCTGTCACGATTCCAGAAACGAGTAAAAGATGAAAAACCAGATTTTTTCTCAAGAGATAAAGCACCAGATTTAGATCTTTTAACACGTCCATTTTCAGGAATTTTGGAAATAATTTTTAAAGATAATAGAAGATTGTCTAAAACTTTCATCCCAGATAATTTAAACTTAGGAAAAAATTTCAGACACTAAATACACTTAACCATCGCAACACACCAGAAAAAAATTGAATTTTATAGTTCTGACCTCATATTTTAGCACTATGAGTTCCCAATTGAAAAACATTTATAAAGAGCTGAAAAACGAATACTCTAAAAAAGAGGCTCCAGGTTCTATTAAAAAGAAGATGAAGATATTATATGATATTACTAAAACTGAAAAAACTAGAAAACATTCTATTATTATAAACATTCCTTGGAAAGAGTTAACAAAGAAACAAAAGATCGACAAGGTAAACTTATTTATGTTAGCAACAGGAGAACATTACTATGGCAATGTAAAAGACTATGTATTTAAAAACATTACTTATGATCCAAACAATGGAAGAGTTAAAAATATGGAATGGCAAAGGAAAAATTAAATTAAAAAAATAAAAACCGCTTCGGTAATCCCTAGGGATTGCCGAAGCGGTTTTTATTTTTTTAAGCTATTATTATACTTTTATTTAGTTTTTTTTCTATACTTTCTAAAAGATTTACTGCTTTAATCTCAGTTTCTTTTTCATGTTGTTTTTCTTGTTCTCTACGTTCTTTAAGAATATGTGAAAATGGTTTTACTAAAAGAAAAAAGATAATAATAATGCTGATAACAAGTGTAACTATATTTGATAGTATAGAACCATAATATAACTTTTGATTTCTCAATGTAAAATAAGCATCTTTGAAATCTACTTTGAAAAGATACATACCAATTATAGGTAGAAGAATTTTTCCAACTAAATCTGATATTACTGGATACATTGTGCTTGTGAATACAGTAGCTAATAAAAATTGAGTAAAATTCTGGCTAAAAATGAAATCTTTAAACTCGTTTAACACAGTGTTTTCTGCCATTTATTCTTATAGTATATTAATAAAATAATTTAAAGCTTATCTTGGAAAAAATTCTTTACAGCATCATATCCAACTTTATAAAGCTCTTTTTTAACGTCTTCTGATATATCTAGATTAAAATTAGTATAGATAGGAACTTCTATAGTTATAATAGTAAAACCCTTCTCCTTTGCAGTTTCTTTTTCTAGATGCTCTATTGTGTTAAAAGAACTCTTCAGAATATTGTAAAGATAGCTTTCAAACCCTAATACATCTTCAGTTTTATTCTTTTCCTGAAAACAAAATCCAATAATTTTTTGTTCAGTTTCCTGAGAGAAATAATATCTAACAGGAAAATTACATGTTAAACCACCATCTACATAAAGATTACCGTTAAAATTGACAGGTTTATAAATAAAAGGTAAACACATTGACATTTGCACAGCCATATAAACAGGTATATCAGGGAATTCTTCTTTTCTTACAAATTCTACCTTTTTTGTATTAACATTTGTACATACAGTCACAAGGCTTTTACCTGTTTTTTCATAAAATTCTTGTAGGGTAATATTTTCATTCATTTTTTTCTTCTTTATGAAAACTTTTATAAATTTTTCAACTTTTTTACCATCATCTAATCCAAAATTTTCAAAAAATTTTGATATCTTTATTTTTTTCAATTTATCAAGATTATAACCTAAGAAGATTTTTTTCAGGTCCGAGCTCTTATACCCAAGTAGAAATAAAAGCCCTGAAAAAGCCCCTATAGAACATCCTGTTACCTCTTTTATATTTTTAATCATGTCATTTTCTTCTAAAAACTGTAAAACCCCTATAAAACAAAGACCTTTAGAAGAACCTCCAGAAAGGACTATATTAGTGTATTTATCCATCTTATTTTATATAAACTGATAAAATAAGATAAAATAAACGACTCTAAAAAAAGTTAAAATTACTATTAGCGAGATTTATCTTTCCTGTATCTAGGCTATTTGTTTCAGCATGTTTGTTAAAAGCCTTAACATCATCAAAATCCCCTATAAATTTTGTGTTATGTGATATACCTCTTTCAAGAGACTTTTCATAACGAATTTTTATATCATCAAGATTTCTTTTAAGAAGTACATGAACTCTTTTAAGAATAGAAGCGTGTTTCCCTTCTGTTACAGGATCCGACGGAATAACTATTACCAAAGAATGAAGGTAATTCATGCATTTTTTTAAATATTCTTCCGCTGCCTGGTAATTTTCATAAGCATTCACTAATATATTTTTACACTTTTTGTCATCTACTATATTATATTGATCTTTTACACAAGGAGAAAATTGTCTACGAATGTCTGGAAAAAGCGGAGAATTGCACAAGTCCCTTTCTATATCATACTTTATCCTAAGAACAATATTTGCACATTGCACAGCATTTTTGTAAGAATCATAATTATATTCTGCAATATCTTGTTTTATATTAAAAAACAGATTAATAAGGTCAGCATCTATATAAAAATGAGAAGGTACTGTCCCATCTGACAACAGAGATTTCATTTTAAATTCAAGGTCTTTATTAAAATCTTCTACATCTTCGTTGTTATATAAAGTTAGATAAACAAGAACCAATATAGTTACAACCAGAGCTAATACATGCCCTAATTCTATATTAACAACATTTGTAAAGAAGTAAAGAATACAGATACTGATAACAACATATGAAAAAATGTTTTCTTTGGAAATGTTTTCAACAAAAGTTTTTAAAACCATTGTTACTCTGAAATATACAAAGAAATTTTTTTTTATTTATCTGTTTTACAAACAAATTTTTTTAAAATTTTAAAAAGTCTTTTTGCTATGGGAACGACTTTGTTTATATCGAATTCCCCCTTTGACACCTTTATTATATTTTCAACGTAAGAATCATATATATCTGTTATAAGAGATGATATATAATCTTTTTTCTCACTGTTTATAGAGCTTTCTTCCAATAAATCAAAGATTACATTTAAACACATTTGTTTTTTATCAACACCCTTTAAGTTCTTAAAGTTTTTTTCTACGATAGCCATAGCGAATGTTATAAGAGTGAGTATATTCTTAGGATTAATATTTTCAAGTATCTCTTGTTTATTGAGAGATATCAGTTTTTCTACAACCAAATCCTTTATTTTTATTTCATCCATCCTATTACTTTTTTAGAAGAAAAAATTATAATTTTAATTTCTTATAATAAAACAATAATGGCTACTAAATCTTTTAAAGAAGTTATTGTATACTTGTTGTTTATAATAGGAATAATCATAGTTAGCGACTGGGTCCTTACAAAGGTAAGACAAATTAATACCAAATCATCATATGATAGAAAGATAGAAGAGATTCTTGAACAGGTAAAAGAAGAGATTAAAAAAGAATACCTTTTGAAAACTCAAAAATACATATCTCTTATGAATTCTAAAGAAAGTTTTTCTAACGTGACACAAGAGGATATAGTTATGAAACAAGCAGAAGAAAAGTTAAAATCAGGCCTTGTATCTTATAGAGAAAGGACTATTGGAGACACTACAAGAGATGTTGATTCTACAAATATAGAAGGATGTCCCGAATATTATATGGACCTTAGTAAAAAATTTAAAAGAGTTGATAGAACCCCTTACTGGACTGAAAAAGATATAAAAGATATTCAACCATTTGACACTTATACATCTTCTTTTTATTCTGGATATTTATAAAAAAATTGAATTTCTATTAAAGAAATAATTCATATCTACAACATGAACAATATTCATAATAAGCTCATAACTCGCGACATAATTCAAAATCTTATTAATAAATATATGGGTGACACTCCTATACGTATTAACAATATTAAAAAATTTCAAAAGGCTTTTGTTCATAAATCTTTTGCGATTGTTGATAGTGATAATTCAGATAGTGATAATTTTTCTGTGATGAAATTTGATAATCTAACTCTCTTTAACAATGAAAGACTTGAATTCTTAGGAGATAAGGTTATAGACCTTATAACAACAGAGTTTTTATTTGACAAGTATCCAAATAAGGATGAGGGTTTTTTAACAAAATTGAAATCCAGACTCGTCAAAAAGGAAAGTCTTTCTTATCTTGGTGAAAAATTAGGCTTTAGAGAGCTTCTTATGATAAGTTCCCATATTGAAAGAATTTCCGGAAGAAAGAATCCAAGGTTCCTTGAAGACATCTTTGAGAGCTTTGTAGGTGTTCTATATAAGGATCAGAAATCTGATCTAAATGTATGTAAAAAATTTTTATTAGGTGTTTACGATGAATTTATAAACATTGAAGACTTGATTAATAATAATGACAATTACAAGGATAGTATTTTAAGATACTTTCATCAACAATCTTGGGGACACCCTGTATACAGAACTATCTACCATACAGGTAATGTTTACTGCAGAGAATTTACAACAATTTTAGTTATTAAAAAAGATCTTTTTACTAATGAAAAAAGCTTGAAATTTGTAAAAAGACAACAAGAGATAATGAACATCGTAAAGAAAGACTCTAACGATATGGTTTGTAATAAAGATGTTGGAAAAGATGATGAAAATTGTTATAAAACTCTTATGGATTTATTGAATGACCATATCCTTTTAGGAATGGGAAGAAATACTACAAAAAAACAATCAGAACAAGATTGTTCAAAAGATTGTTTAATAAATCTTGACGTATCTACAAACTACTAATCACAGCTCAAAATAAATTAAGCCCAAAAAGACAGCTCATCACGAGCATCTTTTTGGGCTTAATTTATTTTCTTCATTTTTTATAGAATTCATTCAATTTAGATAAAGTATAATCATGATCAGTTATCTTTCCACCTGTATGAGGAAGTTTTAGATGAGATGTAGAGTAAGACGAACTTGGTCCAAAAAGAACTGATTTTATAAAATACTCCTTGCATAAAGAAGAATGAGGTTTAATATTTACAACGTCTTCATCCATTGAGAATTTATCATCACCCCATAAATTGCTATAAAATTTAGGAGAAGAAGGAATAAAACCTCCTCCTAGTAAAAACAAACTTGAATTATCTTCGCTGTCGCACATTTTATTTGTGTGATTTTCGTAAACCTTGTTTGTAAATGGAGATATTTCAATAGAGTTGTTCATATGACCTGTAGGAATGTTGTACATTACTGCTTGAATATCTCTCAAAGTATATTCTCTTAGGCCTTTTGTAAAGGTGATAACAAAAAATAAATAATTCATCCATTGATCATTATTCCATAACCACTTTTTATCTTTAGTGTATCCTCCATCCATATAATACTTGTCAAAAGCTACAAAATTACTTCCAGTTGTAAAAAATGGTTTATAAAATTTTAAGCTTTTTTGTGTTTGCTCTTGTATATTTCTTTTCATATCTTCAAGATCATTGTAGGGTTTAGTTATACAAGCATCTGCAACCACCTCAATATTGAAAACATGAGCAATTGAAATATTGGAAGTTTTAGAAGCAACATTGTTTATATAAGCTATAAATGTTCTTATATTCCATTCCTTAGAATAATACCTAAATAACCTGGTATTATGATCTATCATACCGGTTTCGTAAATTTTAGATAAGAGATAAGGTTCAAATATTATCTTAATGTCTTGATAAGGTTGGGACCATTTTTTCACATTCTCAATAAAATTTCTAAACTTTGCCATATAACTCTCCATATATTCTGAGCTGTATATTTTTTCTGGAACATTTTGACCTTCTACTCCTTTGTCATTATCAAAAAATACACTATAAATAAAAGTAATATTGGTTCCAAATTCAGAGCAAAACCTGATATAATCATAAGCATTGTCGATGGTTTTCTCATTCATAACAAAGTAAAACTCATCCACATATTTTGATATAAATGTATTTGATGTCCAAAATTTTTTATCAAGTGGGTTTTCAAGACAACCTAATTCAACTCTGTTTAAAGGCGCATCTTTCATGTATATACCATACATTCTTTCTTCTTTAGAAGAATCCGAAAAGGTTATCTTTATATACCCTTTATTTTTTGAACAAGGAGTAAATCTTATAACAAATATAGAAAATTTTTTTGTTAGGGTTTTTTTGATTGTTTTTGTTATGTTAATAAGCTCAGGAACATTAGTAAAGATGTTTTCAATTGAATGAGTTTCATCCCTAATGATTATCTGTTCTCTGAAAAAATAGGAACCAGAAAAATCATCAACCAAACCTGGAACATGAGGTAGGTTTTTAGGAGTTTCTTTGTAATTTTGTATTTGTAAAAAAGGATCTTCCTCATAATCATGCGAGTACATATGAAGGATGTTATCAAGTGCTTCTGGCTGGGATAAATTTATCACAGCCTCTCTTTTTTTCTTATTTGTAAGAGATATAGATATTCTCATTTTACTATTGAAAAAAACTTTTTTTTTAAATAAAAGTTAACCAAAACGCGTCAGGATTTAGAAAAAAAAATGTTATGTTAAATCAATACATAATGGCTCCAAGAAAAATTATCAAAAAATCTCAACCAAAGCAACAAGAAACTCCTGTTGTTGAAATCCCTGTCGTTCAAAAGACTGAACCAATCCAAGAACCTGTAGTAGAAACTAAAGAAACTACAGAAACAGAAAACATCACAGTTTCTGTTGAAGAGCGAATTAAAAGTATGATGGGTGAGATGGATGAACACATGAAAAAATTAAAAACTATGAAAACAGACCTTAAATCACTCCTTTCTTCCTACCAAAAGGAAGTTAAACTAAATAAAAATAAGAAAAAGAGAAACAACGGAAAACAATACACTCCTCATGGGTTTACTAAACCTGTAAATGTTTCAAAGGAATTGGCAAAATTCTTGAACATTCCAGAAGATGGATTGGTTGCAAGACCATCTGTAACAAGCGCTATTTCAAAGTATATCAAGGCTCATAACCTTGCAAACCCTGAAGATGGTTCTATCTTTAAAACAGATGCTGTCCTGAAATCTCTTCTAGGAGATGCTAAGCATCTTGTTAAACCAAAGAAACCAGAACTAGGTGTTGGATTTTCATACATGAACCTTCAAACCTACTTAGCGCCACATTTCGTAAAAGCTTAAAATAAAAATATTTTAATTTCTATGCTTAATATTAAATAAATATTTAATATTTAGTATTATTAAATGAATTGTAAAAACTGTTCTATGTTAGAATGTGACACTTGTTCTCAGAAAATATCTTTGGTTCAAAGTAGAGGCCCTGGCATGTATAAACTTAACGATAGAGTTACGTATGAAAGTTGTTTTATGCAATTTCCAGGTTATTTAGCTCATGATGAAAATTCAGGGACATTGCCTTCTGCTGTAGACGATGAAAGCGAATTACAAGGACTTAACTATAAAAATTCCAAGTGTCCTTCAGAAAAGTATAATCCTCAAAAATTTACATATAAAAAAGATCCTGTTCAAAAAGACTGCCCTAATCAAATGATACCTGAATTTACAAGAGAAAGGAAACCAGCTAACGGTTTAGCAGGTATTAATATCAACAGATTTGAACCTCTTTGTATAGATGTTCAGAAAAATGAAAGAATACAAAGTAATGCATATATAGGACAAGCAACAAGATACACTATGAAAGATATTTCAACATCTCAGAGGAAAAAAACAAAGACATCTTTATGCGAGTGTTCCAAAATTCAAGGAGAACACAGACCACTAGAATGTATGTATGAACCAAAATCTAATTAACAAGATATTATTTTATAACTATAATAACAAACTAAATGCCCCAAGTGTGTTTTTCTACAACTAGTTACATAACCACAACAGTTATAGTGATTTCTGTTGTGATATCCTTAGCAGCAATTTCTTATTATTATAAAGATAAACTCGATCAAATAGGGGCAGTACAAGATCTTAAAACCCTTATACAAAAGCAAAATTTAAAACGTGAATATTCTCCTATAACAGTTATAAAACAACAACCTATTGAACATTTACCAGAAAGACGGTATATAGGGAGAAATGATTTTTCAGATAATTCTCAGCAAGTTGGGTTTATATTTAACTCCTCTGGAGAAAGATACCCTCTTTATGAAAATAGACGAGACACACGTTATTATTATCATATAATAGATAATACTAGAAACGGTATAAGAATAATAATAGAAACAAGAAGGAACGAGCAGCTATCGGACGATGAAGTAATAACTATACCAGAATTAGGTGGAAGCTTTAATGTAAAGCTTTATGAGTATTCTGGAAATAGATATAATCCATTTATCTAAAACTTGAAAAAATTTTCCCAGTAGAAGATATAAATGCCAAGAACCTCTTCAAAAAAGTCTTCAGCCTCTTCAAAAAAGTCTTCAACATCTTCTTCTAGTTCTCCTAAAAACAAGAAATGTTTAGTAAAAGCTTATTGTCTTAAATGTAAGAAAAATGTCACAATAGAATCGCAATTAGAACTGATAAGAAAGACTATACCTAATAAAAACACAGTTTCTATATTATGTGGTAGATGCCCGGTATGTGATTCAAAAGTTTGTAAAATTATTGCCAACACCAAATCTTAAAAAAAATTGAATTTCTGAATTATTTTCTTATAAAAGTTTATCTAATGTCTTCACCAAGCGAAAAAAAAATCTTGACTGCCTTTATATGCGGATGCTTATGTAATTGCAAATGCGAATTGGTAACTATTTTTAAATCCTTGTCAAAAAAATATAAAACCACAATTGAAAGAGAAGAGAGAGCGAGAGCTGTATTATATTCATTTTATTAAATTTTTAAATTAATTAAGGGGTTTTCATAGTGTAATATACACTATGAAAACCCCTTAATTAATTTAAAAAAACAACACTTTATAAAACTATGGAAAACATTGTTAAACGCCGAGGAAGGAAGAAGAAAGAACCTGTACCAGTTGACGAAACTGAACATGTAAAAATAAAAAGAGGTAGAAAGGCAAAAGTTATTGAATTTAAAAAAAATACAAAGTTAGTTGAGTTTGACTTGGACGAACCATGTATATTAAAATTGCCTATAAACTTGGAAAAACTACTTGAGTCAACTCCCTACAGATTAGGAGTCGAAACAATTTTGATGGGTAGACCTTCTGACCCTGTACCTATAAATTCAGAATATTATTCTAGAGAAAAGGGTAAAAGCACTAAAGATGTCAAAAAAAGTACTACTGACAGTTCATTACCTCAAGTCTACAACTGTGTAGATAAAAAAGGAAACCCTGATAAAATAACTATATTTGAGACATCTCCATTATCTTTTAAAGTAGATAGTGAAGGAGAAAAAAGAGTAGAATTAAGAAAAACTGATGTAGCGTGCTGGTGGTGTTGCCATAAATTTGACACATATCCAATATGTTGTCCTTTAAAATATGAAAGTAAAAAGGATACATTTAAAGTTGTAGGTGTATTTTGCAGTTTTAATTGTGCAAAAGCCTACTCTTCTTTTGAATATGGTTACGAGTCTTCTAGTCTGATAAGTTATCTTCAGAAAAGACTTAAAAAGCAATTCAAAAATGTTAAAAAGGCTCCGCCAAAATCTGTTTTAACCATGTTTGGAGGACCTTTATCTATAGAAGAATATAGAGAAACGTTTGACACCTTATGTACAATTTCTATAAATATTTCTCCTATGGTTTTCTTACCTATTCAAATTGAACACCATAAGGTATGTGATAAAAAATCTTCTAGATGCCTACCAAAAGAATTATCAGAGAAAACAGTGGCTAAAGCCAACGAGAGATTGTCTTTGTCATTAAAGAAAAGCGTTAAGAACAACGACAATACGCTTATGGATATAATGGGAATTAAGATTAAAGAAAATCACTGATTATGTTTTTTACATAACCCTGTATTTTCAACTGTTTCCTTACCACATTCTTTTCCTTTATTTTTACCTGTTTTCAAAATTACAGGACATAGGGTACTTTGCAGGAAAATAATTTCACCTTCCACTTCTTCAGGTTCCACTTCTTGAGGTTCCACTTCTTGAGGTTCTACTTCTTGAGCTTCCACTTCTTGAGCTTCCACTTCTTGAGCTTCCACTTCTTGAGCTTCCACTTCTTGAGCTTCCACTTCTTGAGCTTCCACTTCTTGAGCTTCTGCTGCTTCAGGTTCCAAAAGTTCATGGAGGTAGCACCCATGTTCTTCATCTGTTTCTTCCTCAAAGTCTTCGTCTGTAAATTCTTCTTCAATAGTTTTGTTAACGTTTTCTAAATCTCCTTTTAATTTAGCTAATTCAGATCTGACAGTCATAATATCTCTGTATAGGCAAAACAGGATGTAAAAAATTATCATCCCTACTAGAATAAGAACCACATACTTTATAGAATCTTGTGATAATTCCATTTTATTATCAGAAGATAAACTTTTTCTAAAAATTAAACTCATTTTAGCTTTTGTTAAAAAAATTATAAAGTTTATATCCATAACATGCTACAAAATTATCTATTTCAGCGTCACCGGTAGTAGTATAATCTGTTAGAATATTGAAAAGGATATCCTTTGCTGATAATACCTGTTCTTCATATTCAGATATTAATATTTTGTAAGCATCGTTCCATGAGCTTATTAGTTCTGTTGGAACCACTACCCCTTGATTTTTATCAGGGTGTATTTGTAACATTTTTTTCCTATAAATTTTCTTTATAATATTTCTTTTACAGTCAGGGCTCTTTATATAAAATTCGTCTTTATTTAACTCAAATAACACCAAAGCTTCATTGACATTCATTCGTTTTATTACTTAAAATAATAACTGTTTTTATTTTAAATAAGATGCACCAAGATAAAAGACAAGAACGCTTAAAAGCTTTTAGTAAATTATTCACTGAGCTTTTAAATGATTTAAATGCTATCCGTCCAGGAGATGCTACCCTTCTTTGGGTAAAAGCAGTTTCAAGTTTATTAAGCGAAGAAGCTCTTGTAGAACAATTCATGGATTATGTAGGTGAATATACTCACAGAATTCTTAATAGAGATGAAAGTTTTTTTGTAAATGAACTCCATAAATCTGTTAAATCTGAAACATTTGCAGCTAAGGAACTAGCTAGAGTAAAGTCAATATGGATAGACCCATCTACAACAGATGACACTAAAGAGTGTATATGGAAATACTTTATACTTCTTGTAAAATTAGGAAAAGCTATTCAAAAAAACTAGATATCTTTTTAAAAATTTTGTCGTTTTGAAATATAAGTTAAAAATCATTTATTTAAAAAGATTTAGATTCTAACATTATAGAAGGAAATGGATATAGGAAATTCTCCAGTATCTCAAGAAGAAAAAAAGCTTGCTCTTAACAATATAAAAATTTTAAAGAAGCAATTGCTTGAACCAAGTAAGTTCCGAGAAACAGATTATAAAGGAAAAGCTTGTTTTTCATATGGTTATAGGAAATATGGGTGCATGGAAACATGGTGCACTGTTTTAAATCTTATGAGTATTTTACCAAATACGGAAAACATCTTTAATGAGCTTATAATGGAGACTTCAAAGGTTAAACCTTATCTTGATGTTGAATGGATAAAGGAAGATTTTCCTGGGTATGATGTTGATAAAGTAAAAGTTTCAATAAGAGAATTGTTGGTAAAAATTTTCGCAAAAGATTTTGAAATCCCATTGGATAAGAAGGATATTTACATGACAAAATGTCACAGACAGACAAGCAAAGGATACAAATATTCTTTTCATGTTATAGTGTCTACTCATCCAACAGTAGTTTTTGAAAATACAAATTCAGCTTCTTACCTTGCTTTGAGATTAAGAACTATGATAAAAGAAATAGTATCTCACAGAGATGAAGAAAAACAAGAAGATGTCTTTTTTAACGAAAGTATCATAGATACAGCTGTTTACGGTAAAACACAAAGAATAAGACTTCCAGGCCAGTGTAAAGAAGGTGATTTGACACCAATGACACCAGAAGATCCCAACACTCTAGCTTTAGAGTATGTTATAACAAATCTTGATAGAGCAACTGTAACACTTGAAGTTCCAGAACAAAGAGATACTCTTTACAGAAAGCTTAAAAATGTTGATAAAATAAATGAAGATAAAAACCCTGAATATAAACAAATTATCTATGAAAAAGTAAAATCTATTCATCCTAGTACAGATTTTGACAATGTTAGGATAGATGGGCAAGGATTTTTACAATTTAATTACAAGGACAGAGATGAACAATGTTTTTCATCTACAGATGACAAAATAGTCAGACATGATAAAATAGGATTTTTCGTCTTTATAAGAGATAATCTTATATGCGCTGGTTGCCATTCCGGAAATTGCAACGAAGAGTATGTAGAAAACGGAGAAGTAAAAGATAAAAAGATTATAAAGATTTTAGGAAGTCTAAACACTAATAAAAACTTGACATTTGAAAAGGTTGATTTTGACAATGAATTTGAGATAGATCATCTTTTTATAAAGGAGTGTATTTTAAATGGTTCTATAGGTATTTCAAATCTTTTTGAAAAAATGTACCTACACCCTAAGAGAATAAAGTGGATAAACGATACTTCTTTTGGGTCCAGTTACTTCTGGGACGGAAAGTTATGGCAACAAGATGACTATTCTTTTATAGAACGACTTCTTGTAACGACTGTGGTTAAACTTATAAGAAAATTTCAAAATGTCCTTAAAAAAAACAATGAAACTCCAAGTATTGATATAAAACAGATGCTGACAGTAACTGATAAAATAATAACAAAGTTAAATGATGGTATAGGAATTAAAAACATAATAAATTTTGTAAAACCTCTAGTAAGAGATACAGAATTTTCAAAGATAAAGGATATTCACCCTTATCTTCTTTCATGTAAAAACGGAATGGTTGATCTTGCTACAGGAGAATTACGACCTTCTCTTCCAGAAGACAATATAACAAAATCTATTGAGACTGTTTATGACCCTAACGCAGATAGCAGTGATTTTGATTTATTTGTAAGACAAATAACTTCTAATGAACAAGGAGAAGACAGAGAGTTATATGATTTTTTTAGATGGTGTGTAGGTTACGCGTTACAAGGAAGTCCAAAGAAAAAACTTTTCATAATTTTGTATGGGCCTCATGGGTTTAATGGTAAATCTCTTGTTATGAACACTATTAAAGAGATACTTGAAGGGTACGCTGTTGCTATGGATAGTTCTGTTGTACTTGATAACGGTTCTAAAAAAACAGCAGGAGCTCATTCTACAGAACTTATGCAGTTAGAGAATTGTAGACTAGGATTATTATCAGATACAAAGGAAGACGCATGTATAGACGACGGAAGAATGAAACAATTAACAGGTATAACTGATAAAATAAGCGCAAGAGAAATCTTTGGTAAACAAAAAGAGTTCACACCTACTTTTGTACCTTTTATAAGTACAAATCACCCTATTCAGGTAAATATGACAGATCAAGCTATGTATGAGAGACTTTTACTCTTCCCTTTTGTTCTTTCTTTCGTAGACGACCCTAAAGAGACCTATCAGAGAAGAGCTGATAACTCTTTAGCAGAGAGATTTAAATATAACAAAGAAGGAATATTGAAGTGGTTAGTTGATGCTTCAGTTTATTATCATCAAAACCAAGAAAAGCAACCTCCACAGGTTATAAGAGAAGCAAAAGAAAAATACAACAAACAAGTTAACTCTTATGTTGATTTTATTGACAGTACTCTTATAGTCACAGAAGATACTGAAAATACCATAAAGAAAACAGATATTATAGAAAGTTATAAAGCATATATGTTTCAAAATAACATTGGTAATAAATGTCGTCCAAAGATAGCAGAAAGAGAATTTGATAAGATATTCAAATTTGTAATAAAACAAGGGAAAAAGTACTATACTTGTATAAAATTTAAGGAAGATGAAGCTGTATCAGAAGATGAGCTAAACTAAAAAAAATTGAATTTTTTTGATCAAAATCTTAAAATAAAGCACAATCCAAAATGACTATCGGTAGGACAAGCGTATATTCAGATTTATATTCAGAAATTTCTATTGATGAAATTGAAGAAACCCCTATTTATGACTACAAATATGATGATAAAGATGATTTGGATGGGTTTTTGGAATTTAATAGTATCTCTCTTTCATCATTAAAATATGGTAGGAGAAGACCTAAGTCATCACCTATTGAAAAAGATTTTCTTGATTATTACAACGTTTCAAGTATGAGTTATTCTAGCTTTATAGATACGAGAAAAAGTCTATTACAGCATGATTATAGCTTTATAAAAGAGACACCAAAACACGTATCTTTTAATACTGTAGTTTCTTATGATAATGCTTCTGATAATCATTATAAAATTTTTGGGAATACTAACCCTGTTCATATAACTTCTTTAAAGAAAGACAAATCTTCTAAAAAGAAGAAAACATTTTCTCAACGTTTGAGCTCTTTTTTTTCAAGAAAATAAGAAAACAAAAATTAAA
>JACCDX010767567.1_pt1 | contig 35914 bp, 34 predicted proteins | sample 7449681 | NCBI WGS metagenome assembly JACCDX01 (sample SAMN15323450, study PRJNA562643) | freshwater metagenome | isolation source: river surface water | place: USA:Blue River Watershed | collected 2017-08-18
CTTATGATATTTTAGGAAAGATAAACGCAAATAGAAAACTAAGTGAAGACCAAATAAGTGATATACTTAAAAATTGCATAAAAGGAGATACGACAAATGTTGTTCTATTTCCAGGTAATGTAAGATTTTTTGCTGAAAAATATAATGTAAGTACAAGCACTATTAGAAATGTAGTAAATAAAAATTATTATGTATAAATTACGTGATTATCAAAAAGATATAGCAAAGAAAGCTGTTGATGTTTTAAAAATAAACAAAATTGTTTATTTAAACTGCATGGTTCGTGTAGGTAAAACATTAATGGCTTTAGAAGCTACTAAACTATATGAAGCTAAGAGAGTATTATTTGTTACTAAAATAAAAGCATTTTCTTCTATACAGTCTGATTATGATAACTTCGGATATACATTTGATATGATTATAATTAATAAAGAGTCGATACATAAAATAGATTCTAATGATTTTGATTTAATTATATGCGATGAAGCGCATGGGCTTTTCGGATCTTATCCGAAGCCTAATACATTTACAAAGACATTTAAAAAAAGATTTTGTAATATACCACTTATACTTGTTTCAGGTACCATGAGTCCAGAGAGTTATAGTCAATTGTATCATCAGTTCTGGGTTTCTAATGCGTCACCGTTCAGGAAGTATACTAACTTCTACAAATGGGCTAACGACTTTGTAAAGGTTAAGAAGAAGTACCTAGGATCGCACGAGGTTAACGACTACTCTGATGCAGACATAAACAAAGTGATGAGTGTGATAAAAGACTACGTCATCACCTTTACGCAGGAGCAGGCAGGTTTTAATTCTGAAATTGAGGAAGAGATACTTTATGTTTTAATGAGTCCGCTTACATACAGCATGTGTAGTAAGCTAAAAAAGGATTTGGTAGTCGAAGGTAAGGAGGAGGTTATTTTAGCCGATACACCAGTTAAATTACAACAGAAACTACACCAGATGTATTCGGGTACGGTTAAGTTTGAGTCTGGTAATTCCATGGTATTTGACTCATCTAAAGCTAAATTCATTCAAGAAAAATTTCTTGAAAACAAGATAGGTATATTCTATAAGTTCAAGGCAGAGCTAGACGCACTAAAGGAGGTGTTCAAGGATAACTTGACAACTGATGTCGATGAGTTTAATAGTACAGATAAGTCCATAGCATTACAGATCGTATCGGGCCGTGAGGGAATTAGTCTTAGAAACGCCGACTACTTAGTGTTCTACAATATTGACTTCTCTGCTACAAGCTACTGGCAGGGACGTGATCGCCTATCTTTCATGGACAGAAAGTTTAATAAGGTCTACTGGGTGTTCGCTCAGGGAGGAATAGAGTCGCACGTCTACAAGCAGGTATTAAATAAAAAAAACTTTACATTATCACACTTTAAAAAATTATTATGAAAGAACCAGGAGAAGTTTTTACGCCTAAAGAATATGCTGAATGGTTAGTAGATCAAATGCTACTAGAACATGACGTTCCGTATTATATAGCTACTGAATTAGCATTGAAATCTATTAACGTAGCTATTGATTCAATAAGACTACTTGTTAGTCACTATGTAAAAAGTAATGGAGTTAAAGCGTACATGGACATACAATTTTCAAAAGATTTAACCTTAACTTATTTTAGAGAAGTAAAAAAAGAAATAGAAAAATTATGAAACTACAACTAGAAACGTACGGAAAGAAGTACATAGTAGAAACACAGAATGACGATCTAGATATCTTCGAATACTTCGAAATATTTAGCGGTATGTTAATACAGGCTGGATTTCATTCATCAAGCATAAGCGAAACTTATGAAGAACTGTCTGAACGATTTAAGGATATATCCTGAAAATAATTTAAAATTTTAAAGTTATACCATGAAACCAATACATAAATTTAATAACGGCCAAGGAGCTACGTTATGCAACAACTGCCACGTAATAATAAACATAGGACTAACCGACAGCTTATACTGTCATAAATGTAAAGGATATGGCCAGCAAGCATCAAGCCAAGGTAAAGAAGAAGTACGAGAACGAGGGTTGGATAGTAATCAACACAATAAAACTAAGCGTTAGTGGCTACCCTGATCTGTTTTGTTTCAAGGATGGAAAAACTATATTCATAGAATGTAAGGAGGGTGGAGATACACTAAAGCCCCTCCAAAAGTTTAGGATAGATGAATTAATTAAACAAGGTTTTGAGGCGTTCTGCCTACACGACACTAAAGGAAAAATATACCCATGACAAAGAAATTTAAAAGAGACGAACAAGAACTAACGGAAATCTCAGATAAAGTAAAGGAATATATTAAGTATGAGATGGATGTAGACGTCAATAGAAACTGTAGAGAACAAAAGCAGATAGACGCTAGGTGTATATACTCAAAGATACTTTATGAATATTATTACTTCACGTACCAGCAAATAGCTGATACTATAGGAAAAAATCACGGCACTATAATCAATTCGTTACGAATGTTTGACTATAACATCCGTCCGTACAAAAGAATGTATGCTATGTACAGTAAGATTCTATTAGCACTTGATATTACCACTGTAGAGAAGGAAAGATACCTTGAACTAACCTACGGAAGATACGAAGTAAATGACAAGGCTAAAAAATTATTTGACTTGGTAAATAAGGTTCCTGATGAAAAGCTGGAGTTAACATATAAATTGATAGAAACATTGTTAGAAACGTATTGATTTTGTTAAAAACTTATTTCAATACAATGGATACGTTGTATTAATTTTACAAACAAAAAACTATTATGAAAAATATTCAACAGATTATCAAGGACATAAACGATCAGACTGACGCTTTGTATGAAGGAATGTGTGACGGAGAAAAACAAGAAGTACTAGATGCTATTAGTGAATTAAGAAAAATTTTAAATTATATCGAAAATGAAAACAATTAAGAAAGGACAGAGGTACTTGTGTACTAAAGATTATATAATGGGTAGTGGAAATTTAGCTTATAAGAGTGGGCAAATATACGAGTCTCCTGAAGACGGATATCTTTCGTCTATTTTAAGTTCCGTTCATTCTATGCAAAGAAATGATATATTTAACAAGCACTTTGAGAAACAAAAAAAGAAGAAGCCTACATTGCCTGGAGGTAATGGAATCTACTTACAAAACATCCCTGTTATTTTTGAAACAGTTAAAGTAGATTCAGTAGTAGAGTCGGTTATTAAGAAGTTTAAGGATAGATCGGATGTTGGAATTAAGAAGTACGGCACCACGTTGGATAGATCAGATATTAACTTTGACGGTTGGGCTGAGCACTTGCAACAAGAGTTAATGGATGGAATACTTTACTTGGAAAGATTAAGAAAGGAATTTAATGGAAAATAGTGTAGAGTTATTAGGTTATTACGGATCAGATCAGGTTCACGCACAGTCTGCTTGGACCTCAACTTCAAGAGACTTGACTGAAGATAAGATTAATAGGATACCAAAGCTATTAGATATGTTGGCATCAGAGGGTCACCATACTCCATTTGAAAAAAGTCAACTTCACTTCTTGGTTAATGTTGATCAAGCTACTCATATTCATTTATTAAAACACCGTATTGGAGTTCAAATTAACGGAGAGAGCGCTAGGTATAAAGAACTAAAAGAGGACAAGGCTTACTTTCCAGAGGATTGGGATAGTATAAGAATGAAACTTCAAACTTATGATTGGCTAGACGAACTTAAAATATTCACTAGAACAAGTAATTTATTATATCATCAATGCCTTGAAGAACTCACGCCTATTCTAGGTAGAAAAAGAGCAAAAGAATCAGCACGTTTCTTCAAGACAATGAACTCTCAAATTACACTAGACATTTCATTTAATTGGAGAAGCTTTGCTCACTTTCAAGGATTAAGAAACTCAGAGCATGCTCAAGTAGAAGTTAGAGATATTGCGAGAAATATGTTAGATCTCGTAAAAAATATTGAAGGGAACCCATTTGAAAATACAATTAAAGCCTTTAAGTTATGAAACAAAGCCCACTGCAAAGAATACAAAGAGTAATGAACTACTACTATAAGATGGGTCACAACTCAGAGAGAGTAAATAAAATCTATAAAAAAATCTTAAATCAAAAGTATGGCAAAGAATAAGTATCCTAGTGAAATGGAGGTTATGGTTAATGACCTTGTCACTAACGGAATGTCAGTTACAAAAGCCGTCAAGAGGGCATGTGCATCGTTTGGAGTAGAGTTTACTGACGCCGTGAGAAGAAGATTCCATGACATAGTAAATAAGTCTGATACTAATCAGTACAAAAACGAGGTTCAACTGTCAGCAATGAAGCCTGACGGGACTATAATGAATATCGAGGAATACTGCGTGTACTATGGAATACCATTTGAACAGGCAAGGACCTATAAGCTAGTTACTCATACAGGAACGCCTTACTATAATATTGCCAGTAACATTCTGAAGACTGACGATATGAATAAGTTCTTCGATAATCTGCTTAATGACTTATCAAACCTTCCGAATAAACCAACCACAATAGTAAGACAGCGTCCAGTAGATAATGAAACGTACTTATTAGTAGTAGACCCAGCTGACTGTCACATTGGTAAACTATCTATGAGCTTTGAGACTGGAGAGGATTATAACAATCAGATCGCTGTTAAAAGAGTTAAGGAGGGTGTTGATGGTATTATCGAGAAGACTAAGGGATTTAATATCGATAAGATTTTATTCGTTGGTGGTAATGATATATTACACATTGACACTCCAAAAAGAACTACTACGTCTGGTACGCCTCAAGATACGGATGGCATGTGGTACAACAACTTCTTAATAGCTAAGGAACTATATATTGACGTGCTGTCTAGACTAATCCAAGTAGCTGATGTTCATTTTGTTTTTAACCCATCAAATCATGACTTTACTCATGGATTCTTTTTAGCTAACGTTATTGAAACGTACTTCAAGGACTGTAAGAATATTACGTTTGACTGTGATATTAAACACAGAAAGTACTTTAGGTACTATAATAACTTGATTGGTACTAGTCATGGTGACGGGGCTAAGACCCAGGACTTGCCTTTACTTATGGCCCAGGAAAGTCCAGAGTGGAGTAGTACTAAGCATAGATACATTTATACACATCACGTCCATCATAAGACATCAAAGGACTTTATAGGTGTTACAGTTGAGAGTATGAGAAGTCCTAGTAGTGCAGATGGTTGGCATAGCCGTAACGGGTACCAGCACGCACCTAAGGCTATTGAAGGATTCTTACATTCTAAAACTCACGGGCAGATCGCTCGGATAGTCCACGTATTTAATATAGCCTTAATGCTTGGATTATTTCTATGATAGGCATATATAAAATAACATCTCCGTCCGGTAAAGTATATATCGGACAGAGTGTTAATATAGAGAAAAGATTCAATAGCTACCTGAGAATGTATGTAAAAAACACAAAACAAATAAAACTTCATAGATCATTTATGAAGTACGGAGTTGATAAACATAAATTCGAAGTAGTAAAAGAATGTTTAGAATCAGAACTAAATCATTACGAAAGGTATTATCAAGAGTTTTTTCAGTGCTTAAATAAAGGGTTGAATTGTAGATTAACAAAAACTAGCGATAAAAGTGGTAAGGTATCTGAAGAAACATTAGTAAAAATGTCTAATGCCGCTAAAGGAAATAAACACTGGCTTGGAAAAACTCATACTCAAGAGACTAAAGATAAAATATCAAGAGCTAATAAAGGAAGGGTATTTAGCGAAGAAGTTTACAAGAGTCGCGGGAGAAAAGGAAGGGTTAGTAATAGAAGAGGATTCTTCTCAGAAAATAATCCTAAAAGCATTAAAGTATCACAGTGCGACAGAGAAGATAACGTAGTAAGGGAATGGAATTGTTTGATGGATATAAAAAGAGAACTTAAATATAACATAGGAAATATAAGTAGCTGTATGAGAGGAAAATTAAAAACATATAAGAACTTTAAATGGTATTATAAAAATCCGGAAATATTTCTAAAATGAGAGCTAAACTACATAAAAAATTAAGAAAGAGATTCTTAGTAGACTACCTTGAGGACAGGGTAGTTCTGCTAGATCTTAACACATTCAATGTACACTACGCAACGTGTACAAGGGATGCGCTATATCTTATGATACTAGCAACTAACGATAAGGAATCGTTAAAAAAAATAATTAAAAAAAAGAACTGGACAGCCAGTCATTTAAAAAGAAATGGTAAGTAGATATAGAAAATTAGAAGCGTTAGTTGAGGATTGGGCCGAAGAAAAAGGTATATTATCTAAGGGTACGCCAACTGGTCAAGCATTAAAAACATTAGAGGAATGTAACGAGTTAATGGACGCAATTGACAAAGAGGATCGAGACGAAACGATTGATGCATTGGGCGATGTACTTGTCACACTCATCATTCAAGCAAAAATGCAAAAAATTGATTTACTTGATTGCTTACAGTCGGCATACAATGTTATCAGCAAAAGAACTGGAGTCGTGAAGGACGGAATGTTTGTAAAAGATAAAGCCACTAATTAGTGGCTTTTCTGTTTTTATACTTCTCGTTATAAATATATATTGCTTTCTTGTTAACCTTTCTTCTAGAAGCTCTCATCACTTCTTCAAGCTCTTTAATCTCGTCTTCTTCAAGATTGGCTCCGTATCTTTGGTTAAGCTTCATAGCTTGAACTTCAGGAACATCTTCAAATATAATATCTAATACAGACTTGTCTACGTTCATGTTATGGATATATGCATTATATTTTTTAGCATACTTAACTTGATCTATAGGATCAAAATTCTTTTTGATTACCCCTACAAATTCTTCTTCAGTTAAGCTTCCTCCATCCTTATAAGCGTTTTTAATTTCATTATAAACTTTCTGTTCTTTCTTCCAAATATCAGTCTCAGTAACAGATTCTTTATATTCCATTTCGTCTTGTTTTTTATATCTGATAATGTTTTTATCAGTATATCTAACTAACTTCTTACCAAAAGCTTTTCCTACATTAGACATAGCCTCAGAAACTTCATTACCTAAGCCGTCTTTTTTATTAAATATTCCGTCATAAGCAGAATATATTAATGGAATAGTAGGATTGGTATTTTCACTTGTAATTACTTTCTCAACCATTACTTTAGATCTAGCCGGAGATAATCCTAATCCAGGAGCTAAATCCTTATAAACTTGATCTACCTTATCATCAAATATACCTTCTGCTTCAGGAAGTATTTTTTTATTGCTAGGCTCTCTAAATATTTTTTCACCAGTAAAAGTATCCTTATTAGCCCAGTAACTAACTAATCCAGATGCTACTGGGTTTTTACCAGCAAGTTCCTGTACTGTTATTGGCAGTGGATTAGATTTAAGAGCAGCTTCTTGAATAGCTTCTTTATCTATTTTATAATCAATACCTACATTTTCAAAAAAGTTATTATATATTAATTGATCACCAATAGTACTGATAACAGATAGAACAGGTAATTTTTTAATTCTATAATACTCATACTCTCCATCCTTATTTTTATTTCCAGTAAATATGATATGATAATTAGCCTTTTCATATTCACTTACAGAATTTAAAGCTTCAAGTATTTTTTTATTAGCTTTTTCATCATCTTCTTCATCATCTCTAACTGATTTTATAAGCATAGCTAATGAAGCAGCAGTTAAACTACCAGCCATGGCAGTGTATTGCAAAACGCTAGAAGCAAAACCAACTGGATCCTTCATTGCAAAATCAATTGGTCTTCTAACACCTTGAAGTGCCGCATTAAAGTATGGGAATACGGCATCAATATTTTTAGCTACATCTCCACCTTGACTAAAATCCATTGTCTCTCTAGCTTCTCTAGCAGCCTTCCATAAAATATCTTCTTTTTCTTGAAAGTTAGGTTCTCTTTTGTTCTCATCTCTAAACTCCTTTAAAGAATCTTCCTTAACTTTTTCGAAAACAGATAATCTAAACGCAACCTCAGAGGTTTCACCAAGAAACGACATAAAATGACCGTAAGCTATTAGTCCTTTGTGGATTTGTTTGGTTACGTTTTTTACTGGATGCATAGATTCTAAAGCCTTTAATCCATCATTAGATAAATAATCTAATGCTCCACCATGATTTATATACTCATTAAATATAGCATTGTATTTATTACTAAGCACTGCCTTTTTAATAAAGTTCTTAGTAAAGTCTCTAGCTAATTGAACAGCAGCCCATGGTTTAAACTTAGAATACGTATTAGACCAAAATGCAATGTTTTGAAAATCGACAGCGGTGTTACCAATTATAAACAAAGGGTTACCACCAGTAGCAAAAAATCTAAGTATTTGGGTCCCTGTTAATTTTCCAATAGTTTCTAAGAACGTATTTTTACTCTTAACATCTAATAATTGTTTAGCGTAAATGTCTTTTAAAACAATTTCTCTCCTGTTTCCATTTTCAAAGAAAGAAACTTTAGTGTAACCAACCGGAACTTTTGTATCGTCATATTTATACTTCAATCCTCCATCTTTCTTTTTACCAACTACAGGATTATCCAATACAAACTCTTCAAATGCTTTCTTTTCTTCAGCAATAGCAGATTCAATTGCTTTATTAAATTCAGTAAGCATTCTATTCTCAAAAGCTCTTCCTTCAACACTACCAATATTCATAGCTAGTAACCATTTAGAATCCAATATAATTTCGTTCTCATTACTATCTGATAACTTCATTATATCCTTTCTAGATATTCCTAATGATTTTGCCTGGGTGTCTATTTCATCTGGGCTAAGATTATCACCTATAATATATTTTATAGTTTTAATTGGTGAATATTCGGTATTTCTTAAACTCTCATATACTTCTTTACTAATTCTTCCAGAATCATAAAGCTTTCTTAAGTTTTCTTTGAATACATTAAAATACGTAGTAGCTCTGTCGCTTAAATCATTGAATTTTTTATCTCCAAGTTCTTGTTTGAAGTCAGCTAAATCTTGCTTAGCATCTTCTAAAGAATAACCGTCCATACCTGTATAAGCAGGCATTCCTAATTTAGCTCTACTTTCATTTACAGCAACTATTCTTCTGGCATAGATTATCTTATCTAAAGTTTTAGTGTCTTCTGAATTTAATTTACCGTATATTTCTTTTTCGGCTTGTTTAAATCTTTCAGCAGCAAGAGCAGATGCTCCTGATTTAGTTACTAATAGATCATAAGCTTTTTTAGCTGACTTACTATTTATTCCGTTGATAACGTTCTTAATATAAGCTTGTCTGTCTAATAAAGATTTTCTTAAGTAAGGACCTAAATCTTTTATAGATCTTCCCTTATCTCTGTCCTTAATAGCTTTTTCGCTTTGCTCATAAATTTTATTTACTGAAGGTCTAGTAGTCTGCTTTCTATCTTTCAACATTGTGTCAGATTCAGAAACAACTACTTGTTCTTCTACAGGTACTTCAGCTGTTTTAGATATAGGAGTAGTTTTTCTTTGTTCAGCAGTCATTGTAGCTCTCTTCTCTACATTAAATGCCTCTACTTCTCCTGCTATAGATCTGTAAACATCTTCATCAGCTTTATTAACTAATTTACTTAACTTATCTAATTCTTTTTTAGTATCTGCTTCATTTTTATTAGATCCAAATAAAGAATTCTTAATATTATTAAGTACTTTCTTGACACTAAAGTTTTTTTCGTACTTAATTCTCTCGTTATATAAGTCTCTGATTAATTTAGCTTGACCGCCTACAGCAAATCCTTCTTGATGCTGTACAAAGTGTTGGAATTCATGAAGTAAAGTGCTAGTTGATTCAGCGTCAGATAGATCAGATGATATCATTATCCTATTCTTACTAGGAAGGTACATACCTTCAAACTTGTCGCTATTCATAAACACAATGTCCAAGTCATTAGCTTTAGGATACGCCTTGAAAAGTTCAGGGTAATTTAAAACATCCGATGCCTTGCCAGATTTTTTAGATTTAATCTCAACAACACCTTCCTGTAAATCATACTTCCATTTCTTATCAACTCCTTTTTCCCATCCAGTAGCAATAAATATATCTTCAGCAGATTTATTTTCAGCTTCCATCTTCTTGGCTACATCTAAGTTGTCTTGAACTAACTTGTCCTTAACAGCTTTCTCACCTATTATTTGTTTTCTACTAGGAGGCTCATTGAATGACCCCGACATTATAGATACCTGACCTACTTTATAAGGTTTACCTGTTGATGTTGTCAGTAATTCAGATCCATTCTGCCTAGTCTTAGGTAAGTGAAGAATAGGTTTATTTTTTCCTACAGGAACTACATGAAATGGATAACTAGGATGTGAATCCTCCTTAACCATTACCTCACCATCGACTTCTATAACAGCATAAACATCTCCTACATTTAGTCCTTTAGTTAACTGTTCAGAAGCAACTCCTGATATTAAATCAGATAGTGATTGGTTTTTAGATTTATTTTCCTTGGTAGTTAAAGCAACTAACCCCTTATTTTTGTCACCTCCTAAGAATTCTATTATCTGATTTTTGTTTGCTTTAGTATTTTTTGACTGCGCTAATAAGTTTATTATACTTCCTAAAACACTTCCTCTCACTTCAAACGTAGAAGATTTAGGATTAGAAAAATAATTATTAACGTCTTCTTTTAATTGCTTAGCACTTCCTTTAAGAGATATTTTACCTCCAAATCTTTTTATAGACTCAGAAACTGCTGATCTAAAGTCAGAAGGACTTATAAGCCCTTTATCAATCATAGCATCTAAAACAGCTAAACTAGAATTAACTCCAGAAGCACTACTTATTAATTTAGAATCTGAACCTTTAGCTAAAACTAAATATCCCTTATCTCCATTATTCTTGTAAGAGTTATTTATAGATTTAGCTAATGTATTTGCAGTACCTTTATTGCCAGAAGCCCAAACATCTCCATACTTAGTAACAAAGAAAACACCTCCACCACCTTCAAATATTTCTTTTCCGTCTATACTTATAGTACCGGCCAACATATCATCAGGAGAGGTTATAGATGTTTCCTTACCAGACAAGAAGTTTAAATTATCAGGCTCAGTAACTAATTTATCTTTTATTAATTGATCTAATTCATCTTGTTCTGTGTATTGAACATCAAACGCACCTACTTGTTTTCTTTTAAAATAATCAAAAGGATTGGTTATTTTTTTACCTCCAGATAACATCTTAATATTTTCTTCAGTAACAACCTCTCCAGCAGCAACCTTACCAGATAAAGTATTCATAAAATCAATTACTTCTTTATCAGTAAATTCTTTTAATCCTACTAACTTAGCTAGTTGATCTAACCATTGCTTAATTATGTTTTGAGTAGGTTGCGGAAGTGTTTCGTAATTTTCAGCTAAAAACCCAACAAGCTCCGCTAGTTTTTCTTCATCCCATAATTCTCTTTGAGCGTCGTATCCGTTTTCTACAAAGTCCTGTAACTTAGCCTTCATATCTGGAGACAATACCTTTTCTACAGCTTTAATCATTTCAGCTGTAATTCTTTGAGCCTCAGGATCTGACTTTACTTTGTTTAAAAGCACAGCATGGAATACCTCATGAGCTACGGTTCTTCCATTAGCTCTATTTGGATTAATGTGTATTTTACCGCCAATAAACGCACCTCCGCTATTATCTTCACCACCAATCGCATCGTAATATTCAGCTTCTGTATTATAAAGAATTATATTAGTAGTAGGTAATATTTTAGATAAAGCAGTCTTTGCTTTTTGAACTAATGAAGGTAAATCATTTGATTTTTTACTCTCGTCAATAAATTCCTGAGTAGTGTTTACTTCTGTAGTCAATGTTCTTGCTTGATCAACAAAACCATCTCTATAAGCTATAGCCTGATCGTAATCGTCAAATGTTTTCTCTTCTACATCTAACTCATTATTAGGATCATAAACCATAGCAACAACATCAGGAGTACCATGCTTTTCTTTATTCCATCCTTCTGGAGCATACTCTTCATTAAAAGGAGTTCTAGAAACAACTCTAAAGCCGGCCTTCTCATATTGTTTTATAAGGTATCCATCAAAGTTATCTAACTTAATACCTCCAGCAGCCACAGCTTTATTTAATAAATCTTGAGCTACTCCTTTGGCTTTAGACGCTAATTTTTTAAATACGCCAGCAATATCTCCATCAGGCTTAACCAAGGCAGATCCATCATGTGTATCTATAATAGTCCCTTTAGCAGCATCCTCTTCAGATACTTCACTAACTGACCAGTACGTTTCAGGATCAGATTCTTTTGTTTTAGCTAATTCTTCAACATATGTCTTAGGCGTAGTCTCTATAATCGCTGCTTCAGGAGTATTCTCTTGTGTAACTTCAATAGCAGGAGCCTCTACAGTAACTTCCTCAGTAACAGCAGATTTATTTTTTTCTTTATAAATACTTAAAGCTTCCTTAGATATTTGATCATCAGTTATTGTTATATTCTTATCTCCTTCAGGATTTAACTCGCTCATTAATTTTCTCTGAGCTTCATTTTTTAAATCAACCAACTCATCAGCAGGTAACGACTCTAATTGAGCATAAGGAGAGTATTGAGTATTAATTATACTGGATCTTTCAGTTTGAAGGTCTCTATATTGATTTTCTAAGTCTTTAAGTATAATTTCTTTATTAGGTAAGTTACCATCATTAGTTATTTTAGCTTCGTTTTTTAATTCGGCAGCTTTTTTATTTAATTCGATAACTTTTAAATATTCAGAATTAGGCATATTACTAATCTTATCGATAGTATTTGCTATTATCTTTGAGTTTTCAGCAGTAGCCCTATCAATTTGACCTTGAATAACTTTTCTCTCATCTTCAGTTAAATTAAGAGTATTTAATGATTTTGAAAACTGCAAAATCTTTCTAGCATTCTCGTCTAACAAACCAAGATCAGTTTTACTTTGAAACGGTTTTACAGCTAAGCCAAATAAGTGAGGAGTCACCTTTAACATAGATGTAAGAGTAAACGTATCTTTAAATACGGTCCCTGTATTATCTAATAATCCAACATCTTTTTTACCTAATAAAAATTTATCATTTACATTTTGAGCAAAATTAGTGAACTGTTCACCAGAACCTTCTTTTAATTGGTCTCCAAGAAAATCTTTAGCAAATTCTTTTCCTTTTTGAATAGCTGTTTTTGTTAATAAATCAGCCTCATTTTTAACTACAGCATCTAATACTCTGCTTCCTTTTCTCAATATAGATAATGTAGGGATTTCAGAAACTACTTCAGCAGCTCCATAAAAAAGAGGAGCTAAAGCCATTTGGTATGGTTTATAAGTTGCCTTACCATCTAATACTTCTTGAGTCATTTCTGAATATTTCTGTCCAGCACCAGACACTCCCATAAGTGCTAACCCTCCTGCGCCAGTAGAAGTCGCGACAAGATTAGGTATTTGATTAGATACAACGTCAGAAGCATAGTTTATAAGACCATCTACACTCTCTATGCTTTCTACATTTTTTCTTAAGTTTTCTCTTTCTTCAGCTAATCCTTTATTTATATCGATTAATTTTCCTTGGATTTGCATCCCAGTCATTTGTCCAATAGGACTTGACATTGAAGAAAGATAATTAAGTCCACTTGCAATCCCAGTAAGCAATTCTCTACCCGCAATACCGGTTTTTATAACAAAGTTTTCTACATCTCCATACTGTCTTTTAAGCAAATCAAACTCTTGTTGTGCAGTACCTAGATCTTCTTTGTTTTTTATTAATGAGTCTTGTCTTTTTTGAATATTTTCAGAAATATTTTTTATGTCTGAAGATAAAGAAATGTATTTATTATAAAGATCTTCAGGAAACGCAATTCCTTTTTCTTTTAAAGCTTTTAATTGATTTTCAACAGCCTTATACTCTTCTATTTTTTTATTACCAAAAACAGTATAAGCATTAATTACTTTTTCATTATTTAAATTTTCTTCCTGTAAATGAACTGCAGTGTTAAGTCTATCTTGTTTTAAAGCCAACTTGTCATCTTCTGGAAGATTTTCTAAGAAAGAAGATATTCTGTCATCCTCTATATTTTGAATTTGCTTATCTTTATAAAGTTGTTTTGCTTTTTCAGATATTTCTTGTTCTGAAAGTTTTATTTGATCCTTAGCAGCTTGTTGTCTTACTAATTTTTTCTCATCAGATAATGGATCTGTATCCGCAGCAAAATTAACTAATCCAGCATTAATAGGGTTAGATCCGGATAGTCCAGTTAAAGCAGTATTGTAAACTTCTTTAGCAAATGATTTTACATTATTCCATACTCCAGTATTAGATAATAAATCATTTAATCTTTTTTCAGCCTCTACCTCAGCAGATGCTTCGTCTTTAGAATTTACAAAATCCTGTTCGATTCTGTCGAATCTTTCTTGCTCTATTTGTTTGGTTTGTTTATCAAGTTTAGATACCTCTTCTATCTTTTTATTTACTTGATCTTGATTTTTAGCAGTAACTTTAGTATTTGCTAGTTCTCTTTTTAATTGAGTTTTTTTAATATAAGGTTTAGCCGTTTCAAATTTATCGGCTGATTTTTTATTAGTCGGTTTTAGTGCTTCCTCGGCTGTTATATCTACGCCAAGAGTGCGCATTTTAGGTTGTTCTCCATCTGAAATAACCGATTCCTGTTGAGGTATCTGTTGATCTGTAACCAATGAAGTATACGCATCCTTCGGTTGTGAGTTTGGCCCCCACACATCTTCTTGAGAAGTAGGCTGAGAAGATTCTTTTTTTTTTACTTCATTAGAATATTTCTCCCAAGGTTTTGGAGTTGAATTATTATTTGAATATTTCTCCCAAGGTTTTTTTCCGTCTGGCATAATTTATATTTTTTTCCAATTTTTTTGATTAGCAGGATCCCCTCCTAAAAACTTATATCCATCTACTACAGATCCTTTTTGTACTGAATTTTGTTTAGATCCTCCAACTGAATTAGCATATTGTTTAGCTTCGGCTACACCACTTATTCTAGATCCTGTACTAGGATTAACTAAATAGCTAACTCTTCTATTAAACTCAGGATTTCCTTCGTATACTCTAGTTGGTTTAGTGCTTAATCCAAATGCATCTGCTGCTGTATATTCGATAAATAATTTACCTGAATTACCAGCCTTACCCCAGTTAGTTATATTTTCATTAACATTACCTGTTTTAACATTAACACCTGACATAGGAATTAAAACATTTCCTTTTGCATCTGTAGTTGGTTGTCCAGCAAAAAACTTAGGATCATCAGGTTTATCACTTCCACCTCCCCCTCCTCTAACAGGAGCTCTATAAGTATTTTCTTCTTGTCTTATAGTTTTATTTACTTGTGAAAGTATAGCATTTTTAATAGTATTCTTTGCTTCTTCCTCTTGTTCAGCAGTAAGCATAGGCTTATTCATGCCTGTAGAAGAATCCCTTTGCATTAATATATTATCTTTACTAGCTTGTTTTGGGTCGTCAACTAAATTATAATCTCCAACCTGTCCTAAAATAGTAGCCATCTTGTAAGGATTGGAAGCTATAGAACTAGCAGCATCATCCAAGAATTTTTTAAACTCTGGCTTCTCTGCTATATTGTCGGTAGTCCATATTCCACCAGCTGGCGGTTTTTGAAGTACGTATTCAAACTTACCGAGGTCTTTAGTAAAAGGAGCTATTTCTTTAGGTATATCAACTTTTCCAACAAATGTAGATCCATTGGTCTTTATCCATGCTGGTGGTTGTAAACTAGACTGATTAATCTTTCCGTTAACTATTTTACCAATATATCCTCTACCAGTTAACGGATCAACATAAAACTCTTTATTACTTAAATCTAAAGCCTCTCCTTTTTGCTTTTGATTATAATCATCTATAATAGATGTTTGTCCTTTACTAGACAATTCCATGTATTTTTCGTAATCAGACTGTAGGGTTTTAACAACATCATTAATGTCATTAAAAGAACCTTTCATATTATTTTGTATTTCAGTATATTCTTTTCCACTTATCTTTCCAGACGTATATAATTTATAAGCCTCTCCAAGTAAATTCTTAGACTGATAACTAGCATTAGTTATAAAGCCATTAAGCCCTTGATTCTGACCAGCGGAAATTTTATTTAACGAATTGTACAAGTCGTTAGTTTCTTGCTTTGCTTTTTGCCTTTTAGCTTCTCTACTAGCCTCTTGCTCAACTAAAGTGTCTCTAACATCATTAATAACTGTAGACCAGTCTAGTGTTGGGTTTGCCTTTGTTTCGGCTGGATTAACATATCCTAAGTACTCTGCCATAATTAAAACGTAGTGTTAGATAAATACCCTAATGTATCAGGCATGCTTACAGCAGCAAACGGGTTTGATTGAAATGCACTCTGCCCAAAACCTATTGGAGCTTGTGGAGCAGGTGCTAATTGAGAAACACCTAGCTGACTAGTAGTCGGTTGTTGATAATTCATAAACTTATTAAATACTCCAGAACCAGTCCCTGTTAATCCAGCCGCTTTAGTTTTAGAGTATTCAGGAATCATAGCTCCTAGTCCTTTTATTAAATCACCTCCAGCACCTAGAGCCTTTTGTTGAGCCTGTACTTTAGCCATCTGAGCAGCAGCAGAAGCCTCTTGAGCTCCTTTTAATCTTTCAGCTTCTAATGGAGCAAGTCTTAAATTTGCTCTTTCAGCAGCTCCTGCCTGAGTCATATCTAAGTTGTATAACTTTTCTGCTAAATTATCAGCGGTATCAGAGTTTGCATCTACAGTTGCGGCTTGAACCTTTCCAACACCTCCTAAAAGTAATCTTGGATCACCCTCTGTTAATGCTGATAAAGCCTGTTGTTGCGCAGCTGTATTCGCTGCGAACTGCTTATCGTATGCCTCCATAGGTACTTGTAAGTTGGTATAGAAGTCTTGACTCAATAACCTTTCTTGTTCAGCTGCTGATTTTTCAGCTTGTCTATCAGCTGCTCTTTGCAGTTCCTTTTGTTTACTGGCCTCGACTAAGCTCATTCCAATATTTAATCCGGTAGTAGCTATACCTATAAATGGATTTGCTTTAGTCATAAATGCAGACGCTCCTTGTCCCATAACTATATGTTTTTTATGTATTCGTTAACATTTTCTCCTGACATCAAGTATCCGTTATCTTCGAATCTTTTCTTTAGTACAGGAGTTTTACTAACAGTCATTATAAATTTAAATCCAGACTGTTTTAAATATTGTTCTGTATATTTTATTAGGTAGTCTAAGGATCCAGAACGTAACTCCTTAGTGCTATTTTTATTTCCTGTTATAAATCCCATCCAGCATACATCAGAATCACTTAAGTAAACCGGAACAGCATATAAATCTACCCCTTCATTACTGACTACAAATATGTTATTTGGAAGAGCGTTAATACTCATCACCGGAAACTTCCAGTCTGTCCACCACTTACATAACGTGTCGTAAAAATCATGTTTATTCTCTATTCTACAGGAAAACATTTTTTTTACAAAGATAACAAAATTATGGGTAACTTTTAAAAATGCTACTTCCTACTGAAAATAATTCAACTCTCGATGTATTATCGTTCTCTAACTCAAACTGCATGTAGTACCCTCTGGCTCCATACGACTCCGCTGTGCTATTCTTTAAGCATAAAACATAGTCAGATGTCAGTGGGATATTTCCACCTGCTACAGTAGTGTTTATGGTAATAGAGTTGTTAGATATAGCCGTGATGGGCCCTAACTTCATAAGAGCACCCGCATTGTTTTTATAAGCAATGTCTCCAACATTTATAATACTTCCAATACCAAAACCAAACGTCATCACTACCGCGGCAGGATTAACTGAATTTACAGTTGATACTCCACCTATTCCTTGAGCTGACCTCATTGATAGGTTAGTATCTGATTCGTATCTTCTTATGTATCCAAAGTAGTCTCCCTCTTTTAATGTAAAGTAAGACGGATTAATAAATCCAGTATCTAAATCAGTAATGACGTTACAGTTCCAAGAGTCGTCGCTATTTAATGATACGGTCTTGAAATTTTTTACAGTACCGCTTTCTATATTAAATACACCTGTAATTTTAGAGTTATACTGAACGCCATAGAAATTATTTCTAAGTTCGTTAGAGTTATGTCTATATAAGTTTCCGTTCTTAAATGTATAGAAATAAGAATTCATACCTATCATCTTCTCAGGTATAAAAGAGAAGAACGAGGTCCATCCTTTTGAGTTTTCGCTAAACGATAATGTATATTCCATTTATTATTTATTACTTATTATTAACAAGGTCCTCCTGTACTATCTCCTCTACATCCGCTAACTGACGCTCCGCTTGCTATTCCATTTACAGAAACTATCTCAACTGTAACACTAGTTAGTGTCTCGTCCGCCTCGTATACTACAGCTGCTAAGTCTACATTCTGACTAGCTCCGCTCATAGTAAATGTATAAGTAGGATTAAGAGTGAATGATTGATTTCCAGAGTAGTAACAAGATGTAGATTGAGTAGTGGTACCAATAGTTACCACTGCTGAGGATCCATTTGAACTAGCAGTAAATTGACCTGTAAATGTAGCCTTAACGACTACAACATCTCCATCTGTACCTGTAATTGTATAAGAAGAGTTTATTTGATTAGGAATACAATCTCCTATCCTAACAATGGTATTTGTAGGGGCTCCTGCACATGATGTTATAGGTAATAGAGATCCTTCAAATTGTTGTCTATAATTACCCCCGAATGAATAGTATCCATCAGGTGCCTTTGTAGTTAATGCAGTATCAGTCCATACAGCTGTTGCTGTAGAGAAGTCTGCTGTGTCTATGTAATATGTTGAACTAACTGCCATATTTTATTATTTTATTATTTATTATTCAAGTACTGCATCACAATCACAAGCTAACGCTTCATCCGTAGCGTCGTAGCATAAATTTACAGCGTAATGAGGAATGTCTCCACATAAATTACATGCAGCACCATTGCTATTTTCATCATAACACAAATCAATACTGTATGCGTTCGTAAGGTCCCATACTAAATATAAGTATTGATATCCGTCAGGGTTATTATAAATAAATGAAGACTCATACTTCCCAGTAACAGGATTTATTATAGGGGCAGCCTCATTTAACAATGGTCTTAGATCGTTTATTTCTGATTCAGTATATAATGTATTAGATACTAAATACTTAAATGAATTAGCTAATGGATCGAAAATAAATGTATCTGTGATATACTTCTCAGATTGCATCTTAATAGTGCTTCCAATTGCAGGAATAACTCCAACTGAAGGTTGATTAGTATTAGAATCATATAATGAAACTCCGTCACTTTCTAATAATACAAAATCTATATTTGTCGGACTTGTATATCCATCAAGCGTCCAGTTGTAGTTGTTATGAATGGTTTCACCTTCGCTAGACGGAGAATTGATTACCATTCTAATAACTGTTATAGGATCTGCCACTGTACAGTTAGATATAAAAACGTAAGTAGCTTCCTCCGGAGTAATTGTAACAGTAGCAAATGTCGGATTAACTTTTGTTTTATCAAATGTTAAAGTTCCAGATCCAGATACAACTTCATTTACAACGGTAGTTCCATCATAAACCACAACTACAGCAGCCGATCCATTTTCAAAGTTATAATCAAACGAAGCTTCTCCAATTATATTCCCAAACTCTAGATTGAATAATAACTCACTATTCGCAGTATCTTGAGATATAGTAAATCCACACTCAAATATTTCTACAGGGGTTGGGAGTTTATTATCGTTTAACGACAAAACATACTCTTTAAGATAAGGATCATATCCTCCTATTTTTTGATAGTTTATTTTATCTTTAAATTGATCTCTAAACCAACCGTTCATACCTAATCCAGATATTGAAATTAAATTATCTGACTGAGAATTTCCTCCTTTTAAATTAATAACGGATGTTCGTTTAGAATCAGTAAAATAAACATTTTCTCCCCAAACAGAAAAACTAGCCGCATCATTACTAATACCAAACTCTTCAATTCTAGATATTTGAGTACCTAAAACCTCTGGTACAGAGGTAATAGCCCCTCCACCTGCTGCATCAGAAAGTAGATTTTTACCTGCTAACACATAAGATACCTTATCCTCTTGCAGTGTTAGCACATCTGTCTTTCTTCCGTGAAGAATATTAATTGGACCAAATGATTTTTCACAGTCCTTGAAGTTGGCCAATGCTAAGTTAAATTCATTCAACTTATTAACATTAGTTTCTTCGTTGTATATTCCACTATATGTTATTCCAGCGTATCTATGCGCTTCCTTGAAGTCTTCTTGAGACACAGCTGTAACTCTACTTCCAAGATAGAATGGAGCTCCGGTTAACGAGTCTCCTATCTTATAACTCTCAACTCCATTACCAAATGTAAAGCAGTCGAAGAAGTTTAAGTTTATGATAGCTGGTAGTGTAGATGATTGATTTGTAACATTACCTTGGTGGTACCCATCAATAATATCAAACGATTCGCTCCCTTCAAAGTAAGTCTCTCCATCAGCTTCAGCAGCCTCTGTTTCAAATACCATTAAAGACTCAGCTCTCTGTACTTGTATCTCACAATTTATTCTTGAATACTTTGGATTTATACCTCCACATTTAGGAGTACCACTTTTTATGACAAAAAATAATCTTCCGTCAGCCGTGTCCTCTTGAAATTGATACTGATTAGTTCCTGGTATGTTTGGTATATCTCCAGTATATGTACCTATACTTTCTATAAATTCATTAGTATTTACAGTATCGTCCCCACCAGTAGAGTTTCCAGAAGTCAAATCAACATTATCTCCAATTATAAAAGCATATAAACTAGCATAATCTTGAGATGCTGTAAAAGATTTTGTGAATGTATATGTTCTCTCTCCACAACTAGAACCTCTAGCAAATCTAAATACTTTAAAATTGATATTTATTAAACTTCCGGCCGGAACATTGTATGGAGTAAATTCTAACTCACCAGGATCTCCAAACAAAGGATTGTTTATATAACAAGGATAAGATAAGCTAGGATAATCTCCAGCTACACTTAAATCCCCATTATCTATAAATGAGTTCTCTGTATATGTAGCAGAGAAATTTGAAGGTTTAAGTTTCATATATAATCCAGCAGGTTCTATAATATCTTCTCCTGATGAATTTTTATTATCCGTAATAAAATCTTTAGACTTAGCTTCTAAAGCTAATACCTTTGTTTTTACAAGGCTCTTTACAACTCCATTAGAATCTGCCTTTACAATTAATGTAGAGTTCTCCTGAACTTTACTTCTATTGTCACCTTCTAATTTAAACCAAGTAAACCCAGAATCTTCTTCGAAATAAATATTAGAGTATACTACTTGGTATTGACTCTTAGACGGTTTTACTACAAATTTGTATTTTGTAGCCCAACTAGGAGCCATACTATTTATATTTACTCTTATATAGTTTTTAGTATCTGAATTATACGCCGGAACAAATATGGTATTATTAGTATCAACTAACGCAGTAGAACTACGTCCGTACTCATCCATGTATACAATAGCTATCTCATAATCTCTATTACTGTGTAAGCTTTGCTTTGATCCTAATTCAGAAAATGTAGCAGAAGTTATAGCATTTGAAAGATACTCATAAGCATAAACAAACACTCCTGGAGATGTTTCATAACTAAATTTTAATGCCGGTATTTGAATACTGATAACATTTGATCCTAATCCAGCTGAAATAGTAAATGCTCCATCAGTAGACAGTATGCCACTTCCAACTTCATTCCATCCAGCTTTTGTAACTATTTGACAATTAAAAAAATCAGTTAATGAAGTACCAGCACAAGCATTAGAATAAATTTCATGAGTTGATATTGCATCTATAAATTCTTGACTAGTAGCTAATTCATAGACGCTAGCGTAATCTTTTTGAATGTTAAATATAAAGTCATATTCAAAACTATTTTGAGGAGCTTCAGTATACGAAGTATCTCCAGAATAAGAATCATGTTGTAAATTTATACTTATTGAAAGATATGAACCGCTATTTAATGATATCCCAGTTAAATCAATATTAAATTGAGAGTTGTTTACGGTTTTTGTAGTCGACGAATCTATGGTGTATGAAATCCCATTAGTCAAATCAACAGGTAATTCAATAAATCCTACATCCTCAGATATTAAGCTTAAATCGTAGTCAATATCTATTACATTACCATTCTCGTCTTCTATGTTGTATCCATCAACGTAGTTGCCATACATCAACCTATTGCCCATTGTTGTTTGAGCCTTAGCTAGTCTAGGTACGTTATCAAAAAGGCGAAGTAGTTCACTTTCTGTTAATGTAGTATATATTTTTTTATTTGTAAATGATATCTCTTGATTGGAATTGTCAAACCATCCTTCTTGTTTTTTATTATATTTCTCTATAACATTTATAATGTTAGAATCTGAGAATTTAAAACAAAGATCAACGCCTACTACATTTTTGTCTCCAGTATTAAAATTAATGTTAACTGAATTAAATATATTTTCCATTCCGGCATTTTCAAATGTAGAATAGTCTATACTAAAGTTGCCAGGTTCAAAGGCTATATCGCTAAACTGAGAAAGAGCACTGTACTCTCCGTCCTTATACTTGTATCTATAAGCGAAAGATATAAACTTGTCTGTTATATAATTTTCTTCGTCTGGAACAAACGCAAGTGTAATGTTAGGAGCAGACGATGGAGGCGCGACTATCACAGATATATCACTCTCATCAATTTGATCTACTCCAGAAATAGGCTCTGGATAGTTTCTAGTTACATTTATTTTTCTAGGCGGATTTAAATTGTCCGTCCAAAATAATAAATCATCAATTAGATTTATACCTGTAACGAGATATTCAGGATTGAAATTAAGAACCTCTTCAGATACAACATGATATTTTAAAAGTTTCTTGTCAGTATTGAACGATACAATCATATCAACTAAAGGAGACGCTACAAGCCAGTATATAGTCTCGTTAGATCCGTCTTCATACGCTCCAATACATGTAGCGTCAACAAGAGGCGCTCCATTATGCTGTAGTGTGGTTAATTTTATATTACCCTTAGTATTCTCTACGGCACCTATACTATTATTTTCAGTAGATCCTATTCTGATATTTAACGCGTCAATGTATTCTCCAGCAGGGACTACACGCTCGTCAAAATCTTTATTCATTCTACCGGCAATGAAATTTACATCAGCGTTTGCCATATATTTTACTTAATCCATTTATCACGACCTCTCATATTCATCAATAATCTACCTGGATGAATATTACTCAATCTTATTTTTGCGTTTCTTAGAAGGGCTGTTTTGTCCTTCTTAGCTCTATTAACTACATATTCCTGTACGCCAACCTTAGCGTTTAATATAGCGTACTTAATGTAAGCATATATAAACTCTTCAGCCAACTTATTGATGCTTACATTAGAGTCGTCCCCGTCCTGCATTCCGTCTGAAATGTATTCTAAAATACATAACTCACCGGCCATTCCAGAACCAAAATTAATAACTCCAGAAGCCTTATCTATTCTATAAGTAGGATTCACATTTGCAGTTTCGGTATTTAAACCATAATTAGCTCCAATAGCATAATCGAAGTACCAGTTCTGATCTATATTTATACCCTCTCTTCCAGCATACAATCCACTACCAGGGTACATTGTCTTTTGTTGATTAGTAACCCTGTCGTAATCTAAAATAGAAGTACCCTCCAGTACATTTCCATCTTGATCAAATAATACTCTACAGTTATTATCCTGTAAATAACTATTACTGTAATTCGTTTGAATGTTTTCAGTAAGCGGTCGTAATACACCATCCTTATAAAGTGATATTCTAACGTAGTTTACGTAGTCATTAGGTAATATGAACTTAAGGTCATCACAGATACTAATTTCTAATACCTTAATTTCCTTTAGCGCGTCGTAGTTTATTTCTTGAATTCCTCTCTTTGCGTGGAATAGTACATTGTATCTTTGCACGTTGTTTATTAACTTGTCGTTACCAACGTACATCAACATAAAATTATTCACAATATCTTCTAAAGATACATACTGGTACGATCCCCAGTTCTCATTTTCAGGTATATTACCTGAATTCTCATAGTATTGATAACCAGTTAAATATGCCATTATTATCCTTGAGTTTGTTGATTCTTAACTTCTTCTTGTGTTCCAAAAGTAAACACATCTCCCTCTCTAATAGATATACCAGCAAACTGAAGTATCTTAGCCGTTAATAAAGGTTCGTCACTTAATGGTAACTCAAAGTCTTGATAGTCAGATGCCGATTGGTTGAATAATGGCTCTCCTCCTGACAATGAAGTGTACGTCCACTTAGGGTCCTTTGGATATCTAATGTACTGAGTACTAACGTTTGATGATATTGATGTAGGGTATACTTTAATGCTATCTCCCTCTAAAACGTATGCCGGATATAATATAGACGGCGATGTTAGGTTAGATGAAAGAAGGTTTAATATTTTATCTTGTGATACTCTATCAATCTCTTTTGATCCGTATCTTACAGTATTTAAATAGTAAAAGTCACTAGGTAAATCAAATGCCGGAGACGAATACGTTAGTGATGCTGTTGAAGATAAGCTATCAATAACCTCTTCTACGTTCTTTACAATATCTGCATATCCACTTCCAGACTGTCTAGCATTCTGCTTTAGTATCCAGGTATTATACTGGTAGAAGTAGTCTTCAAATATATCTAGCTGTGCCTGCTTAGCGTACAAGTTAAAGTCATCTGGAGTAATGTACCCAAAATTATTCTTGTTAGCCACAGACAATACAGTATTTCTTACTGAGTTTATCATTCTTAAAAACTTTTTACAAAGATAATAAAAAAAAGCGCCCTGTAAAAGAGCGCCTTTAAGCATGAAAAGAAAAGTAATTTACTCGATTTTATTCTCAAGTAATCTCAATACTTCAATACCTTCGTCTGTTTGTAGGTAAGAAGCTAATATGTAAATATGATTCTCTCCGAATGGGACAGTCAATAATTTTTTCTTGTTTTGTGGAAGATTAAAGTAGATATCTCTATTCTTATTCTTCATTTTTAACAAGTCATACTCGAAGAATTTAGCACATGTATTACGTAACTGTAGCATTGGATCATTCAACATCTCTAAGAATGACGTTGGATAATTTCTTGCGTATACGAATACATCTCTTTTTAATTCAGCAGTAGACATTTTTTCGATCTTAGATCCTAATAAAACTCTAGCTACAGCCTCTAACGAGTCAATATCTAAGTCTCTAGCAGCGATCTGAGCATCTAATTCACTTGTTAACTTGTCAATATCAGAAGAAGCATCCTTCTCTGTATTAACTTCTTCGAATACACTTCCATTTCCAGGGTGTAGTTCTAAGAATTTTTGTAGAACTGGATTTGTTTTAGAAACCTTTAAGGCTCCATCCACAAATACAATAGGTTCTAAAATAGCATTACCATCCTGTTCGTCTTCGAAAGGACTTTTCTGGTTAACTGCATATCTTAAAGGTCTGTTTGATTGTCCGTCGAAGTATAACAATGGTGCTCTATGAGTATTTCTAGATGACAACATGTAAGATAACGGAGTGTGTTTTTTCTTAAGTACGTAGATCTTGTCTACAGACATAGCTTGATTTTTCATTTGATAAGATTTAAATTTTTAAAAAATAGAGAGGGACAATTAAGCCCCTCTCTTATTATAACTATTTTCTAGTTCTCGAACAAGAAGAAGTTGTTAGCACCTAAAGTACATAAAGCTCTTTCTGACAAGAAGTGAACTTCCATAGCATCTAAGCTAGAAGTTTGTGCTCCACCAGCAGAACCAGTAATCCAAGTTTTGTAACGTCTGTCTTCAGTCTCAGAAGCTCTATAACGAACGTGTAAGAATGGACGTTTAGCGTTTTTACCAAGAACTTGATCGTAAACAGTAGTAGATCCAGCAGGAACTAATACACCGTTAATAGCTCCACCAACTACTCCACCTCTAAGTGTAGCGTCGTTCAAGTATTTCCAGTCAGTTTTGTAGAAATCGTAACCTCTACGGAAACCTGTAAATCCTAAGTTCAATGCCATTTCTTTATCGTTGTCAAACAAACCATAAGAAGTACCACCAGCACCGTAAGAGTTTTGAGCAGCCAACATATCGTCGATATCGAAAGAGAACTGACGGTTCAAGAACAATACGTTTTCTTCGATAGCTCCTTGTTTGTCTAAACGTTGGATGATAGCGTCAAAGTCAGATAATGCAGTTGGATTTCCACCAGCCCATACGTTACCTCTTTGTCCTACAGCGTAGAATAAACCTTCTGATCCTTTGTTTCCAAAAGCAGTGTTAGCAATAGCTCCTGAATTAGCTTCAGCAGGTACAGCTTCGATCATAGACATCTCTAAGTAATCTTCGAAACGTAAACGAGTTTCGTGCTCAGATTTAATGTACCATAAGTATCCAGTAGCTCCATTTTCAGTAGTTACTTCAACCCATCCGATTTGAGCCATGTCAGATCCAGAAACAGCGTATTTCTCTTTGATGATGATTGGGCTGTTTTCGAAGATATCGTCTTGAGCCTCTAAAGATTCAGTTTGACCTTCAGTTCCTTTTTTGAATTCAGAACCATAAACGAAAGCAGTTACTGTAGCAGTAGCAGCAAAAGATTGACCAGCAGCCTCGTAGTAAGCAACATCAAAAGTACTGTTAACATAATCAACAGAAGTAATGATAGCTTTGTTGGAGTTAGCAGCAGCAGCGTTATCTGATAAGAAAACTGTTTGTCCTGGTTTGAAAGCGATAGATCCTGTTAAGGTATCACTAACTGTAATTGTAGCAGTATCTCCACCTACAGCTGCGTCAGAAGCACAGTCAATGTATTTAGTGTGAAGACGACCTTGTTCTGCCCATTTGATAAGGTCTGAGTTAGACGGCATCTCAGCTCCAACTGCTCTTAAGAAAGATGCAACAGAACGATTTCCGTAACGTTCGAATTCTTTTTCATAAGTATCAGGAAGATGCTGATTCAAGAAGTCAAAATTTGTGATGTAGTTAGTGCTTAATGTTTGTCTTGTAGCACTAGGTTGTAATGCAAACCCTGGGGTTGCTTGTACTGATCCAGCCATTTTGTTTTAGTTTTGTTTGTTATTTTTTATTACTTTTTATTTTTAGTCCTCTTCCGCTATCGCTATCAGAAGCTACCACTTTAAATCCAGACTGAGCAATTGATTGAGGAGCATTTCTCATCTCCATATCTATATTTTTAATTTTCTTGGTGTTATCTAATAACGCCTCTGCTCTACCTTGTTCGTAAAAGAACTTAGCCATTTTCTCTGGATTCATTGCCGCCGCTAATGAACGATGATAACCAACATGATCTGAGATCAACCCATCAGCATCTAAATACTTAGATATGAAATTAACTACATCTGATTGGGCTCTCTTTGTCTCTGTTACATCTCCTGGTAAAAACTTAATTGTCTTATCTCCGACATTGAAATCAAAACCTTTGAATTCGTCTGAAAAAAGTTCTTCAGTTTTCTTTTGAAAGTATTGAGACTTTCTGTGATTCTCTTCTTGTTGACTATTGGAATCTTGAACGTATTTCTTGTAAGCCTCGTAAGCTTCTTTTTCATCATCAGAAACCAATCCACCTTTTGACTCAAGAGGCGTCTTATAAGTTTCTTTGTACTCATCAAAAAACTTCTTAGCTTTAGCAAGCTCTTTTTTCTTAGCTATTTCCTTCTTCTTAATTTCCTTTGGGTCATCAAGATCCTCATCATAATCAAACTTATCCTCGATCATATACTGGATATCATCTCTATCTAAGTCCTCTTCTGTTTGAGAGTAGTACTCAACTAATAATTCGTCTGGGTCCATGTCGTCAAAGTTCCTGTTTAATTTAACAAAATCTTCAATTCCACGTCCAGTTTCTTTTTTGTATTTAAAATATGCAGCTACGTCTTCTGGTAAGTCCTCTTTCTTCTCTTCTCTTTCTGCGAAAAGATCATTGATAGAGTTCACCTCTTTTCCGTATCTGTTTTTAATATATGAAAGAACGTCGTTGTCTTCTAGCTCTGCCTTTACTGGCTCTGCTTGTGATTCTACTTCTACTTCTGCTTCAGGTTCTGATTGAACTTCTACTTGAGCTGGTTCTGCAATACTCTCTTCATGCTTAGCCAATAACTCTTGTTCAACTTCCTGTACTGATTTTTGCTCGGCAACCCCAAGGTCCCTTACAGTGAAAGTGTTTTCCATTTGATTTAATTTTTTGCAAAGTTAATTATTATTATATTATATTATCTAGGCTCAAACTCAGCCAAGTCAAATCCATCCAAACTATCGTCGTTAGACTCAAATGTCATTGGCGGTAAGTTGTTCTTACGTTGATCAATTAGCTTAGACTGCTGTGTATTTTGCAAACTAATACGCTTGTCTTTAGCCTCTTCCTTTAGTTGCTCCTTAGTCTTAGTTGTCTCCATTTCAATACCCTTAAGCTGCATCTGCATTTGGAATTCTAGTTGCATTAACTCCATCTTCAACTGAGCCTCACTCTTCATCTTCTCGATTTCATAGGCAACCTCTGCCTGCTTGATTTGCATTTTAGATTGAGTTTCAGCCTGTATATTTTGCATAGCTGTCTGAGCTGCCATCTGTTGTGACTGCATTTGGATTTGACCTTGCATTTGTTGCTTAGCCTGTTCGTTCTTTTGAATAGCCTCTTCCTTCTTCTTTCTCTTAAGTTTAAGCAACTGATTAGCCAACTTAAGATTTCTCATCTCTCTAATATCAATAGCATCCTCCAAATAAATAGAGTCTCTAGATAAAGCTAAACTAATATTCTGCTCTAACTGAGCTTTTTCTTCTTCGTCTGGGGATACCTCGATAAAGATTCCGAAGTCATATAAGTATAAGTCCTTAATTTCATCTAGTATACCTACATTGTACTTACCTATCTGATTAACGAACTCCTCTTTAAAATCAGAGTACTCTAATATATCTGCTACTCTGTACGATATAGCTTCAGCTAGTGACTTGGTAACAAATAAACTAGACTCTAAGATGTGTCTTGTAGCTGTATTTGAATTAAGTGCTGCCAACTTCTGTACACCAACTAGTGCGTTAGGATCAGGATTTGATCCATCTCTAGCCTCGTTCAATCCGGTAACATCTCTAATCATACTTAAGTAGTGATTATAACTACCTACTAAACTAGCGATTTTACCTTGTCCACTATTAGAATTAAGCTCTTGAATAGGAACTCTAGCATTATTAAATTCTCCGTCTCCTGTATAACTTCTACCAATTACACTACCCGTTTGGAAGTATAATCTTAAAGCGTCTTCAGGATTATATGCTGCGCCATTTCCAAGATCAACTTCATTTAATCCATCAGCATCAATAAATACACCATCAGGGACAACCTTAGCGATTACTTGTTGTAGTTTTAAGTGAGTCATTTGAATCAAGTCTGCAAAAGGTATCATTCTCTTCACAAGAGATTCAATGTTACCTTTATACATCCTTGGTGCTACTGCTACGTAATTTGGTATTGCATGCTGTGAAGCTGATTTAGGTCTAACCATGTTGCGAGATAACTCCCACTTCAACATAATATTAGTACCCATCACCATCACGCCATCATACCAAACATCGATAGTCTTCTCAATTTTTTCAAAGCGACCTTCGTCCATCATCTCTTGTGGAGGATTAAACGTGTCGTCTTTTTCTATTATTTTATAACTACCGTCTTCTAAGTTCTTTTTCTTATAGACGATCTTCTTTGTAGTCTTATAGTTAACATATAATAACGTAGCCGTATCATTGCTGAATAAGCTGTTGTTATAAAACTGTGCTGAGTTATAGTAGTCGTACCATGACTGGCTGTACTTTGATATCTCTTTTAAATCTTCATTAGTAAGCGTAGGATCTATTTTAACTAATTCTGTAATAGGTACAGTTTTAATTTCACCCCAATAGAAACAATCTCTAAAGTATGGATCCTCAGTATAACTATATACAACATTAGCCGGATCAACATATTCAATTCTTACTCCGTCTCCAGGAAGAAACATGTGCTTAGCCATACCAATACCAATTGTAGCGATATCGTAGTCTACTCTCTTTCTAGTTTCGTTATATTTATTTTCGTCAAATACCGTGTTAATAGCTTCTTCTTCAGCTATCTCTATAGCTGGCTTGTACTTAAGCTGCATGTACAAAGAAAGTTCCTCGTCATTCTCAGGAAGGTCGTCAGGGTTTGTATCAAACGCATTAACTCCGAACTGTTCTTTAACTTGAAGTAACATATCCTTAGATACCATGTCAGCCTGTATCATGTCTTGATACTTAGATCTTTTGTCAGTAGACATTGCATCCTGAGCGTATGCTTTAGGCTTAAATAATCTGTCGTTCATTCCATTAACAACAATGTCAACGAACTTAGGTATAATAGGTACCGGAGTAAAGTCAAGGTTAGTATGAGATAAGTCACCATCAACGGCTATCTGATCCTTATACTTACCTATAGACTGTTCACCCCTTGCGTATAATCTTAATTTATGGAAGTCACCCCACTGATCATAGAATCTTGAGTTATTACCGTCTTTACGGAACCACTCGTATTGAATTGCGCTAGATATCTGTAGTCCGTATTCGAAACTCTCTTTTTCTTTGTCAGATGCGAATTGATTAGGAAATGCAGTTGCAGGTATGTTTATTTTTACGTCTTTCATTTATATTATATATGTTTCCAAGTATTTCTTTTTAATATGGAATATATGTTACTTTTAGATATATTGTACATATCAGCTAACTTTGTATGAGTGTATTTTTTAGTTAAGTATAATTCTCTTATTTTTAAAACATCTTCATCAATTAATTTAGAAGTTACATTTTCAGAACCTCTTTTAGCTGATTTTATTTTCTTTTGTCTAGTTTCTTCTGATATCTTTTTTCCATACATATGATTCTTTTCTCCCATAGCGGCTTCAGACATCTTTCTTCTAGACTCCATACTATGAACTCTACCTTTTTGAAACTCAGATACTTTTCTTCTTTGTTCTTCAGAAATTATCTTTCCTTTATTAGGAATACTCATTTTTAATTTAGCTTCATCTGAATGAACTAAACCTAAACATCCATCACCTCCATTTGTTAGGTTACATAATGTACCTAATCCCAGATCGCTTCTTCCATGCAATGCAATAAACTCAATTTCTTTCTCCTTTATAAAGTCGTAATCATCATGTTCAAACAGTATTTCAACTTCATAATCAGTCTTATTTACTATTTTATTCCAATGATCATTTCTACTTTTTTTAGACTTAGCTCTATAATAATTACTATCTATTCCTATCCCAATATAAAACGGAACGTTCTTGTCTAATCTAATATGTCTATATAAGTACGCCATTATCTAATAAGTTCACTTCTAGTTCCTGAGTTATTATACTTTGCAAAATTAACACTTATTTTCGACTCTTTCTTTGCCGCTAAGTATATGTTCTTTTGATTAGCCATAATAGCCAGTCCAGAACTAATAGCAGCATCAAATTTTGTCCTGTTATTTATATCAAATTTAGCCCACTCCTCTATCGTTCTAGTAAAGTACATATCTCCCATTTCATCAGAGTCCCTGTATGTACCTTCAGTATCCATTCCAACATACTTTTCTATATAAGATTGGATAGCGGCGGCATGCGATTGCTTAACATCTTCAGATGAGTTAGGTATTCCACCAAGCTCTCTTTCTGTTTTAGATAAGTTAGTAAAGTGCTTATCCGGTCTGTTCATTGAGAACCCTCTATATCCACGATTCTTAAAGTGATACAATAACCTTGGCTTATTGTTTTCGACTAGGATAGGCATTCCGTAAAATATACACGCCATAAGGACCTCTTCAAAGAATATCTCTGCTGTCTGAGGACGAGCTATGTATTCAAGAAAAAAATGGTTGCTAGGAGCATTGTCCATATTGAACTTAGTAAGACCGTGAAGTGATCCATTAGATCCTCCACCTCCGACAGTTCCTGAAATATCGTAAGGGTCACAACCAAAAGCACCAATGTGCTCATTACCAGGATACTTGTTTCCATTCTTATAAATTACTTGATTTTGCATTGCTGAGTTAGGAATCCATGATACTAGGAATCTACCTCTTGGATCCGGAGTCCACACCACTTGAGTATCCTTCTCTCCGTTCTTCCAATGAAACGATCCTCTAGTTAAAACCTGATCCCTAATTAAAGAGTCATTATAATCTATCTGTTGATAGATCTTTGTTAGGTTGAACAATGAAGCCTTACTCTCATCTCTAAACGCGTGAGACTCTGTTCTTGAGAACTGTCTATAAAACTCATTAAGAGCATCAGCATCATTCTTTAAAGACGCTACCTCGTTCTCCCAGTAGTCAATAGCTCCATTTGTTATAGGCCTTCCATCAATTCCTATTATAGGATTCTCTGGCTTTCTAAACACAGGCATTCCGTATCTGTCAATATATCCCTCAAAGTTCCATTCCATTGGAATGTATAGTGAGTACATACCTGACTTAGTCTGTCCATTCTCATTACGAGTCTTTATGTTAGAGTCCTCGTATAGCTTTTTAAAGTTAGCACCACCCTTTGCAAGTGCATTAGGAGTAGATCCCATCATACACTTACCGATAATTCTACTACCTAAACGAAGACAGGTCTTTCTAACTCGCCATCCATTCAATATATTATTAGGAGCCTCTAACTTACCTGATTCATCCTCAACTAAGTATATAAGCTTTTCCCCATCATAACTGTTGTCTGCTGTGTTCTTCCAGTCAATAGATGTATCCAATCCCTCAAGCTCTGCTTCAGAATCGTCGTACATATTCTTCTTGGTAATCTTAGATGCAGGAACCCTAAAGGCTAGTTCAGTCTTAGGTTTGTCCATACCGTCCATGATAGGCTTGAAAAAGAAGGGCAAGTTACTAGAAATAGGAACCACTTTGTTAGTAAACATTGTCTTAGCATCCCCTCCTGTTTTGGACTGTATACCAATCCTAGCATCCTTAGCAAGCGTTCCAATATTCACAGCCTCCGACGAAGCCATAAATGAAAATCCAGAACGTCTAATCTTAAGGTATACCATCCCAAAGCATCTAGGATCCGCCTTACACGCTTCCCAGTAAATAAAGAATATCCTATTAGCCTCCCTGAAGTCAGGAAGACCCACGTCAATCTTAGTCCACTGACAGTACATGTAATGAGAACCTGTCATGTACGTCTCAACTCCATTATTCATAAAGAAGAATCCGTTTTCTCTTCTATCGAACTCTTGCTCTATATAGTCAACCCACTTAGCCTTAAACTCTCCAGGAGTATTATGCCATTGGAATATAGACTTTATCTTGTCTAGTTCTTTAGGATAATCGAATGGTTGCCAGTACTGATTCTCTTTCTTTTTGTCTCTTGAGTAAATCTTATCAGGAGTTGCAGGAAGTGCAATGTATAATCCGTTAACATTATAGATATCACCGATTGTTCCATTCTTTGATATAATGATCATATCATACTTTTCATCATAGCCATACTCCCAACTAGCCTTCTTATTTTTGATAGATAAGGTGTTAGCTGGTATATGATTTCTGACTATTGAGTATAAATTATTTTGATCTTTTTTCTGCAAATCCTTGTATTTTAGGTTCTGGTTTCTCTGCCTCCTTTGGATCTTCGTTTAACTTTTCAGACTCTTGTTCTATTCTATTAAGAATACTAAAAGCATCTTCAACTGCCAAACGTTTTGTTGCCGCTGCATTTTTTAATTTATCAGCAGATAAGTCGTCGTCTCCGCCTCTTATAATAGTATCTTCAGCTACCTTTATAAGTTCTTCAACAGCTTTATATCCTGCGTCTATAATTCTTTGTTTGATGTCTTTTAATTCCATTTCAATGTGATGTTATTAGTAAACATCCTGTACAGTTTTTGATCTTCTATAGTAAAAGGATATTCACTGTCTGGCTCAAATGCAATTTCATCTCCGACATTAAGTCCTAAAGATAGCAACTCATCATTTATATATTCTATAGTTCCGACTAGTGGTTCTTCCTTACAGTTCTTTTTAATCGAAGATGTTTTAACATCTACGGGTTTAACAAAACAATACTTAGAATGCGACTTCCAGTTATCATTATGCTTATAAAGAAAAAACTGCTCGTAGTCAACAAAGAATAAGTCATCCTTAAAATAACTAGCCCCACTCTTTTCTCTACCACGCATATCATAATATAACTTAAATACGTTATGATGTACAAGTAGTATATCTCCTTTAGTTATTTCTCCAGTATAATTTATAGGAGTCTCAATTACTTCAGCGTATCTGTTAGACGACTCGTGGTCTTCTTGAGATACGCTGGTAATTAAATCTATTCCGCCTATATTTTTTATGTTATTGTATCGTCTACCATTCAATGGTCTGACAATGAACATGCTTGGGGATTTCATTAGAAGTTGATGTTATACTCTATAGAGATAGGCATATTGGCATTAAATTCCTTCCAGAGAAATACTTCGCTTTCTTTCTCTATCCAAATCTTAATACCTCCTGTATTCTCGTCAAGTCGTATGAGATGAATTGTATAAGACTTATCCAATATGGGCTGACCTACAATGTAATGCATACCATTACTTTTGTAGTCAGTGCCTATTGTTATTTTTCTAATGTCGAACATTCTCCTGTATTTAAATCAATAGAGATATCCTCTCCATAAATTTCAGATAATTCTTTTTTGAATTCTTCTCTTTTAGCGTATTGATCATTGATCTGTCTAAGAACATCTGATTTCTTAAATTCAAATTCAGTTACCAATTGACCTAAAGTTTTGTTAGCTTCATCGAAGAATAGTTCGAAGTTTTGTAGTTTTTTTAATTCCTTTTCTTCGATTTTTTTTAATTCTACTTTTTTCATTTTAATTTAATTTTTGACAAATATACAAAATTATTTATTAATGCACGATTTTTAAAACGTCTGCTGTTCTATATACTCTTCCTACAGCTAATCCTGCCGTCACTGCCGCATCGTTATCAGCGTACTCTGGTACGCTTGTAAATGATGGAGTATTAAGTAGTAGTAAGTTCTGTTGTAGAAAACTAATTACATCTGCAAACGTAAAGTTCTTAGTTTCTAAACTATTATCAGCATCTGTTCCGACTAATTTATCGTCTACAGTAATTGCGCTGTCATCTGGGTATTGGCTTATCTTTGTCATTATTGTATAAAAGGTAATGGTGGGTTATCTGTAACTGGGTTTATTAGCAGTTCTATTTGCGCTGAAATATTTTCTTTTACCGATGTAATATCAACGTTTGCTTCTACTTGATTAATAAACCATTCTTCTGTTAAGTCTTCATAAGGAACATAATCATCTATATTAGTTGGTATTGGTAAACTTACAGCTCCGTAATTTTCTGCTGTAAATCCATCATTTGTCCCTATTAATCTCCAGTGAATAGTTTGTACTATCTGTGTCATTCCATCTAATGAAATAATACATTCTGGGTTGCTAAACAACCATGTATAATTTATCATATTATTTGTTTTTTAAAATTTCTATTTCTGCTTTTAGTTCCTGTATTGCTTGAACTAAAATTGGCACTAATTTAGAGTAATCAACACTTTGCATTTGTTCAGCATCTTTTTCTCCAGTTACTGCATAAGGAACTACTTCTTGTAATTCGTGTGCCATTACCCCATCCATTCTGTCAGTATGATTTTTCCATTTAAAATCGTAAATTTTTATTTTAGAAATTTTATCTAATCCATTTACATTTTTTAAATCTTCTTTAAGTCTATAATCAGAAGTTACGTTAAATGATGTTAAAGAACCACTTGTTGAAATTGAACCTACAATACCATTTGGATTTCTAAAAAACATTTGTGTACTACTTGACGTTGTACCAATTTTAGC
>JACCDX010867314.1_pt1 | contig 35904 bp, 36 predicted proteins | sample 7449681 | NCBI WGS metagenome assembly JACCDX01 (sample SAMN15323450, study PRJNA562643) | freshwater metagenome | isolation source: river surface water | place: USA:Blue River Watershed | collected 2017-08-18
AAAGTTCCCACGTTGATCACTCCAGGCCACCCTTGCTCAAAAAATAAGCAGGATAGGCCAATGAAGTGGCTCAAATTTGGATGCAAATCCTCGTCAAAGTGGCTCAGTTTTCAATGACAGTCAACAATAAGGGCTCAAGCATCCTCAAAGAGGAAGTAAAAAAGAGGGTCTACGCTGAACACGGCATCAAAGGAACCGCCGCCTCTGTTGAGGAAATGAAAGGCTACGAGCGCCAACTTCGGAAGCACGAAACTCTGTTTCAAAGCCTACAAGAATCCATTGGCAACCTCGAAGCGAACCGCATCCTAAAGCGTATGGATGACAAGGCATACAAAACTGCTGTGTCTCGAATGAACGATGAAGCTGACCGTCTAAAGACTGAAATCACGAACCTACGTCTTAAGCTCAGGGGTGAAGCTGAGAAGCAAGAGTGGGTCAATTGGATGGACAACTTCGGAGTTGAGATTGATGAGAAGAAGAAACTGACCGACGAGCAACGCCAGCTTTATCTCAAAGGACTAATCGAAAAAATCGAGGCAAGGTTCAATCGAAAGACTCGTGACCACGAACTAGACATTCACTTCCGACACCCTATTGTCGGGGACGCAATCAAGTGGAAAGACCCAAAGAAAAAGACCTTGGGTTACAAGGTCTTAAACGGCTCTAAAACGACCCAAATACGGGTGGAAAAGAGGGACGGCAGGGGAAAGTAAATTACCCCCTAGCCACCTTACTCAACGGTCACAGACTTCGCCAAGTTTCTCGGCTTGTCCACATCCGTCCCGCGCGCGCAAGCCGTGTGATAGGCCAGCAATTGCAGCGGCACCACATGCAACAAAGGTGATAACTCACCGTAGTGCTCCGGCATGCGGATGACGTTCAAGCCCTCGCTGGACTCGATGTGCGTGTCGGCATCGGCCAACACATACAACACGCCGCCGCGTGCGCGCACTTCTTGCAAATTGCTCTTGAGTTTTTCCAGAAGGGCATCGTTGGGGGCCACGGTCACCACGGGCATGGCGCTGGTTACAAGGGCCAGCGGGCCGTGCTTGAGCTCGCCTGCGGGGTAAGCCTCGGCATGGATATAACTGATTTCCTTCAGTTTCAGTGCCCCTTCCAGGGCAATCGGGTAGTGCAAGCCACGCCCCAGGAACAAGGCATTTTCCTTGCTGGCAAAGTCCTGGGCCCAGGCCATGATTTGGGGCTCCAGCGCCAGCACACTTTGCAAGGCAGCGGGCAAGTGGCGCATGGCTTTCAGATGGCGCGCCTCCTCGCCCGCACTCAAGTGGCCGCGTGCCTGCGCCAGCGTGAGCGTCAGTAAAAACAAGCCCGCAAGTTGCGTGGTGAAGGCCTTGGTGGAGGCGACACCAATTTCCACGCCTGCGCGCGTGATGTAGGACAGCTTGCACTCGCGCACCATGGCCGAGGTGGCCACGTTGCACAAAGTCAGGGTCTGTGTCATGCCCAGGGATTGCGCATGGCGCAAAGCGGCCAGCGTGTCGGCGGTCTCCCCCGACTGGGAGATGGTCACCACCAGGGTACGGGGGTTGGGTACGGATTCTCGGTAACGGTACTCGCTGGCCACTTCCACCTGGGTAGGGATTTTGGCAATGCTTTCCAGCCAGTATTTAGCGGTGCAACCGCTGTAGTAACTGGTGCCGCAAGCCAGGATGAGCACCGAGTCGATGTTGCGAAACACATTGTGCGCATTCTCGCCAGGCGCGGGATGGTCGCCGTCAAACAACTCGGGCACGATGCCCTCAATGCCTTCCAGCGTGTCAGCGATGGCCCGTGGCTGCTCAAAAATTTCCTTCTGCATGTAGTGCCGGTAAGGACCCAATTCGGCCGCGCCGCTGTGGGCATGCACAGTTTTCACAGGGCGCTGCACCGGCTTGCGTGCGGCGTCTTCGATCCAGTACTTGCCCAGTTGAACATCGACGATATCGCCCTCTTCCAGGTACACGATCTGATCGGTGACACCGGCCAGCGCCATGGCATCGCTGGCCAAAAAGTTTTCGTCCCCCCCTACGCCCAGAACAAGCGGTGAGCCAGCGCGTGCCCCCACCACACGGTGGGGCTCATCACGGCACAGCACGGCGATGGCATACGCACCATGAAGCTGCGCGGTGGTGGCCTTGACGGCGTCCAGCAAGTCGCCGTTGTAATGCTGGTCAATCAAATGCGCGATGACTTCGGTGTCCGTCTGGCTCGTGAACACATAACCGCGCGCCTGCAAGGCCGCACGCAATTCTTCGTGGTTTTCGATGATGCCGTTGTGAACCAGCGCAATGCGCCCTGCCCGCGGGGCCGCATCTGGCCCCGGTCCGTGGCTGAAATGCGGATGGGCATTGTGAACGGCTGGCGCACCATGCGTGGCCCAGCGCGTGTGCGCAATACCTGAACCGCCCTGCAAACCGTCCGTGGCATCGTTCACCTGAGCGGCCAACTCGGCCACACGGTGCGTGCTCCGTGCGCGTTGCAGTCCAGGCGCCTGGTCCAACTGCGCAACAGCGGCATGCACGGCAACACCACACGAGTCATAGCCGCGGTACTCGAGGCGCTGCAAGCCCTGAACCAGCAGAGGAACGATGTTGCGCGTGGAAACCGCGCCGACGATACCGCACATGGACAAACTCCTGATTTGAGACTTCTCACTTTAGAATCATTCAATGGAAATATCCGATCATTTTTTTACTTTTTTTGAAATTAAATTTCTCAATAATTGATCGATCACGGAATATTTCATTTAATATTGAAATATGAAAGAAATAGCAATCGATAGCATCGATCTTCAAATTCTTGATGTGTTGCAACATGACACCACACTGAGCAATCAGGCGCTGGCCGAACAGGTCCATGTGTCTGCCCCCACCTGCCTCCGACGGGTCAAACGCCTGCAGGCCAGTGGCCTGATCGAGCGCCAAATTGCGGTGCTGAACCCGGAGAAACTGGCCACTCACATTGGCCACGGTCTACAAGCCCTGGTCGAGGTCAGCCTGGAGCGCCAGGACGCGCAGACCGTGTCCGCCTTCGAAACCCGCGCCATCAGCGACCCAGCGGTGTCGATCTGCTGGCAAGTCACACCCGGCCCCGACTTTGTGCTGGTCGTGCAGGTACAGGATATGCCCAGCTACCACGCCCTGGTGCAGCGCTTGTTCACCAGTGATGCCAATGTGCGCAACGTCAAGGCTTTCTTCAGCGTGAAGCGCAGCAAGTTCTCTGCGGCGCTGGCCTTGCCCAGACAACTCGGCACCTGAACCGTCAGCGTTTCACTTTTTGGGGTCGCTGCCAATTGGCAATGCTGATCTGCTTGCCGCGCGCCACGCTCAGCGCGCCCGGCGCGGTGTCCTTGGTGATGGTGGAACCGCCGCCAATCGTGCCCCCTGCGCCCAGGGTCACCGGGGCCACCAGCACGCAGTTGCTTCCCACATGCACATCCGCCTCGATGACGGTGCGGTGCTTGTTTGCGCCGTCGTAGTTGGCCGTGATACTGCCCGCACCGTAGTTGACGCGCTCACCAACGGTGGCATCACCCAGATAGGCAAGATGATTGGCTTTGGCGCCCGCGGCCAGTGTCGAATTCTTGATTTCCACAAAATTCCCCACGTGCACCTCGGCACCCAGTTGCGCTCCCGGACGCAAACGGGCAAAGGGGCCGATGGTGGCTTTGGCCCCCACGGTGACGCCGGCTTTTTCGCCATCGATGTGGGTCATGGCCTGGATCACGGCGCCTGCCTCAATGCGGGCATTGGCAATCACGCAATTCGGTCCGACGCGCACCCCGTCGCCCAGGCTGACCGCACCGTCAAACACACAGTTCACATCGATCTCCACGTCCGCACCGCACACCAGATGGCCGCGCACATCCAGGCGGGCGGGGTCGGCCAGGCGCACACCCTGCGCCATCAGCGCCTGCGCCTGACGCAGTTGGTAAGCGCGTTCCAGCGCGGCCAGCTGCAAGGGGCTGTTGACGCCCTCGACCTGAACGCGGTCATCGATCACATGCGCGACGACGGTTTGACCATCGGCCACCGCGAACTTCACGATGTCGGTGAGGTAATACTCCTGTTGTGCATTGCGGTTGTCCAACCGTGCCAGCCAGGGCTTGAGCAAACGGGTGGGCACGGCCATGATGCCGCTGTAAATTTCCTGAATGGCGCGTTCGGCGTCACTCGCATCCTTGTGCTCCACAATGGCGCGCACATGGCCTTGGGGGTCGCGCACGATGCGGCCATAGCCCGTCGGGTCCGGCATGGTGAGGGTCAGCAGCGCCAACCGCTCACCCGCACATTGCGCCATGAGGGCTTGCAGCGTTTCGGGACGGGTCAGCGGCACATCCCCCGACAGCACCAGGGTCATGCCGTCATCGGGCAGCACTGGCATGGCCTGCTGCACGGCATGGCCCGTGCCCAACTGCGGCATCTGACGCACAAACTGCACTCCCGCCTGGCCAGCCAGCGCGCCTTCCACGGTCTCGGCACCATGGCCGGTGATCACCACGATCCGGCGCGCGGACAAACTTTGCGCTGTGTCAATGACATGCTGAACCAAGGCCCTGCCACCCATACGGTGCAAGACTTTGGGCATACTGCTCTTCATGCGGGTGCCTTTGCCCGCAGCCATGATCACCACATCGATTGCTGCCATGTGTTCGTTCCTCACTTGGAGAAAGATTATCGGCGAGCTTGGATGCACCGTGTGCACCCGGCTGCGCCGTCTGGGCCTGCTCGCCCTGCTGGGCGTGCTGAGCGGTTGCAGCTTTGTGCAAACGGTTTACAACCAGAGCCCCGATCTGTTGTACTGGTGGCTGGATGGCTATGTGGACTTTCAGGGTGAGCAGCGTCTGAGCGTGACGTCCGATCTGCAAGCCTTCCAGCAATGGCATCGGCAGGCGCAACTGCCCACATACGCGCGCTGGCTGCAACAGATGCAGGCACTCGGACGCCAGGACTTGCAGGAAGAAGAAGTGTGCCGCCTGCAATCCGACATCCTCGGCAGCGTGGACGAGATGGTCCGCCAGATTGAGCCTGCCGCCACCCGCCTTGCGCAGAGCCTGACACCGGCGCAAATCCGTCACTTGCGCAAAAAACTCCAGAAGTCCAACGACGACTGGCGCCGGGAATGGGTGGAGGGCACACCCGCGGAGCGTTTGGAGCGCCGGGTCAAGAAAGCCGTGGAACGTGCGGAAGATTTCTATGGTCGACTGGACAATGCCCAACGGTCGGCCCTGGCCCAGTGGGTAGAGGCTTCCGGTCTGGACATCGGAATCAGTGAAGCGGAAAGGCTGCGCCGTCAACGCGACATGCTGGACACCTTGCAAAAAATACAGGCGCCCAACCTGACAGCGCAAGCCGCACAGAACGAGATCGGACAACTGTTGCAACGAAGCCTTCAATCACCCGAGCCAGCGCATCTGGCGCACACGCAGAAACTGATTCGCCACAACTGCAGACAAATCACGCTGCTGCACAACATGACCACGCCGGCGCAAAGGCAGAAAGCCTTCGAACGCCTGCAGTTCTACGAAAAAACCGCGCGAACCCTGGCGGGTCAGCGCGGCGGCTGAAGCGGTGGACGCCGCTCAGGCCTGCAGGGCTTTCCACATCTCCATGTCGCGCTCGGCCGTCCAGATGCGCGGATTCTTGATGCCCTTGGCCTCGTCGTAAGCGCGGCTCACATCGAAGGGCAGGCAGTGTTCGTAGATGAACACATGGCCAAAAATCGGATCCATGCTCTGGCGGGTGTGGGCCATGGCCGCCTTGAGATCCATGTTTTGCGCTGCCGCTTCCTTGCCACAGCGGAACAGGGTTTCCACCCAGCGCTTGGTGTAATCCAGCGCCTTGTTGACGTCGGCAGCGCCTTTCATGGCCTCCCCTCGTCCTGGCACGATGGCCTGGGCATTCAGGGTGCGCAAGGCCTCCAGAGTGGCGGGCCACTCTTCCAGCTGGGCGTCACCGGTATAAACACCGGCCTCATACTCCACCAGGTCACCGCTGAACAACACTTTTTCAGCCTCGACCCAGGCAATCGTGTCGCCGCGGGTGTGCCCCTGGCCAGGATGCCAAATTTCAGCCACAACCCCACCCAGGTCCACCTTCAGGCTGCCCTGGCGGCCCGGTTGGCCGTTGCCAACCACCAGCGTCGGCCAGGTCAGGCCCGGCACGCCATCGGCCCCACGGAACAGGCGTGGGAAGCGCTCCATCTCACTTTTCATGTCCTGCGCGCCACGCTCCACGATCAGCTCATAGGTGCCCTGGCTGGCAATGATCTCCGTCGCACCTTCGGCGGCATAGGCGCTGGCACCCAGAACGCGTACAGCGTGGTAGTGGGTGAGCAGGACGTACTTGATGGGCTTGTCACTGACAGTGCGGATTTTGGCGATCAGGTCGCGCGCCATGTCGGGGGTGGCCGTGGCGTCGCTCACCATGATGAATTTGTCACCAATGATCACGCCTGAATTGGGATCGCCCTCGGCGGTGTAGGCCCAGCAGTGGGCGCTCAATTGTTCAAAGGTGATTTTCTTGTCTGACAAGTCGGCTTGGCTTGCAAAGGCTTTGGACATGGTGTCTCCCAAAAGGATGAATGGATCGCAAACTTCAGATTTTACCTATTCGAAATGAATTTCACATATGTGAATTTCAAGACTCGACCTGGAGCCCCCGCTCCAGCATCGCCACCACTTCATCGGCAAAGGCGGAATAGCTCATGGCACCGCCTGGCCGCAGCCAGGTGAAAGTCCAGTTGATCATGCCAAACAGCATCATGGTGAGCGCCGTCTGGTTGGCCGTTGTCAGGCGCTGCGGGTAGGCCCGCTTGAGGAAACGGGTGAAAGCCGCCACCACATCGCGTTGGCGGCCCACGATCAGGGCGCGCTGGGTCTCACCCAGAAATTTGGTGTCGTTCAGCAAGGCTACGTGACGGGTGGCCGAGCTTTCGTATTCAATAAGAAACCGCCGGATCAGCTCATGCAAGCTGCCACGGTCGTCCAGATCCTGGCGCTGCGCCACGGCCTCGGTTTCGCCAATCAGCCCCAGCAAGCGTTGGGTGTAGCGGTCCAGCAGGTCAAACAGAATGGCTTCCTTGCTTTCGTAGTAGTGGTAGAGCCGTGCCTTGGATGTGCCTCCGGCGGCGGCAATGTCGTTCATGCTGGCGGCCGGGTAGCTGCTGTCGGCAAAGCACTGGGCGGCGATGTCGAGAATTTCTTCCCGACGCAATTCGTGAGAGGCAGACTTGGGACGGGCCATGGTGCGCCTAGAACGCGCTGACCGGCCAGACCACGCCGTTCTCATTGAGAACAGCGTCCAGCGGCACATCGTGCGGCTCCGGCTCCAGGTCGGGCAAAAAGCCTTGGGCAAACCCCAACCCCAGCGTAAAGGGCTTGGGTTGCAAGGCGGCCAGGGTGCGGTCATAAAAGCCGCCGCCGTACCCGAGACGGTAGCCGCCTGCACCGTAGCCCACGCAGGGAACGATCAGCAACGTCGGCACAATGATCTCGGTGTCTTTGGGCTTGGGAATGTTGTACGCATCCTCTTCCATCGGGCAACCGGGGTACCAGACGTGGAAATGCAAGGTATTTTTCTCACGGTTGACCACCGGCAGTCCAATGCGCCGGCGTTGCGGCTCGTCGAGCAACTCGCCATCCTCTTTCCAGCGGTGCAGGGCAGGCAACGGATCAAACTCCCCCTTGATCGGCCAGTAGGCGCCAATGATGGTGTCCGGTCGCCCCACCAGCCAGATCCGCATCACGCGCTGAAGCAGATCGGCACGTTCTATGCGATCGGGCATGTTCAGGCGTTGCTCAATCAGCTCCTGGCGCTGTGTCTTTTTGTTCATGACGTTTTCAGGTGAATAAGGAGAAGTGGCGCGACAACCGCTGCTGGCGATGATAATCACGGCATGCTCGAACAAGTGATTGTGTCATTGACGGGGCGCTCCGGCCCTTTTCGCCCTTTTATTCATGCGGCCTTATGGGCCAGCTGCCTGATTTTCTCACCCTGGCAAGCCCTCGCCTCCGAACGCGGTGATGCTGTCCTGCTGGACATGGCCGCCGCCTTCAAGAAAGGTGATCGCAAGCGCCTCACACAATTGTTGCCGCAAGCCCGTGGCCATGCGCTGGAGCCCTGGGCCGCCTATTGGGAGCTGCGGGCGCGTCTGGACGAAGCCAGCCAGGGGGAAATTCGCGACTTCCTCAACCGATATCCCAACACCTACCAGGAAGACCGGCTGCGCAACGATTGGCTTCTGTTGCTCGGCAGCCGACGCGACTGGACCACGCTCGCCGATGAGCATCCGCATTACCGCATGCGCGACGACCGGGAATTGCAGTGCTATGTGCTGCTGGTGGATTTTCTCGAACAGGGCCCCAAGGCACCGGCCGAATTGCCAGACGAAGTTCGCCGTCTGTGGATGGCCCAGCGGGAAGCCGATGAAGGCTGCGCTTTGGCGGCGGACCGGTTGTACGACGCCAAAAAAATCAATGCCTTGACGGTCTGGCGCAAGGCGCGCCTGGCCGCCGAGCACAACCGCCCTCGCAGCGCACGCCAGGCCGTCAACATCGTGGCCTCCGATGCCCTCGGTGGACTGCAGGAAGCGTTCGGACAGCCCGCCAAATTTCTGGCACAACGCATTGCTGCCCCTCAAAAGACACGCCAGGAATTGGTGGTCATCGCCTTGATCCGGGTCGCCGCCAGCGACCCTGAGGTAGCCGCCAAATTGCTCAGCAGCAAATGGACGCCTTACCTGACGATCGAAGAACGCAACTGGGTCTGGGGCGTGATCGGGCGCCAAGCCGCGATGCGACTGGACGATGATGCCCTGTCTTATTTCGGCAAAGTCACCAAGGAGCAGGACCTGCACGACGACATGCTGGGCTGGAAAGTCCGCGCGGCCTTGCGTGCGGGGGACACGCCGCGCTGGGCAGCTGTCGAATCGGCCATCGGCGCCATGAGTCTGGACGCCCGGCGCGATCCCACCTGGATCTACTGGCATGCGCGCGCCCTGTTGGCTCGACACAAGAACAACCCCAAAATCCGTCAGGACGCCTTGGCACAGTTGGAAAGCATCGCTGGCGTCAAAGGCTTTTACGAACAACTGGCGCTGGAAGAGCTGGGTCGCAAAATCACACCGCCTCCCAAGCCTGAGCCGCCCACCAGCGCCGAGCTGGAGAGCATGCGTCAGAATCCCAGCCTCAAACGCGCGCTTTACGCCATCCAGATGGGCTTACGCTCCGAAGGCGTTCGGGAGTGGAATTACGCCACCAACCTGGTCAATGCCCAAGGTCAGAGCGGCCGCATGAGTGACCGTGACTTGCTGGCGGCCGCCACGCTGGCCTGCGAACAACAGGTGTGGGACCGTTGCATCAACACCAGTGACCGGGCACGCGAAACGATCGACTTTGACTTGCTGTTCCCCATGCCGCACAAGGACGCCGTGCTGCAACGCACCCGCGAAATCGGACTGGATCCCTCGTATGTCTATGGCCTGATTCGCCAGGAAAGCCGCTTTGTCATGGACGCGCGCTCCGGCGTGGGCGCCGCTGGCCTCATGCAGGTCATGCCGGCCACCGCCCGCTGGACGGCCCGCAAGATTGGTTTGACCAGCTTCACCCCCGACCAAATTCACCAGCGCGATGTGAACATCGCCATTGGCACCGGCTACCTCAAATTGGTACTGGACAACTTTGAGGGTTCCATGCCCCTGGCCGCTGCGGCTTACAACGCCGGCCCTGGCCGCTCACGAAAATGGCGCATGGGCCCCACACTGGAAGGAGCCATCTGGGCAGAAAACGTGCCTTTCCACGAAACCCGGGACTACGTCAAGAAAGTCCTGTCCAATGCCACCAACTATGCCGCCGTCATCACGGGTGAGCCGCAATCGCTGAAGGCACGCCTGGGCAGCGTCGGACCGCGGGATGCAACGGCCGTGGCAGACAACACCGAGTTGCCCTGAGGACTCAGGCCGGCACAGTCTCGGCGCTTTGCTGCAAGGCCCACATTTGCGCATAGCGGCCATTGCGTGCGAGCAGGTCGGCGTGGCGACCGCGCTCCACGATGTGGCCGGCATCCAGCACCAGAATTTCGTGCGCGTCCACCACGGTGGACAAGCGATGCGCGATCACCAGCGTGGTTCTGTTTTGTGCCACGCTTTGCAACTCTGCCTGAATGGCACGCTCGTTGGCACTGTCCAGGGCAGAAGTGGCCTCGTCAAAAATCAGAATCGGCGGATTCTTGAGCAGGGTGCGCGCAATGGCCACGCGCTGCTTTTCGCCGCCTGAAAGCTTGAGCCCGCGTTCGCCCACCATGGTTTCATAGCCCGCCGGCGACTGCTGAATGAAATCATGGATACGGGCCGATCGTGCGGCCTCCTCGATGTCCGCCTGCGAGGCGCCAGGGCGACCATACGCGATGTTGTAAGCCACCGTATCGTTGAACAGCACGGTGTCTTGCGGCACGATGCCAATGGCACGACGCACACTGCTCTGGGTCACATCGCGCACATCCTGAGCAGCAATGCGGATGGCGCCATGGCTCACATCGTAAAAGCGGTACAGCAAGCGTGCCAGCGTGGATTTGCCGGAACCCGAGGGGCCGACCACAGCGACCGTTTTGCCTGCGGGAATCTCAAAGCTGATGTCATGCAAGATGGTGCGCGCCGGGTTGTAAGCAAAGCTGACCCGATCGAACTGAACCGCCGCCCCATGCGACCACTGCAACTCGGTCGCATGCGTGTGATCGGCCACCTCTCGCTCTTTCTCGAGCAAAGTAAACATGCGATCCAAGTCGGTCAGGCTTTGTTTGATTTCGCGGTAAATCACGCCCAGAAAATTCAACGGAATATAGAGCTGGATCATGAAAGCATTGATCATGACCAGATCCCCGAGTGTCATGCGGCCATCGACCACACCCTGCGTCGCCCGCCACAGCATGGCCACCAATGCGCAGGCAATGATGAGTTGCTGGCCCGTGTTGAGCACACTCAACGAAGTCTGCGCCTTCAGCCGCGCCCGCCGCAACCGATCCAGGCTTTCATCGTAACGCTGCGCCTCGAAAGCTTCGTTGTTGAAGTATTTGACCGTTTCGTAATTCAAAAGCGAATCGATGGCGCGCGTATGCGCCGCCGAATCGAACTCATTGGCCTGTCGGCGAAACTGGGTGCGCCATTCGGTGACGCTCACGGTGAAAGCAATGTACAGCGCCAGTGCCGATAAGGTGATCACCGCAAACCAGACATCGAATTGCACCGACAGAATCACCAGCACCAGTGCAATCTCGATCAGGGTGGGCACGATGCTGTAGAGTGAATACGAGATCAGGGACTCGATCCCGCGCACACCGCGCTCGATGTCGCGTGTCATGCCGCCGGTTTGGCGCTCCAGGTGGAAACGCAAACTCAAGCCATGCAGGTGCTCGAAGGTTTCCAGGGCGATGCGCCGCGCCGCACCTTGCGTGGCCTTGGCAAACACCAACTCGCGCAACTCGGTGAAAGCAGACACCGACAGACGCAACAGGCCATAGCCCACCAACAAACCGACCGGGACAATCAGCACCGCGCGCGGATCGCCCGGCTGGAGCGTCATGGCATCGATCAAATGCTTGAGCAACACCGGCACGCCCACATTGGCCAGCTTGGCGCCGACCATGAAAGCCAGCGCCGCCATCACGCGCCACTTGTAATGCCAAAGGTAGGGAAAGAGGCGACGCAGGGTATCGCCATCGGTGTGTTGTCGCGCCATGCCCACGGATGTGTTGGAATGGGGGGCGGAATGTCGTCTCATGCGTGACAATCAGAGTTCTGAAGAATTCCACCGATTGTGCCCATGTCTTCCACTCTCCCTGCCCCCGTCGAAACTGTGGCCCTGCCTGTTGATCAGGAACTGGTGCTCAAAGTGATTCCCATGCCTGCCGACTGCAACGCCAATGGCGATATCTTTGGCGGCTGGGTCATGGCCCAGGTGGACCTGGCGGGCGCCGTGCTGCCCGCGCGCTATGTCAAGGGGCGGATGGCCACGGTGGCGGTGAACCAGTTCATTTTCAAGCAACCGGTCAAAGTGGGCGACATCCTGAGCTTTTTTGCACAAGTGACCCGTATCGGAAACACTTCCATCACCGTACGGGTGGAAGTGTTTGCCGAGCGCTTCCGCACACAAGGTCAGTACCTGAAGGTGACCGAGGCCAGCCTGACCTATGTGGCCATTGACGATCAGGGCCGCCCCCGCGTCATCGACAAGTCCTGATTTTCCCTACGCAGGGGTTATCACCAAGAGTGATTGACACGCCGCCGGGCTATATTTTTCTCTCCAGCAAACCTGCTGGATTTGATTCATTTCCGGAGGCTATGTGCAGTTTCTGCAACTGGTGATCAGCGGCGTCTCGCAAGGATGCATCTACGGGCTGATTGCGCTGGGCTTTGTGTTGATTTACAAAGCCACCGAAACGGTCAGTTTTGCTCAAGGCGAGTTGATGATGCTGGGCGCATTCTGCGGCCTGGGCGTCATGACCTTTCTCGAATACCCCTTCTGGGTTGCCGTGCTGGCCAGCATTGCGGCCATGGCGCTGTTTGGCATCATTCTCGAACGTGCCGTCATACGCCCCATTCTGGGGCAACCGGCGTTTTCCATTGTGATGCTGACCATCGGTATCGGCTATGTGGTTCGCGGGCTGGTCACCACCATCCCCGGCATCGGCACCGAGACGCACTCGCTGCCTGTGCCATACAAAGATTTGTCCTTCAACATCGGCGCATTGACGCTGAATGCCGAGCAACTGGTGGTGATTGGCACCACGGCCATCCTGTGCGGCGCCTTGTTTGCCCTGTTCAAATACAGCAAGCTGGGCATCGCCATGCAGGCATCCTCGCAAAACCAGTTGGCCGCTTACTACATGGGCATCCCGGTCAAGCCCCTGAACGGCCTGGTCTGGGGATTGGCTTCGGCGGTGGCCGCCGTGGCGGGCCTGTTGCTGGCCCCCATCACCTTTGTCCACGCCAACATGGGCTTCATCGGCCTGAAGGCCTTCCCGGCAGCCGTGGTGGGCGGGTTTGGCAGCCTGCCCGGAGCCATTGTGGGCGGCTTGATCATTGGCGTGGTGGAGTCCCTGTCCGGGTTTTACCTGCCCGATGGTTTCAAGGACACCGCAGCCTACATCGTGGTGCTCATCATGCTGATGGTGCAACCCAATGGCCTGTTTGGCGAGCGCCTGCGTAAAAAGGTCTGACCATGCGCTTTATTTTCAAGACCCATTACGAACAGGACATCCGGCTGGCCAAGCATGGTGGTCATATTTTCTGGTACAGCCTGCTGACCCTCTGCCTTTTGGCGGCGCCCTGGCTCATTGATGAATACTGGCTGGCCCAGCTCACCTTTGTCCTGATTTACGGCATCGTCGGCTTGGGGCTGATGCTGCTCGCAGGTTTCACCGGCTTGTTCTCGATTGGCCATGCCGCGTTCCTGGGGGTTGGCGCCTATACACAGGCGGTGCTGACCAACATGGGCATTCCCTTTCCCATTGCACTGGCCATGGCCGCCCTGGTTTCTGCCGCTGTGGGCCTGGTGGTGGGCCTGCCAGCGTTGCGCGTGAAAGGCATTTACCTGGGCATTGCCACGCTGTCGTTCGGCTTCATCGTCGAGGAAGTGTTTGCACGCTGGGAGAAAGTCACGGGCGGCAACGCAGGCATTCACATCAAGGCACCCGATCTGTTCGGCTTCAAGGTTGATACCGCCGATGGTTTTTATTTTCTGTGCCTGGCGCTGGCCGTGCTGGCCACACTGGCCATTCTGAATCTGCTGCGCTCGCCCACAGGTCGGGCGTTTGTGGCCATTCGTGACTCGGAAATTTCTGCGCAGAGCATGGGCATTCAGCTGGCCTACTACAAGACCCTGTCCTTCGCCTTGTCGGCAGCTTTGGCTGGCATTGGTGGCGCACTGTATGCCCACAAACTGCAATTCATTTCCCCCGATCAATTCAACATCATCCAGTCGATCGACTTGCTGCTGATGATCGTGGTGGGCGGACTGGGCTCGGTTCACGGCGCCTTCCTTGGTGCCATTTTCCTGATCGTGATGCCGCAACTGATTTCCCTCAGCAAGGACTTTCTCCCCGAGGCCATCGGCCAGGCCCCTGGCCTGCAATCGGTGGTCTATGGTTCGGTGCTGATTGCTTTTGTGCTGTTCGAGCCAATGGGCTTGTATGGGCGCTGGCTCAAGGTTCGCACCTACCTGCAAATTTTCCCCTTCTATCGGCGCGGCATGTTCAAGCGACAGAAGTCCTTCCAGAAATCTGACCGGCTGAAATAAGACCATGGACACCTTGCTTTCAGCCCAGAATTTAAGTGTGCGCTTTGGCGGCGTGCTGGCGGTGAACAATGTCAGCTTTGATGTCAGGCGCGGAGAAGTGTTCACCTTGATTGGCCCCAACGGTGCCGGCAAGACGACGGTGTTCAACCTGATCAGCCGCATTTACACGCCGACCACCGGCACGATCGATTACCGAACGACCGATGGCCTGCTGCGACTGACCGACCAGCCAGCACACAAGATTGCCGGGCTGGGCATTGCCCGAACATTTCAGAACATCGAACTGTTCGAGCACGCCACGGTCTTGCACAACTTGCTGATTGGTCGCCACACCCATCGCCAGACCTCGTTGTGGCAGGACATGCTGTTCACGGGGACCGCGCGCGCCGCTGAAATCAAGGCGCGCGAAAAGGCCGAAGAAGTGATCGACTTTCTGGATCTGCAACACCACCGCGATTCGCTGGTGGCCGGCCTGCCGTATGGCGTACGCAAGGTGGTGGAACTGGGCCGCGCGCTGTGCACCGAGCCGCAATTGCTGCTGCTGGACGAGCCCTCTTCTGGTCTGAATGTGGAAGAAACCGAGGACATGGCCTTCTGGATTCAGGATATCCAGCAAGAGCTGGGCATCACCGTGCTCATGGTGGAGCACGACATGACCCTGGTGTCCAAGGTGTCGTCCCGCGTGCTGGCGATGAACCAGGGAGAGGTGCTGGCTCTGGGTTCGCCGCGCGACGTCCAGACCCATCCCGGTGTCATCGAGGCTTATCTGGGCACGATCGATGATGTTTCCAACCTGCGCAGGGAGGCGGCATGACTTCGCCCGTGTCCGATCAGCCCGTGTTGAAATTGCTCAACGTCGAAAGCACGTACGGCCCGATCAAAGCCATCCGAGGTGTCAGCCTTCAAGTGCGACGCGGTGAAATCGCCACTGTGCTCGGCTCCAACGGCGCGGGCAAGACCACCATCCTGAAGACCATCTCCGGAATCATCGACCCCCGCAAAGGCTCGATCGAATTCCAAGGCGAGAACATCACGGCACGCGACCCCGCCTGGATCGTGCAGCGAGGTCTGTCGCATGTCCCTGAAGGTCGCGAAGTTTTCCCACTGCTCAGCGTGCGGGATAACCTTCTGATGGGTGCCTACACCCGCAGCGACCGCGATGGCATCGCGCTCGACATGGAACGCGTGTTCGACTATTTCCCCATCCTGAAGGAGCGCGCAGACCAGGATGCCGGCCTGCTGTCCGGCGGTCAGCAACAGATGCTGGCCATCTCGCGCGCCCTGATGGCCAATCCCGACCTGATTCTGCTGGATGAACCCAGCCTGGGTCTGAGCCCCAAGCTGACCAAGGAAATTTTCGAGATCGTGGTGCGCATCAACCGCGAACGTGGCACCACCATTCTGCTGGTAGAGCAAAACGCCAACATGGCGTTGAACGCCTCTGACTATGGCTATGTGCTGGAGAACGGTCGCATCGTCATGGAAGACACCTGCGCGCGACTGCGCGAAAAAGAGGACATCAAAGAGTTCTACCTTGGCATGAAAGACGCTGGCGTGCGCGGTGAGCGCCGCTGGAAGAAAAAGAAAAACTGGCGCTGAGCCGATCTCGTAGCCGCAACACAGTCACACCATGAGCAACCTTTGGGAACTTGACCACCTTCAGCCAGATCACCGCATTGCCATGCCCGGCGACACCATTGCAGGCATGTTCTGGAATGCGGTGCAAGCGCGCAAGGACAAGGTGTGGATGCGCCAGAAAGACCTGGGGCTGTGGCGCAGCTGGACCTGGGGTCAAACGGCTGAAGCGGTCCGTGACATTGCCAACGGGATGATGTGTCTGGGCTTTGCCTCGCATGAGCGCGCCTCGATCCTGTCCAACACCGTGATCGAATGGGTGCTGGCGGATTTGGCCATCCTGTCCTGCGGCGGCGTCTCCAACGGCATCTACCCCACCGATGCGGCCGAACAGGTGGCCTACCTCTGCGAGGACTCGGAAACCGTGATCCTGTTCGTCGAAGACGACGAGCAACTCGACAAAGCCCTGGAAGTGCGGGACCGCCTCCCCCAATTGCGGCACATCGTGGTGTTCGACATGGAGGGTTTGCGTGACATGCACGACCCGCGCGTCATCAGCCTGGATGCCTTGCGAGAGATGGGACGCAACTGGGGTTCGCAGCACCCCGCCGAACTGGACCAGCGTGTGAAGGCTACGCGCCCCGAAGAGCTGGCCATTCTGGTCTACACCTCGGGCACCACCGGCAAACCCAAGGGCGCCATGCACAGCCACGCCGGCCTGGTCTATGCCGTGCGCGGCTACAACACGGTGATTGCGCAACATGAAGGCGATGAGCGCATGTGCTTTCTGCCCCTGTGCCACATTGCCGAGCGTCTGGGCGGCGAATACCATGCGCTGTACACCGGTGCGGTGCTGAATTTTGTGGAGAACCCGGAAACCATTCCTGAGAACGTGCGTGAAATTGCGCCCACAGTGTTTTTGGCCGTGCCCCGTGTCTGGGAAAAGTTTTATTCCGGCGTGATGATCGCGCTGAAAGAAGCGAGCGGGCTGCAGCAAGCCGTTTATGGCTGGGGCATTCAGGTGGGGCAGCGGATCGCAGATCGCGTTTTGCAAAATCAGCCCATCGGTCTCGGACTGAAAATCCAATTCACCCTGGCACGCTGGCTGGCCCTGAACAATGTGCGCAAGATGATTGGCATTCACCGTTCACGCTTGCTGGTCACGGGTGCTGCGCCCATTTCACCGGAACTGATCAAGTGGTATCTGGCGCTCGGCGTGCCCATGCTGGAAGTCTGGGGCATGACCGAAACCTGTGGCGCCTCCACCGCCATGCCCGCGCAGCGCATCAAGCCCGGCTCCATCGGCCCTGCCACCTCGTACAACGAGGTACGACTTGATCCGCAGACGCAGGAAATTCTGGTGCGTGGCCCCAATGTGTTCATGGGCTACCTGAACCTTCCCGAAAAAACAGCCGAGACCATTGATGCCGATGGCTGGCTGCACACCGGTGACGTGGGCACCGTGGATGAAGACGGCTTTTTCCGCATCACCGACCGGATGAAGGACATCATCATCACAGCCGGCGGCAAGAACATCACGCCCAGCGAATTCGAAAACGAGTTGAAGTTCTCACCGTACATCACCGATGCGGTGGTGATTGGCGACAAACGCCCGTATCTGACGGTGATCATCATGATCGACCAGGAGAACGTCGAGAAGTTTGCGCAAGACAATGATGTGCCATTCTCAAACTACGCCAGTCTGACGCGTACCCCCGAGGTGCAGCAATTGATCCAGGACATCATCGACGGTGTGAATAAAAAATTTGCACGCGTGGAACAAGTCAAGAAATTCTGGCTGCTGGACACGCAGTTGAGCGCCGAAGACGAAGAACTCACACCCACCATGAAGCTCAAGCGCAAGCTCGTGCAAACCAAGTACGCCGAGCAGATCGAGGCCATGTACCGTTAATTTTCAGGAGACTCCCCATGCGTCGTTCCTTATCCTCTGTGTTGCTGGCCTTGTCGGCCTGTGCCCTGCCCACGGCTGTGATGGCGCAGCAAGGCGTTAGCAAGGACCAGATCCTGATTGGCAGCATTCAGGATTTGTCCGGGCCACTGGCTGGCTACGGCAAGCAAGCACGGGCTGGCATGCAATTGCGCATCGACGAAGTCAATGAGCAAGGCGGCGTGCATGGTCGCAAGCTCAAACTGCTGGTCGAAGACTCTGGCTATGACCCCAAGAAAGCTGTGCTGGCCGCGCAGAAACTGGTCAATCAGGACAAGATCTTCATCATGGCCGCGCATCTGGGCACCGCGCACAACAATGCGGCCATGCCGATCCAGTTTGAAAAGCACGTGGTTAATTTCATGCCCCTGACAGCTGCGCGTGAAATGTACGAACCCACACACCGTTACAAATACGCACTGCTCAGCGCCTATTACGACCAGATTCGCATCGCCCTGCCCAAAATGGTCACGGACAAGGGCTTGAAAAAAGTTTGCCTGATCTATCAGGACGATGAGTTCGGCCTGGAAGTGGCGCGCGGCGCAGAGGCAGGGCTCAAGACCCTCAACATGGAGCTGACCGAGAAAACCAGTTTCAAGCGTGGCGCGACCGACTTTTCGTCCCAGGTGGCACGCATGAAATCGGGCGGGTGCGAGTTGGTGGTGCTGGGCACCATCATTCGTGAAACCATCGGCACCATCGCCGAAGCACGCAAGACAGGCTTTAACCCGATTTTCCTGGGCTCGGTGGCAGCCTACACCGACCTGATCCACAAACTGGGCGGCAAGGCCATGGACGGCATGTACGCCACCAACTCGGTGCAGAACCCCTACCTAGATGAAGCATCACAACCCATGCGCTTCTGGGCCAACAAGTACAAGACCAAATTCAACGAGGATCCGACCGTGTTCTCGGCCTACGGCTACATCATCATCGACATGTTCATCCGCGGTGCACAAAAGGCAGGCCCCACCCTGACCACAGACAGCTTCATCAAGGCCATGGACACGATGAGCATCGAGTCCGATATTTTTGGCAGTCCCCCGGTCAGCTTCAGCGCCACCAAACGACTGGGCAGCAACTGGTCCCGCCTGTCTCAAATTCAGGACGGCAAGTGGAAACCCGTTTCCGACTACATCAAACACTGAATTTTCCATACGTTTCACCGCATCACGCCAAGGAGCACACCATGAAAATCCGACTTCTTTCTCTCGCCGCCCTGTTGGCACTGGGGACCACTTCGGCCCTGGCGCAATCGCAAGGCGTCAGCAAAACCGAAATCACGCTGGGATCGATTCAAGACTTGTCGGGACCGATCGCCGGCTTTGGCAAGCAGGTCCGATTGGGCATGATGCTGCGTGTGGACGAAGCGAATGAACAAGGTGGCGTCAATGGCCGCAAGCTGGTCTTGAAGGTGGAAGACTCGGCTTACGACCCCAAGAAAGCTGTGCTGGCCGCGCAGAAACTGGTCAATCAGGACAAGATTTTCGCCATGGTGGCCCACATCGGCACGGCGCAAAACCTGGCAGCCATGCCGGTACAGTTCGAAAAGAACGTGATCAATTTCTTCCCGGTCACGGCCGCGCGTGAGATGTATGAGCCCTTCCACAAGTTGAAGTACTCGTTTGCAGCCACCTACTACGATCAGATGAAACTGGCAGCGCCCAAACTGGTCAAAGAAAAAGGCGCCAAGAAGGTCTGCACGATGTACCAGGATGATGAGTTCGGCCTGGAGGTGCTGCGCGGCGCCGAAGCCGGCCTGAAAGCCATCAATGTCGAGTTGGCCGAAAAAACCTCGTACAAGCGAGGGGCCACCGACTTCTCCTCGCAAACTGCCAAGATGAAATCTGCGGGTTGCGACTTCGTCGTCCTGGGCACCATCATCCGTGAAACCATCGGTGCGATTGCCGAAGCGCGCAAGACCGGCTTCAGTCCGACCTTCCTCGGCTCGAGCGCAGCCTACACAGATCTGATCCACAAACTGGGTGGCAAGGCCATGGATGGGCTCTATGCCACCATGACTTCGCAGCACCCGTATCTGGACGAGGCTTCGCAGCCCATCCGTTTCTGGGCCAACAAATACAAAACCAAGTTCAACGACGACCCCACGGTGTTCTCGGTGTACGGCTACAACGCGGTGGACATTTTCATCCGCGCAGCCCAGAAAGCCGGCCCCAACCTGAGCACAGACAGCTTCATCAAGGCCATGGACACCATGACCATCGGGCAAGACATGTTCGGTAGCCCGGAGATGACTTTCACCGCTCAAAAGCGTTTGGGCAATGACGCCTCGCGCCTGTCCCAGATCCAGGACGGCAAATGGAAAGTGGTGTCGGACTACATCAAGCCCTGAGGCTGCACTGACCGGTCGCCTGCATCAGGACACGATGTAGGCGCCGGCGCCGGTGGACATCAGTTTGCCGTCTGGCCCACGAAACTCCATGCGCGTGGACCCCACGCGCGAGCCCAGGCGCATGACCTCGGCGGTCAGCTCAAAGAAAGCACCAATGCCGGGGCGCAAGTAATCGATGCGCAAATCGATGGTCCCCAGTTTGGCAAAACGCTCGAGTCGTTTGGCCGGTGCTTCATCCATGTGGCGTGCACCGATGGCGGCCATGCAGGCCAGGCCACCCATGGCATCGAGGCTGGCACTGATCACGCCACCGTGGATGCGGTTGTAACTGTAGTGGCCGATCAATTCCTGCCGCATCTCGATGCGTCCCTTCACCAGGGAGGGCTTGAGATCGGTGATCTTCAGACCCAGCACTTGGTTGAACACAATTTTTTCTTCGAAGATGCTTTTGAGTCCACTCAAAAACTCAGGCTCGAATTCAATGGGAAGATTTTGTTTGACGGTCATGGTTTCTGAATAAAAAGTGACATCGCTTGATCCGTGAGTGCGTTCAAGTTCGCGCGACCCTGGGGGTCGAACCACTGGACAGACCAGTTCAACGCGCCCAGAATCATCAGGCGAGCCACGCTGGGGTCGGCGCGCAACGCACCTGTCTGAGCCAGCGATTGCAACACCGGTTCCCAGGGTGCTTCATAGGTTTTGCGCAACTCTGTGATGGCATCCTGTTGCGAGGGCGTCAAGGAACGCCACTCGTACAACATGACGGGAATGAAGTCACTGTCTGGGCCCAGCAAAACTTCGTAATGGTGGCGAATCAGGGCCCGCAGTTTGTCCTGCGCCCCCCCCGATGCGGTGTGCACGAGACCCGCCTGACTGGCAATGGCGGCCTGCATGCCGGCCTGAATGATGGCAAACAGCAGAACGCCCTTGGTTTCGAAATGATAGAACGGTGAGCCGCTGTGCATCCCTGCACCGGCTGCAATATCCCGTGTGGTCACAGCCTCGAACCCGCGCTGGCGAAACAGCCGGGCCGCCACCCGCATCAGGTCTTGTCGACGATTGCCCTCTGCCTCTGTGCCGGGCAACTTGCGAGGCCGTCCGCGCGGCCGCTTGGTCAGATCGGGGGCATCAGAGAGATGGGGCAAAGGTGATCGCACAGAGAAAGGGCCATGGCATCGAATCGCAGACCCCATTTATACCAAGCAAATGCTTGATTTTGTGCGATCCACCGAATTTATAGCTTGGAAAAATCCGGTTTGCGCTTTTCCATGAAGGCGCCAAAGGCCTCCCGTGCGGCAGGCTCACGCAACATGCGCCCGAACACCGCGCCTTCGTCATCCATGCGTTGCAGGACAGCAGCTTGCTGCCCGCCTTTGAGCAGCCGCTTGGTTTCAATCAGCGCGCTCAAGGGCTTGCCTGCCAACTTGCGGGCCTGCTGCTGCGCCACACTGTTGGCTTCCGTGGGGGGCACCACCCGGTTCACCAAACCCACTTCCAGGGCAGCTTCTGCCATGAAGGGTTCGCCCATCAGCAAGGCTTCTGCCGCACGGTGGTAACCCATCATCTGCGGCACGAGCAAACTCGACGCCGCCTCGGGACACAGGCCCAGATTCACGAATGGCATGGAAAAAGCAGCGTTGTCACCCGCAATCACCAGGTCGCAATGAAACAGCAAGGTGGTACCGATGCCCACAGCCGGTCCACTCACTGCGGCCAGAATCGGCTTGGGAAAACTGGCGATGTTGCGCAGGAATCGGTACACCGGCGAATCCTTGCCCGAGGGAGGCTGATTCAGAAAGTCCCCAATGTCATTGCCAGCGCTGAAAATGGTTTCATGGCCTTGCATCACCACCACGCGCACGTGCGCGTCGTCCACCGCCTGCGCCAGCGCATCGGCAAGCGTGGCGTACATCGCAGAAGTGATGGAATTCTTTTTGTCCACCCGATTGAAAGTCAAGGTCATCACGCCGCCATCAACGTGGCACAGGATATCGCTCATGGTTATTCCTTGTAATAAACGATTTGGTGGGTGGTGACCAGCAAGTGGCCGTTGCGACTCCAGATCTGGCCGCTTTGATCGAAGAAACCATCGTGATAGACCTGCGCTTGCGCCAGCCCCAGCAGATGATCGGTGCCTGCGGCCGCCAACTCGGTCTGCGACGCGTGGAAATACACCGTCATGGACACGGTGCCCGCAGGAACGCGAGTGGCACGACGCAACCAGACCCGCGGATAAAAAAGATCCGATATCGAGGCCAGGGACAGAAAATCCAGAGGGCGCAAGGGCCTGTCACGCATCCAGAGCAGGGTGCGACTGTGCTCTCCCTTGCCATCCCATATCTGGGGCAAGGCCCCTTCGACGATGCGCATTTCATACCGATCCAGCCAAGCCACACCGTCCACTAATTTCGCCAGGGGCACTTGCTCGGGCGGTGGAGTGACGGGCATGGGATGATCGATCTGACGCCAGGTCAGGCGACGCACGGCTGTGAGCACCGTGGCCGTGACGACCACCCCCGGCTGGCCCTGATCGTCGACTTGCGTGACTTCCACAGTCCAATGCTGGGTCGAGCGGTTTGTGCGCGCGATGCGCGCCACCAGGGTAAATGGCTGGAGCGTCAGCGCGGCCACATAATTGACCGTCAGTGCCACTGGCTCACCGAGCCTGTCTGGATGTTGCATCACCGCTTTCATCACCGTGGCTGCCGTGATGCCGCCATAGGGGCCCACCATGTTCCAGTAATGGGCGCTCGAAGCACCCTGGTAGCGCCCTTCGGCAGGTGCACCTTGAGCACGCAGCGCCAGGGCCAGGTCAAAAGGATGATCGTTCATGCCTGCGCCATCCGGTTCAAGCGCCAAAAATGGCTTCGGTGTCCATCAGACTGGCTGAACCAGCACGGGCGCTGAGCATCAGCGCGGCGGTTTCCGGCAAGAGGCGCGCAAAATAAAACCGCGCTGTCTGCAGTTTGGCGACATAGAAAGGGTCACGCTCACCCGCAGCGATCTTTTGCAAGGCCACCTGGGCCATTCGCGCCCAGAAGTAACCCAGCACCAGATGGCCGATCACCCGTAGGTAATCGACGGCAGCAGCGCCCACTTCGTCGGCATTCTGCATCGCCTTGTAGCCCAACTCGCCGGTCAACTGCGTCACTTGCTGGCCGAGTTGCGCCAGCGGACGAATGAATTCCGCCATGTCTTCATTGCCTTGCTCTGCCATCACCAATTGTGTGATCAGCTGGCCAAATTTTTTCAGTGACGCACCTTGGTTACCCAGCACCTTGCGCCCCAGCAAGTCCAGGCTTTGGATGGTGTTGGTGCCTTCGTAAATCATGTTGATGCGCGCATCGCGCACAAACTGCTCCATGCCCCACTCACGAATGTAGCCATGGCCGCCGAACACTTGCAGGCAAGCCGAGGTGGCCTGCCATGCGTTGTCGGTGATGAAGGCTTTGACAACAGGTGTCAGCAAGGCCACCAGTTCGGCGCATTCTGCCCGCACCGCGGGATCAGGATGGTTCAACTCCTGATCGATGAGCAAGGCGCTGTACAGACTCAGTGCACGACCGCCTTCGGCATAGGCCTTGGCCGTGAGCAACATGCGCCGCACATCAGGGTGCACAAGAATGCCATCGGCCGGCTTGGCCGGCTCCTTCACCCCCGTGAGGCTGCGTGACTGGATGCGCTCACGCGCATACGCCAAGGCATTCTGATAGGCCACTTCGGTCAATCCCAAGGACTGCATGCCCACACCGATGCGTGCCGCATTCATCATCACAAACATCGCAGCCAGCCCTTTGTTGGGCTGGCCCACCATCGTGCCTATGGCGCCATCCAGCACCATCTGACAGGTGGCATTGCCGTGGATACCCATCTTGTGCTCCAGACCGCTGCAGTGGATGGCGTTGCGCGCACCCAATGAGCCATCGCCGTTGACCAGGAACTTGGGCACCACAAACAGGCTGATGCCCTTGCTGCCAGCGGGTGCATCCGGCAAGCGCGCCAGCACCAGGTGAACGATGTTGCTGACCAGATCATGCTCACCCGCGCTGATGAAAATTTTCTGGCCAGTCAAACGGTACGTGCCATCCGCTTGGGGTTCGGCCTTGGTGCGCAACAGGCCCAGATCGGTTCCGCAATGGGGTTCGGTCAGGCACATGGTGCCGGTCCATTCTCCTCGGGTCATCTTGGGCAGGTAGGTCTGCTTCTGGACATCGGTACCATGGGCATGCAGGCATTCATAAGCACCATGTGTCAGGCCCGGGTACATGGTCCAGGCCTGGTTGGCACTGTTGAGCATTTCATAGAAACACTGGTTCACCACAATTGGCAGGCCCTGGCCACCATACGCAGGATCACAACTGAGCGCAGGCCAGCCACCGGCCACATAAGCTTCATAGGCTGCCTTGAAGCCCGTGGGGGTTTGAACCTCGTGCGTCTCGCGATGGAGCACACACCCCTCTGCGTCACCCACCGCATTCAGGGGGGCCAAAATTTCGGAGGCGAACTTGCCGCCCTCTTCCAGCACGGCAGCGAGCGTCTCCGCGTCCAGGTCAGCATGGGGCGGGAGGGTTTTGAGAACCTCTGTCACGCGCAAAACATCGTTCAAAACAAAGTGCATGTCCCGCAAGGGGGGGTGATAACTGGGCATAAGCTCTCCGGGAAAAATCAGACGGCGACAGGCCTGGCGCCGTAACGGTGCAAAATATTTTCAAAGCCTTGCTGCGCCCGCTTCAGGGCGTGCGGCGATTTCAAAAAACGTGCCTCATAGTGCAACGCCAGAATCAGGCCATGAATTTCGAACGCCATCTGCTGGGCATCGGTTTGCACCGACAAATGACGTTCTTCGCAGGCTTGCACCACTGCACGGTGCAAAGCCGCCAGCCAGGTGTTGACAGAATGCGCCAGCGCATCGCGCACGGGGCCGGGACGGTCATCAAATTCCGCTGCGCCGCTCACGTACAGACAACCGGAATCAATTTCAGCCGAGGTGCGCTTCATCCAGTTGCCAAACAAGTCGCGCAAGCGCGGCAAGCCACGTTGGGCATTCATCGCTGGAAAGAAGACCTCGTCCTCAAACCGCTGGTGGTATTCGCGAATCACGGAAATCTGCAACTCTTCACGAGAACCAAAATGGGCAAACACCCCTGATTTGCTCATGCGCATGACCTCGGCAATGGCGCCAATGCTGAGGCCTTCCATGCCAATCTGCGTGGCCAGTCCCAGGGCAGCGTCCACAATGGCGGCCTTGGTTTGCTGCCCTTTCAACATGGCACGTCCCTCCCGACTGCCGGAAGCAGCTTCGGCAAGCCCCTCAGGGTTGACACGGCGGGACAAAGACGGGGGGGCCATGCGGTCTCCAAAAAAAGTACGACCGTGCTATTTTGTACCAAATCCCTGCATTCCGGGCTTCTCCCTGACAATGCTGCGGGTTTATCCCAGCCAAGTCGCCTAAACTTTGCGCATGAAGACCACACGCATCATTGCCATCCGCCATGGCGAAACAGCCTGGAATGTCGACACCCGCATCCAGGGCCAGACCGACATCGGTCTTAACGAGAAGGGGCATTGGCAGGCTCGCCAGGCGGCCGCTGCGCTGGCCGATGAAACTATCGCCGCGATTTACACCAGCGATCTGTCACGTGCGCACGATACGGCACGTGCCATTGGCCAGGTGCTGGGCCTCACCCCACAGCCTGAAACGGGTTTGCGCGAGCGCGCCTTTGGCATCTTTGAAAAGCGCACGTGGGCTGAAATTGAACATCTCTGGCCGGAAGAGGCCCGGCGCTGGCGGGAAAGAGTGCCCGATTGGGCGCCAGCCCAAGGCGAAAGCCTGCTGGCTTTGCGCGAGCGAATTCAAAATCTGACCCATGCCCTGGCTGAGCGGCATGCGGGGGAGCAAATTGTCCTGGTGGCCCACGGCGGGGTCATGGATGTTTTGTACCGTCTGGCCACACAGCAAGCGCTGCAAGCGCCACGCACCTGGACTTTGGGCAACGCCAACATCAACCGGCTGCTGTGGTCACCTGAGGGATTGAGCCTGGTAGGCTGGGGCGATGCGCGGCACCTGGAAACCGGCAGCCTGGACGAGTCGACCACCTGAAGCGTCGCCATACCGCCGCTTCACGGGGCCTCTTTCAGCTCTCGCCGACAAACATGTCGTTGGCATTTTGTGGCGGACTCACCCCCAGATGACGGTAAGCCGCGAGGGTCGCGATACGCCCTCTGGGCGTGCGCTGTAAATAGCCCTGTTGAATGAGGTAGGGCTCGATCACATCTTCAATGGTGTCGCGCTCTTCGCCGATGCTCGCGGCAATGTTGTCCAGGCCCACCGGACCACCATCGAAGCGGTGGATGACCGCCTCCAGCAACTTGCGGTCCATCAGGTCAAACCCTTGCGGGTCCACATCTAGCATGGCCAGGGCCTTGTGCGCCATTTCCTGGGTGATGCGTCCTGTTCCTTTGACATCGGCGTAGTCCCGAACGCGGCGCAGCAGACGGTTGGCAATCCGCGGCGTGCCTCGAGAGCGCCGCGCGATCTCGAAGCCGCCCTCGGCATCGATGGGCGTGTTCAGCAAGCCCGCGCTGCGCATCACGATACGCTGCAATTCTTCTGCGGTGTAAAACTCCAGTCGCGACACAATCCCAAAACGATCGCGCAAAGGGTTGGTCAACATGCCGGCGCGGGTGGTGGCCCCCACGAGGGTGAATGGCTGCAAGTCGAGTTTGATGCTGCGTGCTGCCGGCCCCTCGCCGATCATGATGTCGATCTGGTAGTCCTCGAGGGCAGGGTAAAGAATTTCTTCCACCACGGGTGAGAGTCGGTGAATTTCATCGATGAACAGGACATCGTTTTTTTCCAGCCCCGTCAACAAGGCGGCAAGGTCTTTGGGCTTTTCCAGCACCGGCCCGCTGGTCTGACGCAAATTCACCCCCAGCTCGTGCGCAATGATGTGGCTCAGCGTGGTCTTGCCCAAGCCAGGGGGGCCGAACAAGAGCACGTGGTCCAGCGCCTCACCCCGCTTGCGGGCCGCGCCAATGAAAATCTCCAACTGCTCGCGCACCTTGGACTGACCGACATAGTCATCCAGCAGTTTGGGGCGCAATGCACGCTCAATCGCTTCTTCATTCGATGACACCGGCGCCGCAGACACCATGCGTGGCGAGGGGGCGAAATCGTCGGTTTGAATGCTCATGGCGATTGTGCAATCCTGTGTGTTCATTTGGCCAGGGCTTTGAGCGCCTGCTTGATACCTTCGCTGACCCCGATGTCGCCTGGCAAGGCTTTGAGGGCCAGGGCGGCCTCGCGCTCACTGTAGCCCAGCGCCATCAACGCCTGCAGAATGTCCGAGGAATGGTCATGCGGCGTCGCCACGGCAGGCCCCAGGTCTGCCCCCAGCTTGCCTTTGAGTTCGAGCAGCAGGCGTTCAGCTGTCTTTTTGCCAATCCCCGGAATTTTCACCAACCGCCCAGACTCCTGCTCACTGACGGCCCGCGTCAATTCGGCCACACTCATGCCGCTGAGCACACCCAGGGCTGTGCGTGGCCCCACGCCGGAAATCTTGATCAACTGGCGAAACACCTCACGCTCACTGCTGGTGGCAAACCCGTACAGAATCTGGGCATCCTCCCGCACCACAAAATGCGTGAGCAAGGCTACTTTCTCACCCAACGCCGGCAAGTTGTAGAACGTGCTCATGGGCACATCCACTTCATACCCCACGCCATGACAATCCAGTAAAACCTGGGGCGGATTCTTTTCGCTGAGGATGCCGGTCAACTTGCCTATCATTGGAACACCTTTAGACGGATTATCGACTTGATTCTCAAACACGCCTTCACCCCGCTGAACAATACTCGCCTGTCGCACCTGTGCGGCCCCATGGACGCCCACCTGCGCACACTGGAGCAGGCCTTGCAGGTCAAAATTGCCCACCGCCATGAGCAGTTCAAGGTGGATGGGCCCAAAGCCAAGGCCGAGCAAGCCCTGGAGGTGCTGCAAGCTCTTTACGAACGCGCAGCACGGCCAGTATCGGCTGACCAGGTGCAACTCATGCTCAGCACCGACGCCTCGATGGTCGAGGCCGAAGACGGCAGCCTGGTTCTACAGACCCGTCGCAACGATTTGCGTGCGCGCACGCCCAACCAGAGCGTGTACCTGGAAAACATTGCCCAACACGACATCACCTTCGGCATCGGTCCAGCCGGCACGGGCAAAACCTATCTGGCCGTGGCCTGTGCCGTGGATGCGCTGGAGCGCAGTGCTGTGCAGCGCATCGTGTTGACCCGTCCCGCTGTCGAGGCCGGAGAAAAACTGGGTTTCCTGCCTGGCGACCTGGGTCAAAAAGTCGACCCTTACCTGCGACCGCTGTACGACGCGTTGTATGACCTCATGGGTTTTGAGCGCGTGCAAAAAGCATTTGAGCGCAATGCCCTGGAAATTGCACCCCTGGCCTTCATGCGCGGGCGGACCCTGAATAACGCGTTCGTGATCCTGGACGAAGCACAAAACACCACGCCGGAGCAAATGAAGATGTTCCTGACCCGCATCGGCTTTGGTGCCAAGGCAGTGGTCACGGGTGATGTCAGCCAGATTGACCTGCCCAAGGGGCAACTGAGCGGGCTGATCGACGCCGAGCGCGTGCTGCGCCGTGTCAAGGGCATTTCCATGTGCCACTTCACCAGCGCCGATGTGGTGCGCCACCCGCTGGTGGCACGCATCGTTGATGCCTACGATGCGCAACGCAGTGTGCGCGCTGGCGAGCGGGGCTGAACCATGGCCGCTCGCTTGCCAGCACTCCAGCTTTCCCTGCAATTCAGCGCGCTGTCCGATGCTGCACCCCACCGGGCAGCCTTGCCCAGAGCCCAGGTCATTCGCTGGATCCGTCACGCGCTTGATGCACCGGCCGAGATCACGGTTCGCATTGTGGACACCGACGAAGGCCTGTCCCTGAACCGAGATTACCGACACAAGGCCTATGCCACCAATGTGCTCACCTTCGATTACGCCCAAAGCCCTGTAGTGATGGCCGATCTCGTGCTCTGCGCCCCGGTGGTGGCCCAGGAAGCCCGGGATCAGGGCAAGTCTTTGCGTGACCACTACGTGCACTTGCTGGTACATGGCACCCTGCACGCGCAAGGCTGGGACCACGAAACCAGTCAAGCCGATGCGGAGGCCATGGAGTCCCGGGAAATCGCCATTCTGGCGGGGCTGGGCATTCCCAACCCATATCAGGGCTGAGCCGGCGGCACCCGAAGCGGAATGGTCACCGGACCATCGTTCACCAGCGACACGGTCATGTGCGCCGCAAACTGCCCCGTGGCCACCGTGGGATGTGCTACCCGGGCCTGGGCCACAAAATAGTCGTACAGGCGCCGCCCGCCTGCTGGCGCCGCCGCCTGGGTGAAGCTGGGCCGCGTCCCGCCTGAGGTGTCAGCGGCCAGCGTGAACTGGCTCACGATCAGCAGCCCCCCAGCCAGGCCCTGGCCGTCCATGTCCTGCACGGAGCGGTTCATCTTGCCTGCGTCATCACTGAAGATCCGCAATTTCAAAAGCTTGCCCAACAATTTGTCGGCCTGCGCTTCGGTGTCACCTTGCTCCGCGCACAACAACACCAGCAGCCCCGGGCCGATGGCCCCCACCACAGCGCCATCGACCTGCACGCTGGCCTGGCTGACACGTTGAATCAAGCTGATCACATCACATCCCGGGGATCATCCAGGTGGGCCTCGACATCGCTCGGCAGCAACTGAATGGTGGTGCGCAAACCAGGAACGGCCTGCATCAAGGCTTGCTCGACCTGGGTGCGCATTGCCGCAGCCTGTCCCAGAGTCCAGGCGGCAGGCATATGCAAATGCATGTCGACAAATTGGCGCTGACCGGCCTTGCGCGTGGTGACATGGTCGAAACGGATGCTGCCCTCAGGCTCGTTGCGCAGCACAAAGCCATCCAGGACCTCCTGGATGGTCTGCCGCACGGCCGGCTCCACAGCTTCATCCATCAGCCCCTGGGCTGAGCGCCAAATCAGGTCGACACCTTCTTTCAAAATGTTCAGTGCCACCCCCATGGCCACGACCGCATCCAGCCAAAGCCACCCGGTCCAGGACACCAGAGCGATGCCGAGCACAACCCCCACCGAAGTCCAGACGTCGGTCAACAGATGCCGAGCATCAGCGTCCAATGCCATCGAACGGTGCAGTTTGGCCGAATGAAACATCACCCAGGCCAGCAAGCCATTGAGCGCTGAGCTGGCCACCGACAAGGCCAGGCCCCAGCCCACTTGCGCCAGCGGTTGTGGGTCGAACAGTCGGTGCGCAGCAGCCCAGACAATTCCGAGACCCGCCACGATGATCAGAATGCCTTCAAACCCGGAAGAAAAGTACTCCGCTTTGTGATGGCCGTAAGGGTGGTCTTCGTCTGCCGGACGTTCGGCCACCGTTACCATCAAGAGGCCGAACATGGCGCTGGCCAGATTCACCAGGGACTCCATGGCATCTGACAGCAGGCCCACCGAATCGGTCAACCACCAGGCCAGCGTTTTCAAGGCGATGGTGACCACGGCCACGCCCACAGACGCAGCCAGCAAGGCTTTGGGCGAAAGGTACTTGGAACGCAGAGGCGGCGTCATGGGGCGATCCTACGCCTCAGGCGCGTCAGGTCAATGTCACACGCGCAAATTTGCGCTTGCCCACTTGCAGGACATAGGTACCGGCATCGAGCTTGAGACCTTTGTCGCCGACGACCACACTGTTCACACGCACGCCTCCCCCATCGATCAGGCGATGGGCCTCGCTGCTGGAAGGCGCGAGCTGGGCGGCCTTGAGCAAGGCCCCAATTCCCAGAGGAGCGCCAGGCAATTGCAGCTCGGGAATCTCATCTGGCACGCCGCCTTGGCTACGACGGATGAAATCTTGCTCGGCTGCATCCGCCGCAGCTGCATTGTGAAAGCGCCCCGTGATTTCCTTGGCCAGCATCACCTTGGCATCCTTGGGGTTGCGCCCTGTGTCCACTTCTTTTTTCAGGACCGCAATCTCCGCCAGTGATTTGAAGCTGAGCAAGGTGTACCAGCGCCACATCAGTTCATCACTGATGGACAGCACCTTGGCAAACATGGTGTTGGGCTCTTCAGTGATGCCAATGTAATTGTTCTTGCTCTTGGACATCTTGTCCGCGCCATCCAGCCCCTCCAGCAAAGGCATGGTCAGAATGCATTGGGGCTCCTGGCCATATTCCTGTTGCAAATGACGTCCCACCAGCAGGTTGAATTTCTGGTCCGTGCCGCCGAGTTCCAGATCGCTGCGCAAAGCGACACTGTCATATCCTTGCATGAGCGGATACAAAAATTCATGCACGCTGATGGACTGCCCGCCCTTGAAGCGCTTGCTGAAATCGTCGCGCTCCATCATGCGGGCCACGGTGTACTTTGCCGCCAGCTGAATCATGCCGCGCGAACCCAGTGGATCGCACCACTCCGAGTTGTAGCGAATCTCGGTACGGGCGGGATCCAGGACCAGGCTGGCCTGTTTGTAATAGGTCTGGGCATTGGCCTCGATTTGCTCACGCGTCAGCGGTGGGCGCGTGCTGTTGCGTCCAGAGGGGTCGCCAATCATGGTGGTGAAATCACCGATCAGGAAGATCACCTGGTGCCCCAGGTCCTGCAACTGCCGCATTTTGTTCAGCACCACAGTGTGGCCAATGTGAATATCGGGCGCGGTCGGATCCAGCCCGAGCTTGATGCGCAAAGGCTGGCCCGTGGCCTCTGAGCGCGCCAATTTCCGAACCCATTCGTCCTGTGGGATCAGCTCCTCGCAACCGCGCAAGGAGACTTCGAGGGCTTGCCGAACGGAATCGGTGACCGGGTGACTGGGGACAGAGGCTTGATTCATAAGGATTTTGAGGGCTTGGCACCTGCGCGACACAGGGCTATACTAGCGATTTGTCGCCGATTTTAATTGGCGTTAGTTCTTCCTTGCCGCTTTTCAGGCGCCAGGGACCAGGAGTTTTTTTGCAACACCGTCTGATGGCCCGATGCGTCCAATGGTTGGCGCGCCTTGAACAGCTTCACCAGCAGCATCCCAAACGGATTCTGGCTGGCGTGGCGGCCTTGCTCATGGTTGGCGCCGGTGGCTCCTATGCCGTGGCCACACTCGGCCCCGATGCTGCAGCCCTGCCGACGCGTCAAGTGGTGGAAGCTGTCCAGCCGTTGCCTTTCACCGCGCTGACCTCCGACAGCACGCCTCAGGCGCTGCGTCTGTACCGCAGCGAGATCACGCGCTCCAATGACACCGCAGAAACGTTGTTGCGCCGGTTGGGGATTTCGGATTCCACCGCAGCCGGGTTCATTCGCAATCACCCACAGGCTCGCCAGGCCCTTCTGGGCAAAGCCGGCCGGCTGGTCTCTGCCGAGGCAGATGAACAGCACCAGTTGCTGAGCCTGAGTGCACGCTGGACCCGTGACGACACCGCCGAATTTCAGCGCCTGGTGATCAGCAAGGCTGGCACCGGCTTCAACGCGCGACAAGAAACAGGCAAACTGAACGTCAGTTCGCGCATGGCCGGTGGCGTGATCCAAAGTTCCTTGTTCGCGGCCACCGACGACGCCAAGATTCCGGATGCCGTGGCCACCCAACTGGCTGATATTTTTGCCGGCGACATCGATTTCCATCGTGCCTTGCGCAAAGGCGATCGTTTTTCCGTGGTCTATGAAACTCTGGAAGCCGATGGTGAGCCCATGCGCGCCGGACGGGTTCTGTCGGCCGAGTTTGTCAACAATGGCAAAACCTTCCAGGCCGTCTGGTTCCAGGAGCCTGGCGCGCCGCGCGGTGATTACTACAGCATGAATGGCCAGAGTCTGCGTCGCGCTTACCTCGCCTCGCCTCTGGCTTTTTCGCGCGTGACCAGTGGCTTCAAAATGCGCTTTCACCCGATTCTGCAAACCTGGCGCGCCCACCTCGGTGTGGACTATGCAGCTCCCACCGGAACGGCCGTGCGCAGTGTGGGCGATGGTGTGGTGGAGACCGCAGGCTTCCAGAATGGCTTTGGCAATGTCGTGATCCTCAAACATCGCAACGGCCACAGCACGGTGTACGCCCACCTCAGCCGAATTGATGTGCGCAAAGGCCAATCTGTCACACAAGGCCAGACACTGGGGGGCGTTGGTGCCACGGGTTGGGCAACCGGTCCGCATCTGCACTTCGAATTCCGCGTGAATGGCAAGCACCAAGATCCCATGGCCATGGCACGCCAAAGTGAATCCATCCCTGTTTCTGCCTCGGCCCGTCCGCAATTCCTGCGTGAGGCTGGCATCGCTCAAACTGAACTGGCTGCAGCGGCAACGCTGCAACCCGCCAGCAGCCAGTAAGCCCCATGCCCGGGCTGTTCATCGGCTTGATGTCCGGCACATCGCTGGATGGCGTCGATGGTGTGGTGATTGATTTCGAACAGGGCTTTCGGGTTCTGGCACATGCCAGTCAACCCTTCGATGCCGAACTGCGCAGCGAATTGTGGTCCCTGAACACGCCGACAGAAAATGAACTGCATCGTGCTGCACTCGCGGCCAATGGGCTGTCCCGGACTTATGCCGATGTGGTCCAGTCCCTGCTGACGCGATTGAAATGCCATCCGAAAGACATTGCGGCCATCGGCGCGCATGGGCAGACCGTGCGTCACCAGCCTGGGCTGCACGATGGCCTGGGCTATACATTGCAATTGAACAATCCGGCATTGCTGGCAGAGTTAACCGGCATTGATGTGGTCGCGGACTTTCGCAGCCGTGACATTGCGGCAGGTGGCCAAGGCGCGCCGCTGGTGCCCGCCTTTCACCAGGAGGTTTTTGGACGCCGCGACGCCTGTGTGGCTGTGCTCAACATTGGCGGCATTGCCAACCTCAGCGTGTTGCGCCCCGAGCAAGCCGCCATTGGCTTCGATTGCGGCCCTGGCAACGCGATGCTGGACCATTGGTGTCAGCTACACACGGGCCAGCCCTATGACAACGAAGGGCAATGGGCCGCTTCGGGCGAGGTGCAGGTTGATTTATTGGCATGCCTCTTGAGCGAGCCGTTTTTCCAAGCGCCCCCCCCTAAAAGCACAGGGCGCGACCTGTTCAATCCGCGCTGGTTGAACGCACAACTTCAAGGTTTCGAAAGTTTGCGGCCTCAGGATGTACAGGCGACCTTGTCGGCACTCACCGTCAGCGCCAGCGCCATGGCCCTTCAGGCTTGCGCACCAGACTGCAAGGAATTGATTGTGTGTGGTGGTGGCGCCTTCAATCTGCACTTGATGCGCCAATTGCAAGCGGCCTTGCCATCGGTTCGCACCCTGCCCTCGTCGGAACGCGGTCTGCCCCCCCTGGAGGTTGAAGCCAGCGCCTTCGCATGGCTGGCGAGGCAGGCATTGCTTCGGCAAACGGGCAACCTGCCAAGTGCCACGGGCGCCCGAGGCGCCCGTGTGCTGGGGGCCATCTACCCCGCCTGAATCTGGTGTGTCAGACTGAAAAGGACGAACCGCAACCACAGGTGGTCGTGGCGTTCGGATTTTTGATCACGAACTGCGCACCCTGCAAATCTTCCTTGTAGTCGATCTCGGCACCGACCAGGTACTGGTAGCTCATCGCATCGATCAGCAAGGACACCCCATTCTTGGTCATGGTGGTGTCGTCCTCATTGGTCACCTCATCAAAGGTGAAACCGTATTGGAAACCGGAGCAGCCTCCGCCTTGCACAAACACGCGCAGTTTCAGATCGGGGTTGCCTTCTTCGGCAATCAGATCAGCCACTTTGGCAGCAGCACTGTCAGTGAACAGGATGGGGGCAGGCATTTCAGTCTGCACATTCTCGGCAACGGCGCTCATGTCGAACTCCAGGGAAATAATTCAGTTGGAACGAATAGTAACGTATTTTGCTCAACAATACCCGCGACAGGGGTATGGGAAACGGTGGACACGCCAAAACAAAAGCCGCTGACGGCATGCCGCAGCGGCTTTTGCAAAGGACGACAGCGGATCAGCGCTTGCTGAACTGCTTGCGACGGCGAGCAGAATGCAAGCCAACCTTTTTACGTTCCACTTCGCGGGCGTCACGGGTGACATAACCGGCTGCGGACAAAACGGGCTTGAGGCTCGCATCGTAGTCGATCAAGGCACGGGTGATGCCATGACGCACGGCACCGGCCTGACCGGATTCACCGCCGCCGTGGACATTGACCTGAACGTCAAAAGCTTCAACGTTTTGGGTCAGCACCAGGGGTTGCTTGGAGATCATGATCGAGGTCTGACGGCCGAAGTATTCGGCGATGTCCTTGCCATTGATCGTGATCTTGCCAGAGCCTTTTTTCAGAAACACGCGGGCGACGCTGGATTTGCGACGGCCGGTGCCATTGTTCCATTCACCAATCATTGTGGGGCTCCTTAGATGTCCAGCACTTTAGGCTGTTGGGCACTGTGCGGATGCTCGGCGCCGCCATAAACCTTGAGTTTCTTGATCATGGCGTAACCCAGAGGCCCCTTGGGCAGCATACCCTTGACGGCCTTCTCGAGCGCACGACCAGGATGCTTGGCTTGCATGTCACGGAAGTTGGTTCCGTAAATGCCGCCGGGGAAACCGGAGTGGCGATAGTAAACCTTGTCCAGGGCCTTGTTGCCCGTGACACGGATTTTGGAAGCGTTGATGACGACAATGAAGTCGCCGGTATCGACGTGAGGCGTGTAAATGGCCTTGTGCTTGCCGCGCAAACGGAGTGCTGCT
>JACCDX011279976.1_pt1 | contig 35863 bp, 18 predicted proteins | sample 7449681 | NCBI WGS metagenome assembly JACCDX01 (sample SAMN15323450, study PRJNA562643) | freshwater metagenome | isolation source: river surface water | place: USA:Blue River Watershed | collected 2017-08-18
AATGACACCGAAGATGGTTGAGCGTCCCTCTGAGACATCTACAATGACACCGAAGATGGTTGAGCGTCCCTCTGAGTCAGCCACAATGACAGCTAGGGTTATTCAAAAGCCATCAGAGTCCTCCACACTCACTCCTACTATGACTATTAGGGTTGTTGAGCGTCCCTCTGAGACATCTACAATGACACCGAAGATGGTTGAGCGCCCCTCTGAGTCAGCCACTGTAGCCTCAATTGTGTTTGATCAACGGATATCACAGTCTGTTAGTGCCACACCCACATCCAGTCGCACTCCTCTTCAATCCTATTACGCCCAGTATATCAACAGCAATAAACCCACCCCAACCCCTACACGTTCTATTACACCTTCCAGAACAACCTACCCACACTTCTCTACTCGCCCCACTGCCCCAAGCCGCACAAAGGCCCCTACGAGATACCCAGTAGCATCTCCCTACATACAACTCGTTCCTACGCGCGTCGCTATTAAATCCAAGACGCCTATTGCAATCCCATCAGGATACCTGAAACCTGCTGTTATTGGATCATCGGTGACACTTCCTGGAGCAAATACAACCGCCGTCACACAACCTGCCCAGCTCCAGCAACTCCAGGCGGCCCTTGCCTGTGCGCTAGGAACTCCGCTTGAAAATATTCAAATCACAAATATCACCTACGTAGATTCTACTGGTAAGCCCAACACTGTTGCGTTTGATGCATCGGTTGCACAATTGAATAGTAACGGGTCTGTTGTGTGTTACACAAGTGGTACTACCGCAACACCTGCACCAACTCTTCGTGGGCGCCGCCTACAAATCACGTCAAATGACCAAGTCGTAATTGAGTACGCGATTCTTGACCCGCCGGCCGAAATTCTATTCTCTGACCCAAATACGTTTGTTGATACGGTCACAAATACTGCCGCTATTCAAGACTACGCTGCTGCTATTAATAGCAATGCAGTCACAGTGGATGTCCCTATTGAGCTATTGAGTTATGCCGCTGTGGCAAATGCACCTACAGGTCCTGAAGCGCCAACTCCTTCGGCCGCCCTTAATGGATCAACAATCGCGGGCATTACACTGTGCGTGGTTGGTGTAATTGGAATTGCAGGGGCTATTATGGTGGTACGTAAGCGCAAGGCTGGCCAACAGAAAATCATCACTCGTACGGTAAATGTTGTGGAAATGAATCCTGTTGCCCGTAATATGACACTCAGTGAATCTAGTAGGGCGGTGTATGTTCCAAATCAGGTGCGTTAGGCGAAACGATTAAAGTCTTAAAATATTTATAAAATAATAAACGGAGTGTAGTAACTCCACATCCTAAAAGTTCCTATTGGGACTATTAGGATGTGTATTTTTTTGTGCTTGTGCGGAGCTAGATTCAATGGAGGGGGTAGCAGCTCCCTAATGCGAAGCTAGATTCAAGGGCTAGGGGTCATAGGGGTAGCGGTTCGCACTTGTGCGAACCCCAACGCCTTCGGCGGAGCGCAGCTCCCTTAGTACCAAGCCTCTGTAGGATTTGTGGGAGCAAACATACGCTCCAGACCAGGTGTCCACGCTGTGTAGTCATTGCGGTCGGGGCGCGTGCTCTGACGGGCCTCAAAGAAAGGGTCTAGGCCAGCCGCATAACGGCCCACACCCTGGGGAACCGCAACTGTATCTGTGCCGTCACCAGCGCCGGCCCGCTGAGGCTCCTCCTCGCCTTCATACCAAATCTTCGGCTCCAGGTCGGTCGTCTCATACACTTCAATCACACCATCATCACGCTTGTAATAGGACGGCTTCTTGCCCTGGACCTTATAGACCTTGTCCAGGAGCTTCTTAACGTCATCGGGGTCATACTCCATCATATCCTTAGAGTTCTTGGGGTTATACGTGGCGAGAATCTTGCGCTCCTCGGCTTCCACCTTGTCTAAATCGGGGGGCTGCAGATTAGACGCGTTGATATCGTCGTAAGGGGTCTTCTTAGAGGATGCCGAGCTTCCGCTTTTGAAACCCTCGCCAGTACGTAGTGCTGGCTTTGGGTTAAGCTGGTCTTTCAGACCAGCGAAACCCTCCGTGGTCTGATCCGAGCCCGCCTTGGGATCCACGAAGGGGGCCGCACTGACGCCGAGGCCAGCATTCCACTTGCTCTGCTGAATCTGCTGGACAATGGAAGAAGGCGGGAGGTTGCGGGACCACTCAAACTGCTTGTCAATCATCTTCTTATTCACAATTGCCCGTGAAGCGTCCTGGCCGCGCTCACCCTCCTCGGCCGCAATACGGTCCAACTCGGTCTCATCGGGGTTCAAGTCGCCGAGCAACATACCGCTGCTGCTGGGGTCATCGTAGTCCGAAAGCTCCAATATAGGGGATGTTGCATAGGGAAGCTGGTTATCCACTAAGGGGATTTCAGACTCCGTCGGCTTGTCCGAGACTGCACCGGTCGCTTCATCCTCATACATCACATCACTTCCGCTGGCGCCCCCAAGGAACGCCTTGGAACGGGGCACCGTTGTCGCCTCACTCACGCCCATAATGTCAGGAATGGGGCCGGCTTCCTCGGGGAAGGAGCCTGAGGCGAAATTCTCAGACGAGCGAAGCTTGTCGCTGGATTTTGCATCCGCAAAATTCTCAGGGAGGTACTGCTTCCCGCCCACATACAACACTATCATCCCAAGAACAGTTAGGGATATGAAAATTGGACCTGCGCTAAGTCCAGCAAAGTATGTATATACGCCCAGCCCAATGGCGAACAATAAGAAGATATTCATAACATCCATAATGTCCCTAGTCTAATATGACCCAAGAAAACTCCACCATTAGTAGTATGCGCACAGTTAAACGTCATCGTGGTGGAAAGGTGGCCAAGAAGGCGAAGAAGAACCTTTCTCGCAGTATGCCGCCCATTATTAGCGTCAGCCGCAATGGTAGCGTCACCCCGTACAAGACTGTTACCAGCAAGTCTAAGTCTAAGTCCAATTCCAGGTCCAAGTCCAAGTCAAAGCCCAAGTCTAAGATGCTCAACAATGTGAGTATTAGTGTCCGGAATGAAGCCGACACGGACAATGCCCTGGAGATTATGAAGAACTGTGGAATGACATTTGTCCTAGTATTTTCCAACCGGTGCCCTCATTGTCACTCCTATATGGAAACATGGAACAAGCTGAAGGAGCTCCCGAACCGTGCCCCAATGGTGGAAATGGACTTTGCATCTGAAGAGCCTGGTACGAGCGAGGCTATACAGGAGTTCCTCAATAATATCAAGGGGCCCGATGGTTCCCCTATGGAAGTCAATGCATTCCCTACGGTTGTCAGCGTGAAGAACAAGAACGGCTCCTTAGAGGCAGAAGAAATTCAGAATTCACGCGACGAGAATGCGATGGAAGAGATGTTAAAGAACAACGCGCCCCAGGGTTCTGTGATGGAGGCTGAAAACCCGTCTAACGAGAAATCTCCTGAGGAGGCCACGAAAAATGTTGCAAGTATGAATATTCCTATTGCAACTGCTGAAGAGAGCATTCGCTCAGCCAACGCCTCCCTGAAGGCCAGCTTAAATTCCACCACGCGCCTGGCAGGACTGAGTGGAATCCCTAAGGGTGTCACGGCAAAGCCCGCAGAAATCTCGCAGGCCGCCCTAAATGCCGAGTCTGACAAGTCCAAGTCCAGACCTATTAGCCAGGAGGAGGATGAGGAGAACAATGACGATATATATGAAGAGCCCGTCACACCGGCCTTTACGGAGCCTCCTAGTGCGGAAGTCCTGGACTCTGGTGAGAGCGAGGGGAGCCGTAAGGCGGCACCTCCTGTGCTGGCCGGCGGTGCTCGTATTGGCGGCTCCCTCTATGAAAGCCTCTCTACCTACGCCGCGGGATCACCTGTGCTCGCTTCGCTCGCCACTGCCGCAGCCCCTGCAGCCATCCTACTTGCAGCCCAGCAGAGTGCCGCCCGTCGTGCGCGCATCGGCAAGCGCAAGACTCATAAGGGTGGTGCGAAGAAGCAGCGCAAGCAGACTCGCCGGCGTGCTTAATGTCCAGGCGCACACGGATTTACACCACGACACGCAGGGCACTCCGTGTATTCTGGCTCACTGCGACTATCAGGCTGCACCACAACTTCGTGTGAAAACCTGATGGGCGCTTCGCGTGTCCAACCATACGACTTCGCCATCTTAACAATCTGCTCGTCCGTCGCATCAGGATGGTTCTCACGTAGGACCTCATACACATCCCCACCGTCCAAGTTCTCTCCACAATGACGGCAAATCATAGTATGCTTCTCTGACATTTGTGGTCTGTATATTATTAGATACATTTTCTCAAATTTAAACCCCAACACACCCTACTAGTGTTTGACTATTAGGGCGTGGTGTATGCAATAAATATAATATAACAAATTACGTGGCCCTGAACAGGGCCACTAAATCTTATTATCTCCGTAGGGGTTTTAGGGGAGCGGGACGCTCCCCTACAAAATTGATGTCATCGCTGCTGCCTAAATGAAGATACGTGACGTTACAAGCAAAGAGTTATGTCACACCCAACATCCAAGCCAACAAGCCTAACATTCCAAATCCTGGACACCTTTACCCGCGATGAAGCAGTCATTGCGGAAGACGGGGAAACTCGCGAGGTGGCCTACGATTCTGGTGCAGAATCTGACGATTCCCTCGGGGGTCGTGTGCAGAAAAAACAATATGACGTGACGCATCGCAAAGAGATGATTGTACATTTATTCGGTAAAACCGCGGCCGGCAATACGGTCCGTGTGGATGTGAAGGGATTCAAGCCATTCTTCTACATCCGCATCCCATCCCGTGAATCCCGTGGGGCCGCCTTTGAGGCCATTCGGCGTTACTTGAAGGAGGTGAAGATGCGGCCCGAGACGTACGAGCTGGCCTATGAGGAGAAGCAGCTGTTCTTCGGCTATCACCGTGAGAAGAAGTATCCGTTCGCCCGCATTACAGTGGCCTCTACATCAATGTTTCGGGCCCTGCGCGGATGCTTCTTGGACTACGAGACATCCAGGCCGGCCCTGAAGTTCGGCAAGAAGCTCGGTGTGCCCTTTAAGGAGGCCCCTGAGGTGTTTGAGGCGAATCTGGATCCTATGCTGCGGTTCTTCCACTTGCGCGGGATTGACCCTTGTGGGTGGGTGACAATTAGTGGTGTAGAGATGCCGGCGGAGGACGAGGGGATGCAGGTGGAGTGTGATTGGCAGGATGTGGGGCCTGCGGCGGGTGCAGTGGCACCTTTCGTGGTGGCGAGTTGGGATATTGAGTGTTTCAGTGAGAGCGGCGATTTCCCGTTGGCCAAGAAAGGATATATGCGAGTGGCGAAGGACTTGCGTCTGCACGGGGCTAATCTGGGTGGCGAGGAGTTGGTGGGACTCGTACAGGACGCCTTTGAAGGAAAGGGACCGCTGACGCGCATCCAACCTCGTGGGGCTCGGCCTACACGCGAACAAGTAGGGAAGTGGCTTGGGACTGAGGCGAATCTGCGGGCACTGGCGGAGGGCTGTGATGCGGCGAAGCCCAAGGACGATGCTGTGAAGGGGCTCGCACAGTTCCTGGATGCCACACTGGGGCGTGTGGGCCGTGTGCCGTTGGCCGGCGACCCCGTGATTCAGATTGGGACTGTGTTGGCGGTAGCGGGGCAGCCAGAGAAGACGGAGCGGCACTGTTTCGTGTGGCCGTCGTGTGACCCGGTGGAGGGCGTGGTGATTCACGAGGCACGCACAGAGGCCGAAATGATTAAGGCGTGGGGTGCGTGGATGACCGAGCGGGACCCTGATATTCTTATCGGCTACAACGTCTTTGGGTTTGACGAGAAATATCTGTGGGACCGCGCGGACGAACTCGGTGTGCAATACTCTGAGGAAATCCAGGGCTTGAATAGGCTTGTAGAGGACGGGGGCGAGATGAAACTGGAGGAGAAGTTCTTGTCATCATCAGCGATTGGCGATAAGAACTTGTATATGTGGGCCACACAGGGTCGCCTGCGCGTGGATGTGATGTTCTACATCTGCCGCTCTACGCCGTTGCCGTCTTACAAGCTGGACGAGGTGACCAAGACGTATATGTCAGGTGGGCTATTAGGGGTTGTGCGAGAGGGGGAGGAGCTCGTGTTGCAGGTGAAGGGTGCGTGGGCCGATGCGCGCCCTGGTCGTTACGTCTGCCTGCTGGATGAGACGGGGGAGTCGCTGACGGAGAAGATGCCTATCTTGGGGCACAAGAAGGGTGAGTTGCGGGTGCGCTGGGTGGGTCGGCCAGAGGACGACATTGAGGATGAGGCGTGGAAGGACGCGACGCAGTGGGTTATTGTGAAGGACGACGTGTCGCCCGCGGAGCTCTTCAAGCTCCACACAGGGACGGCGGCGGACCGTGCTCGTGTTGCGGCCTACTGCGTACAGGATTGTGACCTGGTGCTGGACTTGTACTACAAGCTGGAAATCTTCAATACGTCAATGTCAATGGCAAATGTTTGTACGGTGCCTGTGAGCTACATCTTCACGCGCGGCCAGGGCATTAAGATTGAGTCGCTGATGTTCAAGGAGGCGTACCGTCGTGGGCAGGCGGTGCATGTATTGCCTGCGCCAGCGAATCGCGGTGCAGCGGGTGGCGGTGAGGACAAGTATGAGGGTGCGATTGTGTTGGAGCCGACGGTGGGCCTGCTTGGGGCGCCCGTGGGTGTGGCCGATTTCGCGTCGCTCTATCCCTCTACGATTGTCAGTGAGAACATCAGTCACGATACGCTGGTGTGGGTGAAGGATTACGACCATCAGGGACGTTATATGAAGACGGCCTGGACCTGTGGGGATAGTGAGGACTACGACTTGCCGACCGAGATTCCCTTTACGGACATTGAGTTTGACTTGCTACAGGCCGACCCGACGGATACACGAAAGGACCCGCGAAAAATCTCGGTCGGCAAGCGGATTTGCCGTTATGCACAGGACGCAAAGGGGACCGTGCCGCTGATTATTGAGGGTCTGCTGGCGGCCCGTAAGGCGACGCGGGCCCTGATTCCGAAGGAGACGGACCCACTCAAGATTTCACTCCTGGATGCGCAACAGAATGCCTACAAAATTACGGCGAACTCGCTGTATGGACAGTTAGGGAGTAAGACGTTCAAGCTGCGGCTCCAGCACTTGGCCGCGTCGGTCACGGGCTACGGGCGCAAGCAGATTATGTTCGCCAAGGCCGTCATTGAGCGGTTCTACGGGCCCGGGTCTGGGAACAGTTTCTGCAAGAGTTCTGTAGTGTATGGCGACACGGACTCACTGTTTGTGCAGTTTAATCCACTGAACCCTGAAACAGGCGAGGCGCTGACGGGCCGTGAGTCGCGCATTGCGACGATTGAGCTAACGGGGGAGGCGGGTCACTTGGTCACACAGGTGTTGAAGGCTCCTCACGACTTTGAGTTTGACAAAGTGTATGACCCACTGCTGATGTTCAGTAAGAAGCTGTATGCCGGCCGTATGTTTGAGAATGAAAAGAAGCCCGATGACTTTGTGTATAAGTATATGGGTATCTCAATTAAGCGTCGTGGAAATGCGCCGATTGTGAAGACGGTATATGGTGCGGCGATGAACACGGTGCTGGAAAAGCGGGATGTGGTGGGGGCGGCGGAGATTGTGCGGCGGGGCGTGGCGGACTTGGTGGAGGGTCGGACGAAGATGGGCCAGCTGATTATTACGAAGTCACTGAAGGCCGAGTATGCCTGTACGCCACCGGCGCACAAGGTGTTGGCAGACCGCATTAAGGCACGTGACCCAGGGAATGCGCCGGCTGCGGGGGACCGACTCCCTTACGTGTATGTGCGGCCGCCGATTGGACAGATTGCGGCGAAACTCCAGGGCGAGCGCATTGAGACCCCGCAGTATGTACGCGAGAAGGGACTTGTAGTGGATTATGAGTACTACATCCAGCACCAGTTGAAGAACCCTATTAGCCAGATGTTTGGAATTCTGCTAGAGCAGATGCCAGGGTATTCTCCGATGCTGTTGCCTGAGGGATGGCGAAACTTGGATGAGGACAAGCGGGTGGCAATGAGGGAGAATGTGGCGGCGAAGCTCCTGTTTGGCGATGCACTGGCGCGGATTGCAGAGGACAGTAAGCGGGCGTTTGTGGCGGCTATGGGTGGGCCGAAGGCCATGGGTGGCGGGCCAAAGGCCGGTGGTGGTGGGGCTGGCCGATCAACACAGATGACGTTACGTGGCGAACCGGCGAAGGAGACGACGGGCGAGATTCGTTACGGAGTAATGGGGACTGTTAAGGGTATGAAGGGTGGACCAGCAGCGCCACCAAAAGTTCAGACGAAGATTTCGGACTGGTTTGCCGACGAGGCGCTGTTGAAGTTGCGGCGCAAGAAGGCAACGGCGAAGGAGAAGTTGGAGCTCGCTATGGAGGCCGAGCGGTTAGCTGAAATTGATGCGTAAAATACCAGCATAATAGTAGAACCTACATAATGTCTGTGCTTGCAATGATGTTATTGTTTATTGCGCTTCAGCCCGGCATACTCCTCACCCTTCCTGCGGTAGGTCGTCGCGTATTTATGAGCGGCAAGATGAGCGTGCAGGCGGTGTTTGTGCATGCGCTTGTGTTTGCTGTGGTGCTGCATTTTTTACGTCGCGGGGGGTACTTTGAGGGGTTCGCCGCAACCGCGGCATCCCCTACTGTTGTGAAGGAGACTGAGGCATTTGCAAAGGAGCTCGGTGCGCCTACTATTGAACCTAAGCGGTTCAATGCTATTGAAAAGCGTGTAACTATACAACTTAACAACTTGAGAGCATCTGTTAAGTCTCATAAGGAAACACTAGAACGTTACGCTGGTAAGCGTGTCTCTGAAAGTATCAAGAAGATTCTAGATAATAGATCTGCAGACCTCGCAAAGAAGAAGGCCGAGATTGCGTTATATGAGCCTATTGAGAAAATGTTAGCCAATAAGCGTGCACAGTTAAATACTATGATGCAGAAAACGATTACATCCGTGTCGGCATCTTTGCCACCTGCTGTTGTATCACAGTTGAAGCAGTCGGCATCTCAGTTATCTCCATCTCAGATTGCGACTCTTCAGAAGGTTGTTGTACCAATGGTGAGTTCATCCGCTTCCCCTTCTTCTATTTTAACTGCTGTGAAGACTATTGTTCCTAACATTTCTATCCCCACTATGTCTGGTTCTGCAATGCGTGGGATGATGTCTGGTTCTGGAATCCCTGGTATGATGTCTGGTTCTGCAATGCGTGGGATGCCTGGTATGATGTCTAGTTCTGCAATGCGTGGGATGCCTGGTATGATGTCTAGTTCTACAATGTCCATTGCCCAGGCACAGGCAATGGCTGCACTTCGTGGATTCAAGTTCTAAAAACAATAGGTATACTAGAACTGTCTAGTATGTCAATCTTGCATTATATGATTCTTTTTGTACTATTACAGCCCGGTCTGTTGCTGACGCTTCCTGCAGTTGGCCGGCGCGTATTTATGAGCGGCAAGACAAGTGTGCAGGCAGTGATGGTGCATGCGCTCGTATTTATGACAGTGGTGTATTTTTTGAAGCAGTATGTAACTGAAGGATTTGGTGCTGAGATTGATATTAATTTGATTACGCGTATATTGAAGAATGGTGAAGTAAAAACGGAGCAGGATCTATATGAACTTATCCAGATGCCCTCCATATCAAAGACTGGACAGAACTCTGCAAATGCAACTCTTGGTATAAATGCTGGGTTGAATAACAAGTCTGCTGCAATTAAGAAGGCATATGTAGATGGTAGCAAAGCACAAGGATGGACGACATTAATGAAAGAGAATTGTGTTCGGTTATCAAAAGATGATAAACAAATGAATGTGAGCACTTGTCAGAAAAATGTTGATAAACACATTGCAGGTAAGAAAGTATTAAAAGGTAAAACTAAAGCGGTGTATGAAACTAAACAGTAGTAATAAACATACATAAACCCCATTGGTGATTTCTAAGCAATCATAAATGGGAAATACTGAATCGTTTGTAACAACACCACTGCCCCCACAGGTCCCACGGGAGTATTATGCACTCAGTGTTGCCGAGGCGCGTGTGGCTCTTGAAGAGGCCGAAGCACAGGACAATTACAGGTGGCGGTGTGCTTCGTGCACGGCGAACACGGCGGCCCGACGGCTAATGGACTACTCGCCACGCGCACCAGAGGCCGACTTTCAGTACAAAATGATGGTCGCCGGCGAGGCAATGCCCAGGTGGCTGAAGCGCGGAATGCCTGTGCGGTTGCGTGTGGCAACGCTGGCAAACTCGGCGGATGGTGGAATGCCCCATACGCGCCCTGGGGGGCTTGTGTGTTTCCCGCAGTATTTCCAGCTGGAGGGGGCGAATGGCCAGACGACATTCACACACGAGTGTATTCACGTTCATCAGCGCGATCACGCGGCAGCTTGGAACAGACTCTATGCGGATGTGTGGGGGCTAGAGCCCTACACGGGCGATATTCCTGAGGAGTTAGCACAGCGCCGGCGTTTCAATCCCGATACGCTATGGTCAGGACTCTACATATGGCGCCAGCGGTGGGTCACAGTGCCAATCTATACTCGCCCAGAATCTCCTGCCCTAGGGTCTATTAAGGTGGCGTGGTATGATGTGAAGAGCGGGGAGTGGCAGAGTTTTGCGCCGCCCGAGTTTGAAGCCGACTTCGGGCAACTCTCGGCGAGCGAGCAGGAGCACCCGAATGAGTTGGCGGCGTACTGGCTTTCGGTGCCCGCAATGGGTCCCGTGGCACCAGCACGGGCTCGTATGGAAGCGGCTGTTGAAGAATTCTCGCGTTAGAGATATATATCAGCCGAGGACAATAGATGGATTATGTTAATTTGAGACCCTACGGTATATCGTATGCGGGTCCTTTTTTGGGTGTGAAATATGTGAGTGATGGATTCTTGCCTCAAGCCGTACTTCTAGCTGATTCTGATGTGCAAGAGTTACATATAACGTGTGGGAATTTATACAAGCATCGTGTTATAACTCCGCGCGAGGTAGCATTTAGTGGGAGTCACGGACTTGTAGAGGTGGTGGAAGTGGTGGAAGATGATGGAGTTGGACTCGTGGAGTCTGAGAAGGCCGAGGCCGAGGTGCTCTTCCAGAAATCCTCAAAGGACGGCGAGTCGTTGTCGTGTGAGGCATTTTTTCAGGTCGCTGCGCGGACTGTATTAGCTGAATATGGACTACAGGGGGCAGTGGCGGAAATACGCGATATTTTCCGTGATGCCCGTACTGGGCGTGGTGTATTTACGATGGTTCCATTTCAGGACATTCAGTTATTTAGTGATTTACTGGCCTCGGGTACATTGACGGAGGCGGATGTGGTGAGTGTGTTAGGCCAAGTGGGGGTACTATTATGGATATTGGGGGAGCGGTTGGATATGAATCATCGTGATTTGAAGACAAACAACGTGATTTTATGTGCTGGGGACGGCCTGGAGGTGGCGTGGGCGGACCGTTTGGTATGTGTGGGAGGTCGGTGGTCGGTGAAGTTGGTGGATTTCGGATTTGCGTGCGCAGGGTCGGGTCGGCGGACCTTGGTGAATGCCACGGGATTTTTTCCTATGAGCGACCCGTGCCCGAAGACGGGGCGTGACCTCTTCCAGCTCTTGACAGTTATGTATATGTGCGAGGGATTTCGTGCAGGAATGTCGCCGAAGTTACGCGACCTCTTCAAGAAATGGCTGACGATCCCCGGACGGGATTACATACAATTCTTGGAGAATATGGGCGAGCGGGGTCTGGATTGGGTCTATTTCTTGCTGGCTGGGCAGTCATTTTCTGCACCGACGTGTGTGCCGGCTGCGGTGCTGGCTGATTTGACGGCGGCGTATCCTGAGATTGTGCGGGCATAAGTTTAGAAAATCTGTAGATAAAGTAATACGTGGGTACTGTAATGAGTATTATATTAATATTGATATTGCTATTTATTGGCCTACCAATGATTGGCACACTTATAATGACAATGTTTGGAATTGCAATTTGGATATTGAAGATGCTGTGGGGGCTTTTTACGGATGGGTTTGTTGGCTCCCAGCAGCCCATTGATGGGTTCATTGGCTCGTCATCATCCGATAGTGGAGCGGCAAGTTCGGTTGCTACGGGGGCCCTAATGGGTCCTTTGGGTGTGCCAATTGGAACTTTATGTGCAAGTCCCGTATCGCTAACAAAGACGACTTTTAGTGGTGGTGTGCGGGAGTTGAGTGAAAAAGCGCAAGATTGTGTGACAAATTACGGGCGGTTTTCACAAGGCGGGTATTTAGTAAATACATGTTTGCTGTCGCAAATGTATGTTAAGAGCGTGCTTCCATTATTAGATGATACACCAACGGAAGCAGATGCCGCCAAGAATTTAACTGCGGGACAAAATCTCACGGCGGCATTTTGCAGCGCCTTGCCAGATTTTGAAAATGATTTGTATGATGGCATTGTTAAAAAATTCAATGCGTATGAAAGTGCTATGAACACGCACTTGACAACAGTGTCACTGGATTATAAATATAATATACCGTACCTATTATCATCGTCTGACTATAAGGGGGCTGCTGCGCTAGAATTTAATACAAAATATCCGTCTGTCAAAATCCCTAAAAGTTACACGTGTGCAACATTTAATGGCGATGAGCAAGGAATTATAAAGACGTTGAAAAACCGTATATTTGGAACGCCCACGGAACGCGATACGATTGCGACGACTGTTACAGCAAATCTATGTACAGCAAAAGGCTGGGGTAATGGTGCAGAGGCTTCGTCCTATAAGGGGTGTGGTGCGGGCTGTTTGGGGTGTTGCCGGCCTTCAAGCGAGGAGTTGCCGGCGGCTGTGGCGGCTGCAGTTACAGGTGTAAATGCTGTGAAGGCCGATGGAACTGTGGCGGCGACTGGGACAACCGTAGATGCAAAGTGCCCACAGCCTGTGCTACGCGAATACACCTTGAAGCGGAAGCCGACGGTCTTCAAGAAGGTCCGCTCTCCGACCGATGCGCTCTTTGAGTGCTTTGAGGGCGGAGCTGCGGAGAGTGGGCAGCGGCATTTGGATATGCGGGAGGCGGCACGGGCAGCAAAGGCCGATAAGCGGGCTACGCTCAGACAGCATATGTGATTTTCCGAGGACTACAGTAAGAAGGTGTAGTATGAAATACGCGATTGCTATAACAGTAATTATATTGATTATACTACTATTATGGCGTGTGGTGGGCTGGAGCTCACGCGAATCATTTGCAGGGAGCGGTGTTGATATTGCAGCATTTTTGACAGCACTAGATGAATACAATGCTATTTATGAATCCACGTGTAAGGGCGCAACGGGTGGTGTTGTATCAGACAAGCGGTGTATTGCATATGATGTACCCGCTGGTGGCTCCCCTACGCAATCCTACAAGCCCCCGCGTCTTCCTGGTGCAACGGGATTTAATACTGCGGTTAAAAATTGGACGGGCGAAGGTGCATTTCCTGCATTGACAGCGGTGGATTTTGGTGCAAGGACTCCTAATGTGGTTGTGATGAGTGATAAGAAAGAGTTTATATTTTATGCTGCGGCGCCCATATATGATGGCACAAAGGGGAATTTGCGGTTCAGTAATGACAGTGCAATAAATACTGTGCTGACTCCGTGGGAGCAGTGGATAAATACTCAGTTGCGCGTTTGGACAACGTCTGTGGGAACTCAAACGCAGTTTGGAACGTACATTGAGGTGGCTGGTGAGAAATACAAATTCACAAAGGTATTTACAACGGCTCAATTACCACTCAAAGACGCGCTATTTGTAAAGGATTTGAAAACGAAATCGCAGATTGGCGTGTCATACACAATGACGGCTGCGACTCAGAATTTACGATCAATTGCTGGAACAGATTTGGAGAATAGTATGGGTGTATTTGAATTGCTATTAGAGACGCGTATGCAGACTCAAGATGATGTAAATACTGCAGTGGAGGCGAAGGTGCCCGTTCCTGTAAGTGTGAGTAGTTCGGCTGTTGTGGCGGTGGCGTCTTCGTCGGCGGCTCCTGTGGCGGTAAGGCCTTCTACTGGGGCTGGTGGGGCCGGTGGCGAACGCCTGGATTTACCTGAGCTGACCTATTACGAGGACGCGTGGTTTCGCAATCGGACCTTATTTGCGAAGATGTTGAATTCTGTACGAGGGGCTTCGGCGGAGGCGAAGTCATATGCACAAACGGCTGGTGCGGGGGCCGAGGGGCAGACATACGAGCTGACGGCGTTGAAGTTTTTGGAGCTGGATAGGTTGATTTTGAAGGGGGCGACGACCAATGGAGTGATAAATGTGCAGGCGTTACAAGGATACAACTTGGAGGTCCCGCATCCGTATGACCCGGCGATGTATGATATTATGAACACAATGGAGGAGCCCAGTAATGCGCCGATTGGTTTGAAGTGTTACGACTTGTCCGATGTTCAGAAGAAGATTATTACATATTTGTCATCGCGGCGTTATGAGAACTTGACGACGACGAATTTGCAGTTACTGGCGAAATATCGTACAAATATGTGCGCGTCGTATGGATATTACTCTAAGGATGGTGTGGCGAGTTGTGCGTGCGAAGGATGTTGCATTCCAGTGGATTACAAGACGACGTTTGGGCGGCGGTCTGGAAAGACTGCTATTGCTACAAATGTGGCGGCAATGGACGCAGCGGCAAAGCAGGAGCTCGGTTCGGGCGACGAGGATACGTGTGTGCAGTTCAATCGGCCTTATCGTTTGAAGCGGCGGGAGTTACCGTTAGGGGTGGATGAGAAGGATGTATGTGTAAAGGAAGGGTTTAATACACGGACTTTTACAGAGGATGTGGGAGCGGCCAAGGCTACGGCAGGGCTTATGAAAGGCTGGCGGCTCTTCCAGCAACGTATGGTGCCGGCCTATTTGGATGGCGAGGGCTTTCTGGGTGCAGATGAATGTTTAACACCGTCGCTCCCGAAGCCTTACAGGCTGCTACGTGGAAAACCGAAGCTGATGACCTGTGGATAAATTACGCAGGTTTTTAATGTCTATATACAGTAATATGTATGTGTATCTTGCACTATTACTGGGTATATCTATATTGATAGTGTGGGTGTATAAAAAGTATATAGTGAAACCACAAATATCAGAAGGGTTTGGTGCAAATAATACACTTGATTGTTGGACAACAGTTGGCGCAACAAGTTGCAATTATCCTAGTATAAATGGATTAGCAACACTACCATCAAATAACGTGATATTTCCAATCAGAATTAAACAAAATTATTTAGGTTCTTATGGAAAAAAATTCTGGAACGATGATAGAACTTGTGATTTAGATACAAAGCCTGGTTATAATTATGACACTAAAACAATAAATACATCATATTTAAATATTAATTCTTCGTCGTCCATTCGTAGATTTGTATTTCAATCCATACCTACAACTACAACTGCCGTTTCTTATGCTGGTGGTACCGAATACGATGCTAAAGCTATTAGAGGCCTATGTGCTCGTGATGTTCCTTGGAAAGAAGTTAAATTTACCGAGCCAGATGGCGGGGCAAATCTCAAGTGGTATTTTATAAATGATATCTTATTACCTGATAATTTAGGAAATTATCGTCCTGCAACTGAATCTGAACTAGCGTGGTTAAATATGAATGCGTCACAAAACACAGGGTTGAATTCATACATAAAACCCGCAACATCATTGCAAGATTATAATGAGAATCAATATATGTTTATTGTAGGTCCCAAACCAACAAGTACAACAACATTATTTACAATTACAAAATCAATTGGTGTTCGTAATGTATTACCAGAAACGTTATGGCCTAGTGTAACATCGTTACCATCTACACATGTAATGTTTAGTACTCGCTTTGACGTATCTATTACATGTGAAATTATTGGTGATTTTAAAGATATGGAACTTACTTCATCTATTGCAACATCAATTACATCACCATCTAATGTTGAAACTGAACTATCAAACATTTGTAAACAAAATGATATAGATATAACAATAACAACAACTACTACTAATAATGCCTTTAAAACTGCAGATACTATTAAATCTGAACTTAATACATTAGCAACAACGTATCCATCATTAAACAATATAATTAAAAAATATATATTTTATGGCACTAAAACATATTCACGCGGCTGTGATACTGCAACTTGTAAATCAATTATGCAAAGATTACAAAACACCTACACTGCATATAACTTGCAAAATATAACAGACTGTGCGGGTTGTTTAAATAGTGACTATACAGATATATCTGGGTTATGGACATTACCCGCTTACGGTAACGGTATTGTACAAACATCAATGAATGCAGCAAGCGAAATTACAATGTCCTTTGTTGCGTCTGATTTTACTCGCAATCGTGCACCGAAATACGACACACCAATGTATTTACCAGCCCAAATAGTAACAACAGATGAAGAATATGTGTGTCAGCTATTTCGTGTAAATCGCGACGCAGGCTGGACGGGTAATTCTACAATTACAGATATAATAACATCAAATGCAGACATACTTTCTAATCTCGCATCAAGTATATTTACGATTCCAGCCCGCAAGCGCATTAATACATTTACAGTCAATCTAAATACACGTACAATAACATTTCCTGAAGCAATAAATGGGACATTTACATTGCCGACCAACACATTTTTCTATCACACTTACACCGCCGCCGATAGGGATAGAACTGGAGCGGCCATTACAGCTGACCCCATATACGTAGTGCGTATTTACAAGCGGCCACTATCTGGTACGTGGAATACAGATAGTGGAAATGGTGCAGTAAAGGATATTGCATTTGATGGTTTCTTCGTTGTAAAACCACGGAAAATCACAATGGCTCGTGATAGTACGCAAATGTATAAATACACTGCAACATTTACAGATACACAAACAAATACAAATACTGTCAGTCTTCCAGCCGGTTCTTATAGTATAACACTGAAGGCGCGTGATGCAGCAGGTACAGGAATACTAGTACCAGATAAAACGGTGACTATAACAGCGGCTGGTGCATTTACAGGGTTTGATTTAAATCTATCAGGTCTTGGTACGCTAACACTCAACGATACAGCTAAAACAGCAATATCAATCAATGAAGTGTATGCATTACGTACTGGAATACAAAAATTCACAATTGAGATACGTGCCACCGCTACTGGAAATCCTATATTTGCAATGGACCCTATATCACTGGATCAATTAACATACACAGCTGGATTACAAACTAATAGTACAAATTATGATGTGATATTTGACAAGGGATACTCGTTTGACGTATCTGGTACATCAATGGAACTTACATTTTATTTGAGTCATACAAAAACAACAGCAACAGCCTATGCAACATTTAACAATATAACATCTGTGCGAGGATTCCGTGTAAAATTAAATACGACTGAAACTGGCACGGGGTCATTTGTATTTTTGACAACTAACTCTGCAGAAATTTCGGCGACTCTAACGCCTTTACCAATTATATTTACATATGATACTATTACTGGGCTTGCTGTAGATATTCTTGTAAATCAACGACAACTTATACCAGGACTACCTGCTAATAACATACCATCAACAACCCTTACAATTGGCCCAGTTTCTACAAGTGGAAATACAACAGGAATTATTGGGACGATGCAGTGTAATAATGCAAACGTAGTATTAAAACCAGACACTTACACTGTACGTGTATTTGATTCCACAGTAACATATGGTAGTTTTACTGAAACAATACCAACTGATCGCCGTTTAGTGTCTTATAGACTTTCTGTTCCAAATACCCTAGAATTATTTACATCAGGAACTACAACTCCAATTACAAAAACATTAACAACTGATATAACCAGTAATACTAATATGCAAGTGTCGCTATCAAATTCTACAATTGGTACACTTACAACAACACCATATGCAATTGCTGGAATTAAAATGACAGCTACTGGTACATTAAGGGCGGATGGATACGTTATTAGTGGTAACTTTAAACAAAATACATCAAATGTATCATTGAATAATATACCATATACAATAAAGTTTGTAAATGCTGCTAGTAATAACGCTGAATTATACAGTCTAAATTCAAATCAGTTACAAAATGCATCAGGATATGAGTTAAATATTAGTAAAAACACATTAACATTTACAGGTACAAGTTCGCCTGTTGTCGTAAATCTACCACAGCCATTTGCAAGTAAATTGTCCAATGATACATCTATAAATTTACAAATGATCCTAAATAATAGCATTACATATCAAACACCATTTCCATTGCCTACGCCGCAATTTATTATTACTCAAACCGCAACGGGATATACGTATGAGTTCCCAGATGCATATGTGCTTATTAAAGATTCAGCGACAGATTACAAACTCACTTTAAAGGCAGGTGGCGAGTTTAGTCCGCCCTATGGTGAAATTGTGTTCAAGCCAACTGCAAATACTCGTAAATTCACTGTCAATGTAAATACAGGCGAAGTTGCGTTTATTAGCACCGCCGGCGCTACAATTAATCGCTTTGATGTCCAGGCACTTCGTGAATCAACGGAAACAAGCCTCACTGCAACCCTACTTGTAAATAATGTGGTATTCCCCCCAAATGCGGCTACTACAATGGCCCCTATTAAACCCACAAGGTTTGAACCAATACCAAATGCAGATGTGTATTCAGCATCAGATAACACAACAAATGTTCGCGTGGATTTCGGTGCGCAGTCAGGAAGTCTTTCAGGTACAACTCCTGTGCCTGGCTCTATTACACCCGTGACACGCCTTGAACCCAGTAGCCCTTACACAATTACTGTAAAGCGGAATGACAGCGATATATTATTCCAATCAACATTTGTAACAGCATCTGATACGACCGCAATTGCGGCTGTGAATTACAATCGCGACGCAAATACGATCCTATTTATTGATGCGGCCGGCTCCCCCCAGCCGCCAAATCAGACAGCACTCACCAGTCAATTAACGGGTAGCGCGGCACCTGATTTGCGTCGTATGAACAATGAACGTATTAAGATTGAAATTACGCAAACCATTGATTATTCTTCTAAAGCAAACTCAGCAAGTGATGGACGCACACTACCATCAACTGCATCTCGTACCACCACAAAATCTGTATTGAAGCAGACAAATCCATCGTCTCTTGGTACGCAAACTATTACGCCGTCGTGGAACAAGGGGTATGTGATTTTCACATTAACAAGTGGCGTAGGCAAAAGTGCAAATTTGGCATCAGGTAACTATGTATTTACAATTAGAAGTGATTCAAATAAATTATCAGACGTATCATTTAACGTCGCAGCAAATACAAGTGTAAGATATTTGCGCCTCAATGTATTTACTGGCGAGCTGGTAGCTATTACAAATACCGGTAGCACAGTGCGCATAAAAGATGACACGGGTACTCGTGCAACAACCGGCCCAATTACACTGTCTGCATCCATATCACTTGGAGGTGCAACCTTGTATCAGGCATCTGGTGTAGTAACAGTGGAACCATTTTCAACTGCGTGCGCCTCTGTAACTGCAACAACAACCGACGTATTTGTACTATTAGATGGTAATAGGGTCGGCTTCACATATGGTGATGCGTTAAAGGTATCTCTTCCAAGTGATATCTCGCCGGCGTCCTTGGCAGATGTGCAGGCGGCCGCAAAGGCAGGCGCAAACTGGGACACACCAGGGTGGATACTGGATGGAAGCGGTAAGCCCCCAGTGTATCCCATAAATGAGTACAGTGAAATACAAATATATGCTGTACCGCATTACGCCACATTTGCCGCAGGACAAGCTCCTGGGCCAGTCCAAAAGGGGCCCTATGTGATTTCGCATTTGCCGGCCCCTGCTGCCCCTGGTGAAGAACCCAAGGCCGGCATTTTAGTAAAGGGTGACCGTACAAAGGTGCCAGCTGGATTTACCGTCGTGAAATTTAACACTTACACGGGTCAGGAGAGTCTTACAAGTACAGCCCCTAGTAACGAAATTTTCCACGTGAGCCTACCTGCCGACTCAACGTTTCAAGTGGCGCGTGCTAAATGTAGAGAGCTAGGGGGTGATGTGGCACTTGAATCCACAGTAGATGCCGGCGGCCTAACTGTACCTATTGGTGCACAGTGGCAAATGCCTGGATTTATGTATAGAATCTTTGCGACCGGCGATGCAAGTAACAGAGTCAGTATTGGATACCCGAAACCCCCTACAACGGCCAATAAAACGGGTATTTATGTTGCAGAAGGCGTTCCCACTACATTTACTAAGGCAAACGGCGTGATTTGCTACGGGTCCAAGAAAAATATGAATAGAGATACCCTAGAAATACAGTACGATGCCAGTGGAAATGTCAAAGGTGGTACTGTCAGTGATTACAATTACAACCGCCACGTGTGGAGTCAATATGAGTCCATTAGTCCCGTTCTCTACAGCACGTACATACCCAAAAATATTGATGCAATTGTGAAAGAAACAAATCCTGATTACAAAGCAGCGATGATTGTAAATGACGGGCGCGCCCAGCAAAATATTGTATTTTCACGGTATTTAGATGATGCTGAGCGCTATGCAGGATGTGATGTCCGCAATATGACATGTATTGCAAAATCTAGCGACGACCCCGAGATTGAAGACAAATATACAGCTCCTACCAGTTCCACTGGTAAATGGACCAATGTAGATTTGGACGAAGTGCGTGCAGGAAGGGGAAATGAAGGCTTCCAGGGATCCAATGATGCCCCTCTACCCGTTCCTGGAATGCAGCGGATGTTCTCTGATATGGAGCTGTTTGGGCGCACACCAGTTGCATTAGAAGGACTTGTAGGGGGTGTGGCGGGACCAAGTAGCGAGGTTACTGAAGACAGAGAAGGCAGACCACAGATTCCTATGCGGGAGGGGTTCGTCGCCGATAAGGTAGGCGTGGATGATGCAACCCGCCAGTCTGTGATTGATATTTTGGACTGTCAATCCATCGGTGGAGCCGTGAATCTTACACGGGACGGCAGTGTGTATCCTGGGTGTAATACACTATGTTGTATCCCCGATGACGGTCGCAAGCTTGACCCCAGTCTTATCAGAAATCGCCGCAAGACAAGCGGGCCTGGGGCGGCGACGTGTGACGATGAAGGTGGATGTACAGAGACGACCTCTAAGGCGCCTATCCGACACACACCCTCGCAACCCGCTTTCCGTTTGAAGAAAAAGACTGATGCCCCTGCACCACCAGCACCTACAAAATGTACTAGTGCAACTCCACTGCGAACCCAGGTTGCAAATGCCAAGCGCGATAAACTGGAGTCTTTACGTAATAAACCTGTAAATTAATTCCGCCCCTAATAGTAATTATATGTGGGCACTATTTACCACACTATGTATCATACTTGTAATTGCAGTATATTACAAGTATAAGACACGCGTCCGCCAGTCAAATGAAGGGTTCTTAACCGGCGTTGATTGGTTTGGTCAGACAGTACAAACTGTAAAAGAATCTGGGCAAACACATGCTGGTACTACATACTATGACACCCTACCAGCTCCATCTGAAACTGGTAAGGAGGTGTTCCCAATTTCAACTACACCATATATTAGATCCAGTGATGTACCTGGTATATTACAGCTATATGGTGCATCATTAGCAACTGTATCACAACTTCGCAGTGCTATTGGAGGTGGATTTTCTAGATGCGCTTGGGGGTACTTAGCAGATGATACAGGTGTAACAATCCAAGGATTTGGCGGGCAATACCAAGAATACTATTGGTGTGGAGGTGGTGAATTATCGGCAAACCCGCAGTTTGATAATGGGTTTCTTATTACAATTGCTATTACACCTGATACACCAGACAGAGGTATTATATATGCGTATGGCGTGAAACCGCCTCAAAATGAACCGCCACGTAAAACAGGCTCAATTATAACAAAAATTGCAGCTTGGAATGAAAATGTAAGCGGCTGGTGGAATTACAAGCAAAAACCATCAAACTACGAAGTGTATTTAGTATATCCTATTGATGGAAACCCTATTACAATTAATTTTAGTTACACTGAGCCATATGCAATTGCAAATGCGTACAATTCTACCGTTGCAATTATTGGACAAGCTCGTGCAGAGATACTAGGAGGAATTATGGGCAACACTATATACCCACATTGGACTATTAGGGGTGTGTTGTCACGGGATTCGTATATTTCAATGGCTAGAATTGTGTCCGAAAATGTTGTCTCAGGTTCTGGATCCAGTTCAAGCTCAGGCTCGGGTTCCACGGGAAATACCCCTAAAGCAAAGTTAGAGTTAGAGAAGGTTACTCAATCGGCTTCCAGTGTGCCAACTGCATTTACTAATACAACTACACTAACAGTCCCAGGTGTTTTACTGTATGGCCCAAAGCCGGCCTATGAAGCGCGCGATATAAAGGTCGGCGACCGTACATTTAGAGCAGAATTCTACAATACTGTGCGAAATGTGTGGAGCAAGTATGAAATTGCAGCGTACAAAGAGAAAACGCCGCCATTTATTGCAGAGACCCGTTCAATGACATATGGTGAATATGGGCGGCAATATGTGAATATATTGGAAGTGTATGGCGACGGTTCGGCGGATACAACTCCTATAAAAATTACGGGGGCTGAAAATGGGAACCGCGTGTACCCTGGATGTCCAGCCACGGCAAATGCGTGTGAAAAAACGGAGATACCATTCTATCCTAAGCGACCAGCGCCTGAACTCAACAAGTATAAGCTTTGGAAAGCACAAGATGTGCCTACAAAAGACAACCCAGATATTTTAGAAGAGCAAATGTACTCTTCTGGCATAACTATAAGTGAAGCCAAGCGGTCCGCTGCAGTCCGTATGGCAAATGCTTGTAGGGAGGCTGGGGGTGTTGTGGTGCTCTCTTCGTCTGAACGTAAATCGTATGAAGGGTGCCCTGAAGGGAGCTGGTGCTGCAGCCCAGATACTGACGTCCCTATTATGCTTCCATTGTCTTCACGCGACCCCGCCGCAGCTACAGTAGGAAAAACGTGTGAGCCGGCCGAAGAAGAGTGTGATAATAGCCTCGGCCCGGCACCAATGGATACAGATGCCTACAGTTTATCCAATCGCCGCCGCGGTGGTTTTATTTCACGCGAGGTAAAGAACCAATTCTGCAAGCCCAAGTCAGGCTCCGTGAGGACAACCGTTCAAGAGCGCAAAAGTAGCAAACTATTACGACGCTTACTAAATCAAAAGTAGTAAGACTGCACACATACGTAAATACTAGTAAGAGGGCACAACACGAGCGTTAGATGCCGTGCTGATTATCCCCGTTACTAGTAATGAGTGCATCTTTAGCGCCGACGAAATATAAACAGGTCGACCAATGGCAGGTTGATGATTATATGACTGCAATACAATCCTATAATCGCCCCTACAAGACCATTGCTGTCCGCACAGGAAATACGGTGGCCATATCATCGGCCACCGCATCGGTTGAATATAATCCCCCTATTCCGCCTTGGATTGATACAGCGGCTGGCGGACGTGATAATGTATTTGACTTTGAAGTGGAGACATACAGGGCACAAATCCAAGCACTACGAGACCGCCGAGGAAATATGGCGAATCCAAATCCTGCAATGATGGAAATCTTGAACCGCCCGCCCGTTCCTCGTCCCCCTCCACAGCGATTTGTACGAAATACACCGCGCCCTACTCCTACACCTGCAGCCACTAGCGCACCTCCTTTGGCCTCTTCTGAAACAATTGTAGCATACAATGCGCGTATGTATAATACCCTTTATGAAGATGGTCGGCGTATGTATCAATCGCTTTTCCCGAATGGGCGGTATGAGACAGAAGTTGCAAATGAGCCACCTGTAAGTACAGACTCAAATTACGATGTGCAAGAGAAATTCTTTGAGTTGTATGACCGCTTGCGTAACATCTGGGCCGACTTGAAAGGCGACGAGCCATTTTTCATTGTGATGCCGCGATTCAGGGCCGTCGCTGAGCCGTTCCGCGGAACAAAGGAAGGGTTCTTGACAGGGCGCACGTGTGCACCAATGACACCAAACCAAACGTGGTTTTACAATTACTCCAGTGCTCGGGCAACGGAGCGTGATCGTATGAAGGTTGAATTCTGTGCGGGCCTTCCTGGTTACGAGTACATACCTGGCGATGACGCCGAATGTGTTACCAATTGTTACTTGAAGGTGGTACCTCCCGCAACCGCAACTCCAACACCAGCCGGCGGGACTGCAGCCCCAGCAACCACAGCCCAGTCCTACATTCCCCCCACACTCGGCTCTACAAGTACAAGTCCGCCGGCAGTTGGAACAACATTTGCCGACGGTGTTACACCAAACCCAGCCCTTACGACTATTAGAAGTGGTGCTGGCCCTAATAGAGTCCGCCCTACCTATATTGGTACATCAGTGGCCGACGTCCAAACCAACGCCAAGCAATACAATTACAACTGGTACAACTTTGACCAGAGCGCCGATATTGATAAAGTCGCTAAGCAGACTGCCAGTTACAACAAAGATGCATATGCATTGGAAATGAGCAAGAAACCTGAATTCAAGACGAATGACATTAAACGCTATTATGATATGCTCACGTCATATAATGAGTTCTGGCTCTACAAGTACGGATGGCGTGACCAGTCCAATAGAGACCGCCCTTACAATCCACCAATTCCTGTATGGCTTGACCCCGAAGACGAACCGACCGACAAGGAGTATATGCAGGCCCTGGACACATACAACGACAAGGTGAAGAATTTGCTGCGCCAATACGTGGAAAATGCGCCTACCGTGCGTCTCCCAGACGACCTCCAGCCCCTTCCTGAACCACCCGCCTACCCATCTCTTCTCAAAGACCTACTTACAAATCCGCAGAAATATGCTGACACGCAGCAAGGTGGCTCGGCGATTCCTCCAGCAAAGAACGACCAGAGCTACACGCTTCCGACAGCCTATTTAACCTCAATGTTGCAGGCGGCCCGTGACAAGCTCCAGTTTCCCACTTCAACCTCGTCATCGGCAGCAGCGGGTGGCGCCTTACCCAAATGCCCAGGTACGACCTGTAAGAAATACAGCGACTACGTGCCAGATTTCGTGAAGACTTACTTTGAAGAGCAGACCGCAAAGAAGCAGCAACAGCGGACACAGAGTGGATTCCTGGACTATGCATTTGGTCGTCCGCGGCTCTAAACACCGCGGTACCCTCAGGCAAAACTCTAATCACCTCTAATAGTAATATGGGTGGAGTATTTTCATCAGAACCATTTGAATCACAGTGTGTTGTTATGTGTGATAATGACAACACAAAGGGAAAACTTAAGACGGCGTTAGCACAACTGCCCGAATATAGTGGTCACGCTATTACATTACAAAGTACGCTGAAGCCTACGGACTTGCAAAATGCGTGCGATGTGGAGTATGTATATACAAATGTGGCAACAGGATATGCACAGCGAGACCAGCGGCGGGTGGCATTTAGTGGGGCGGATTGTGCGCCAGTGGTCGGCACGACCCGTTCTGGTTTAATGTATGCGAAGCCGCGTGCAACAAAGGAGGATGTCTATGCATATTACAGGGAGTTAGCGAACTACAATCAGCGATGGAATGCGGGGGGTTGGCAGGCAGCAGGGGCAAAATACGACCCACCGTTGCCATCGTGGGGCGACCCTGTATTTACCCGAAATATTGGTATTTACAACGATAATTTGGCACGTGTGACAGGTACTGGAGGAGTATTTGACAAGGCGCGCTCTGGGAGTCTGAGTGATGATTTGTTCCAGCAGTATTTTCAGAAATACATTGCGCCCACTCCAGGTGCGCCGACGCCTCCTGCAATGTCCGATGTGTTACTAGATGAGCTGGCCCCAATTATTGGTCAGACGGCGGTCCCTACATTCCAGGAAATCATTGGTGGCACGGATGAAAATACGGCGAAGGCAAATGGCCTAGCAAATACATCAGCCGCTACAACCAATATAAATACATATGAATCCCTTATTGCAGGATACATAAACCGCTCAGGGCCCGACTATGACCCACCGAAGGAAGGGGACAGTTACGAGGTGCTACTGATGAAATTCAATAAGGCATATGATATTGTTGCGGGACAGCGTACTGGGTCAATGGATATGAATTCAGCCAGTGAAAATCGCTCCGCATTTTACAAGCGGTTTATGGGGCGTGGTTTGGCGTTCCCTATACCCGAGCCGCAGATTCCACTTACACGGCCAGTAGAGGGTGTATTGGAGTATAATTACAGGCCATATACGTTTAATGACCGTCAGCGCGAACTAATAGATTACTGCCCTGTGGATGCCGGTTCGGCTGATATGACACGACTAAAAGTGAATTTCTGTAAGGCGCTCGGATTTCACGAAAATACGACCACGGGTGAGAAAAAGCGGTGCGCCGAGGGAGATTGTTGTATTCCGTTGGCACCTATACCGTCCTATGAAGAGCCGAAGCCTGGTCCCCCACGACCAAAGAAGGAGGCCGCAAAGTTACCACCAGGATATGAGCGGATAAACCCTTATACCCCAGGTGGTATAGTGGATGCTGATGAAGGGACAAATTATGGCTCATCTACACTTCCATCTGGTAGGACGACTCGTACTCCTCCTCCGCCCAAGAAGGCGGCTGCTAAATGTCCTGGACCAAAGGAGTATGTAATACCTGGGAAAAAGTTTTATGTGGAGAGCGCCCCTACACGAGCCCAGAATGCACGGAAGCGCCTAGAATATGTAATGTCAAAACATGTGGATTCGTGTGCTACGAAACCTGCTGTTGGTGCAGAGGGTTTCCTAACTTTACAACACGCGGCCCAAGTGAAGGGCTCACAACAGGAGGAGAACAGTAAGCGAATTGCGGCCCTACGTGGTATGAACTATTAGGGCGTGGTTGGTTGTTGAGCCGCAGATGTAAGGGTCTTCCCAACGGCTTGTAGGGTTGCGGCGGTGGGCCCATACAGGGCAGTATTTACAGAGAATCGTAAGAGTGATTTCATAGAATCATATGCGCCGGCTTGAATAGCGGCCACTTGAGAATGCCCAGCATTTTGAAGTGCCGAATAGAATTTTGCATAACTGTCAATGTATTCCGTTGTGGAAAGGGCGACGAGCTCTTTGAACATATCGGCGTTCATTTGGCTGACGCACTGGATTTCCATTTGAGGGGACATTGCAATTGTGGCGAGTTGATTTAGGATAAACGTGTGAAGGGTTTCCAGGTCTTCGTCGGCGCGCCCATACGTGGCAAGCATTTCGGCGCGCTGGACGGGGCCGAGCAGTAAGAGACTGCGGTAGGTTTCCAGTAAGGGGACAGTTAGGTGTGTGCGGAGTTGGCTCGTGATGGCTGCGCGGAATTCGGCGAGGAATTTAGATTCCAGACGGTCCAGGGTTCCCTTGCGACGAATGAACTCGCTATATTTATGGAGGGAGCTGCCGGCCCACGTACCGAGGACCCAGAGGAAAATGGCGGCAACAATACTGTAGCCGATGTCAAAGCCGACTTGGACGGTTTTATGTGAAAAATCCACGACAAAGCCGAGGGTATATGAGTAGGCGTAGTCCAGGATGGTGGGGTTGGCAATTGGCTGCTCTGGTGGGCGAAAGGCGGCTGGGAGCATAGAAGGCATATGGCGGGCGATGACAAACAGGACAGCGAGGAGAAGGGCAATGTAGTGTATGACGGAGCTGACAATTAGGAGGAGATTGGCGAGACTATTAGGGGTGTATATGGTGCGACGAAGGCGGATATTGGAGATATGGTAGCGAATGGGATTTTTGTTGTAGATTTGCTGGGCCCAGGTCTCTATATAAACGGCGAAGGGGGAGGGGGCTTGGTGAATAGCGCGAATCCAGGTGTGTATGGCGCGATCGTAATCGGAGCGCTCGGCGGCGGCCAGACTGGTGGCGTTGTATTTTGTGATGAGTGCCGTTTGCTGATCTGGGGTGAATTCTGGGGGTGCAGTGGGAAAAAGAGAGGAGGCCACGGATGATGTGGCAGAGTTGGTTGCGCTACGACGATCTGTGTCGTCAAAGGAGTCCGTGGAGGCCACGGAGGGGATACTACTTGTGCCGCTCATTGTGAGGGGGACGTTGAAACCCCCTAAGCCCTCAATGCGAAGCCTTTATTCAAGGTCAAGAATGCGAAGCTTTCATTTGGGCAACCTAATCGCGAGCCTATGCTCGCGATTTCCAGTGTTGCTCGCCCGCCAACGGCGGGCTCTGCATCAGGGGCAATCCAGGGCATTTATGCCCTGGACTTCCAGTGTTGCTCGCAAACATTACAGATGTACAAGTATTTCAGATTCACCGCGTCATACTTCATATAAATCACGTCGCGGTCAGCTGCTCCCGTATTAGAGCCACACCCTTCATTGGGGCACTTAATATTGCTGACGTGCGGCAGCGTGGGGTCAAGGCGTGTGAATTCATTGAGGAGAACCTTGTAGCCCTCACTGACCTTCTGCTGCAGGTTAATCTCGTACAGCATTCCTCCATCCACATAATCCTCGGCGTGCCCACACGCCCTACAGGACCACCGGAGCGTACTATCATTTACCTGTGTTCCTGGCTTGCCATCTTCCGTGGCACCATCATAGGCATTCATCAAGAATAGGAGGTTGCGGCATACTGGACAAAACTTTAGTGATGACATGGCTTGGGTCTGGGTACTCTATATTGCCGGCCGACCTTAAATCAAATTTAGGGGGAGCCTCCCGCTCCCCCTAACCCCCTAGGGAGAGAATGCCCCTAACGGGGCATTGTTCAACCAGGTTCTTAGGAGTACCAACACATCCCAAATTGCGAATTATATAATAGACTCTGGCTATTACACCTTGCCCTACCTAACAGTCCTCCCTTAAGCCCGTCTAAAAAGTGCAAAAAGCCATTATGACGACTATTAGTGTAGTAGAGAGTGACTATTAGGGGCACGTGGTGTGTAATAGAGAGGGTTCTCACTAAAAATTGAGCGCGTCCGGCAGCCCCGCGTTTAAGTACCAAGCCTTATCAGCTACCCAATGCCTACCGAACGAGGTGATTTGACCCACCCCATCCACGCCTTTCTCCGTGAGCGCCGCGTCACGGGCCGTTCAAGCCCCTGGAATATTACCAAAATGGGCAGCGACGGCGGCGGCAAATGGTACGTCAGTGACGAAGATTATTCAGAATTCCTGGATCATCTCCACGACTACCTGTTTGTGGCCGACAATAACAAGGGTTTCAGACCTCTGAACCTTGTTGAGCAGCGACGTGCCGACGGATATTCGCCTCTCTTGGTGGATCTGGATTTCCAATACAGCACCGAGCACGCCCTTCACCGCAGACGATTTGAAAAGAAGAATATTAAGACTTTCATCAAAGCGTACATTGACACTCTCAAAGAATTCTACGACATCAGCGGCCAATCCCCGCTCCGCTTCTTCGTGTGCCTCCGCAGCGTCCCCTACGAGTCCCGTAAGGGCGGCGCGAAGGTCATCAAGGACGGTGTGCATATTGAGTGCCCTGACCTCATCCTCCACAGCGAGGCTCAGCAAATCATCCGTCTTGGTATGCTGGACAAGCACGCAGTCGGCACTGCGTTTGACGGCACCAGTTTCATCAACGCCGAGAAGGACATCTACGATGAGACCGTTATCAAGAAGAACGGCTGGTTCTATTATGGCGAGTCCAAGGCCGAAATCCCGCCTTACCAGTTGCACGCGGTCTGGTCCTACGATCCCACAAAGGATTCCCTTGCTGAAAAGAGTGTGACCGAATACACCCCACGTATGCTAATGGAGCGCCTCAGCATTCGCTACAACATCGTCCCCTCTGACTTGACTGTTAGGGCCGAGGCGGAGGACATCTACGCGCAGGCTCGGGCACATTTGCAGCGGCTCAACGCAGGGCCTGCGGCTCCTGTGCCCGCCGCCGGCGGCGGGGCTGGCGCAGCAGAGGATGTTCCTCCCTCGTCCGCGACCGACGTGGCCCTTGCCGAGGGAATGGCAATGATTGACACGAAGTACCGCGACGACGAAGTCACTCTGGCCCGCCGCCTTGCCCTGGAGTGCTTGTCGTCTGCCCGCGCTGATGCCTTTATGACGTGGCAGGAGGTCGGCTGGTGTCTCCACAGCATTGACCCCAGCGACGGCGGCTTTGAGACCTGGATGGACTTCAGTAAGAAGTCGGCAAAGTACGTGGAGAACGATACGACGGACTTGTACCGCAAGTGGCAGAACAACTGGGGCCGCGGACCTGCCGACGGAACGACGTTGCGCCTCGGCACACTCCGTATGTGGGCCAGGGAGGATAATCCAGACAAGTACAAGGAAATCGTTGATGACGACATCGTGGAGTTCATTGAGAAGGAGGTCAAGGCCACGCATACGAGCGTGGCGCGCATCCTGAAGAAGATGTACGATGGCCGCTACGTGGCTTCTATTGAGCAGCGCGAGACGGCGTGGTTTGAATTCACGAGCAACACCTGGCTGGACATTCCGCAGGGCATTGACATCCGTAATAGCATTGACCGTGAGTTGTCCAAGTACGTGATTATGGCGAAGCAGCGGGTGAAGCGCAAGATTCGTGACGAGGAGGAGCGCGGCACGGAGGGAATTACTGGCAAAATCCTGGACGCGAAGTGGAAGGAGCTGCACCAGCTGGAGGCCAAGCTGGAGGCATCGGACTTCAAGAACGGGATTATGAAGGAGGCGGCGGGTATGTTCTACGTGCCCAAGTTCCTGCTCAATCTGGACTCCAATGTGTATATGATGGGTGTGTCAAACGGTGTTCTGGACCTCCGTGTGCCTACTGGGGAGAAGGTGCGGAGCCGTGATGGTAAGGAGAAGGAGGTCCATAAGGTCGTCCATCGCCAAGGCCGCGCACAGGACCACGTGCGGCAGCAGGCAGGGAACATTGGTGGTATTCACCCCGCGATTCCCTACAAGGCGTATGACCCTGCCAATCGTGACCCTGTGCATGACGAGATTGACGACTTCTTTGAGAAGGTGTTCCCTCGTGCGGACCTGCGCGAGTTTATGTGGCGCTTGCTGGCGTCGCACTTGGAGGGGACCAATAAGGAGGAAATCTTCCTGATTTGGACGGGCTCTGGTGGTAACGGTAAGTCTAAGCTGGTAGATTTGATGCGGTACGCACTGGGTGACTATGCGGCCGACTTGAATGCAACGGCGGTGACTCGTAAGCGTGGTGATGCGAGTGCGGCTTCGCCTGAGATTATGGCCATTCGCAACAAGCGGTTCATCTATATGCAGGAGCCCGAGGAGCGCGAGTCACTCAATGCGTCCGTGATTAAGCAGATGACGAGCGACTTGATGCAGGGCCGTGGGCTCTTCAAGGACCTGGTGAGCTTCCGTATTACGGGCAAGATGCATCTGATGTGCAACCAGCTGCCGCCTATTAAGAACATTGATGGGGGTATTTCGCGTCGTTTGTGCGTGATTCCCTACGAGAGCCGTTTCGTGGATCCTGACAGCCCAGAGATTAACCCTGCGAAGAACGTGTTCCCCAAGGACTATGAGTTGGACGAGAAGCTGTTCCGTTGGCGCGAGGCGTTCTTTAGCCGACTTGTATGGGTGTATGAGAATGTGTATTGCAAGACGGGCCTAAACCCTATTCCTCCTATTGTGAGCCAGGTCTCGGACAAGTACAAGGAGTCGTTTGACGGGTTTGCGAAGTTCAAGAGCGAGCGCATCAGGACTGGCGAGAAGGCGCTTGAATACACGGCGTCTATTGCGGACTTGTGGCGTGCATACCAGGCGTGGCATCGTGAGTACCAGCTGGGAAGCCAACTGAGTCGCACGGACTTTGAGGACAAGATTGACAAGGCGCTTTCACAGACGGCCGAGAGTCGTGGAGTGGGCCCACGGAAGTCGTACAGAGCGACACGGGTGTTTATGAGCGAGGAGGAGGTCGCGGAGTTTGATTTGGGGGACGACGCGTCCCATTAGAGAGCTGCGCTCCCTAAAACCCTAGCCCTTGAATAAAGGCTTCGCATTAGGGACATTCTGTCCCTAAGACCCTCCACTGAATCTAGCTTCGCATTGACAATTAGAATATAACAAATTTAACGTACATATATCAACAACACCCGCCTAATAGTAGCTAGTATTATTTTTATTGTGATTTAATAAGAAGGTACTATTAGGGTGTTGTGCATAATAGAATTTGGGATGTAGTATTTCGTATTTGTGAAATCACGTGACGAAATCATTTGGCGCCGGCGACAGCCGGCTGGCTTGGCCTGGCGGCCTCGCCCGAAAGTTCCGCGAGTAGTATTTTGTATTTGTGAAATACGAAATACTAATCATCCTAATAGTCCTATTAGGGAAGTATGTGTAATACAACACGCCTATTATATTTAATATCAGTCCAACAACCCGTACAAACTTTATTCTCATGTAAATCCATTATATATTTAGGACTACTAACACCACACCTCCTACAAGCAACTGGCGTACAATCATCACACGGTATTTTACGAATACACGAAATAGTATTTGTATTTCCAGAATTTACCTGACGAATGAAATCTGCCGCATGTATTTCGAACCACGGCTCAGGACGACACTCACTACTAGTCTTGTGTGTATTACAAATTTCAAAAATACACACGATTTCACCATTATCAATAAACGCTACATCAGCAACTCGTAATTGTCCTTCATAGTTAAATCTATGTTCCAGTGCTACACGTGATGTGTTATCAAATTTAGGTATTGCAAAATCATCGTAACTAAGATTTGGGCTACTATGACACGGATATGCACCACACTCACGTCTAATAGTCAAAGATTTTCCAGACTCTAATAGTACTTTTAGGAGCATTTTGGCATCTTTGTGAATCTGAGATTCAGATGGTTTATTATAATAATTACAAGGATTATCATCTCTATAATGGGAAAAATGATGCGCACGTACTTGTCCTTGTTTAAAAATTAAATCCTTTTCACATTCAGGGCACGTATATTTATCCGTCTTATTAGCAATAGCTGGATAAATATATGTAGTTGTACCCTTTATAAATGCACCGAGTGGTGGAACATTACAGGCCATACTAAAATATTGCACGCCACATTTAGGCGTGTGTTGTGATATATTTGTGTTATATTTTTCATATTCTAATTGTCAATGCGAAGCCTTTATTCAAGGGAGGGTTTTAGGGACGGGACGTCCCTAATGCGAAGCCCTTATTTAGGGGAGGGGTCTAAGGGGACGGAACGTCCCCTTGATCGAATTCAGCAGCCTCCTCATCACTCATAAACACCCGCACCATTCTGTATGTCTTCCGTGGGCCCACACCACGACTCTCGGCCGTCTGTGAAAGCGTCTTGTCAATCTTGTCCTCGAAGTCAGTGCGACTGAGCTGGCTTCCCAACTGGTACTCACGATGCCACGCCTGGTACGCACGCCACAAGTCCGCAATCGTCGCAGTCGATTCCATAACAGCCTCGCCGACCCGAATACGCTCACTCTTGAACTTCGCGAACCCATCGAATGACTCCTTGTACTTGTCCGAGACCTGGCTCACAATAGGGGGGATGGGGTTGAGGCCCGTGCGACAATAGACCGTCTCATACACCCATACAAGTCGGCTGAAGAATGCCTCGCGCCAACGGAGCAGCTTCTCATCAAGCTCATAGTCCTTAGGGAACACGTTGCGGGCAGGGTTGATTTCAGGACTATCACCATCCACGAAGCGGCTCTCGAAGGGAATCACGCACAAACGGCGCGCAATACCACCATCCACATTCTTAATAGGAGGCAGCACGTTACACATAAGATGTATCTTGCCCGTAATACGGAAGCTGATAAGGTCCTTGAAGAGCCCACGGCCCTGCATCAAGTCACTCGTCATCTGCTTAATCACGGACGCATTAAGGGACTCGCGCTCCTCGGGCTCCTGTGCGTAGATAAACCGCTTATTGCGAATGGCCATAATCTCAGGCGACGCAGCACTCGCATCACCATGCTTACGAGTCAGTGCCGTTGCATTCAAGTCGGCAGCGTAGTCACCCAGTGCATACCGCATCAAATCGACCAGCTTCGACTTACCGTTACCACCCGAACCCGTCCAGATAAGGAAGATTTCCTCCTTATTGGTCCCCTCCAAGTGGGATGCGAGCAAGCGCCACATAAACTCCCGCAAGTCCGCACGAGGGAACACCTTCTCGAAGAAGTCGTCAATCTCGTCGTGGATAGGGTCGCGATTGGCAGGGTCATAGGGCTTGTAGGGAATCGCAGGATGCGCACCACCAATGTTCCCTGCCTGCATCCTTACGTGGTCCTGGGCTTGTCCTTGGCGATGGACGACCTTAAAGATCTCCTTCTCCTTGCCATTACGGGCGCGCAGCTTCTCCCCTGTAGGCACATGAAGGTCCAATACGCCATTTGCTACACCTACCATATAGAAATTGGAGTCCAGATTTAGCAAGAACTTGGGCACGTAGAACATACCTGCCGCCTCCTTCATAATCCCATTCTTGAAGTCCGATGCCTCCAGTTTGGCCTCCAGTTGATGCAGCTCCTTCCACTTAGCGTCGAGGATTTTCCCCGTGATTCCCTCCGTCCCGCGCTCCTCCTCGTCGCGAATCTTGCGCTTCACCCGTTGCTTTGCCATAATCACGTACTTGGACAGCTCGCGGTCAATGCTATTACGGATATCAATGCCCTGGGGAATGTCGAGCCAAGTGTTGCCTGTGAATTCGAACCAGGCCGTCTCGCGCTGCTCGATGGAGGCCACGTAGCGGCCGTCGTACATCTTCTTCAGGATGCGTGCGACGCTCGTGTGCGTGGCCTTCACCTCCTTTTCGATGAACTCTACAATGTCATCATCAATGATTTCCTTGTACTTGTCTGGGTTGTCGGCCTTGGCCCACATACGGAGCGTACCAAGGCGCAGCGTCGTTCCGTCGGCAGGTCCGCGGCCCCAGTTGTTCTGCCACTTACGGTACTCGTCACTGATGTTGTTCTCCACGTACTTGGGGGACTTCTTACTGAAGTCCATCCAGGTCTCGAAGCCTGCGTCGCTGGGGTCAATGCTGTGGAGACACCAGCCGACCTCCTGCCACGTCATAAATGCATCAGCACGGCTCACGGAGAGACATTCGAGAGCAAGACGGCGGGCAAGTGTGACTTCATCATCGCGGTATTTCGTGTCAATCATCGCCATTCCCTCAGCAAGGGCCACGTCGGTCGCGGACGAAGGGGGGATATCTTCACCACCAGCTCCACCGCCACCAGCAGCGGCAGGCGGAGTAGGACCGCCGGCATTGATTCGCACCAAGTGCGCCCTCGCCTGTGCGTAGATGTCCTCTGACTCGGGCCTAATAGTCAAGTCGGAGGGGACGATGTTGTAGCGAATACTGAGGCGCTCCATTAGCATACGAGGAGTGTAGTCATTTACGGGCTTCTCAGCAAGGGAGTCCTTCGAAGGATCGTAGGACCACACTGCGTAGAGCTGGTAGGGTGGAATTTCGGCCTTCGACTCGCCATAATAGAACCACCCGTTCTTCTTGATAACGGTCTCATCATAGATGTCCTTCTCGGCATTGATGAAACTCGTACCGTCGAATGCGGTGCTAACCGCGTGTTTGTCCATCATACCGAGACGGATGATTTGTTGGGCCTCGCTGTGGAGGATAAGGTCAGGGCATTCAATATGCACGCCGTCCTTGATGACTTTTGCACCGCCCTTACGGGACTCGTAGGGGACGCTGCGGAGGCACACGAAGAAGCGGAGAGGGGATTGGCCGCTGATGTCGTAGAATTCTTTGAGGGTGTCAATGTACGCTTTGATGAAAGTCTTAATGTTCTTCTTGTCAAATCGTCTGCGGTGAAGAGCGTGCTCGGTGCTGTACTGGAAATCGAGATCCACCAGG
>JACCDX010654007.1_pt1 | contig 35850 bp, 37 predicted proteins | sample 7449681 | NCBI WGS metagenome assembly JACCDX01 (sample SAMN15323450, study PRJNA562643) | freshwater metagenome | isolation source: river surface water | place: USA:Blue River Watershed | collected 2017-08-18
AAAGTTAAATATTTAGACAACAATCTTTATTTAGTGGGAGGTGGTGATCCTCAATTAGGAACTGAGAGTAATCCTAGAAAAGCTGATTTAGAAGATTTGGCAAAACAAACTGCGGAGAACTTAAAAAAGTTTAATGTTTTTGAAGTTAATTTATTTGTTGATGATTCATCCCTTGGCCCACTGCAAAGACCAGCAGATTGGCTAGATAATTACTTTAGAAGTAGCGAAGTTCATTTAATTTCTGCACTTAATTTAGATGATCCACTTGCACCAAGCCAAGCTCCTGAAGATCCATCGATTACCACAGGACAAACTTTTGCCGTTTATTTAATTAAAAACAATATCAAAGTAAATGGGTTAGTTTTTAGAAAAAAAGCACCATCCGAAGCATTTGATGTTGCAACAGAATATTCAAAATCTGTAGCACAAATAATTGAAGATATGTTAATTATTTCAAATAATCAAGATGCTGAGATTCTAGCTAGAGTGGCATCAGATATTGCCACGAAAGATCCTTCAACAAATGCTGCTACTGAATTAGTTTTAAAAGATGTTGAAAATTTAGGAATTTCAAGTGTTGATAATGCATTATCAGACACAAGTGGATTGAGTCGTTCAAATAAAATTTCACCATCTGACTTTACAAATTTGATTTATAAAACTGTTTTGAAACCCGAATTGACTATTGAAAATAAAGGTGACGCAACAAAATTTTTGACAATACCTACTTATTCAATACCCGTTGATACTTGGCCAGTTTTTACTGGACTTCCAACAGGGCATGGACTTGGAACCATGGAAAAAAGATTTAACGAAGAAGATTCACCTGGAAGAGGTGTAGTTAGAGCAAAAACTGGAACATTAAATCAAGTAATAACACTTGCTGGAACTATTACTACAAAAGATAACGCGTTTTTATCATTTGCAATTCTAGTTAACAGAGTTGAAAAACCAACTCAAGTTAGAGAAGAACTAGATAATCTTTTAAATGAAATTGCAAAGTGTGATTGCGCTGCAACTGATGAATAATCCACCAATCAATTTACAAAATGCAGTAAATAATTTATTAAAAGATTTTGAACCTGCAGACAATATTATTGTTGCCTGTTCAGGTGGAGCAGATTCATTAGCACTTGCGTGGGCAAGTCAAGTTGTCACCAAAAGACTTGGTCTAAATTTAATTGCCGCGATAATTGATCATCAACTTATTAAAGATTCCTCTGAAGTTGCAATTGAAGCGATGAAAAAATGTAAAGATTTTGGTATTGAAAAAGTTTTTATTAAACAAATTGATGTTGAGGATAATAATGAAGGTTTAGAAGCTGCAGCAAGAAAAGCTAGATACGATGCATTTGAAGAATTAGTGATTGAACATTCTGCAAAAGCAGTTTTACTCGCACATACTCAAGATGACCAAGCTGAAACAATGTTAATGAGACTAACTAGAGGAAGTGGCGCTAAATCATTATCTGCAATGAAAGAAGTTTCTGGAAAGTATTTAAGACCTTTTTTGCACATTAGAAAACAAGAGTTGGTTAAGGCTCTTGAAAAAGAAGGAATTACTTATTGGCAAGATCCAGCAAATACCAACTATAAGTTTTTAAGAGCAAAGGTTAGACATGAGTTGATGCCTAAGTTAATTGAAGTTCTAGGTGATTCTGCAATTGATTCACTCGATAAAACTTCGGGATTATTAAAAGAAGATAATGAAGCTCTTGATGCAATTGCTATAGAAAATTATGAAAAATTAAATAAAGAATTAAAAGTTGAAATCTTAGTGAACTTGCCTGCTGCAATTAGAAAAAGAATGATTAAAATTGCTGCTTTAGATTCAGGTGTTAATCCGGGACCTTTTTCATTTGAACATATTGAGGCTATTGATACTCTTGTTACAAACTGGCGTGGTCAAGGTAACGTCGACTTACCTGGTTTCATTCAAGCATGCAGAGTTGATCAAACAATAAGATTTATTTCATCCCGAAACTAGTTAATAAGGAAATAATGAAAAGCGAAGATATAAAAAATCAAATCGTAAGAGAAGTTTTAAGTGAAAAACAAATTGATGAAAAAATTGCAGAGATTGCAAAACAAATAGATAAAGACTACGAGGGACAAGATTTATTACTGGTTGGTGTTTTAAACGGTGCAGTAATGGTTATGGCTGACTTAGCAAGACATTTAACTAAAAACATAGAAATGGATTGGATGGCAGCTTCTTCTTATGGCCATGGCACAACTTCTTCCGGAGTTGTAAGAATATTGAAAGATTTAGATACAGATATTGAAGATAGAAACGTTTTAATCGTCGAAGATATTTTGGATACAGGGCTTACTTTGCATTGGTTGAAAAATAATTTATTGTCTAGAAATCCAAAAAGTGTGAAAATTTTTACTCTATTAAGAAAACCAGATTCTCTACAAATGGATGTAAAAGCTGACTATGTAGGTTTTGATATTCCAAATGAATTTGTTATCGGATATGGCTTAGATTACGCACAAAAGTATAGAAATTTAAGATCTATCGCTACTTTGCACCCAGACGTCTACTCCCAAAAGTCCTAACGCGTAACATCGAAGGTGAGGCAATTTTTGCCAAACACTTGGAGTAGATGATAAACGGAGGTTTGGGTTTAACCCTTTCTTTGAATGAAAGCAAATAAGTTTTTTCGTGGACCGTTTTTCTGGATTACAGTTGCAATCACCTTAGTACTTCTTGGAAGCAATGTAATTTCTTCTTCTACTGCTCCTGAAACTATTACAACTTCCCAAGCAGTTTTAGCCATCCAAAAAGATCAAGTTAAGAGTGTCAAATTAATTGATCGTGATCAAAGAATTGAATTGACTTTTAAAGACGATAAAAAAGCAAAAGCAGATTTCATTACAGGTCAAGGTGTTGTACTTCAAGAATTACTTCAAGCAAAAGTTGAACGAGGTCTTATAGCTCAAGATGGTTATGACACAGTTGTTCCAAAAGATAATTTTTTAGTTAACTTACTATTTACTTTATTACCAATTGCTTTAGTTATATTTTTACTATTTTTCTTCATGGGCCAAATGCAAGGTGGCAACAGAGTTCTGAATTTTGGTAAAGCAAAAGCACGAGCAATCAATAAAGATATGCCCAAAACTACATTTGCAGATGTTGCAGGAGCTGATGAAGCTGTAGAGGAATTACAAGAAATAAAAGAATTTTTAAGTGAACCATCAAAATTTCAAGCAGTGGGTGCAAAAATTCCTAAAGGAGTTTTACTTTATGGTCCTCCAGGAACAGGTAAAACACTTTTAGCAAGAGCAGTAGCAGGTGAAGCAGGTGTTCCTTTCTTTTCTATTTCTGGTTCTGATTTTGTGGAAATGTTTGTTGGAGTTGGCGCAAGTAGAGTTAGAGATTTATTTGAACAAGCAAAACAAGCAGCTCCAGCAATTATTTTCGTAGATGAAATTGATGCAGTTGGTAGACAACGTGGCGCAGGACTTGGTGGCGGACATGATGAAAGAGAACAAACTTTAAATCAATTGCTTGTAGAAATGGATGGATTTGATGTCAACACTGGAGTCATCCTTATTGCTGCAACTAACAGACCAGATGTTTTAGATCCAGCATTATTAAGACCAGGAAGATTTGATCGCCAAGTTGCAGTTGAAAGACCAGATTTAAAAGGTAGAGAAAGAATTTTACAAGTTCATGCTAAAGGTAAACCAATTTCAGAAGATGTGAAATTAAATGAAATTGCAAAAAGAACTCCCGGATTTACTGGTGCAGATTTAGCAAATGTTTTAAATGAAGCAGCTTTGCTTACTGCAAGAAGTGGAAAGAAATTTATTGACTCACTAATTCTTGATGAAGCAATAGATCGTGTTATTGCTGGACCGCAAAAAAGAACTCGTTTAATGAATGACAAAGAAAGATTAATCACGGCTTATCACGAAGGTGGACATGCTTTGGTTGCAGCAGCACTTCCCAATACAGATCCAGTTCACAAAATTACAATTTTGCCAAGAGGTAGAGCACTTGGTTACACAATGGTTTTACCTGAACAAGACACCTATTCCACAACTAGAAATCAGATGCTTGATCAACTGGCATACATGTTAGGTGGCAGAGCTGCAGAAGAAATGGTCTTTCATGATCCGACAACTGGTGCATCAAATGACATTGAAAAAGCAACTTCAGTAGCAAAAGCGATGGTTACTCAATATGGAATGACAGAAAGATTAGGTGCGATTAAATATGGCACTGAAGGTCGCGACGTTTTTCTGGGCAGAGACTTGAACCATCAAAGAGATTATTCAGAAGATGTTGCTTCAGCAATTGATGAAGAAGTTAGAAAATTAATTGACAATGCTCATCATGAAGCCTATGCAATTTTAGATAATAATCGAGCAATTCTAGACAAATTAGTAGTAGAACTGTTAGAAAAAGAAACACTAGATAAAGAAGAAGTTGCAAAAATATTTTCTAAATTGAAAAAACGTCCAGCAAGACCTGCATGGACAGGATCAAGTAAAAGAAAACCATCTAAGAAAGGTCCAGTTAAAGCACCAATTCGCTTAGTAAAAGAAGATGAATCACCAGCTTCTTTAAACCACTCAAATGAAACTTCTAATAAAAGTGGTGCAGTAGCAAGTCAAACAGATAAAAATAAGAAATAGTTTTTATGCAAGAACAAACTCGCATAAGTCCCACCGCTGATCCACTTGCCGATCTTGATCCGTCGCAAAGACCTAGTTTCGATGAAAAAAGAATCGAAAATGCTGTTAGAGAAATAATTAAAGGTATTGGTGAAGATCCAGATAGAGATGGACTTCAAGATACTCCAAAAAGAGTGGCAAAAGCCTATAGGCAAATGTTTGCAGGACTTTATGAAAGACCAGAAGATGTTTTAGCAACTACTTTTGATTTAAATCATAATGAACTAGTAATAGTTAAAAATATTAATATTTTTTCAATGTGTGAACATCATTTGTTGCCTTTTGTGGGTAAAGCAAGTGTGGGATACATACCAAATAACAACGGAAAAATTACAGGTTTATCAAAACTTGCTCGACTAATTGATGTTTATGCCAAGAGGCCTCAAGTTCAAGAAAGATTAACTTCACAAGTTGCTGATGCTCTAATGAGAATTTTGAAACCACAAGGAGTAATTGTGGTTATTGAATGCGAACACTTTTGCATGAGTATGCGCGGTGTTAATAAACCAGAATCTATGACAACAACATCTGTGGTGAGAGGAACTTTGGAAGAACCAGCGTTAAGACATGAAGCCTTAACCTTGATAACTCACAAAGCATGACTGAAAATACACGCTTAAAGCCAAGCGGTTTACCACAACAATTAAGCAATTTAGAAAGATGTTTAGTGGTTGGGGTTTTAAATGTAACTCCTGATTCATTTTCAGATGGTGGAAAATTTTTAGATAAAGATATAGCTATCACTCAAGCAAAAAAACTAATTTCAGATGGTGCAGACATGATCGATATAGGTGGAGAATCTACAAGACCTGGTGCTAATCAAATAAGTATTGATGAAGAAATTGAAAGAGTAATCCCAATAATTAAAGAATTAAAAAAAGAAAACATTTTTATCAGTATTGACACCATGAAACACGAAGTTGCTAAAGCAGCGATAGAAGCGGGTGCAATTATGGTCAATGACGTAAGTGGTGGTTTAGCTGATGAAAAAATGCATGAAACAGTAGCAAAACTTGAGGTACCTTATGTTTTAATGCATTGGCGAGGACATTCAAAAAATATGGATGAATTAGCAAAATATAACAATGTGACACAAGAGGTGATAAGTGAATTAAATTCTCAAATAAATAAAGCAATTGATAAAGGTATTAAAAAAGAAAAAATTGTTTTAGATCCTGGTCTTGGCTTTGCAAAGAATCCAGAACATAATTGGAAAATTTTAAAAGATATAAAGAAATTTAATGATTTAGAATTTCCAATTTATATCGGGGCATCACGAAAAAGATTTCTTGCCCCATTTTCTTTAAATAACGATTCTTCAAATCTTGAAGATAGGGATTTAGCAACATCAGTTATTTCTACTTATTCAGCAATAAATCATGCTTGGGCAGTAAGGGTGCACGATGCTAAGTCAAGCTCAATTGCAGTTAGATTAGTAAATCAACTTTAGGAACATATGGCACAAGACACTATAAAAATCACAGGTATCAAAACTTTTGGTTACCATGGAGTATTTGAAACTGAAAAGAGTTTGGGACAAGAATTCATTGTTGATATTGAATATAAGTATGAAACAAATGAGGCAATTAAAAAAGATGCAATTGAACTTGCGATTGATTATGGCGCAGTAATTTCAAAAGTTAAATCAATTGTAGAAATTGGTTCCAAAAACTTAATTGAAACCGTGGCAGATCAACTAGCTATTGATTTATTAAGCGAATTTAAAATTGATTGGGTAAAAGTTACACTTCATAAACCTCACGCTCCTGTTGATGTCAGTTTTAAAGATATTTCTATAGTCGTTGAAAGAAGTAAATGAGAGCAGTAATTTCTCTAGGATCAAATATTGGAGATAAATTTTCATATTTACAATCAGCTGTTAATGAAATAAATGGATTGAGTAATTCCGAAATTTTGATTTGTTCAAGTGTATATAAAACTAAACCTGTTGGTTTTGAAGATCAAGAGGATTTTTTAAATGCTGTTTTAATTCTTGAAACTGAATTTAGTGCTGAAGAATTACTTCTAAAATTAATGTTAATCGAATTAAATCTTGGTCGAGAAAGAACCATAAAGTGGGGACCAAGAACTATAGATTTAGATTTAATTGATTATGAAAAAGTTACTTTTAATACAGAAAAATTATCTCTTCCTCACCCTAGAGCTTTTGAAAGATGTTTTGTCTTAAAACCTTGGGATGAAATCGATGATAATGCAGAAATAATTGTACATGGAAAAGTTAAACAGATTTTACAAAACATGGATTGTCTAGGAGTAGAAATTTATCCAAGTAAGTTAGTGATTTTATGAAACCTACAACCCCTAAAAACTTAAGTGCATTTTTTATATTTGCAGCAATTATAGGCTTTTTCGTACCAAGAATTTATGAAAATTTAACAGGCACTTATATTCCAGTAAGTTTAAACACTGCTATTGCTCTAATTATTTTAGATGCAGCATTACTTTACTGGATAATAATTTTTAACAATAGATTAAAGAGTGCAACTGATAAAAACAAAGAGGTGTTAAAACGAAAAACTCCTCCTCATCCATTAGTTTCTGCAAGAACGGTGGCTTTATCATTTGCAGGATCTAGAGCAGGAACATTAATTTTAGGTTTTTATTTCGGCTTAATCCTAAATTTTTTACCAAAAATAGATCTTTCACCAATTCAGAATAGGATGATCACAGCTTTACTAATAGAGATTTCTTCTTTAATTTTAATCGGACTTTCTTTGTGGCTAGAGAAAATTTGTCGCATAAAAGAAACCGATGATGAGCCAGGAGATAGCACATCATTTGCTTAATTATTAGAGTTCAACCATGACTCAATTAGTTAAAAGCAATGCTGAGCTAAGAAGTGCGATGACTGGTTTGGCAAACAATATTTGCTTAGTTCCGACTATGGGTGCATTACACGAAGGTCACGCCGCTTTAATAAAAGTTGGTAAAGAAAAAATAGGAAATAACGGTTGTGTCGTGGTAAGCGATTTTGTTAATCCGAAACAATTTGGTAAAAATGAAGATTTTGAAAAATATCCAAGAGATCTGGAAAAAGATTTAAAAGTGGCGCATGCTGCAGGTGCTCATATTTTGTGGGCGCCTAGCGCTGAAGATGTTTATCCTGGTCAATGGCCTTTAGAAGTAGCAGAAGATAAGAGATTTGAAATCTTAGAAGGAAAATCTCGCCCAGGACATTTTGCAGCCGTTGTAGAAGTGGTTACAAGATTGTTTGACATTGTGCAACCAAAATTTGCAGTATTTGGTGAAAAAGACTTTCAACAACTTGTTTTTATTAAAGATTTAGCTAAAAAAAGAATTCCTGTTGTAGAAATAATTTCAGTTGCAACAGTGCGAGAAAAAGATGGTTTAGCAATGTCTAGTAGAAATATTTATTTATCTTCAGATCAAAGAAATGTGGCTCACCTAATTCCTGATGCTTTAAGAAATGCAACTTTATTGGCAAGCAAAGGAATTTCACAAAGCGAAGTTAAAAACGGTGTAAAAGACTATTTAAATAAATCAGATTTGATTGAGTTAGATTACATTGAAATAGTTAATAATGATTTAGGCGAATTAAGAAGTAATGAATTGGGTAGAATTTTAATTGCAGCAAAGTTAGGAAATACGAGATTAATAGACAATATGCCAATTATGTTTAAGGCAAATATATGAATATTGAATTAGTTCAAAAATTACATGCAGCAGATCCAGGCTGGACTATTAATGCTGATGTGATTGTTATTGGATCTGGAATTGCAGGTTTAACTGCTGCATTAACTGCAAGAAGAAAAAACTTAAGTGTTTTGTTATTAACTAAAGATGTTTTATCAACAGGATCAACAGCTTGGGCACAAGGTGGAATCGCAGCAGCACTTGGCCCAGAAGATTCACCAGAACAGCATTTTCAAGACACTCTTGAAGCAGGTGCAGGATTATGTGACGAAAATTCAGTTAAAACATTAGTTCAAGAAGGTCCATCAGCTGTTAAAAAATTAATTAATTTAGGTGCAACTTTTGATTTAGATTCTTCAGGAAATGTGGCATTAACTAGAGAAGGTGGTCATAGAAGAGATCGAATTGCGCATGCCGGTGGTGATGCAACTGGTGCAGAAATTTCACGAGCATTAGTAGCCAAGGTTTTAGCAGATCCAATGGTAAGAATTTTTGAGCACGCATTAGTTCTTGATTTATTAAAAGATAAAACTGAAAAAGTTTGTGGAGTTACTTTGCACGTAATGGGCAAAGGGAAAATTGATGGAGTAGGCGCAGCTCTTGCAAGAGCTGTAGTTCTAGCAACAGGTGGCATTGGTGCAGTCTTTGAACAAACAACAAATCCATTAGTAGCAACTGGGGACGGTGTTGCTTTAGCGCTAAGAGCTGGGGCAAGGGTTGCAGATTTAGAGTTTGTGCAATTTCATCCAACAGTTTTATGGGTTAGTCAAAACAGTCGGGGATCTCAACCTTTAATTAGTGAAGCAGTCAGAGGCGAAGGTGCAATTTTGAGAAATGCTCAAGGAGTTGCATTTATGCAAAATATTCATCCTATGAAAGATTTAGCGCCCAGAGATGTAGTAGCTCATGCTGTGCATGAAGAAATTGTTAAAGGGGAAAAACCATATGTATTTTTAGATGGAACTAAATTAGGTAAAGAAATTTGGTTACAAAGATTTCCTAATATTTTAGCTAGTTGTAGAAAAAATGGAATTGATCCTTTGACTGAGATGATTCCAGTTGTGCCAGCAGCACATTATGCAAGTGGAGGAATTGTTTCAAATATGGATGCAACAACTGATATTAAAGGCTTATTTGCAGTAGGAGAATGTGCAAATACTGGTGTGCATGGGGCAAATAGATTAGCCTCAAATAGTTTGCTAGAGGGGTTAGTAGTTGCAAATAGATTAGAAAAAAATTTAGATAACTTAGAAAAACAAACAGATCCTGTAATAAGTAATAAGCCAACAAAACTAATTGATGGCTCTGTAAGAAAAGAAATAACATCCACCACTACAAAAGGTGCTGGTGCGGTTAGAAATGCAAACGGCTTGAACGAAACATTAGAAAAATTAGCTCAAATTTCAAACAAAACAACCCAAGCCTCTTCAACTCAAAGTTGGGAAGCCTCAAATCTTCTTACAGTTTCCACAGTGATTGCTCAAGCTGCTTTACGCAGAGAAGAAAGTAGAGGCTCTCACTGGCGTTCGGATTTTCCTCGAAGAAATGATAAACGTTGGCTTGTAAGAATTAATGGAAAAATTGTTGAAGGTAAATTAGAACTTTCTGAGACTGCCGTTACTAAAAAGTAGGTACATATGACCACTAAAGAGCAGATTTTTGAAAGTTTAAGAAAAAATAATTTAAATCCTGATTTAGTTTTAGCACTAGTGGAATTAGCAATTTCAGAAGATTTAATGGGAGGAACAGATGTTACCTCGCTTTCAACAATTCCTGAAACTCAAATTTCAGAACTTGATTTAGTCTCAAGAAAAAAAGGTGTAGTTTCTGGAATTGATGTTGCATCATTAGTTTTTCTTTCTATTAATAGCAAAATAGAAATTAACCAAAAAGTAAAAGATGGAAACGAAGTCAAAGAAAATGAAACTCTATTAACCGCACGTGGAAAAACAATTGATTTATTAACTGCTGAAAGAACCGCGCTTAACTTTTTATCTCATTTAAGCGGAATTTCAACTTTAACAAATAAATGGGTCAAAGAAATTTCTTCCACAAATGCCTCAATTAGAGACACAAGAAAAACAACTCCAGGATTAAGAATTTTAGAAAAATACGCAGTTAGATGTGGTGGCGGTAAAAATCATCGCATGAGTTTAAATGATCAAGCTTTAATTAAAGATAATCATATTGTTGCAGCAGGGTCAATTATAAAAGCTATAGAAAAAGTTAAAGATAAATATCCTGATCTTGAATTAGAAATTGAAGTTGACAATTTAGAACAATTGCAAGAAGTTTTAAAAACCGATATTAAACTTATTCTTTTGGATAATTTCTCAATTGAAGATTTAAATAGGGCAGTAACTATGAATAATAAAAAAGCAAAATTAGAAGCAAGTGGTGGCATTAATTTTGAAAATGCACGCAAAATTGCTCAAACCGGTGTGGATTACTTAGCCGTAGGTGCTTTAACCCATTCAGCTCCAGTGTTAGATATAGGTGGTGACCTGAGAACTGTTAGTTAATTAACTAACTAATTTGGAGTTGCAAGGAGAATGAAATGCTTTTAACAATAGATATCGGAAATACCAACACAGTTATTGGTTTATACGACAAAGAAAAATTAGTTAATCATTGGAGAATTAAAACTGATTCTCAGTCAACTGCTGATGAATTAATTCTTACTTATGAAGGTTTATTACAAAATCAACCTGAAATAACAGGTATTTCCCTTTGCTCAACTGTGCCAGCAGTTTTAAGAGAAATGCGCTGGATGTTGCAACGTTACTTTAACGATATTAAAACTGTAATTATTGAACCAGGAACTAAAACTGGGGTTCCCATAATCACTGATAATCCAAAAGAAGTTGGTGCAGATCGAATAGCAAATTCTTTAGCCGTGTTTACAAGACACGGAGGTCCTTCAGTCGTTGTCGACTTTGGTACTTCTACTAACTTTGACGTTGTTAGTAAAAATGGAGAATTTTTAGGTGGTTCTTTAGCCCCAGGTATTGAAATTTCACTAGATGCATTAGCAAATAAAGCAGCACAATTAAGAAAAGTTGAATTTGTTAAACCCAGAAGTGTTATTGGTAAAAACACCGTAGAAGCATTGCAATCTGGTGCACTTTATGGATTTGCCGGTCAAGTAGATGGAATTATTGAAAGAATAATTGCAGAAATTGGACCAGTAACTGCAGTGGTAGCAACTGGAGGTTTAGCACCACTTGTAGTTGAAGAATCTAGAACAATTACTCATCATGAACCCGACTTGACGCTGGAAGGCTTACGTTTAGTTTTCGATAAGAACAAGTAGTCTTAACTTCTATGGGTGAAGATACAAATTTAGATTTAAACGAACAAGAACTTATTCGTAGAGAAAAACTATCTAAATTACATGCTTTAGGAATTGATACCTATCCGGTTGGATTTGAGCCAGATCACTCTTTAATACAGGTTAGAAATGAATTTAAAGATTTAGCCCCTGAATCAAAAACTGGAAAAATAGTTTCAATTGCAGGTCGAGTGATGCTAAATCGCATAGCCGGAAAATTAATTTTTGCGACTTTACGAGATGGTTCAAGTGATTTGCAAATTATGATCTCAGCAGATTCTGTTGGGGATGAATCTTTGGATTTATGGAAAGAATTTGTTGATTTAGGAGATCTCGTAGGTCTTACAGGTGAAGTTGTTACAACTAAACGTGGCGAATTATCTGTTAAAGCAAGCAAATGGTTGATTACAGCAAAAGCTTTAAGACCATTACCTGATAAGCATCATGGATTGAATGATCCAGAGCAAAGAGTTCGTATGCGTTACGTGGATCTAATGGTTAGACCAGAAGCAAGAGAAATGTTGCATGTTAGATCTGAAGTTGTAGCAAGTGTGAGAAAAAGTTTAACTTCAAGAGGTTTTGTTGAAGTTGAAACTCCAATGCTTCAAGTACTTCATGGTGGAGCAAATGCCAGACCATTTAAAACTCATATAAATGCTTATGACATGGAACTATTTTTAAGAATTGCACCTGAACTTTATTTAAAAAGATTATTAGTTGGTGGAGTTGATCAAGTTTTTGAAATAAATAGAAACTTTAGAAATGAAGGAGCAGATTCTTCACATAATCCAGAATTTACAATGTTGGAAATGTATCAAGCATATAGTGATTACGACAAAATGAGAGAATTAACTCAAAATTTAATTCAAGAAGCAGCAAAATCTGTTTATGGAAAAGAAATTGCAAGACATTGGGATGATGAAGGAAATCACAAAGAATTTGATATCAGTGGTAATTGGCCAGTAGTAAAAGTGTATGAAGGTTTAAGTAAAGCAATTGGCGAAGAATTAAATTCTGAAACTGATGAAAAAACTTTAAGAAGTCACTGCGACAAATTAAAAATTTCTCATGATCCTAAATGGACTAGAGGACAAGTTGTTTTAGAACTTTATGAACATTTATTAGAAGATAAAACAACATTGCCAACTTTTTATTGCGATTTTCCAACTGATGTCGCTCCTTTAACTAGACAACATCGTAAAGATCCAAAAATGGCTGAGCGTTGGGATCTTGTTGCATTTGGCGCAGAAATTGGCACAGGTTACACAGAATTAAATGATCCAATTGAACAAAGAAATCGTTTAGTTGCGCAAGCAAAACTTGCAGCAGGTGGCGATGTTGAAGCTATGCAAATTGATGAGGATTTCTTAAGAGCTTTGGAATATGGAATGCCACCTGCAGGTGGTCAAGGGATGGGAATTGATCGAGTATTAATGATGCTAACTGGCAGAGGAATTAGAGAAACTGTGCTTTTCCCATTAGTAAAACCTCAATAAAATGTCAGAAATTCAAATAAGACCAGCAAAAACAAGTGATGTTTCAACTATTCGAAAATTAGTTGATACTTATGCTCCAGAAAGAAGATTACTTTCGAAAGCTACTGTGACTTTGTATGAAGCCGTTCCAGATTTTTTAGTTATTGAAAAAAATAATGCAATTATCGGAGCAGGTGCTGTGCATGTGTTGTGGGAAGATTTAGCAGAAGTTCGTACTGTTGCAATATTTCCTGAATTTAAGAATAAAGGTTTTGGTTCTCAACTACTAAATGCACTTTTAGAAAAAGCAAAAAATTTAGGAGTTAAAAGAGTTTTTTGTTTAACTTTTGAAACAAAATTTTTTGCCAAACATGGTTTTCAAGAAATTGAAGGAACACCTGTTGAGCCAGAAATTTATCAACAACTTCTTGAGTCTTACGACGTAGGAGTTGCAGAGTTTTTGGATTTAGACAAAGTTAAACCAAACACTTTGGGCAACACCAGAATGATTAAACATTTGCAATAATTTGCAAAAAGTGAAAAACCACTAATCCTTGTAGTTAACGTTGCATTTTCCTACTACGTATAGGTGGCTTTGCCTTGTAATTTAGGTTGAATTTGCTAAATAAATACAGACACGTACTATAGATATAGGAGAAAATAACTTCTCCCAAAAGTTGAGTTAAGGTGGCTTAAGTTAAATGTTCGAAAGATTTACTGATCGAGCACGTCGTGTAGTAGTTCTTGCCCAAGAAGAAGCACGCATGCTTAACCACAATTACATTGGCACAGAACATATTCTTTTAGGTTTAATTCATGAGGGTGAAGGCGTTGCCGCTAAATCTTTAGAGTCCCTTGGAGTTTCTTTAGAATCTGTTAGATCTCAAGTTGAAGAAATAATTGGTCAAGGCCAACAAGCACCTTCTGGACACATTCCGTTTACCCCAAGAGCTAAAAAAGTTCTTGAACTTTCTTTAAGAGAAGCACTACAACTAGGGCACAATTACATTGGTACAGAACATATTCTTTTAGGTTTAATCAGAGAAGGCGAAGGAGTTGCTGCTCAAGTATTAGTAAAACTGGGAGCAGATTTAAACAGAGTTCGTCAACAAGTAATTCAATTACTTTCTGGTTATCAAGGTAAAGAACCATTAACTTCGGGAGCACCTAATGAAGGTACTCCTTCTACATCTTTGGTTCTTGACCAATTCGGCAGAAATTTAACTCAAGCAGCACGTGATGGAAAATTAGATCCAGTAATTGGTAGAGAAAAAGAAATTGAAAGAGTAATGCAAGTTCTTTCTCGCAGAACCAAAAATAATCCAGTTTTAATTGGAGAACCTGGTGTTGGAAAAACCGCAGTGGTTGAAGGTCTTGCCCAAATGATTGTTAGAGGAAATGTTCCTGAAACTCTAAAAGAAAAACAGCTTTACACACTTGATTTAGGTTCTTTAGTTGCAGGTTCAAGATATCGCGGAGATTTTGAAGAAAGATTGAAGAAAGTATTAAAAGAAATCCGTACTCGCGGCGACATTATTTTGTTCATCGATGAAATGCACACATTAGTTGGAGCAGGGGCTGCAGAAGGTGCAATTGATGCTGCATCAATTTTAAAACCAATGCTTGCTCGCGGAGAACTTCAAACAATTGGCGCAACAACTCTGGATGAATACAGAAAATATGTTGAAAAAGATGCAGCATTGGAAAGAAGATTCCAACCAATTCAAGTTCAAGAACCAAGTGTGGCTCACGCAATTGAAATTCTCAAAGGTCTAAGAGATCGCTACGAGTCTCATCACAAAGTAACAATTACTGATTCTGCTTTAGTTTCAGCAGCTACTTTGGCTGATCGATATATAAATGATCGTCAACTTCCTGATAAAGCAATCGATTTAATTGATGAAGCAGGAGCCCGTTTAAGAATCAACAGAATGACAGCACCTCCTGATTTAAGAGAATTTGATAACAAAATTGCTGATGTTAGAAAAGAAAAAGAATCAGCAATTGATGCTCAAGATTTTGAAAAAGCAGCTGCTTTAAGAGATAAAGAAAAAACTTTAATCACTGAAAAAAATGAACGTGAACGTGAATGGAAAGCCGGAGATTTAGATGTCGTGGCTGAAGTTAATGACGATTTAATTGCTGAAGTTTTAGCAATGTCAACAGGGGTTCCAGTAGCAAAATTGACTGAAGCTGAATCCCAAAGATTACTTCGTATGGAAGAAGAACTTCATAAAAGAGTAATTGGTCAAGAAGATGCCATCAAAGCATTATCTAAATCAATTAGAAGAACCAGAGCTGGATTAAAAGATCCAAAAAGACCTGGCGGATCATTTATTTTTGCTGGTCCTTCTGGTGTTGGTAAAACTGAACTTTCCAAAACTTTGGCCCAATTCTTGTTCGGGGATGAAAATTCATTAATCATGCTTGATATGTCTGAGTATTCAGAGCGCCATACAGTTTCTAGATTGTTTGGTTCTCCTCCAGGATATGTCGGTTATGAAGAAGGCGGACAACTAACTGAAAAAGTTAGAAGAAAACCATTCTCGGTAGTTTTATTTGATGAAGTTGAAAAAGCCCATCCAGACATTTTCAATTCATTACTTCAAATTTTGGAAGATGGAAAATTAACTGACTCTCAAGGTCGCATGGTTGATTTTAAGAACACCGTAATCATCATGACCACAAACCTTGGCAGTAGAGATATTTCAAAAGGTGTAGGTCTTGGTTTTTCAGCAGGCGATGATGTAACAGGCAATTATGACCGCATGAAAGCCAAAGTTAATGAGGAATTAAAGCAACATTTCCGTCCAGAATTCTTAAACCGTTTGGATGATGTGATTGTGTTCCATCAATTAACAAAACCAGAAATCCTCCAAATTGTTGATTTGATGGTTGCTTCCTTAGAAAACAGATTAAAAGATAAAGATATGGGAATAGTTTTAACTGATCAAGCAAAAGAATTGCTAGTTGATATGGGCTATGACCAAGCACTTGGGGCAAGACCTATGAGAAGAACAATTCAACGAGAAATCGAAGATGTTTTGAGTGAAAAAATCTTGTTTGGTGAATTAAAAGCTGGAAGTTTAGTTGTAGTTGGTGTTGAAGGAAAAGCAGCTGATCCAGATAAAAAGACCAGCGACACCAGAAAATTTACTTTCACAAGTGAAGCAAAGCAAGCTTTACCAGATTCTCCACCAGTAAATTCTGCTGCAGAATAATTTAAGAATTACTTATTTCGCTAGCACGCTTAATAGCGGCGGTTAGCGCTTGTTTCCAAATTTCTTTAAAATTATTTTTATCTAAGTTTTCTAAAGCAGCTAATGTTGTTCCTTTTGGTGAAGTTACTTTATTTCTTAAGTCACTTACATCTTCATTTGAATTTTCAAATAGGTGAGCAGCACCAATAAAAGTATTATTTACTAAAACTTGGGCAACGTCTTTCGATAATCCAAGATCAATTGCAGCTTGAGTTATTGCTTCAGTGACATAAAAATAATAAGCAGGTCCAGAACCAGAAGCAGCTGCTACTACATCAATCAAGTTTTCTTCAACAACCACGACTTTTCCCACACCTAAGAAAAGTTTTTTTGCTACTTCTAAATCATTTTCTGTTGCGTTTTTTCCTTTAGCTAAACCGGTTACTCCCTTGCCCACTAGTGCTGGAGTATTTGGCATTGCTCTAATCACTTTTACTTTATTTTCAAATATTTTTTCTATACTTTCAGTTTTTACGCCAACTGCCATTGAAATAAGTAATGCATTATTTTGTAAACTTTTCTTTATTTCAGGTAAAACTTCATTTATATTTTGTGGTTTAACCCCAATAAATACCACTTCACAATCTTTAATGTCTTCAATCTTGTTGCTTGCATAAATGTTAAATTCTGAAGCTATTTTCTTGCTTGAATCTGCTGATTTGGTAATTGCTACTAGGTCTTTTTGTGCAAAACCAGATTTGATTAGACCTTTTATGACAGCTTGACCCATATTGCCAGCGCCGACGAATCCAATTTTCATAATTTTTCTGCTCTTTTATTGTGACTTAGATGATAAGACTACTTCTCACAATCATTTATTAATACAAGTAGGCTCTGACTTATGACTGAATTTACAGGGGAATTCCCTCGTAGTTGGATTGAATTTATCGATCCAGAACACGATGAAACCATCATCAAAGCTGATTTAACTTGGCTTACTTCTAATTGGGAATGCATTTTTGGTAGAGGATGTAAGGGTGTCGAGAAAACACATCCAAATGATGGTTGCTGTAATCAAGGTGCGCATTTTTCTGAACCAAGTGATAAAAAACGTGTTAGTAAATGGGTTGAAAAACTAACTCCAGAGCTTTGGGAAAAAATAGATTATTCAAGAAATAAAAAAAGTTGGACAGAATTTGAAGATGGAGCAGAAAAAACAAAATTAGTAAAAGGAACTTGTATTTTTATGAACTCTCCAGAATTTGCTGGAGGACAAGGTTGCGCATTACATAAATTAGCAATGGTAAAAAATGTGAAAACTACAGAAACAAAACCAGATGTTTGTTGGCAATTACCAATAAGAAGAAGTTATGAAACAAGAGAATATGAAAATGGAACAGATTATCAAGTAATTGTCATAGAAGAATACAGAAGAAAAAATTGGGGAGAGGGTGGCGAAACCATGGATTGGTATTGTTCATCAGATACAGAAGCTCACCAAGCGTATGAACCTGTTTATATAAGTGAAAAAAATACTTTAATTGAATTAATTGGTAAAAAAAGTTATGAAATTTTGAAAAAACATTGTGATGAAAGAGTTAGTTTAATAAAAACACTTAAAAAACTTCCAGGAAGAAAAGCAAAACAAATTTTATTATCGATTAATCCTCATCCTGCAGATCTTTTAGTTGAATAAGTACTTTTTTCACAATTTCCCCATCCCTTCTTTTGGACCCAATAGCATGTCCTAGTCTCGCTAATTACCCCCCTCCTCTCTTGTGTTAACAAGTACCGAAGATATACCGTTACATCACACGCAACTTAAGACTTAGGGAAGGTTTTAAGACGTGTAAGAAAGAGGCACCAAAAATGGCTTCAAGCCCTGAAAGACCTTTAGGCGAAGTTCGTTTCTTGACTGTGGCAGAAGTTGCCTCATCAATGCGAGTATCCAAGATGACTGTTTACCGCTTAGTGCATTCTGGAACCATGCCAGCTGTTCGAGTTGGTAGATCTTTCCGTGTTCCGGAAGCAGCAGTGTCTGAATACTTGCGCGAATCATTCGTAGAGGCTGGCTGATTTTCCCCTCAGCCAGCTTTCCCCACTTTAAGGTTGTGGATTTAAATAAAACCTCGAATCAAAGTCCTGGTAAAACCTGGTTGTCATCTTTGTGATGAGGCTATAAAGGTAATTGCGGAAGTAAGTAGTGAATTAAATGAAACTTTTGAAGTAATTGAAATACAAGATAATCCAGAGTTAATGCGCCAATACGCAGAAGAAATTCCAGTTACTTTTGTTGATGAAAAACAACATGATTTTTGGCGAGTAGATAAAGAAAGATTAAAAAAAGCCCTTCTTAATGTCTAATTTGTGAGAGGATTTGTGCTTTTTTGCACAAATGTGTAACTTGGTACATATGCCATCAAAACTCCCATCCTCAAAGTTAAGGATTGGCAGAACTCCAAAAATCTCTGAAGCAACAGTTTCAAGATTGCCTGCCTATTTCCGTGCCCTTTCCCAATTAGTAGACGCAAATCAAATCAGAGTCTCCTCTGAAGAGTTAGCAGCACTTACCGGGGTTTCAAGTGCCATGCTTCGAAAAGATCTTTCTCATCTTGGTTCATATGGAACAAGAGGAGTTGGATATGACGTTGAATTTTTGCGTTACCAAATTTCTCGTGAAATGGGATTAAACAACGACTGGTCTGTAGTAATTGTGGGAGTGGGAAATTTAGGAAGAGCATTAGCTCACTACGGCGGATTTGGTTCCCGTGGATTTAAAGTTGTTGCATTAGTTGATGCAGATCAAACTTTAATTGGCACAAAAGTTAAATGTGGCGCTGAAGGAAAAACTGTTGAACTTTTAGTGCATGCCTTAAGTGATTTAGAAACTGTGATTAAAGAAACAAAAGCTCGTTTAGGAGTAGTTGCAACACCAGCAGAAAGTGCTCAGGAAGTTTGCAATCGTTTAGTCAAAGCAGGGATTAGAAGTATTTTGAATTTTGCTCCAGTTCATTTAACAGTAAACGATGGAGTAGATGTTAGAAAAGTTGATTTAGCTTCTGAATTACAAATACTTGCATTCCATGAACAAAGAAAAGCTGTTTAGCGAAAGGTAAAAATTGACAAAGAAAAAAGTTATTGTGCTGCCCGTAAAATATGTTGCAGCAGGTCCAGGAGATCCACAACTAATTACCTTACGCGGTATTAACGCCATAAAAGAAGCAGAATTAATTATTGCCGATGTCAACACCATGGAAATTGCTACAGCACATGCAAACGAAAATGCAGATGTTGTGGCAGCGGTTGATGAAGACGGTGTGCCAATGGCTCCAGCAGTTAGAGCACGTATTGCAATTGATGCTGCAAAAGAAGGCGCTGTCGTTGTAAGACTTTGTGCAGGAGATCCTGTTGTTGAAGATGGGCTATCTGTAGAAGTTTCCACATTAGCTAAATCAAAAATTGAATTTGAATACATTCCAGGGGTTTCACCAATTACAGCAGTTCCAACTCATGCTGGAATTTCTCTTTTTGCCAATAAAGGAAAAGAAGTACACATCATTAATGGTTCAGAACCAATAGATTGGTCACTTCATTTGGATCCAAATATTCCAATCGTGATCATTAATGCAGCAGATAAAGCACCAGCAATTGCAAGTGCACTGATTGCTCGCGGCCGCGATGCTGCAACTCCAATTTCAGTAACTCGTGATGGAAGTACTACAGATCAAAGAACAATTGTTTCAACTTTGGAAAACATTGCGGTAGTTGCAAAAGCAGCTAGACAATCTGGCCCAGGAGTAATTGTTATTGGTGATGCAATTAATCATCGCGATAAATATCAATGGTTTGAAAACAAACCTCTTTTTGGTTGGAAAGTTTTGGTTCCAAGAACAAAAGAAGATTCAGAAGATTTTCAAAAAATGTTGGCAGTTTATGGTGCGGTTTCTAATGAAGTACCAACAATTTCTGTTGAGCCTCCAAGAACTCCGCAACAAATGGAAAGAGCAGTACACGGACTGGTTTCTGGAAGATTTCAATGGGTTGTCTTTACAAGCACAAATGCAGTAAGAGCTGTGAAAGATAAATTCATTGATTACGGTTTAGATGCAAGAGCTTTTGCTGGATTAAAAGTTGCTGCAATTGGTCAACAAGTTATTGATGCATTAGTTGAATTTGGTGTAAAACCAGATTTATTTCCAACTAAAGAACATAATTCAGAAGGCTTATTAGAAGTTTGGCCAAAATATGATCAAGTACTTGATCCAATTAATCGCGTATTTTTACCGCGTGCAGATATTGCAACTGAAACATTAGTTGAAGGGATGCAAGCAAAAGGTTGGGAAGTAGAAGACATAGTTGCATTTAGAACTGTAAGAGCTGCACCACCTCCTGCTCATACACGAGAACAAATTAAAACTGGGGGCTTTGATGCAGTGCTATTTACATCTGCAAGCACCGTTAGAAATCTTGTTGGCATTGCAGGAAAACCTCATGCTTCAACAGTGGTTGCAGTAATTGGACCGCAAACTGCACAAGCTGCACAAGAACATGGATTAAGAGTTGATGTGCAAGCAGAATCTCCAAATGTTTCTGTACTTATTGACGCCTTAGCAGAACATGGTGAGAAATTGCGTTTAGCTGCAATAGAAAATGGCGATAACGTGTGGCGTCCAAGTAAACGTCGCAGTTCAATGCGTCGCAGACACTAAGAAGAAGTTATGGCAAAAAAAACCCAAGTCCACGTCTTAAGACATGGGGAAGTTTTTAATCCAGAGAAAATTCTTTATGGAAGATTGCCTGGCTATAAACTTTCTGATCTTGGTCTAAAAATGGCAGAACGAGCTGCAGATTTTTTTGCTGACAAGCATATTTCTTTAGTGGTTTCATCTCCATTAGAAAGAGCACAGCAAACAGCTTTACCAACTGCTAAAAAACATAATTTAGATATTGAATCAGATGATTTATTAATTGAAGCAGAAAATGTATTCGAAGGAAAAAAAGTTTCAGTAGGAGATGGTGCGTTAAGAGAACCTAAGAATTGGTGGCATTTAAGAAATCCCATCACACCTTCTTGGGGCGAACCATATAAAAAAGTTGCAGAAAGAATGCGTACCGCCATTTTTTCAGCAAGAGATGTTGCAAAAGGCAAAGAAGCATTACTTGTTTCTCATCAATTACCAATTTGGATAGCACGCTTGTCAGCTGAAGGTAGATCATTTGTTCATGATCCAAGAAAAAGACAATGCAGTTTAGCTAGTGTTACAACATTTGTTTTTGATGGTGATTCATTAGTTGCAGTTGAATATCAAGAACCAGCAGCAGATCTGTTAAAAGATGCAAGCAAAAATTCTGGGGCGTAGTTTTAAGTTATTAATTATTTCATTATTAATAACAGCTTGTGCTACTCCAGTTTCTAATATTTCCAGTGATTCAGAATCTGGATTTGTATCAGGAGATGGCACATCTATTTTTTTGAATAAAACTGACAGAAAACCAGCACCTGAATTAAAAGATGTTGAATTTTTATCTTCTGAAATAAATCTAAATAGTTTAAAAAATAAAGTTGTTTTGATTAACGTCTGGGGTTCTTGGTGTAGTCCTTGTCGAAAAGAAGCCGCAGAATTAGAAGAGCTGTATTTAAAGAATAAGGCTAATAATGTGGAATTTATTGGAATTAATATAAGAGATTCAAAGATTTCAGCAAATAGATTTATTGAAAATTTTTCAATAACTTATCCAAATATTTTTGACCGAGATGGAAAACTTTTACTTGGTTATAAGGATTCACTCCCGCCAAATGCAATTCCATCGACAATCCTGATAGATAAAAATGGTCTTGTTGCAGCAAGACAACTTGGACCAATTGATAAATCATTGATTCAGGGTTTTATTTCAGAGCTGGTTGAAGAATGACATTAGTTACAGACGGCTCTCTTTTTTTAGCAATATTTGTTGCATTTTTTGCAGGAATCATTTCATTTCTTTCCCCGTGTGTTTTGCCTTTAGTGCCAGGTTATTTAACTGTAATTACAGGAATGAGCAATGACCAGAATAATAAAATAACTAAATCAAAAGCAGTACTTGCAACTTTTTTATTCATACTTGGATTCGGTTTAGTTTTTGTATCGATAGGAATGTTTTTTGGAAGTTTGGGAGGTTGGTTACTTTCTAATATAGAAATCTTAGAAAGAATTTTTGGAATTGTTATTATTTTACTAGGATTAAGTTATTTAGGATTTATTAATATTTTCAATAGGGAATATAAATTTAAATTTAAATCTGAGCAAGGCTTATTTGGGGCATTTATTCTAGGTTTTGTTTTTTCACTTGGTTGGACTCCCTGCATTGGACCAACATTGGCTGCAGTTCAATCACTAGCGTTTAGTGAAGGAACTTTGTTTAGAGGTGCAATTTTGTCAGCTTCTTATTCACTTGGCTTGGGAATTCCTTTTATAGTTTTAACAATACTTTTTGAAAAATCTTTAAAAACAGTTAAATGGTTAAGAAAAAAACAAAAATTATTTATAACAGTTGGTGGAATTTTATTAATTATTCTAGGTTTACTTTTAGTTAGTGGTTTGTGGAATTTAATAAGTATTGAGCTAAGAGTGTTCATCGCAGGATTTACCCCACTCATATGAAAAGTAAGCAAATATCACCGAAGCAAAGAACAGAAACAGTTCTGCCACCTCTAAATTTTCTCGGCTTTATTAGATGGACTTGGCGTCAATTAACAAGTATGAATACTGCTTTACTTCTGCTTTTATTTGTTGCTCTCGCAGCAATTCCAGGATCTATATTGCCGCAGAAAACAGCTTCGTTGATTCGAGTTAATAATTGGAAATCAGAAAATCCAAATCTTGCACCATTGTTTGAAAATTTAAGTTTTTTTGATGTTTATGGCTCTGTCTGGTTTTCAGCAATTTATATATTGCTAATGATTTCTATAATTGGATGTGTTATTCCAAGATTAAAAGTTTATTTTGAAAACTGGAAAGAAAAACCAACAAAGACACCAAGTGTTATTACAAAGTTTGCAAATTATCAAAAAGTAAAAATAAATAAAGTTTCCATAAAAAAAATTGAAGAAATAGCTATTCAAAAAGGTTGGAGAACTTTTTTAAATAATAATTCTTTAACTATTGAAAAAGGATATACAAGAGAAGCTGGAAATTTACTTTTCCATTTTAGTTTGATAATAATTACTGTCGCTCTTGCCTTTGGAGCTTTATTTAGTTACCGCGGAACAGTTGTCGTAAAAGAAAATACAGGTTTTTCAAACACAATAACGCAATATGATGATTTTAGAGCAGGTCGTTTCTTTTCTGAAACACAATTACCAAATTTCTTTTTTACACTGAATGATTTCCAAGTTGATTTCGAACGAAGTGAGATTCAAAGAGGTGCTCCGCGAAAATTTGAAGCTAATATAACTTTGAACAACGATGAAACTTTTAATGTTTATGTAAATAAACCAATTAATTTCAAGGGAACCAAAATATTTTTAACAGGTCATGGCTATGCACCAGTTATTACAGTTAGAGATAAAAATCAACAAGTTTTGTTTTCTGACTCAGTAGTATTTTTGCCTCAAGATGGAAATTTTTCTTCAACAGGTGTTGTGAAAATTCCAGATACAAATCCTCAATTAGGTATTGAGGCCAGATTTTTGCCAACTGCGATGGTTGACCCATTTACTGGTCCTACTTCTACATTTCCAGCTTTAGATAATCCTGAAATATTTATGTCATTGTGGCAAGGTGATTTAGGAGTAAATTCTGGAATTTCGCAAAGTATCTACAAACTAGATACTTCTAAAATGACTCAGATTGGTTTAGAAGAATTAAAACCAGGTCAATCTTGGACAACAGATAGTGAATATGTGATTAGTTTTGATGAAGTCAAGCAATTTGCATCATTTCAAATCGCCTATGAGCCAGGTAGATTCTTGGCACTTGTTGGGGCAATCTTTGCCATGGTGGGCATGATTTTTGGATTAGGTGTGCAAAGAAGAAAAATCTTTATCAAAATGCCTGCTAAATCTTCATCTAGTAATGTTATTGAAATAGCAGGAATCGCAAAAGAAAATCATGACTTAGAGAAAGATATTTTAAAATTGTTAAACGAATTAGGATTTAAGAAAAGCAAGAAAGTTAGCAGAGAAATATGAATCTAAACAATTTAAGTAATCTTTTTGTGTATTTCTCAATATTTATTTTGGCGACAAATTTAATTTTGTTTTCAATTGTCTTAACCCAAAAGAAAAAAAGTAAAATTACAAATGTTGCCATGAGTTTAACTTGGCTTATCGGCTTATTTTTAGTTATTGCTTTAACTCTTCGAGGCATAGCAGCTCAACGAGCACCTTGGGGAAATATGTATGAATTTGCTGTTTCATCTGTAACAGCAGTAATTCTTACTTTTTTAATTGTTTCAATTAAGAAAAATATTCAATGGCTGGGAATTTTTGTAACAGTTCCTGCCATAATTTTATTAGGCCTTGCAGTTATTGTGTTGTACACAGAATCTGGTCCATTAGTACCAGCACTTAAATCAACTTGGCTATGGATTCACGTAAGTTCAGCCATAATCTCTTACGGTGCTTTTTCTTTAAATTTTGGTTTGTCAATTATTTATTTACTAAAGACAAAAAATAAATTAAAATCTTTACCAAGTCTTAAACGAATTGATGATTTTTCATACAAGGTAGTTTTATTTGCCTTTCCTATTTGGACATTTTCAGTTATTTCAGGGGCAGTGTGGGCAGAAAATGCTTGGGGTAGATATTGGGGATGGGATCCAAAAGAGACATGGGCATTTATTACTTGGATTATTTATGCAGCTTATTTACATTCCAGAGTCACCATTGGGTGGAAAGGAACTAAATCTGCCTGGCTTGGCATAGCCGGATACGCCGCAATAATTTTTAACTTCTTTGTTATAAATATTTGGGTAACAGGTCTTCATAGTTATGCAGGAATTTAAATGAAGAGTATTTTTTCTTATACATTTTTACGATTTTTAATTCTACTTTCATTTACTGCCGCAGGCTATCTAATTGGATTAAGAGATCTAACTTTGATAGTGGTGGCATTTTTAGCTTCAGGCATCGTTAGCTTGTTTGTTTTAAATAAATCTAGAGATCAATTTTCAAGCTCAATTTCAGGATTTTTTCAAAAAATTAATAAAAGAATTGATTCAGCAGCTGAAAAAGAAGATAGAAATTTAGAAAATTAAATAGTTTCTAAGTAAAACGATAGACAAATTAATAAAGAGTAAAATAATTGAGTTTGACCTGTTACTACAAGGACAGGAATTAAATCTTTTCCGATAGCTTTGTTTCTTACTTTTCTTATTGCGTCATATGCAAATGGAAAACTTGCTAAATAAAATGGAATAAAACTCAATGGCGAATTATCAAGTCGATTAAACAAGATTTCAATAAGAGGAAGTAAATATGCAAGTATCAGTAAAGTGATGAAAAAAACGCGAGTTTTTGAGTCTCCAAGTTTTACAGCTAAAGTGATTTTATTGTTTTCTTTATCTTTTTCACGATCACGAAGATTATTTGCAACTAAAATTGCGGTAGCGAAAAAGCCCATCACGACAGCATAAATTAAAAAATAAGTTTTAAAATATAAAGTCTGAGCATAAATAGTTCCTAACGTGGCAACTAATCCAAAAAACACAAATACAAAAATTTCGCCCAAACCAAGATATCCGTAAGGTTTAGGTCCTCCTGTGTAAGTCCAAGCAGAAATTATGGCAATAGCACCAAGAATTAAAAACCACCATTGTTTTGTCTCGATAGTTATCAATAGACCTGCAAATGCAGCAATGAAGAAAAATAAATATGCGGCTCTTTTCACGGATTTAGCAGATGCAAGTTTCTGACCTACTAATCTAACCGGACCTATTCGATCTGAATCAGTTCCTTTTATTCCATCTGAATAGTCATTAGCAAAATTAACTCCAATTTGAATAGTGATACTTACAATCAGTGCAAGAAGTGCAATATATAAATTGAATGAATTTTCAAAATAAGCAATAGCCCATGCGACGATAACAGGAGATATAGCAGCACCTAAGGTTTTAGGTCTACTTCCTTGAAACCAAATTTTTAAACTTGTCATTTAAGTGAATCTATATCAACTTTGCCATTAGGCAGTAACGGAATCTCAAGTGCATTTTTAATAAAGCGAGGAACTGCAGCTTTGCCTAATTCATGTTCAATAGTTTTTTGTATTAAAGAAATTTCACAATTTCCAACTATTACTGCGGCAACAATTACACCCCATTTTTCATCCGGGATAGAAAACACCACAGCATCTTCTACGCCGACTTGATCTTTTATTAGATTTTCTATTGCATGTAATGAAATATTATTTCCACCAGATACAACTATGTCATCATTTCTTCCAATAACTTTTAATTCATTATTATTTAATATTCCTAAATCTTTAGTCAAAACCCAACCATTATTAAATGTTGAATGATTTAATTTATTTACTTCAATTGATTTGCCGTGATAACAAGTTGCATTTGAATCACTTTTGATCGCAATTTGTCCAACACCATCTTTAGCAGGATGATCAATTCGAATTAAAACATTATTTAAAGCAATTCCATCCCAAACTACTCCACCGCAGGTCTCGGTCATTCCATAAGTTCTAATTAAATTGACACCTTCATTTTTAAGTTGCTCATATAGTGAATTTGAAATTTGACCTCCACCAATCAGCAATGCATCAAACTTTTTCAAAATATCTATGTGACCTAGCGAAACTAAAGTAGAAAGTTGGGCATTAACTAAAGAAGTCCTAACCTTTTTATTTTTTGAAATGATTTCCATTGCTTTAGAGACAAATAGATCTGGGTTAAATTTATCTGATTCATCTAAGCCATAAATCCAACTTTGATTGCTAATTATTGCTCTTGCTAAAACCATTAATCCTCCGATAAATGCAGGATTAATTGCAAGAATCCAATCTGCTGAATCCTTAAACATCTCATTAGTTTTATTTGCAGCATTTATTAATGCTTTAGTTGAAATTTCTACAGCTTTTGGATTGCCAGTAGTTCCACTTGTACAAATAATTAAGCCCGAATCGATTGAGCATTCTTCTTGGATATTAATTGCATTTTCATATCTTTTAGTAACTTTCTCGCTTTTTGAAAAAGGAACTATTGCGTCAACTTCTTTTCCATTTAAAGAATTAGAAATGGCCCTACTTACTTCATGAGCAGCCTTACTGCCCATTGGTAATAAAAGTCGATTTGGAAAGATAAGAGTCATCAATACCTAAGCGTAGAGAGTGAATCATTTCTAGTGAGTAATGAACCAGGAAAGACAACGATAGTTCCGGCATTGAATTGGCAAGCTCAAGGTCAATGGCGAGATATTGAGTATCACGTTGCTGAGGGCATTGCCAAGATAACCATTAATAGACCTGAAAAAAGAAATGCATTTAGACCACAAACTGTTACTGAATTAATTAAAGCTTTTGATATGGCTCGTGACGACAATGAAATTGGCGTAATAATTCTCACCGGAAAAGGTGATCTTGCATTTTGTTCAGGTGGTGATCAAAGCATTAGAGGCGACGACGGTTACATGGGTGATGATGAAGTTGCTCAAAAAGGAATTGGTCGTTTAAACGTTTTAGATTTACAAGTTCAAATTAGAAGATTGCCTAAACCAGTTATTGCAATGATTGCAGGTTATGCAATTGGTGGAGGACATGTTTTACATGTTGTTTGTGATTTATCTATTGCTGCTGAAAATGCAAAATTTGGCCAAACTGGTCCAAGAGTTGGATCATTCGACGGAGGATTTGGTTCAAGTTTGTTATCAAGACAAATTGGGTTGAAACGTGCAAAAGAAATTTGGTTTTTAACAAGACAATACGATGCCAAAACAGCACTTGAGTGGGGATTAGTAAACGCAGTTGTTTCTTTAGAGGATTTAGAAAAAGAAACAGTTAAATGGGCAAAAGAAATGCTTCAACTTTCTCCGCTTTCATTACGTTTATTAAAAGCATCCTTTAATGCATCAGATGATGGCTTGGCTGGAGTTCAACAATTAGCAGGTGATGCAACTTTGCTGTATTACATGAGTGAAGAAGCACAAGAAGGTAGAAATGCATACAAAGAAAAAAGAAAGCCAGATTTTAAGAAATTTCCAAAACGTCCATAATTTTAATTTATGGAAATAATAAAAAAAAATAAAGCACTACAAGATATAAAAACTTTTCGAGTTGAATTAAAGCAACCAATGAAAAGCAATGCTTTTCGAGAAGGGGTTTTAATAAATGGCGAATATGGTTGGGCAGAATTTGCACCTTTTCCTCATCACTCGATGGAGCATTCAACAAGATGGCTTCAAGCTGCTTTAGAAATGGCTTGGTCAAAATTACCTGAACCAAAACTTAAAAAAGTTAAAACCAATGCAATCGTAGTTTCGGATGATATAGAAAATGCAATTGATGCAGTCAAAAAAAGTGGAAGTAAAACTTTAAAAATAAAATTAAGTGGTGAAGATATTGATCAAGAAATAAATACACTTAAAAAAATTAGTGACAATATTGAAAATATTAAATTTAGAATAGATTTCAATGGCGAACTAACTCTAGAAAACGCAATTTCATTCAGCGATAAATCAGTAGGCCTACCTATTGAATATCTAGAACAACCTTGTAAAACTCTAAATGAAAACAAGAAATTAAAACTAAAAGCAAAGACACCAATTGCAATTGATGAAAATTTTAGATTAGCCAAAGATTCATTAGACGAGGAGTTTGTTAAAGAAATACTTGAAAGTTGTGACTATTTAATAGTCAAAGTAATTCCTTTAGGAGGAATTAATAGGTTATTAAAACTTCAAGATTTGCTGCCTGCAGAATTTAATAGGATAGTGATTTCAGGTTCAATGGATACCAGCGTTGGATTGTATTTATCGACATTGGCTCAAGCTTTACTTGAACCAAAAACAGATTTAGTTGCAGGAATAGGAACAGGGATGTTACTTAAAAACGATGTCACAACTAGTTCTCTTTTACCTGTAGATGGTTTAGTTGATGTGAAAAGATTAAGTGTTGATTTAAATAAAATTGTCGAAAGCTCAAATAGAGATGCATTAATGAAAAAAGTCAATGAATGTTTTGATTTTGGTAGAAAAAATGGTTGGTTTTAATGTCTGAAAATTTAAATCAGCCAGCATCTGCACTGACTGCCGAATTAATTGTCCAACAATTAATTGATAATCAAGTTAATTTTGTAGCACTATCTCCCGGGTCAAGAAATGGGCCAATTTCTTTAGCGTTAGTTCAAGCAGAAAAAGAAGGGTTAATTCAAGTAGGAGTTCGAATTGACGAAAGATCTGCTGCATTTCTTGCTTTGGGTGCATCAATTGCTAGTGGAAAACCAAGCGCAGTTTTAACTACATCTGGTACCGCAGTTGCAAATCTATTTCCTGCAATTGTGGAAGCTAAATATTCAGGAATTCCTTTAATTGTTTTGACTGCAGACAGACCAGCATCATTCCAAGGAACGGGAGCAAATCAAGTAATTGCTCAAAGAGATATTTTTGGAAGTTATGTTTCCAGAAGTATTGAAATTGCATCCGACTCATTAAATATCGAAACCTCTTCCGCAAAAGAAGCTATAAAAGATCGAATTAACTCAGTAATTTCAATAGCAGCAAAAAATAGAGTGCCTGTTCACCTTAATATCACTTTAAGTGAACCTTTAGTTCCAACTCAAAAATTTAAATTATTAAAGTCAAAAAATACTCAGTTAGAAACTCCTAATTTTTCAGAAAACATTTTGACAGAATATTTAGGTAAGAAAGGAATTATCGTAGCTGGTGCGACGAATTTAGAGTATTTAAATTACGCCAAAGATTTATCAACTGCTCTTGATTGGCCAGTAATTGTGGAACCTCCACATGTTTGCGTTGGGGACAATATGGTTTCTAATTCCTCTGTAGTTCTTGCCATGAAGAAAAATGAATTAAATCCAGAAGTTGTACTAACCATTGGAAGAGTAGGTTTATCTAGACAAGTATCAGAATTAATAAAAAATTCTTCAATTGTTGTTTCTTGCGCAGTTCCAAATGTAATAACTAATTCTGTGGCTAAACAAAAAATATCTGGTTTTTTTAGGATTCCTGTAAAGCAAAGAAACGAAAACTGGCTAAAACTTTGGAAAGATTCAGGTTTTGCAGTATTTGAAAAAATTCAAAAAGTACTTAAAGATTATGCAAATTTATCTAACTTGCACGTCGTACAAAATTTAATTCAACATTTACCTAAAAATTCGCATATTCATTTATCATCTAGTTTTGCAGCAAGAGATTTTGATTTACTTATTTCACCTTTTTATAATTCTCCATTTTCAAATGGAGAAGTTAGTATTTCAATGAATAGAGGTGTTAACGGAATTGATGGTGTTGTTTCAACTGCAATTGGTGCTTCCTTAGTAAACAACAAACCAACTTTTGCATTCTTAGGAGATATTGCTGCATTACATGATTTAAATAGTTTCATAATTCCAAAATTGGAAAAAGTTCCTGATATTACTTTCATAATTACTGACAATAATGGGGGTGGAATTTTTAACACTTTGGAGCAATCTGGTGTAGAAGATTTTGAAAGAGTTTATGGAACACCCACAGAGGTTAATCTTTCTCAATTATTCAGTAATTTAAATGTTAAAACGAATGAAATTAAAAATCTTGAAGAGATTAAGAATTATTTGGGACAACCATCAGGAATTAAAGTTGTTATTATAAAAATAGAATCTCGAGAAAATGAAGCTCAATTAAGAAAACAAATATTAGTTAGTTAATGCATTTCGCATTGCACTAAATTTTGCATTCGATTCTATTAATTCATCTTCTGCCGTAGATCCAGAAACAATTCCACATCCGGCAAATAATCTTGCAGAATTATCTTTGATTTCTGCACACCTTAGAGCTATTCCTAACTCTCCATCACCTTTTGAATTAATCCAACCAACAGGGCCTGTGTATCTATTTCGTTTCATTCTTTCTAATTCATTAATTAATTGCTTTGCTCTTCCTGTTGGTGTGCCACATATTGCTGCAGTTGGATGAAGACTTCCTGCAAGTACTAACGCTGGAGCCGAATCAACCAAAGTGCCTGAAATATCTGTCGCTAAATGAGCTACATTTGCTAAACGCAAAACCTTTGGTGTTTTTGGAACATTCATATCTGTGCAATGAAGTGCAAGAGCAGTGGCCACTGAACTTACAGCAAACTCGTGCTCTTCTAAATCTTTTCCACTTTGGAGTAGGGCAACTTCAATTTCAGAATCAGTTGCAGAATCATCTCTTTTGATTGTTCCTGCTAACACTCTTGATAAAACCTGGTCCGAAGTTTTTCTCACTAGTAATTCAGGTGTTGCACCAATTAGTCCATCTACAGAAAAAGTCCAACATTCAGGAAAATCGTTACTCAAATTTAGTAATACTTTTTTTACTTCTATTTTTTTATCACTTTGAGCAACTAAATCTCTTGTAAGTACCACTTTGTCAAGTTCTTTGTTATTTATTCTTTCAACTGCTTTTTCAACAGCTTTTTGCCAATCAGCTACAGATATTGAGCCATCACTCCAAGTAATACTTTGTGGTTCTGACCTAGTATTTTTTGCATTAAAAATATCTTCTTTAATTTTTTCTATATCTTGATTTCCAATAACAGTTAACCAAGTCGTTTGAGAATCTTGGCCAACAATTATTTTTGGCACCTTAATAACACTTGAATCATCAATTTCATAAGAAAATGAAACAAATGCAACTGCACCAGATCCTGAAGTTTGAACTTCATCTCTAATCGCACAGTTATCTATAAAGTTTTTCCACCATTTATGTCCTCTAGAAAATCTTTCCTTGCCACTAAATTCAGCTTCAGCAGTTATGCCCCAGGCAACCAATCCTTGATTATTTCTTACCCAAGAAAAAATTTCATTAGTCGGCTTATCTGGTAATTGTTCTAATAAATTAAGTTTTCTACTTAGTGCAATTGTGCGAATAAGAGTTGTCGAAAAATTTTCAATTTTGGTTTGATTCGACATGTTCCTAGACTACGACTGAGTTAAAAATAACGCCACAAGTGGCAAAAAATCCTGGGGCTGACACAATTAGATTATGGCTAAAGCAACACTTGCAAAAAAACCACATGAAGTTGCCGAAATGTTTAATCGTGTGGCAGCAAAATATGACATCACCAATGATGTTTTGGCTTTAGGGTTTACTCATTCTTGGCGGAAAGCCACCAATTCAATTTTGAATCCAAAATATGGCGAATTAATTTTAGATCTAGCAGCAGGAACAGGAACAAGTTCAAAAGCATTTACTAAATCTGGGGCAAAGATTATTTCTTGTGATTTTTCTATTGGGATGTTAAAGGAAGGTAAGAAGCGTTATCCAAACCTTAATTTCTCTGCAGGAGATGCTTTATCTTTACCTTTTCAAGATGAAACTTTTAATGCAGTAACTATTTCATTTGGAATTAGAAATGTAAACGATGTACAAAAAGCTTTAACTGAAATGCTAAGAGTCACAAAAAAAGGTGGACGAATTGTTATTTGTGAGTTTTCAACTCCTACGATAAAAGTATTCAAAAATATTTATATGGAATATTTAATGAAAGCCCTTCCAGCGATAGCAAAAAAGACTTCCTCAAATCCTGATGCATATGAATATTTAGCCGATTCAATCAGAGCTTGGCCAAATCAAGAAGAATTTTCTAGTCAATTGAAAAAGGCGAATTGGGATAATGTTGAATGGAAGAATCTAACAGGCGGAATTGTTGCAATTCACAAAGCAGAGAAAAGTAAATAATGACTAATAAATCAGACGTAATAGTTGTAGGAGCAGGACCTGCAGGAAGTGCGACTGCATTTCATTTAGCTAAGCAAGGATTAAATGTAACTTTGTTTGAAAAAACAAGTTTTCCTAGAGAAAAAGTTTGTGGAGATGGTTTAACTCCAAGAGCTGTAAAACAAATACTTGATATGGGAATTGAACCCACAAAAGAAAATGGTTGGTTACGTAATAAAGGTTTAAGAGTAATTGGTGGAGGACATCGACTAGAACTAAATTGGCCAGACGTTGATGGATTTCCTAATTATGGATTAGTTAGAACAAGAGCAGATTTTGATGAATTGTTAGCAAGAACTGCACAAAAACAAGGCGTTAATTTATTTGAAAAAACAAGAGTAACCGGTCCTATTTTTGATCCAACTTCTGGAAAAGTTATTGGTGTAAATATTAAAAAAGATGATGGAAATTTAGAGCAACATTTCGCACCAGTTGTTGTTGCGTCTGATGGAGTTTCAAGCCGAATGGCATTAGCTCTTGGATTAGAACGTAGAGACGATCGTCCAATGGGAGTTGCAGTTAGAACTTATTACAAAAGCACAAGAAGTGATGATGACTATTTAGAATCTTGGCTTGAACTTAAAGATCAAAATAAATTATTGCCAGGCTATGGCTGGATTTTTGGAATGGGAGATGGAACTTCAAATGTTGGTTTAGGAATTTTAGATTCTTCTCCAGTATTTCAAAGTATTGATTACAAAGATTTATTGAAACGTTGGCTTGATCAAACTCCAGAAGAATGGGGATTTAGAGATCACAACATGACTCAACCTGTAAGAGGAGCAGCTTTGCCAATGGGTTTTAATCGTCAACCGCATTATGCAAAAGGAATGATTTTAGTGGGGGACTCTGGAGGAATGGTAAATCCATTTAATGGAGAAGGTATTGCTTATGCCATGGAAACAGGACAAGTAGCAGCTGATGTTATTTCTAAATCTTTAAAAGCTAAATCAGAATTTGAAAGAGAAAAACAATTACATCAATATCCAATTGTGTTAAAAGACAGATTAGGTGGTTACTACACATTAGGAAGAGTTTTCGTCAAACTAATTGGAAATCCTCAAATCATGCAAGTTGCGACTAAATACGGCATGGCATCAAAACCATTAATGCGTTTTACCTTGAAACTTTTGGCAAATCTTTACAGCACATCTGGGAAGACAAAATCAGATCGAATCATTACTGCACTTACAAAGATTGCTCCTGCCGCCTAGCATTTTGTAACTTTAGTAACAAAGGCATTGGCACAAATGCACAAGTGGTAAGAAATTGAAGGTCTTGGTTAGCCAATATTTAGTCAAAGAATAGACTTCTTGAAGTAAGTGAATCTCTGAACAAACTCGTTTTAAATCAGTAAGGGAGATTTGATGAATACTGCCTGGCCAATAGTTGGTCTTGGTGCACTGGCATTTGCATTCGCAGTATTTTCAATTGTGGCTGGCGCTTTAGCCGGACCAAAAACTTATAACCGCGCAAAACTTTCAGCTTATGAATGCGGAATTGAACCAACACCTCAACCAATAGGTGGAGGAAGATTTCCAATTAAGTATTACTTAATTGCAATGTTATTTATTATTTTTGATATTGAAATAGTTTTTCTTTATCCTTGGGCAGTTTCTTTTGATCAACTTGGATTATTTGGCGTTATCGAAATGCTTTTATTTATTGGAACTGTATTTATCGCTTACGCCTATGTTTGGCGACGCGGTGGACTTGAGTGGGAATAAAAAATGGGTATTGAAGAAAAATTACCAAGTGGCGTTTTATTAACTTCAGTTGAAAAACTTGCAGGTTATGTTAGAAAAAATTCTTTATGGCCAGCAACATTTGGTTTAGCTTGTTGCGCAATAGAAATGATGGCAACAGGTGCAGGACGTTATGACTTAGCAAGATTTGGAATGGAAGTTTTTCGCGCAAGTCCAAGACAAGCAGATTTAATGATTGTGGCAGGACGTGTTAGCCAAAAAATGGCACCTGTTTTAAGACAAATTTATGATCAAATGGCAGAACCAAAATGGGTTTTAGCTATGGGTGTTTGTGCATCAAGTGGCGGCATGTTTAATAATTACGCAATTGTTCAAGGTGTAGATCACGTTGTTCCAGTTGATATGTATTTACCAGGTTGTCCACCAAGACCTGAGATGTTATTAGATGCAATATTAAAAATTCACGATCAGATTCAAGATATGAAACTTGGTAAACAAAGACAAAAAGAAGTTATAACTTTAGAAGATAAATCTTTAAAAGAAGTTCCTTTAATTGAATTGAAAGGCCTTCTTTCATGAGTGAAAATGAAATTGTTAATCCAAATGAAACACCCATTTTAAAAAATGTAATTAAAGGAGCATTTGGAAGTTCTACTCAATCAGGAGATACTTCTGGATTTGGTGGACTTGTTACCACGATTTCACAAACTCCAAGTGCACAAAGACCATATGGAAGCTACTTTGATCATATTGCCGATGCACTAGCTAGAGCTTTAAAAGATGAGGGATTAACTTTTGAGCAAGTTGTAGAAAGAGTTATTGTTCAAGCAGATCAATTAACTTTCATGGTTAAAAAAGAACACCTTTTAAA
>JACCDX011807345.1_pt1 | contig 35836 bp, 60 predicted proteins | sample 7449681 | NCBI WGS metagenome assembly JACCDX01 (sample SAMN15323450, study PRJNA562643) | freshwater metagenome | isolation source: river surface water | place: USA:Blue River Watershed | collected 2017-08-18
TCAAGGTCGGCAGTAAAAGCCCTGCCACTTTTGTCGCTCACCCTGCCAGTCAGGAACTTGGACTTTCCTATGTGCTCAAAAAAGTCTCCAAACCACACCAGAACTGCCTCAGAGCCGATTTGTTTGCCAGCGGATAGCTCTTGTGCCACTTCTCGCCAACGCTGCCTCAAATACGCTTTTCTTGTGTCGTTCCAAACCTCTACCCTACGAAGGGTTGGCAAATGCTTGTGGTACAGGTCAATCACCTCTTGATGACAAACCTTTGGTAAACCATTTCCAACCTCTGGTTCACCGTCAGGTGGACATATAGATATATGGTTATTGGTTATTGGTTTATGGTTATTGGTTGCTATAAGGGTGGCATTAGGGGGGCTATTAGCCTCCCCATTAGGGTTGTTGTTTTGTGATGCCCATCTCTTTGCCGCACCGCGCTTTCCGGCCTCTGAGAACTCTTTGAACTTAGCTATTTCCTTGTCAGCCCTTGGGTTGATGTAGCCAGCTTCAGTGGAAATAAAGAACTCATCCAAGACCGTCAAGACCTCTTGCTCAAACTCCCTCATGCCTATTTGCCGAGCAATGTCTCGTTGCTTTATCGGCACTTCATGTAGGTAGTAATGGTCGAGCAAACGCCTAAACGCCAAGTCTTCCATTGGCGAAAGATGGTGAGTGTGACTTTTGTAGTCACCAATATGAAATTGGTAGAAATGCATGGGTTTTTACCTTTTTTTCGCACCTTTGATGGAAGTTTCGGCAGGGGAAGGTGTAACCCTTTTCAGAGAGGGGATCAATCCTCTCCTAGCCGTCTTCCAAACCATTATAGATTGTTTTTTTCTAATTCTTCAATAGCCCTCTTGCAATACACAGCAGCGTCTAGTAATTCCTCGTATTGATGATGGAGCCAAGCCTTCAGAAGCAAAGGGTTGTCGGCCACTGAAATACCGTACTTGTGTAACCCAAGCTGTTGCCTCTTTGCAATGTCTTCACAAACCCTCGCCTCTGTGCCTGTCACCATCATCAACCCCTTAAAAACAGCTAGTTGTGCACATATTTGGGCCAGAGCAGGTGGTGGTGCAAGTCATCATCCTGTTGCCAACCATATATGTGTGCGTGTAAATCTGAGCCTGAGCAACAAAAGAAGCCAAGGCCATTGAGATTGCAATCAAAGTTTTCATCAAACACTCCTGTAAAAACGCTTATCACCCATAAGCGAGGGATATTCCAGAAAGTCGTAAGCGCCTGGACGCATACAAGTTCTGGTCAATTCTTTACCGTCATAAAAGCCTTCGGTCGTACCAGCACAGATTTTTTCAGCAAATATCTTCTTCTGTTGTTTTTCTGCAACAGCGGAATATCCTGAATGCGTCAGATGCCAGTTTTCTTGTATTTCAATCACATAACCAGCGGCTTGTAGTTCGGCTAGATAACGCTCAAAATGAACGGATAGGTGGGCGCTTTGGTCATTGTGGGAAAAAGATTTAAGCGTTCTTGGGCCTTTTTCTAGGCGCTTCAAGATGTTTAGTTGGTGGATTCTCAGTTGCATATCAGCCCTTTTTGGTTGTTGACAGATAAGGATAAGGCAAAACAAGATGGTTGCGTACTAGGGTTTGTCCTAGTTCACAAGACTTGCAAAACACATAAGAATCAAGTCTCCATCAATTAACAGGAGTTCTTATGAACATTGACGATCTAACTTTTGGCCAACTTAAACAAATCGCTACCATGTTTGGCGCATCACAGCAAACATCCAAAGCGGAGCATCCATTCGTAGGAAAGTATGTAATTGCTCGTTGCTATGCCGCAGGAGTTCATGCTGGAGAAGTTGTGTCGGCAGATGGCGAAGAGGTTATCTTGAAAAACTCACGCCGATTGTGGTCGTGGAAAGCTAAAGATGGCGTGGCTCTTTCTGGTGTTGCTCAAAATGGCATTAAGTCAGAAAGCAAAATTGACACAATGAATCCATTGATTGCCTTAAATGGCGTATGTGAATTGATTGTTTGTTCTGATGTTGCAAAGGCATCTATCAATGGCTAAGAAAAAGCAATTTACTGATGGCTATGGCTCTGGCTATGGCTCTGGCTATGGCTCTGGCTCTGGCGATGGCGATTGCTATGGCGATGGCGATGGCTATGGCTCTGGCTCTGGCTATGGCTCTGGCTCTGGCTCTGGCTCTGGCTATGGCTCTGGCTCTGGCTATGGCTATGGCTCTGGCGATGGCTATGGCTCTGGCGAAGGATGATTTTTTTGTTAACAGGAGTGAATATGAATGTGAAAGTAACTGACTTTGAGCACAGCATCGAGGTGCATTTGTATGGTGTCGGAGAGTGTGTGGTTGCCTTTGACATTATCGAAGCTGACGACCACGGTGGGCCAACGATTGACTTTGCAGTGTTCTGTGAGGACAAGCACATCACATACGACATTGACAAACGCCAGTACAACTACTGCGAACACAAAGCGTATGTTGAGATGGAAGACATTTTGACAGAGTGGAAAAACGATTGGGAAGAGAATTTTTATGACGAAAGACGAAATGATCGTGAGTTTGCGTATGGTCGCAGCTTGTGAAAACACAATCAAAGCCATGAGCAACGCATACGAGCTTGGTGAAGAGAATGAGCGCGACATTATCTGTACGCTGATTTTCAGCATCATTGAAGACCATGCACTAGCCAACAAGCTGGTGGACACAATCAGGGTGCGCCAATGACACAAGATGAAATCATTGAAATGGCTAAAGAGGCTGGCTTTGGTATGCCTTGGTTGTCGCATGAAGAACATCAAGCAGTTTTTGCTTTTGCCAAACTGGTAGCAGCTAAAGAGCGTGAGGCGTGTGCAAAGTTGATTGACATTCCTTATTTTGGCGAAGGTGGCAAGGAATGTGCAGAAGCAATCCGATCAAGGGGTGAAGCATGAGTGATGTAATTTATCTTCTTGTCGGAATCGGTCTTGGCCTTCTTATGCGTCTTTTTCTGGCAATCATTGATATGTATATCAAGGACATACAGAAATGACAGAAGAAGAAGCAGCCCATAGGTGGCATCAACACCAACAGAATGAGATGCTTTTACAGCGCATCAAGATGTTGGAAGAAAAGGTAGCGATGTTGCTACACAAAATCACAGAACTGGAGAGGCGTTATGAGTGAACTATTGCAAGAAATAATGGAAGACGAAGCACAGCGTTTGTACTGCGCTTATTGTGCTCAACCAAAGACAAGCTATTCCTGCTGTCAGGAAAACCACTTCATCGAGTTCAAAGACCTTGATGATGAAACCCAACTTGAAATTGCAAAGGAGATCGCAAATGTTTAATGACACAACCCGCACATTCCCACGCAAACTGGAAGACGCTTTTCCAGAAGAATACATGAACAAAAACATAATTGAAGGGCCGTTCTACTCAGCCCCACACATCAGTGACTACTCTGTCTTGTTTGGCATAATCATCACCTTTTCCTTCTGTGCATACATCATGTGGAATTACCTATGAATGAGAAAAAAGAGCTTGGCAAAATAAGCCGCTTTGAAATAGGTTTGGGTGGTTATGACGGAGCTATGTTTGGAATGTCTGTAACAATGGAAGGTAAAGGTTGGGGAATACAAGACTTTGATGGAACATGGTCGCATGAACCTGACGAAAATCACAGATGGACTAAGCAAGACCAACACAAAATTTGGGCTGATATGTGCCAACGCGTTGTTGAGTTAATGCAAAAAGCAAAGGTAAAAAACACTTCAGATATGGTAGGTGTGCCAGTAGAAGTGACAACAAAAAACGGTGCGCTTCATTCGTGGCGCATTCTTGAAGAAGTGCTGTAAGGAGGCGCATATGAACGACTACTCAACCATACTTATGCGGATTGAACAATCAGTGAAATCCCTAGATAAAAAGTGTTTGAACAAGCAGTATGATGGCTTCATCCAAGACATAGGCAGCATCAACAACGACTTGACAATGCTGAGTCATTGGATAGGTGAACAACAAGTGAAAGAAAGTCAATCTAACAGGAGTGAATAATGGAAATGAATGTTTATAAGCGTTTAAATGAAGCACGACAAGTGTTCCACGAAAAGAAGTTAACAAAGTCTGGTCACAACAAGTTTGCTGGCTACAAATACTTTGAACTGGGCGATTTCATCATCCCCGCACTACAAATCTTTGACGAAGTGGGTCTTGCATCAGTCATCCGATTCGGCGTTGACGAGGCAACAATGGAAATTGTCAACATTGACAAACCAGAAGAAAAAATCATCATCACCTCTCCAATGTCCTCTGCGGCATTGAAGGGCTGTCACGAAGTCCAAAACCTTGGTGCTGTGCAGACCTATTTGCGCCGTTATCTGTGGGTGGCGGCTCTGGAAATTGTCGAGCACGATGCCTTGGACGCATCGCCAGGTGCAGAACAAAAGGCAGACCCAAGCGTCATGGCAGACCATATGCTAGTGATGATGGAATCCAAAACAATGGAGGAATTGAAGAATGGCTACATTGTTGCTTACGCTGCTTGCAATGGCGATAAGGCATGGCAAAAGAAGGTAATGGATGCCAAGGAAAAGCGTAAAGGAGAGTTGAAATGAGTGACGAAATCATCCAAGGCACAGATGAGTGGAAGATGCTCAGGCTTGGCAAAGTAACCGCCAGTCGAGTCAAGGACATTGTTGCCACCACAAAGACAGGCTATTCAACAAGCCGAGACAAGTACATGACGCAATTGCTCTTAGAGCGTCTGACAAACACCGTGGCAGAGTCGTACACAAACGATGCTATGGGGTGGGGCGTAGAGCAAGAGCCGTTTGCCAGAGCAGCTTATGAGGCTGCCAAGAGTGTCATGGTCGATCAGGTGGCATTCGTCAACCATCCAATAATTGAGATGGCAGGCGCTTCCCCTGATGGGCTTGTCAATGACGATGGTTTGGTAGAGTTGAAGTGTCCAATGAGCCACACACACTTGGAAAGCCTTTTGGGTGGTCTAGACGACCAATACAAGGTTCAAGTGCAGTGGCAAATGGCTTGTACGGGTCGCAAGTGGACAGATTTGTGTTCATTTGACCCAAGGTTTCCCGCAGAATTGCAGTTGGTCATCAAGCGTTTTGAGCGTGACGATGCCTACATTGCAACGCTGGAGAAAGAGGTTATCAAGTTCCTTGCCGAGCTGGATGACAAGATTGATAAATTGAAGAAAACAGGAGTTTAATATGGAACAACAACAAGGCAATCCACGAGACAATAGTGGCTATCTTTTTAAAAACGATAGAAAAGAAACAGGTAACCATCCTGATTATCGCGGAAACATCAAGGTTGATGGGAAAGAATACTGGATTTCTGCTTGGATAAAAGAAGGCAAAAATGGCAAGTTTATGGGCTTGGCAGTCAATCCAAGAGAACCAATGCCAGCAAAGGCTTCTAACAGCGTTGCCGACATGGACGACTCCGTTCCATTTTGATGTGTGAATAATGGGCGAACGGACGGATGCAGGCTTGAATTGATTGGACTCCTTGATAGCCTGTGCAGACTTAGTAGCCCAACCATTTTTTAACAGGAGTGAATAAATGAAATCATTTGAAAATGCAATATCTCTGCAATATACGCCAGAAGAACACAAACTGGCTGATCTAACTGTTGCAGAGCTTGAAGAGTTGCGCATACAACTTCATGCAGAAATGCAAGAAATTAGATACCATGTAAAAGATTTTTCTGGCGACTCAAACTCTATTAGAAAACAACTTCGTATTTATGAAGTAGAAAAAAAGAGGTTGATAGATTCTTATTATGTAAGAATGAAAAGGGTTAGCAGAGAGATTAACGAAAGAAAAATAAGATTTGCAAATAGAAACGAAACAATGCTACTTATTTTTAAAAGAGTTGCAAGAGAAAGACTGAGCAAAAACCTTTATGCAGAACTTTGGGAAGAAGCAAGAGAAAGACTAAAAGACAGAAGAGAGCTTGATAAGTTGGAAGGGGGGATGCTATGAGTTCTTTAGACAAAATCTGGTTTGGTGGTGCAGTAGAGAAATTCTTTGGCTCACCAGCCTTCAAATTACACCGCAAAGACTCGCCAGCCACATCGGTTCAGGCAGCAGAGAAGGTGGACACCACAAGCCTAGAAAAGCTCGTTTATGAGGCTATAAAGAGCTTTGGTGAGCATGGTTGCATCAGTGACCAGATTCTTGAGATATTCCCGCAAATGCCCTATTCATCAATTACAGCCCGTTACAAGGCTTTGTTGAGCAAAGGCTATATTGAGATCACGGGCACACGGGTTGGCAGGTCTGGTCGCCAACAGAGGGTGATGGTGGCAAGATGACAACAACGCAATTTGCTATCCTGATGGGGACTATTTGGATTGCCCCACACGCAAATAAATGGTATGCCATGCCACTTGGGTTGATTTTCCTTGTAATTGGCGCTTTTAGGGACTTTTCAGTATGAAGACCGTTCTTGCCAAAGGCGCACCTTGGTACGATACTCCCAAGCCAAAAGAAGAGGCGGTCAAGAAGAAACGCGCCAAACCACCTCAGATTGACGCAAACTTCAAGAAATGGCTAATCAAGGAAGGATATGTAAATGACAGACGAGGATGATGAATTTGCCCGTATTGAGAGAGAAGCCTCAATGGGGTGGCGTAAGCAGCACATCGAGCAACGCAAAGAGCTAGACCCGTACCGTAATCAGGTTCTAGAAGAGGTGGCAGAGCAATTCGACAAGATGCCAGCCTTGGGTGATACAGCAGCTAGTTTTGCCTGTTTTGTAAGGAGAATGAAACGATGACAAACATCTTTATCCTGTCCACAATCCTCATTCTGGGCGCAATCGTAGCCGTTTGCGTCACCCTGTTTGTCCTAGCCCTAAAAGCTATTGACTAAGAGCCGCTAGAGCCTCTTTGGTGTGCTTAATCCGGTCTTCTAGGCCGATAGTCCCGCCATTGATTTTCTTGGTCAATTTGACCCAGTCCTGAGCCTCTGCTGCCTCATTGCACCCATGAGTTGACCAAAACCATCCAGCCGTCATTGCAGCATATTTTGGAGTAGCAACAAGATCAGGCTCCATGACAAAATCAACACCCAATGCCTTGCCAGCATGGAAATAGTTAGCATGACCAGTAAGCTGAATACACCCACGACCGCGAAAACGGTAACCATCCCCAGATGACTCATCACGATTACCCATCCGATTAGCGTAGACCATGTTTGCGATTTTCTTGGGATTTCCTGCATAGGCATTAGCTATCTCCAGTGTTGGGAATCTCTTTGGCCACAACTTCATCAAGGTTGCGGCTCGATAGTTGAGGTTCTCTTCTAGGATGCGGAAGTGGCCGCACTCGTGGCCACACTGCCCAATGAAAGCCGCTTGCTGATTCGGAGTCAGAATCCCGAACTGGCTGAAGGTGTCGTTCAGTGCTGTTACCCATTGTTGACCAATATGAAGTTTGGCTAATTGCTCACTGGTTGCCATTTATAGTCTCCCGAATCTTCTGATAAGCATCTATACAAGCATTAAGTTGAGCCGTGTTCCTGTCGCCTTGGGCAATTATTTCTGCGATGGCTGCGAGGGTTTGTCGCTCTTGTTCGTCAATACTTGGATTAGCCTGTCCGTTAGGTTTACTTCCTGCTTCTTGGCTATTTCCGGTGGCAGGGGTGGAATTTGTGGCGGCTTGTACGCAACTTGAGGCGGGGAGGCGCACCCTGCCAGCACTGATAGCGCGATCAAGAGCAGACTGTTTTTGACTAATGGCATTGTTGGCCTCCAAAAGTTGTGAAGATGTGTTGTTTAAGTCCTGCGCCAGTTTTTGCTCTTTGGCGCGGGATTGCTCATTCAGACGGGCAATCTCTGCCTGCATCTCAGCATCCCTCTCTTTGTAACCAGAGTGAACGCCATATTTGTATGTCCCAAGGACAACGCAAATAGCACCAATAATCATCCAAGGATTTATCATTTCTGCTCTGCCCTTGCTAATGCCAGTTCCTCACGCTCATGGTCAGGCTCCAAGTGGTTGGGCGGCGTGGTAGGGGGTGGCGGTGGAGTCCAAGTCTCATCTAGTTCAGGGTTGACCCATACAGGCAATGCACCTGATGGGTCACTTGGCTTTGGGGGCGTGGTGTCTCCCTTTGGCGCTTCAGGTGGTGTGCCTAAATTGTTGGCAACAGCACCGACAGATCGCTTTGTCATCACTCCACCAATGCCACCCACAATCAGCAAAACAATGTCGTTAAGCATCTTGAGGTAGCCTTGGTCAATGGGAGCCATAGACTTGATGGGTTGGGTCACGAAGGTCACGCTGTAAAGCATGAAAAACACGATTCCAGCCAAAATAACAGTCACGATGCCGACCACAAAGGCCCACACCCTGATCTCAATTTCCGCTGGCGTTAGAGGCTGCTGGTTGGGGTTGTTCTGCAATTTTCTTCTCCAAAACAGGTGCTACAAGGTATTCGGGGCAAGTTTGGGTAAACAAGCACCGTGGTTTCTGACACTCAGGTAAGTTGAACTTGTCTGGGTTTTGGCAGGTGTAGCGGTATCTGTCCTCGCACCCCACTAGAGCCATCAGAATCAGGATTGTTGCTAGGTTTTTCACGCTTCCCCTCTTTCAGTTGATCTTCAAGTTTCTGTCTCAGTTGCTCATTCTTACGCCTGTCTGACTTAATCTGCTCTGCAATAATTCTGTTCTCAAGATAGATAAAGGCAACGGCTGGTAAAGCGATGAAACTGACGGTGGCGAATAAGACCATGCCCCAAAAGTAGATTTTTGCATCGTACTCTGCGATATTAGCCATATAAACACCCAGAAAATGACAATCAGCCCAAGCGTAACCCAGTGTGGCACACAGCGATCAGTCCTGTCATTCTCAGTCCTAATCTGGTCAATACGCTTTTGCTTCTCGTTCTTCCTGTCCCTTTCCCTTGCCTTCTTCTGTTCATCAAGAATCCGTGAATACATCGCTTTATAGCGGCTATACAACGGCCCTAATTGCTGTGGAGCCTCATTCATCAGCTCCCTTAGCTCTGCCCCACATTTGACCAACTTTGTCTCAATCGAGATCAGCTCCAAAGCCCCAATGTTGTTGTCTCCGTGTGACGAACTAAAGACTTTGCGCTCTAGGTCTTCTTTGTAAGCAACGAGGTAAGCCTGCGCTTTAAAGAAGTCGCCAACATGCTTAATGAATTGGTCAATAACCGCATCTTCGTCAGGAATGTAGTCAACATATTCTTCCTTTTTAGCCTTTTCTGGCTTTGTTTCTACTGGTTTGATAGGATCACCAGATGAGCCACCAAACAACCCCTTTAGCCAACCAAAGAACCCAGAAACATCTTTGACGATAGCCTTGGCATCCTCTACGCCTTTCTTGATTCGCTGAATCTCTGCTTTGCCCTCTGACAGCATCTCACAACAAGAGCGTATGCCCTTGAGTGCGCTTGACAGCATGAGCATGGCAGAAATAGGGTCAATGGCAGTCTCCTAGTCAGTCTGTTGTTCCATTGCAGACTGAGACAATGTTCTCAAACTGCTTGGATTTGTCAAAAGCTGCGTGATACGGTTTTTCTCATTGGTTGGCAAAGATTCCAGCAAATTGGCCGCACTCTGAGGGTTTTTCATTGCCTCAGTCAAAGCCTTCATTGTTTTTACGCCAAGAGCTTTTTCATACTCACTTATTGCCTTATTTCCAACAGAAGCAAAGACATTTATAAATGACGGCAATCTAATCAGGCCAGTATTTTGTTTTACAAGCTCTGCAACAGCTTTTTGACCTTCTGATGCTTGTTCGCTAACAGAGATTTGAGTAAGCCTCTTGTTTGCCAAGTCTCTCAAAACGCCCATTGTGCTGTCTGCCAATTCAACGCCAATGTTGTATTTTCCGGGGCCAAGAATCTTCTCAACAACATCTGGAGACTCGTTTTGAACAAGTCGCACAAACTCATCTGGATTTGTTTTATAAAGACGCAAAGCCTCGCCAGTCAACTCTCGTTGGGCAATTCTTTGCATTCCTTTTGTGTAGTCTGCCAAATATTGACGATAACCTTTTCCTCCGGCTTGCTCAATAGCATCAACCAAAGCTGGTCTTATATCAGACAAAACACTTGCGGCAAGATTTCTTTGTGAACTTGCATCCATTCCTGGGCGAAGTTTGGCAATTGCAGCATTTACAGAGTTTTTACGAATGGCATCAAGCGCTCTTGCATCAATGACTCCACCACTTGCTGTCCATTGAGCAATATCATCTGCAACATTTTTAATTGCGCCTTGCAACAAATCATTACCAGCATAATTTGGATTGTTTCCAATGGCGTTGATATTTCTTACAAGTTGTTCGCCATTTAAAGGCCTGATTCCAACAGACCGCAACGCATCTGCCGCCTGTTGGTTAAATCTAGCGCCCTGACCTAAATCAAGCGAGCCTTGGGCAGCTTTGTTAGACCATTCATTAAATGCCTTTTCAGCCAATTCGTCAGCAAAAGTATATTTTGATGCGCCAACTGGAAGGCCGCGCTTAATCATATCTAAACGAGCATAAGCTCTAGCTGTTTCTCCAGCATTGATTAGGTCTTTGACCTTTTGGACTTGGGCGGCTGCTTCTGCGCTTAGTTTTCCAGCGGTTGCCTCATATTCTGCAACTTGTCTACCTAAGTTTGCTCGATCTAAAGCCGCTTCACGCTGAGGTGTGGTCATTGCATTTAGGTTTTTCTTTGCAGTCTCTAATACGGCACGAACTTCAGCCGCATTAGTGCCTCCAGCAAGTCTTGATAGTGCTTTTAATGACTCATCTTCACCAAACAAACGAACTTTCCTCAAGAACTGAGGATCTCGCTCAAGAGCATTTGCAATTAAGGCTTGCCAAGTTGGGTTGTTCAAAGATGCTGTAATTTCAGCAACCGAAGCTCCTTCAGGAGCGTTTTTAATGATACTCAAAACATTTGGTAAATCTTGACCCAAAGCCTGAGACGCAATTGATGCAGCCTTGACTTCTGCCGATGTTGGCTGAGGCTTAATAAACGCCTGAACTTCCTCAATATTTGGAAGACCAAGCCTTTTACCTATTTCAGATTCTGCCGCACCCTTTACAACTGGTGTCAACAACCCACGGCCAACTTCTGTAACTTTTTGTATGGCTGGAGCAATGTAAGGGGCTAGCGCTCGACCGCCAGCTTCAAATGTTGCACCTTCCAAAATGTTGCCAATAGGTTGTGTTACAACTTCAAAGCCTTGTCTTGCTTGTTGACCGCCAAGTAAAACATCGCCAATATTAAGAGCTTCTTTTGCCATTCCATAGCCAAGACCAGCACCTCCAACTGCTCCCATTGGGCCAAGAGGAGTGCCTAAAAGACCTCCTCCAATCGCTCCGGCGGCTTCAAGTGTTGGGGCAACATAAGGGCGAACAGACTGATATACAGACTGAGTGGTAGATGGCTGGGCATTCGTTATCAAACGAGGGTCATTAACCATTGTTGGGCGACCGCGCTGAACCTCTTGCACAGATTCTTGTTGACGCATGGAATTAGCAATTTGAGCCAATGCCTTTGCGTCTTCAATATTACCTTGAGCATCAGCATTTCTTAATGCTTCAATTACTTGTTCATAGGTTGCCATATTACTCTCACTGGTTGAGGTATTTGTTTACCAAATCATCGGCAGACATTGGTTTTGTTGATTTTGGTGACGATTTTGGTTGAGCAGATGGTTGAACGCCCTGATTTTTGTATTCATAGGTAAGATCAAAAGTATCTTTAACCCTGCCTGCGGAGCCTCGTGTTTCTTGTGCAGCCCTTAAAAGTGACGCTTTTAGATCAGACGCATTTTGTGTCAATTTAAGTGCGCCAAAGGCATCTCTTAATTGTTGACCTTCTTGGTTTGAAACATTACCCAGTGCGCCTCCTGTTGGAGATGCGGCCCTCAAGTTTTGCAATTCATTAAAGCCGCCACGAGCAACAATTGAGTTGTATAAGGCTTCAGCAGCTCTAGCATCTTTCGTGACAGCAGGAGTGCGACCACCAATCAAGCCAGTAATTCCATTTAATCCGGGATGGTTGGCTAGTGTTTCCAAATCTTTTGCAAGTTTTTCTGCATTAGTTTCAAATGTTGTTACGGCAGATTTCGCTTGCGGATATTTCGCCTCACGATTTTGAATTTCCTTTGGAGACAATCCTTCCATTGCAGATGCTGGAGTCATTCTGTTACCCAATGCCTCTTCACGGCTGACCAAAATAACCTTTCCTGTTTGTGGGTCAACCACAGGGACAGGAGGTTGTTCTAGACGAGGCTGTCCGGGTGGTCTAGATGCCAAAGCTCTAGCTGTCACAAACTCTTGGAATGTTCCTTTGAAATTACCTCCATCTGGCGTTTTTGCAAACTGATATTCGGCAACCATGCTAGGAGGCGCTTTTTCAGCCTTAGATGTTAGTTCATCAAGTTTTGTTTGATATGCCTTGGTAAACTCAGGGCTTCCTTCTGGGGCAATAGATGCCGCATAAGCAAAAGCATTCCGTACTTCTGGCGTAATCTTTTCTGCGGTTCTTTGTTGTATCAAAGCATAGTCGCCTTGAGCTTTACGCAAATAATTTGACAACTCTAAAGCGCCAGTTTGATCTCCAAAACTAGAAAGTTTCTTAATTCCAGCTTGTAATGATGCAATATTGCTTGGGTCAATCTCGCGCAAAACAGCATTACGGGCGCTAATAAGCCGTAATTGAGGGTCTTCACCACCAAGCATTCCACCAACTGCGCCTGCCAAACGGTTTGCACCATAGCCAATGCCTGTTTTGGCAAGGGCAAATGGGTCAAGTTGTGCCAATTCAGCAGCTTGTGACAGCGCTCTTTGACTTTGTTCTTGTTGATACATTTCTGGGGTCATACCAAACAACCCGCCTACGATTGATTCTGTTGCCATGATTCCCCCTTAGAACAAATACTGACCGCTAGGCCCTAACCCACTGTATTCAAACATTGAGCCTCCGGGCTGGAAATCATTGTAAGAAAGTGGAGTGCTACCACCAAGCAGTTTAGCCAAGCCGCCCTGCAGTTGCTGATTGGTTCCTGCGTTAATCAGAGCGTAACTCAGTGGGTTAAACGCATTTGCTTTTTGCATCGTCAAGGCGGCATTTGTTCCACTGGTCAACAAGTTTTGACCAACTTGAGCGCCAGCCGTGGCAGCACGACCACCTAAGTTAGAACCTAATGTAAGTGGGGCTTGACCAATTTCTTCAATAGTCTGACCTAAGCCCAAAGAGGTCTGGAATGGAGACAAAGCGCCAACCTGACCAGCTTGATAATTGCTCAACAAATTCGCTCCAGTGCCAAACAAACCTGCGCCAAAGGCAAGCTGACGCTGACCCTCTTGTTGAGCCTGAGCCGCCAAAGCCGCATCTTGTTGAGCCAAAGCGTTGTAATAGGCTTCTAGCTCAGGAGTTGTAGCACCTAAGCCACCAGCACCGCTTGGACGCTCACCAGTAGCGCCAACAGACAAGCCACTGCGACCTGTTTGGAACAGTTGGTTTTGCAGTTGAGACAATTGACGCTCACGGGTAGGAGCCAACAAGTTTTGCTGACGAGCCATGTAGTCTGCGGCAACCTGCTCTGGTGTTTGAGCCAGATACTGCGAACCCAAGCCAAACAAGCCAGTAGCGGCAGTGGACAAAGGCGCATATTGCTCCTGCGCCATCTCTGCCTGCGTCAATCCACGACCAGCCAAGCCTAGCAACCTATCTTGATAGGCTCGCATCTCAGGAGAAAGCGTGTATCCAGCACTAGAGAGATAACCCTCTGGTGTGAAACCAAACTGTGATGCGCCAAAGCGTGTGGTTACGCCAACAGGTCTGAACTTAGCCGCTTCAGCCGCTTGTTGACCAGCCTGTAATTGAGCATTTGCAGAAATTCGTGCGGCTTCAGATGCCGCATCTCCCGCCATCATGCCACCTAAGATTGAACCACCTGCTCCAATCGCTGCCGCTGTTGTTACTGGATCACCCATTCTCTTCTCCCTTATGCCTGTGAAGCATAAATAAAGGCTTTATTGCCATTGTTTAACATCATTTGTCCCTTTACAACCCATCCAAAAGACTCGGCAAACTTGATTAGCTTCTGGTTTGTTTCATCAACAACAGCCAACAACGGCATATCAACTAAATCTTCCAACTTTGCCAAATCCAATCTGTATCTCTTCTTTACCTCTGACGACCACTTGAAAACATCTGTGTGAAACCATAGAAAATTGTCAAACAACTCTAGGTACATCACATAATCTTTTCTAATGACAACAGGAGTTTTCAATACTTTCCCTCAGAAAACACATTCACAAACACTGTCCCGTCTTCCAATGCCTCAATCTCATGCCACTCAACAGCAACAAGGTTCACAGGTTGCGTGTCCTTAGTCATCACCAGCTCTCGGCCTTCTTTGCGGACGATGCAACTACCTGCGTGGCACATGGCCAGATGTGAGTAGGAGTGCTCATGGCGTGGCAGCCCCTGCCCCTTGTTTGCATGATACACATTCAAGGTTGCACCATCATAGGTGACTTGGTGAACAGGTAAGACTGGAGTTGTCATAAGGTTTGAGAGCCTTGGGTTGTTGGTTGATTTGCCAACACAGGTTCTGGAATTGCTTTAATTGTTTGGTCAGTGGGGTCATACCAGAACTTGTCAGCAACAACACCTTCGGTGCAGGACATCCAAAACATAGCGTCTGCAACAGGAAAAATGTTTGCATCAGCCTCAACTTGAGCAACACGATACCCTGTTTGTACAGGTTCAATAGTAGAAATAAGTGCTTTCATATTCATCACCATTCAAAAATTACAACGCCGGGTGCGCCAGCGCCACCAGTGTTTCCGTTTGTGCCACCACCCGAATAACTCCCACCGCCTCCGCCGCCAGCGCCACGCGCAGTTGCAGTTGGTACTACTGATGCCACAGCTACAACAGAACCGTTACCAAAAAAGGAACCGCCACCTGTTCCGCCTGCAACACCACCGGGGCCGCCGCCGTAGCCTCCTCCTGAGTTAATGTCTCCACCAGAAGCAGACCCGCCTGCGCCACCCACAAGACTAGTCCCTGCGCTTCCACCAGTAGAAGTAATAGTAGTAATTGATTGAGTTCCAGAAGCTACGCTAGATGTACCGCCAGAAGAAGCGGTAGCTCCGCCTGCACCAACAGTTACCGTCAGTGTATTACCAGGTGTTAACCCGGTGAGATATTTAATTGAAGTGGCTCCAGCACCTCCACCACCTCCACCTCCATAACACGCAACATAATTGTTGCCGCCACCACCTCCACCAACAATGGTGACTTTAATTGCGGTTACGCCTGTTGGGATAGTGAACGTCTGTCCTGAACCTGTAGTTGTAAACGCTTGACCACCAGAAGCAGGAGCTGCCGCTGAAGCCCAGGTTGTTCCGTCTGATGTTAAAACATTGCCGCTAGAGCCGGGTGCTACGGCCTGTAAAGCACTTGTTCCATTGCCAAGCAATACATTATTTGCCGTCAAACTTGTAGAGCCTGTGCCACCTTGAGCAACACTCAATGCGGTTGTCAATCCTGACAAAGAAGTAATGTCAGAGTTTGCACCAGACTTGGCTGCGCTTAAGTTTGTTCGAGCATCAGAGGCAGTAGATGCGCCAGTGCCACCATCAGCAACAGCTAAATCTGTAATTCCAACAATCGTACCGCCAGTAATCGCAGCGCTAGCATTGTCAGTCTTTGTCGCAATAGCTGTGGCAATGTTATTGAACTCAGTGTCAATCTCAGTGCCCTTAACAATCTTCAGTGGGTCGCCAGAAGATAAGTTATCCTTCGTAGCGAAATTGGTGCTCTTGGTGTAATTACTCACTTCTTACTCCTTAACTTACTTTGCCATTCTTGGCTTGAATCTCAATCTTCTGAATAGACAAACCAGTACCGTTTACATTTGTCTCGTATCCTGTCTGCACAACCTTACCTGCGCCACTGGCACTAGCCGTCAAAGTCTGCAATGCAACGCCATCAGAGTAATATGCAATAACAGTGGCATTTGCCCCGTATTCAGCAATGCCATACTCTGAAACACCCTGAACTGGAATATATGTGTTTGTTGACAAGTAGTTTGTGGAGAAGTCAAAACCCCACTTCATCGTCACATACTGACCAGTTCCACCAATCACAACAACAGAAAGACGCTTCAGAATAGAAGTTACATTTTGGTCGCCTAAGTCAGCATGGTTAGTGTAATACTGGAAACGATATGAAGATGTGTCATCTTGGTATGTCCCATACTTACCGATATAGCCATTCTTGCCAATCAGTAAATCACCATTTCTGCGGGAAAGCAGTGCTGTTGGCTCAATAGAGTCCCAGTTTGTCACACGCAAAGAGCCATCCTGCAATTGGGTTCTTGTGTCAAAGCAGTAAACCTCTTCAACAGATGGCAATGTCAACAGATAGAAAGCCTCTTTCTCAGAGTAAACAGACTTAATGTTTGACGGCGTTTCTCCGGCAACAATCTGCATCAGATCGCTACGCACATTCTTTGACAAGTCTCCCAATGGCGCAGACTTCTCAACAATAGTACGAGCAAAAGAACGCACACCAGAGTTGGACAAGAACAGAATATCCTTGCCAGTGGACTGAATCGAGTCCCTTGCCAAGCAACCAATGCCGCCAACAGTGTCATTCAAAGACATGGTTGATGGCGTAGTAGCGTTGGCATACACAAGAATCTGACGCTTGCCAAAGATAATCAAGAAACCATTGTGAGCAGCCAAACCTGTGATCTCGTCAGCACCATTTGGCCAAACCCTGTCAACATTCAGCGTTCCAGCAGTACCAGTTGACCACACATGACCAGCCAACAGATCAGAGAAGTAAACAGTAGTCTTGTTTGTGCTTGAGTTAGCCGCCCACAAGCGACCAAAAGCAGAGATAACAATGTCACCAGACGGTACAGTACCAAGATAGCCTGTTTTCTCTGACACACGGCGGTAAGTCGTAGTGCTAACCGCAGGGTCGTAAATCAATGGGTCGTGCCCTGATTGGAAGAAATAGGTAATGCCATTCAAAGAAGCGCAAGACCAATTGTTTGCGGAGATGGTGGGTGCAGACCCTCCCCCCCCATAGGTCAACTCCACAACAGCATTAGAGCCATCGAGCTTAAACAGCTTGTTGTTGCCAGCAAATAACACCGTCAAAGTGCCATCAGATTGCACTAACTCATGGATAACGCCAACATCATTAGCGCCAAGGTTTCCAGAGGATGAATTGACCTTTGACCAGCCTTTGCGTGAGCCAATGCGCCCATACTGGTCAATGATGCAATTGGTGGCAACCAAAGCAAACCCTTGATTCAAGTCCAAAGGCGAATCTTGGGTATTCAGCCCAAAGAAGCCTGGGGCTGAGATGCTAAAGGTTTGGATTCTCTGGCTCATACAGCATCAAACCCATCGTTATCGGGGAAACGAGTTCCTTCCAAGGCAATGTAGTCAGACAACATTGACCGATATAAGCCGTAAGCCTCAGAAGAGGTTAATCCACCATCCTCACCACGCTCAACCAAAGCACGAGCATAGGCATTTTGGACAACCAAAACATCAGGAACCAACACAACTGTTGACGCTGATGACAATGTGGCCTGTGGAATTGTCAGGAAAAACTTGAGTGTGTAAACGCCATCTGGTATAGGCCAAACAGTCACTTTTGTGTCGTAGCTACCATCCACACCATCAAACGCATATTCTGTTGGAATAGTGTTTACAGTGGGTGGAAAGTTCTGCTTGCGGTTCATATCGGCAGAACCAATATTTCGCATGGTCAGATTGCTTGTGGTGTTCAGGACATTGGTGACTTGAAACTTCTGACCAGCACCAGTCAAAGAATAGCTTGCAGTACCGCTAGTGGTGCTAACAGTCAAAGTCTGACCAAGTACATTCCATGCAAAAGCATCTTCAATCTGACGCTTTGCATCGTTGACAAACTTGCCAATCAGTGATGAATATGTTGTTTCTGTGGGCGTAGAGACAGTAGGCTCACGCAACCGCACCAGAACATCGTTAATCATTTCTAGGTAGGTCATGTTCTTGTTAACCCCACTTCTTCAAATGTTCCGATAAATGTAAATGTGCTACCAGTCTCAGTCGTAATCTTGATTTGGTCGCCCTCTTCAAGAACAATGTATGCGCCACCATCAAACAATAAATAAGCCTTTGAGCTTACTGTGTAGGCATTAAGAATGTCGTAAGTGGTTGATGCGCTTGAGTCAGTCCACTGCACCGTGATGTGCTTATTGCTACCAGTTGTGTTATGGATGTACATAACACACATTCTGGAGTAATACCCAGTAGGAACCGTGTAGACGGTCGTCAGCGTTGCCGCTGTTGGGTTGACTGGGACTGATACTGGCCTCATTTCGCTTTCGCCTTGTTCCTTGCGGATATAGCTTTAGCTTTTGCCTTTGCGTCAGCCTTGGAGTTAGCACCCCACGCCTTTAGCGAAAGAAGCAGTCTGGTTGGTTCACCGTTCTTGTACTCAGGGCCTTCCATGTTGCCCATTCGTGCCAAGAAACTCGCTCTGCGACCAGAATTTCCTGTTTTTAGTGGTGCTTTTAAAGTCAAGCCTTCAGTTCTTTTGTAGAACTCTCTGCCAGCCTCATTTAGTCCACCTTTGGGATTCTGGTACTTTTTTAAGACCATTTTGATCTTTCCTTGAAGTTTACACCAGGTTGTAGTGGGTGTGCAATAGCCATTTCAAAATCTACGCCAGTTCTTAGTCTTCTCATTAAAGTGGTTGGCTTAAGATTGACCATTTTTGCAATTTCACTCATTGACCTGTACGAGCCATTATAAAAATACTTACCCTTGTCGGGGTTAAGTTTTTCATGCTCAAAAGGACTTCCATAAAGTTTATTTGCCTTCCATAGCCTTTTATATGGAATATTTAATTTTCTCGAAATTTCAGAAATTGTTAAATTTTCACCATTTAATAGGTATCTTTTTGTATTTCGCCTATTATTTGCTTGCTCTATATTTGTAGACCATTTGACATTTTCTGGATAATATCCTTTATTGACATCTATTCTGTCTAGTGAGTACTCTTTAGATGGTCTTAGTCCAACATCACTTATAAACTCATAGAAACCAGATTCTCCATGCCATCGTTCATAAACATCTATTCCACGATTTCCATAGTTTTTATAATCAGGCGAGTTTTTTGCATAACAACGATAAAAAAGATGCTTCCAAGTTCCATGCGAAAGAACTAGTTTTTCAACAGTTTCTTTGTCTAGGCACTTTTTAATATTCATCTTATTTCACCTTTTTGGGTTTCTTTGCAGTCTTTGCGGCTTGTCTAAACGCTTCAGCGGTAGGAGCGCCTTTACTACCTACCTTACGCATCTTTTCACCAGAGCCAGCCTTGATACGGGCTTGCTTGGCATGGATGTTGGCGTACAAACCCTGTTTCATTTTCCACGGCTCATCTTGTTTTTCATGGTGCGCTGACCACGAGAAGGCATGGGCTTAGACTTGCCAGCAGAACTCAAAGCAATCGCAATCGCCTGTTTCTGAGGTTTGCCAGCCTTCATCTCGCGGCGAATGTTCTCGCTAATTGTCTTCTGTGAAGAACCTTTTTTCAGAGGCATAGGAACTCCTTATTTCAGCACTTTTGTGCCTAAAAATGTAATGAACCCACCCGCCATTGAAGCGATGGTCATACCCATCCAAAAGCCACCCTTGGACTTGTTGGCAAGCTCAAGCAATGCCTTTACATCCTTGGAAAGCTCATGGACTTCGCTTTGTAGAGCCTCAACTTGAGCTTCTAACTTGCCAAATTCTCTTGCGCTAATGTCGCTCATGCCAACACCTTACGAGGCCGACCTAACGGCTTTTTAAGAGTCAATGTCTGCCTTGTTCCATCCTCATTCTGCACCTCAATCTTGGCAGAAGTGTCCACTTCAACATATTCGTGGTGCTTACGCATTTGCTCTATATCGTGCTCCAAACGGAACTCAACGATATTTCCAGAACGAGTGCATTTGAACAAAGCCATCTGTATTCCTTAGAGAAAGGGGGGACTAGCCCCCCATTCATTAAACTTGACGACCAACCACCAAACGCAGGGTGGCTGAAGCCAAGTCAACAGTGCCACCAGTTTCGTTTTGGAAACGGATAGACACCACATTAGCGGCGCTAACATAAGCTGTAACAATCAAGCCAGCAACATCAACGGCCAAAGATGCACCAAGAACCATGTCGCCCAAGGCAACGCCGGGAACGGCCACGGTATCGGTATCACCAGCGCCATCAACCAAGCTGTCAGCATTGATTGTTGCGGTTACGCTCCATGTGTCTGAAAACAAACCACGGAATTGATCGTTGCCACGGCGGACAACAACTGAACTTGCATTTGCCATTATTCTCTCCTAATTAGGTTAAAAAAGACCCCCCACCACTAGGGCAGGGGGGCAACTGCAATTAGGCTGGAACTGCCAAAGCAAAGGCAGAAGAAGACAGTGCAGCGCCAGTGGTGGCGGCTGTACGGACTGCTTTCACGCCATACAAGGTGTCAGAAGTGAACAAAGTGGCAAGATATTCTTGCTTGTACTGCACTTGTGAACGCACAGCCACTTGCTCAACCAACACCATAGAGTCGCGGTGACCCATCAAGCAGATACGGTCAGTGCCAGTGTTACCAGCGCCGTAGTCAGCATTGCTAGTGGTGAACACTGGAATGCCATACAACTGACCGATTTCACCGTTACGGATTGCATCACCATTGCCCACAAAAGCCTGCTCAGTGTAACGAGACAAGCCCATCAAAGTGTTGCGGCTTGAGGGAGGAATGATGAAGAAACGACCGTCCATAGGGGTGTCGTTGTCGTCCAAACGCTGAATAGTGCGACGAATAGCTGCGTCAGTCAAAGCAGAAGCGTTGCTGGTTGAGCTGTTGTACACGGTAGTGCCGTCGCCGCCGATGTAAGCCTTGGTAGACGATGCAGAAGTTGCATAGTCGTCAGTGCCAACAGTAGCGCCGTTGAAGGCACGACCCAAACGCACCAAGTCGGTATCAACTTGACGAGCCAAGGCGTAACCTGCGTCAGCAGTGTAGAAGTTACGCAAGCTGTTCAAGGCTTGGGCTTCCACGATGTCTTCGATCAGACGGCTGTACTCATAGTGCTTGTTGATAGACACTTGCACTTCAGTCTCAGTCGCGGCGATCAAAGTCACTGCGGCTTCAGCAGCTTTGGCAGAAGCAGAACCACGGGTAGGAGCTGGAATGTGAACGGTGTCACCTTTCTTGCCCTTGAAGTTCATCTTCATAACCAAGTTTGCCAAAACGAGGTTCTTCTTGTAAGCCGCAACAATCTCATCACTCCAAATCTCTGGAATGAACTTTTCTGCGGTAGTGGTTGTTACACTATTTGAGGGGGAAAAAGCTGTTGCCATGTTAAATCTCCAAAAAACGATAGGTTAGTTACTTAACCCGTCCCTCTGCGTAGGCTTGCATGATTTCGTCAGACAAGGCTTCATATCGGTTCGGGTCTGTCATCTTCAGCCGAATAAGGTCAGCCCTTCGATAGACTCGCTTTGTACTTTCCCCAGTTCCACCCACATCAACGGTCGCGGCCTTCAGATTGCTCTTTCGAGTAGCTTCACCAGCATCGCTAGTTTGCTTGGTCTTTACGCCACGCAACGCCTTGTAAGTAGACAGCAATTCGTTAGCACTATCGTAGTCATATTCACCATCAGCTTTGGCATACAACCCAAGGCGAACGGGAGAAGATTTCACCCAATTCACAAACTCAGGGTCTTGAGCAATCTGACCGAAATCAGGGTGCTCTGCCGCTAGCTTTTGCTGAATCTGCATCTTTTTGAACTCTAAAGCCGCTTGGCGACCTGCGAGTACATCTGGATGGCTATCAACAGTCTTACGAATCGCCTCTTTGGGATTTTCAAAGAAATCCGGTTCAGGCTCTTCCTCTTTAATAGGTTGCGACTTTGTTGCGAGGTTTTGCTTAATCAGTTCGTCGGCTAGTTTCCGAGTTTCGCCAACTTCCTGAGCCTGCTTCCCAATGAGCTTTTCAGCCTCTTGGTGCATTTTGATGACTTCTTCTAGGCTTTTATTCCTGTATTTCTCAGGAAGCTCCGATAAAGTCTCAGTCTCAGGTAGTTTCTCTTTTTTCTCTTCCTCTACCTCTAACTCACTCAGCTTCTCGTCTTCATTGTCAATCAACATATTGGTTCCTTTTCCTGCCGTTATCGGTTCTAGGAGATTAAACTCGGCATTTCTGCTTACGAGTTTTGCTTACGCTCCGCTTTCAATTTTTCCTGATGCCTGCGGTCAAACTGCATTGCTGCCGTTGGAAACTGACCTGACCAGCCCTCAAGATTGAACTTTGGAGCACTTATAGTACGACTGGCTGTACCGCCGCACTCACATTGAACACTCGCCGTCTCATAATCAGTGAGCTTATCAATGCGTTGTCCACAATTGCAGACAAATTCATAGATTCTTTTCATTCAATTCCTCATACGCTCGTTCGCTGACCTGTTTCAAGGTTTTTAGCCAAGTTAGGATTGAAAGTTCACCCTTTTTGAATTGTAGACTTTTTTCGTCAGGGATTGTACTAATATTGTTAAGAGATTCAATCATCTTGTCAATATCTTCAATCAGGTCTTTCCAACCCTGACCGCCCATCATCTCAAAGCGGTTTTCGTAATACTTTTGCAGTTCTGGTGTCATATTAGTTAAAAAATACTAAAAATTGTCCAGTAACTCCACTAGCAGGAGCTACAACAGTTCCGTTGATGTAGCTGACACTCAAATAGTCAATGCCACCGCCAGCGGTAAATGTTAATCCTGTGTTGTTACCCGCATCAGTTGAGTTAGCGCCCATGTACCAAGTAGAGCCTTTTTGTAAGTTAGCGCTAATTGTTGCAAATGATGAGCCTAATGTAACAAGATTACCCGCAGTGCCTGATAGGTTAAAGTTTGTGAAAATATTGGTAGCCGCTATGGGAAACAAAATAGTAGTTGGCTGAACCGTATTTGTAATATTCAAAAACGTGTTAGACCCTGAAATAGTTAGTGTTCCAGCGCCACCTTGGTTCAATGTGCAGTTATATGTAGAGCCACCGCCTACAAAGGTCTTGGCAGTAGCGGCAGTCATTGAGATCGTGCCTGTGCCAGTTCCTGCTGTGGTTGTGAAGTTGGTAGGGTTAAGGTTGTTAAATGACGTTGTGTTTGGGTCAGGGCAAACTAAAGTGCCGCCGTTAAAAGTTAGGTTCTTTGTTCCTGTTGCGGTTGTAAAGCGAGTGCCAACGGTCATCGTCTTACCGTTCAAGTCCAAAGTGCCGTTAGTCAATGTAGCAGTTCTTGTAGACCCCATTGTCAAGGCGTCTTCAAGTCTGAATGTTCCTCCAACGCCATTAAATACAAGTGGAAAATCTATTGTCTTTGCGTTTGTAGTTATCTGCTGAGTACCGCTTGTTGCGCCAAATGAAAGTGCGGTTGCAAAAGCAGTAAGCGTCATCCCTGCTGATAGCGTTAGGTTGCCATAAATAAATGACCCACCCATTGCCCCCAATGTACCTGCATAACCAGTAAAATTTACATTTCTTGCAGCGGAGCTTGAAGCGGATAAAAATGTTAGCGCATAAGTTCCACCAGTAAAGTTGTAACTGATGGAGTTTGCTTCAGATAACGGACCTGTATTTACTGTAATAGCAGTAGAGCCTGAACTTGTTACATTAACAACTTGAGTACCTGTTGTGGTTAAGTTCGTGACAGTTGATGTATTCCACACCGTACCCGTACCAGTACAACTAATGTTACCTGTACCAAAAGCAATGGTTCTTGTGTTGGAGTTTGTAGAACTAAATGAACCTATGCTTAATGTGTATGACTGAAGATCAAGAGTTCCTGCTGTGAAAGTTGTTGTTACTGCTCCAGTAGTAAAAGCATCTTGTAATTGAAAAATACCGCTAGGGCTGTTGATTGTTATTGGTTGTGTAAATCCTTTACCAGCACTTGTTATTTGCTGAGTTGTACGCCCTGCAAATGTCATTGCTCCAGTACCTGACAATGTAATACCAGTTCCATTTATCCAATTACCGTAAATTACTGGATTGTTTGAGCCTGTTGCCAATGTCATTGTGTTGCTTGTACGCAATGACATATCTATTGTTCCAATGTTGTAACTGGCGTTTATAGTTGTCGTTGAACCAGAAGCAGGGTATGTTGCAGCAGGAAATACAGCAGTATCTTGCGCCAAAGGGAACATGGTTGCATCCGCAGCACCACCAGATGTTGCAGACCATGAACCTGAACCTGTTGCACCCCAGTTGGCTGAACCAGTTTGACGGTAGTAAACAGTCTTAGCGGCGTCAAAAGTAATGTTGCTGTTTCCTTTACAGTCGCCTAAACGAGTACCAGTAAATGGACTTCCTGCGCCAGCGGCAGTAATGTCTCTAAAGTCAACATCAGTTAGCGATTCTGCGGCACAGGTTAATGTACGGGGAGTACCAATAGTGTTAGAGGCAATCATTGTGCGATATGCCGCAGCAGTACCCGCGCTAACCGTCAATGTCCCGTTGATGGTTTGATCTGCGCTAAAAGTTAAAACAGCAATACCAGTAGAAGTTCTACCAGTAATTGTTAAATTGTTAAATGTGTTTGCGCCTGTTATTGATGGCGTACTTTGAATTGACGATGTAAAAGATACATTATAAAAAGTTTGCCCGCCGCCAACTATATTGGCGTTAACTGCTGAAAGATTTATTTGTGATGTTCCAGCATTAAATGTAAGGCTTGTTGTAACACTAAAATTTATTGCGCTTGTTCCACCAGATAAAGTAAGCGTAGAAGCGTTTAAGTTAATTGTTCTTGCGTTTGTAGTGCTTGATGCTAAACTAGAAGCAGTTACAGAATAGTTACCTGTTGATGATGTATCAAATGTGCCGTTCGTAATTGTTAAAGTATTTGTTCCGCAACTAAATGCAGAACCAAGTGTCCATGCGCCGCCAACTCCATCAAATGTAACGCTTGCGCTAATAGTTACGCCATTGGTAGTTACAGTTTTTCCAGTAGTAGCGGAGTTAAAGGTAACACCACCCGTAGAATTCCAAACAGTTCCCGCCAACAAAGACATTGACCCACTAATATTAATTTTAGGAGAAGTTCCTGTAGCAAATGTAACAACACCCGCAGATACTGTAATATCATTACAGGCCAAAGTACCTGTCATTGTGACCGTATAAGTGCCAGCTTGGTCAAAGAATACTGAATCAGCAGCGGTAGGAACAGAAGCACCACTAGCCCCGCCCGATGAGGCAGACCAGTTAGTTGTACTTGTTGTGTTCCAAGTACCAGCTCCACCTACCCAGTAACGATTAGCCATTAGACCTCCTCAGATGGAGGTGCAGTAATAACAGCAAGCCAGTTATCTAGACGCTGTTGCTTCATCGCTTCAATCTCAGCATCTGTATGGGTGTGGTCATCTGGTAAATGCAAAGCATCAGCAAATGTGCCGTGTGGTGTGATAAAAAAGAAATCAATTTTCATATCAAGCCTGTGTGGTTACTGCAATTACATCCCAACGAGTGTTGTTGGAGTTATAAATACAACCTACATAAGTTGTCTTGTTTGCTGTTGTAGTAGTTGGTAAAGTTACTCCAATAGCTGTATATGTAGCATTCCAAGTTAAAGCTCTGCCAGTTCCATCATCCAAGAACCTAAACAATAACTTGTCTCCATTTGTAGGAGTTCCAGTTGGCGCGTTGATTGTCAACCCAGATGCCAAAGCTGTGTATGAGTAAATATCACCAACAGATATGTCTGGCGTTAAAGATGATGCAGTTGTTGCAGTTACATCTCTTGGGTCAATTCGTTTATTTGTTAAAGTCTGTGTATCACTTGTGCCTACGATTGTTCCTGATGGAGCAGTCAGAGATGTTGTCCATGCACTACCAGTTGATACCGCAATACCAGCGTCAGGATAAACCATAGAACCGCCACCAGTAATTGTGACAGTTACATCATCACCAGAGTTTGTAGCTGTGACAGAAGAGCCAACAAAGTTGATGCTCTTTACGCCACCGCTTATAGTGCTACCTTCGTCCTTGATGACGACAGCACCATTGGTAGACATGGTAGTGATGACCTTAATTTTCTCTGCAAGGTCAGGCGCAACAACTTCACCCACATTGATCTCGCGACCCGTGGACAAAGTAATCACCAAACTACCATCAAAGTCAATTTTGGCATCGGTTACAGACACGCCGTCTGCACCATCTACGCCATCGCGACCATCTTTTCCGTCACGACCATTTAAACCATCTCGACCAGCTTTACCATCAGCTCCACGCTCACCTTTATCGCCCTTATCACCCTTCTCAGGGACAATAGACTTGGCGATCTCAAGCTGATCTGTGACCTTCTTCTCCATCAACTTAATGGCTTCAACAATCAGGTCAACATTGTCCTGAACTGCCTGCTCCTCTTGCTGGCGCATAGCCACAAGAGTCTCTTCCATCTTGTTAATAGCCGCTAACTTCTCGTCAAACGAGGAATCAGCAGACTCGATACTGAGAATAAGGTCTTTAATATTAGCCATTTTGCTTCAAACCATCAGTAAGTTTGGCAAGGAAATCTTCCTTGACTCGTGACTGAGCATTGAGTTTATCAGCCATCTGCAACTCAACAATCTTGCTCTTATTCTTAATATCTTGCTCTTTGAGCATCAGTTCTGCAATCTTGGCTCTCTTGTCAAACTCACGCTGATTTGCATCATCTTCATTTGGCAAGTTTTTGGTCAAAGAAGCAGCCATTTTTGCTTGAACTTCACGAGGCATCAACTCTGCCTCTGTCAACAACTTCTGAGCCTCTGCACGATTCTGCTCTGCTTGGGTAGTTTGTACCGCAATCTGAGCCTGAGCCGCTTGCAAAGCCAATTGTTGCTGAACTTGTGCCAGTTGTTGAGCTTGCTCATCAGGCTGACTCATCTTGTCCAAAGCTGCCATCAACTCATAACGGTTTGACAGGCTAGAGTTGGCAATGATGCCCTTCAAGATGATTGGCAAAACAGGCGTATTTGGCCCCAAAGTCTGCAACAAACCAATGAATTGCTGTTGCTCGTACTCACGGGCGATGATGCCAAGCGTAGCCGTTGGTATGAAGTTCATGTCCACAGAGGGATAACGCTCTGGGTCGAACTGCATATAGCGGAAAGCCGCCTTTTTGATGAACGGAATCAAGAAATCTTCTTGGAAATTCACCAATGTGCGCTTGTACTTCTTGATGATAGAAGCCACGGCCATTGACATACCGCCCTGACCGCCATCACGAGACACATTGCTGACCATACCTTGAGAATCCAAGGTTCCAGTGGCTTGCAACAGCATACGCTCAAAGGATTGGGCGGTTTGTAGGCTGTTGGGGTCGGTATTTCCGAACTTGAAGGGATAAAGAATCTCTTGTGGGTTGCCGTTTGTCAGAATTGCCTTGCCGGGCTTGACTTCAAACCTCATTCCACGGGGCAGACGGGTTGCATCCATCGCCATCATTGGAGAAACTGTCAAAGCCAATGAGTCTAAGTGGCTACGGGTCTGGGCATCAATAGCTTTTTGCATATTGAACGCCTTTTCCACAGTGCCACGACCCAAAAGACGGTTAGGAACAGTGTCATCTTGGTATGCCAAGACGGGTCTGTCCTTCATCATGTAAGGATTTTCCTCTGCCTTGAGCAACAAACCATCATTGGCGATCACCACAATGGCTTCCACCAAGTCAGAATAGTCCTCAGCCACCGAGTTTTCTGGGAAAAGCTCAACAACCTCTTTGTTTTCCTTGAGATTGTTCAAGTATTCACGAGGAACCAAGCCGTAGTAGGTCAACAACAGGACTTTTTCGTCCTGATACTGGCTCACCTCTTGTGTAGGCTCAAGGTCTGTGTCTTCACCAGTCGTGCCAATGTCCACCTTGCGGTAGATGCCCTTCTCAATACCCTTGACCACCTTGTGAATCGAGACATATTTCTCAATGGCCACCCCCATACAGTCATCAATTGATGTGCCGTTGGGGTCAAACAGGAAGTTTTTAGGGTTGACGGGGACAATCTTGACACCGATACGGTCGCGCTCTAGTACGCCAATGGCGGCTTGACCGGGTTGACCGGGGATTGGCTGAGTAGACGGGACATACTCTTTCTCGGTGGTGACAATGACTTCGCCAATACCAGTGCCGTAAATCTCTGCCATCAACTCAATCTGGTCAATGGACTTACGGATTTTGTCTTTCTTGAAGTCTTCCATCAACTGAGCTTTAATCATCTCAATGTCGATGGGGTTGCCGTTCACATCTTGGATGTTGTCCTCAATGTCAAAGAAGTCGCCCTGACCAAAGATGGCTTCCATGATCTCGGCATGGCGGGTCTCTACGGCTTGTTGTGTAGAGGGAGTGACGATGCGTGAACGCTCAGACTCACGGGTCTTATCTTCTGCTGCCCACTGACCACGGAAGATGCGCTCATATTCCAACCAGTCTGGCAGGAAGTTCACATCACGGTAGTCACGCCATTTCGTGCAATGACTGGTTACAAAGTCCGTAAGTTCTTTATCGGCCTCCGTAGGCTCGTAGAACTCGTTTTGGTCAAGTTTATCTGTTGCCATAACTTACCTTATAGTACTGTTTATTGTAGAGCCAAATGGGTCGCGGTACTTCAACGGCTCTAAGGGAATAGAGATATTCACATTTCTACCCTTGCCTTCAGGCATTTGCTCACCAGCGTATTCTCTTAAAACTTGATAAGGCCCCATAGCTGTTGCCGCCTCATATCTTCCTTCTGACATGACGCTTTGATCTGGCTTATTGAAATCATATGTATCTTTAATTTTCAAGTTGCCTTGTTTATCAACATCAAAATTGAAGCGACCTAATAGTGTTTGAATAGCACTTCTTGGGTCATAGCTTCCAGACGACACAGAAAAGTTACCCATTACCTCTCCAGGTGAAGAGCCATAATTACCATATTGAATATTTGGATAAATATTGAACTGTTTGCGATCAACTCCAGCTTCACGCAGAAGATTTGCTGTTCCAGCTCTTGTGCCTCTATCAAGATTTGCAAGTTTTAACAACTCTGGCGTAATCTTGCCATCAAAGTATGCGTTAACAGTGTTTAGGTCTTGTCTTGCTTGTTCAAGTTGATCTGGGCTATAAAACAGCTTTGCGTCTTTTCTTACAGTTAGCTTTTCTAGATAGTCTTTGTATTTTTGTAAAGGCTCTGCAAGTACGGAGTACTTAGTCCAAACAAGCTCTTTGAGAGCATCTTGTTCAGACTTTGATAGCTTTGACTCTGTAATGTCAGACCTATTCTTGTCCAACATACTTTCCAAGAACACTCTTTTGTTGGCAGGAAGCTCATTCCTGTCTACGGCTTTATCGTAGAGAGAAAGACCACCACCAACCAAAGAACTGAACAAAGAATCGGCCATCTATACTCCACTAATTACATCAATAGGCTCCCAATCATCTTCTTGGTCGTCAACAAAGTAAGAAGTGACCGCCAATTGATCTATGTAGCTAAGGCTGTCTATCAGGTCGTCATGCACACCAATTGAGGGAAACAATAGGAGTTGGTCAATGAACTCGTCCCAGTTTTCCTCAGAATTGAGCACAATCCGTCCATGCTCAAACCGCCCCTGAAGTGACCAGATAATACGGTCGGCCTTTTTGCGATTGCCGTGGGTCAAGTCAACTATGTGCGAATATACATTACTTTTCCGCATTAAGTCACTCAAATATGGCAAAACGGCGTTTTTTAGCGCCCCCTTCTCAATTCCAACACTCATTGGCTTGTAGTCGCGCATTTTTAGCAGAATCTTGGAAGCCGTCTCCCGTATATCCCACCGACCATACTCAATCTCTTTGACAAACCACTTCCCATCCTCAGTGACCTTGACCACCGAAATGGCAGTCTGGTCAAGACGCTTCTTGGAATTAGCCGCCTGCTTTGCCACTTCCTCAAAGCCAGCCAAGTCAACAGCCACATAGTAGCTACCAATTTCAGGCTCTTCCCCGTATCTCAGCCACTCTTCCTTGAAGATGTTGCTACCAGCGTTGGTAAAGCTGGCCATATATTCTTGCTTAAAAGCAAAGGTGGACAGGGTTTTCTTGGCAGCTTCAATCTCTTCAGGGTCGATCAGAGGGTTGTCTTTTGTTGTGAAGTGCCAAGACTTCCAGTCTTTGTCCTCTGCGCCTTGGCCCAGTCTAAACATATCGTGGAACCAGTTTCTGCCTTTTGGGGTTCCGATGAACATGGCTCGTCCTTTTTTGTCGGACAAGGAGGCTCGGATAACTTGCTCCCACGCTTCTGGCTTAATGTCTGCGACTTCGTCAAGGACGGCGTAGGTAAGGGAGACTCCACGGAGGGTGTCAGGTCGGTCGGCTCCACGGACATAAATAGTCGCTCCATTGATGGTTGTGATATTTTGGTTGTTGATGTGGGAACTCTGGATAACCTCCCTGCCAAGCTCCATCAGCACATCCCAGATAATCTGACGCGCCTGACCATTTGTTGGGGCAACATACATCACGGCAGAACCTGATGGACAGCGCAAAGCCTCAATCAGCAAGGTAACAGCGGCAAGGCGAGACTTACCACAGCGTCGGCCAGCGGCAATGACTTTGAATCGGGTGGAATCAGCAAAAACCTCTTGTTGCCACGGTAGTAGGGAAAAGTTCAGATCAGACATTCTTATCCTCTACATCTTCCACATCATCGGCATCAATGGTCTTTGAGCCACCAATCTCAACGCCACCAATCCCGCTGATTGTGATGTTAACAGCCGAACGCTGTTTCCCCTCTTTCTCAAACATCGAGACTGGAAGCATCCTGTCCATACACAGCTTGATGGCGGCTAGTTGGGCAGGGTGGTCATCATTAAGGGCAATCTCCACGGCTTTGTGGACAACACGGCTACCAGCACTGTTTATCAGGAGATTCTTGAGTTCTTTGAGCTGCCCTGTCTCGGTCTTGGGCATGGGTAGGATGTTTGGCTTTTCAGCAAAGCTCGTCAAGCTGAACTTCTTGTTCGTTGAGCCTTTGGGTCTACCAGGGGGTCGTTTTTTAATTTCTGTCATTACTTTTGTCCACAAAGGGAAGTTATGTTGGTGGCTCCCATAAAGCAGGGTTGGGGCGCAATTGAACGAAATACCCCACGGGGCTAATCCGTTTCCACCAACACGGCTGGGGACTGCTTGCCAGATTGTGCGGATTCGGTGACCGCATCACTCGGGAGTTCAACCCGCCAATCCCCATGCGTGTTAGTTGTTGGCAGTCGGGGCGCTCATCTCCCGAATCTCTTGATGGGCACTTCCCACCCTCATCCTGTGCCGAACACAGGACCAATTATTCCACCAACACGGCTGGGGACTGCCTGCACGCCCCGAGAACTCCCGAAGCCAATCCCCATGCGTGTTGGCCCAATAGCTAGTTGGGCACTACGCCTTGTCTCTCCAAGGTGTCTCTGTCTTTCGGATACCAAGCTCAACAGTATTGCTTTCGTGATGCCCGATTTTCGCATTATCCCCGCTATGTTGATCGTCACCAACACGGCTGAGGACTACTCTCTTCCTTGCGGTGGTCGCCGTGGCCTACGGCATCGCAATCCCCATGCGTCTTGGTGTATCGCAATCATAAGTCACATTTTGTTGTTTAACAATAGGGAAAACCCTGATATAATGAAGCCATCTTAGTTGCACAAGATAAACCTTTTAGAAGTGGCGTTGCCTGTGGGGGTTCCTGCGGGGTGCAACCAGCGTCACTCCTAGAAGGTTTTTTTATGGGAATTTATCTTTACAGCCAAAAGGCAATAGACGCTTACAAGAAGAAGCGCAAGCGGGACGCAGCCAAGGCAAAAAAGACCCTAGAGAAGCTCGCAACCTCCAGCCCAGTCCTTCAGGCGCTTATCAACAAAAAAGCCTCCCAAATGGCATGGGCTATGCAAAAGAAGTCTCCCAAGAAGAAAACCTTTGAGCCTCCACCAGCCTATGTGTTTGGAATGGGAAAGGACTTTTACAAGACCCGTGAGTGGCGGGAAGTCCGTTACAGGGCGTTGGTAAAGTTTGGCAAGAAATGCCAGTGTTGTGGTGAAACAGGTGGATACATCCATGTTGACCACATTCAACCAAGATCAAAGAAACCAGAGTTAGAATTGAACATAGAGAACTTGCAGGTGTTATGCGAGGCGTGTAACATTGGCAAGTCAAACAAAGACACAACAGATTGGCGTTAAGAAGTAAAGGGAAGTCGGGTGTCGCAGTCGCACCCTCAAAGGCATGAGATATACGGTTGCCCAACAATACCCGAAAGGGAAGTAAGGGCGGTGGCTATAAAGCGGTACGCACCGAAAGGTAATACGACCTGAAGCCCCACAGAGTCTGCTTAACTCTGTACGCTATACGACTCCCACCCAAGTCTAGGGATTCTCAAGACCATGAGAATGCTACGACTGCCTTGCTACGCCTATACATTTCCCACCACCCTACTCTTCCATCAGCCAGAACTGCTTGACAAAAAAAGGCTAAATTGGCTTTTTCAGAGAGTGGGGTGTACCCACAAAAATCTCACACCGACCACACCCCCTCCCCCCCATAGTTAGCACCAACTAACCACGAAGTTAGCGAGCACACACTAACATCAATGATAGTTAGTACACACTAACTGTTGTATTTGTGCAACAGTAATTAATTAACCGACCGGTCGGTCGGGGAATGATTCTTTCATGCACCATTCTTCACACACCCACAAAACCACCAGAACTATCTTGCATTGTTTCACTAATGAAACGATAGTATTCAATAGATTTTGACTATCAATAAAGTGTAGGTGATAGAAATAATTGTGTAAAAACCTAGGGTTTGTCCTGATAGCGAAACTTGTGGCTGAACCGATAATATGTTTACTGGCCTAGCAGTTCTAGGTGTTTTTTAATAGGTGTCAACATGAAACAATTCCCCACTTACGAATCAATCCCAAGTGACGCGGTTTATCTGGGCAGCGAATCTGGTGACGGGTCGATGGGAGAAACCCTGGCAGATATGATTCTTGAGGCTGTCAACCCTGCCACTTTTAAAGATGATGACGGTATCCGTCATTATTTTGATCTTGTGCACTAATCCTCAGCCCTTCGGGGCTTTCCCTTCATTCAACAAATAGGTGTCAACATGCGTGAAACTATCCTCGACTTATCCCTCGCCATCGTCCTTGGCCTTGCCTTCGCGGTTCTTGCGTTGGCGTACTTTGATTGTCTCTATCTCTGAAAGGTGTTCAAAATGAAAGCATGGACTATCAAACAACTACACGATCAACTGGCCATTGATTTAACCTGCTGCCACACCACGCATGAGCGTATTATGGTGAAGGCTATCGGCGGTAAAGAGATACGCGAAAAAGCCATCCAATGGGCTAAAGAACGCAAATTGACGCCTGGAGAAGTGGCCATTGCATCACTTTACGGCTACCACGCATAATTTCAGCCTGCAAAGCCTCTGCATGGGGTTTTGTGGCCTGCAATTCGCAGGGTTAATAGGAGTTAACACCATGAAAACAATCACCCCTGACGCTTTCGAGCGTGTCCGCAATGATGTAAACGGCAACCCTCGGTATGTTTGCCACTTTTTATCCCTTGACATTCACGGTCCAGATAAAGGCATTGGTTTTGGCCTTTCAGAGCGCTACGCTATGGCCTGCAAACTGGCAAATAGGGCGGGTGGCCGTAAGTTTCACAATAAACAATATGGTGGCGGAATTGTGTTTCAGTCCTACAGCCTTGAGGAATTGTGCAATTTCTTGAACAACATTATGGCTAAAGAGGTGGCAGCATGAATAAACCCCTTGAATGGCAAGAATTGTGGACCGCGATGAAGTCAAACCCTAGCGAATGGATACCCACAACTGAAAATATGTATTGGCAAATGTTGGAGGTTTTACCGCCTGCAAAAATGCTAGGGGCAAATTTTCTAGTTGGCGAGGCAGAACGGCACAATGGCAAAGGTGAGGCCGTTTATGCCTGCTTTACAAAGTTCGGCGACACCTACAAAGCCAGATACTTAACCCTGAACGAATTTATGGCAGAGCATGGCCATATTCCAGCCCGTGAACTACGCTAAGGGCTTGCAATGATCTATGCAACCCTCGCTCTAATCCTCCAAATCCTCACAAAACGCAAATAACCACTAACCTAGACCCGCCATTGCGCGGGTTTTCTTTTGCCCGTTTTAAGCCCTTCAACACGCAAACCCTTTTGCTAGTCCTGAATCGGGAAATCCTCTGGCCTGAATTGCAGTCCCTGGGCGTGTCTAAGGCGATTTAAGAGGATTTTTTGCTCTTGTTGGCGCGCAAGTAAGGACAATTTAAAAAACTCGCCCATTTCGTCTATTTCGTCTTTTGACCATGTAACCATGTTTTCGGCCTTTTCTTCTAGTCTTTTGCGTATGAAGTCGGTTCTTTCCTCAAGTCTGAAAAGTGGTCGATTGTTTAACGCACGATTACAGTCTGAGCAGCATTGAACCAGATAAAACCCGATTTTCCTTTCCCTGAACCACTGAATATTTTTCGCATCACACCATGTAATCGGTGGCACATGGTCAAGTTGTCCCCATGTGTCGCCACAATAAAAACAGCCCACTTTTGTGCCCCAATGCCTTTTGTATCGGTGGCCATACTTTTTGAGCAAAATCTGCCTGACTTTTGCGTGTAACGTGCCTTTTGCCATTGCCAACCCTTGTCATTTGTTGTTTATCGCCAGAAAACGCCTAAAAAGCCCCTTAAAACGCGTTTTAGCCCTATTCGTACGGGTGTTGGTCGGTGCTTGAGACAGTCACAAGCCCGATACAGTCTAAATTCATCTCATCGGTTAACCCTAGTTGATAGAAATGCGCTGCCCAAACGATTGATAAACGAATGCCTGCGGCCATACTACCTTTGCCCATGCCCTTCAGAATTTCCCGTTCAGCATCGGTAAAGTAAACAACGGTTCCCATTCTTTTCTCTGTCATGGCTTTATGACCCTTTTGCCCATGAGTTGAGAACGCCAATATTCGGCAATGAGTAATGCTTCGGCTAGGTTATTGTCTTTTTTGCGCTTTAGCGGGGCTTCTGGCCAGAACATACGCGCCATATCTAGCGAATCGTCTTTATCCGATATGCCAAAGTAACCCTTCCAAACCTGCGGCCTGACCATGTGACATGGGTAATTGGTCAATTCGCATATGGCTGTGATCGCGCCCACTGCCCTTGCGAATGTCCACATGGCGCTTGCAGACTGCCCGGGTCGGGCATAAAGCATTTCAATAGCTATTTCGCCGCCTTCCTTTGGGTCTATTGCCCTCAGAAGTGCGTTTTTAAGCACCATTGCCCTGATGTGCTTGTCTTGGTGTTCGATCATAAAACACTCAACAAAATCGCCCACATTGTTCAAAACGCCCACCGCGCCTGTTGTTGCTGCGGCATCTACACCGATGAAAACCGTCATTTTTTAGCCTTTTTCTGTTGTCTTTCTGCTGCCCTGTGTTTACTGTATTTTTGCAATCGTTCCCTTTTCTTCTCTGTAAGTATTTCGTCAGGAATGATGACTTCTGCTGTTGTAAACCTGTGCAAATTGGCACACTCTCTGCGCCTGATATAGCCGAAATCAGTTGATTCGCGGCTTTGCTTGATGAGTGTCCAAGCGTTGCAAATTGGACATTTCATGTGTTATCCCTCAAGGCTTTCCTGCCCATATCCGTCAATATGCTGCCCGAGTTCACCAAACCTCTGCGCCTGAGTGACCAGTAGGTATTCCATGAGCCAGGCTTCTTGTTGACCAGCTTGAACTTCCAGCCCAA
>JACCDX011647927.1_pt1 | contig 35827 bp, 42 predicted proteins | sample 7449681 | NCBI WGS metagenome assembly JACCDX01 (sample SAMN15323450, study PRJNA562643) | freshwater metagenome | isolation source: river surface water | place: USA:Blue River Watershed | collected 2017-08-18
TAACTTTCACGAATTTAGACGCGAGTCATTTGCCAGCACTCTCAAAGATGCTGTAAGCGCGGTGTTTGGATGGGACCGGACGCTGTTAGAAGGGCGTACCAAGGAAGCCCGAGAGTGGCGAGAGCAAGTAGATCCGTGGTGGGCAGAACGTCTAGACATGCCCACACTTACTCCTCGCTGGGTCCTACAATATTGGGGCACAGAAGTATGCCGCAAAAGTTTTCATGACGATATCTGGATCGCTAGCCTAGAAAACAAACTCCGTAATTCTAAAGATAGCGTGGTAATTTCCGACTGTCGTTTTCCTAACGAAATCGCAAGCATTAAAAATGCAGGTGGCAAAATTATCTGGGTTCGCAGAGGTGAACTACCACACTGGTATAACCATGCATTAACAGCAAATTCCTTGGGTAGCAACGTTGCCTATAATGAATTAAAGAGGCTCAAGATTCATGCCAGCGAAACTGCTTGGGTGGGCACCGACTTTGATCATACTATAGATAATGACGGTACTGTTGCTGATCTTTATGCTAAGATTGCATCAGTAATCAGCAATGAGGTCCCCTTGACGCCAACTGATGCCCTCCTTGTGAAGCACCTGAGCACAGTTGGCACAGATTGTTTTTAAATTTGTAGGGCGACAGTTATCTAAATTACCATCTATGTGAAATACTCTAAATACCTCGGGGTGCGGGCTACGATGTCCGCACTTTTCACATTGCGATTTCATTTTGTAGCCAGCACGTTTCCATCTAGGTACTCGATGATATAATCCGTGAGCCATGCAGATTTCGCAGAGGCTTCGATAATAAGCCCTGCCATTTTTATAGTAATTCAACGCTTTAGGGCGTTGTCCGCATTTACATAAAGGGCGCATGTAAATATTTACACCTTTTCTTCCCCTTTTTCTTTGGTTATACATACTCCTTTTTATTAGATTCCGCTAAATACTTTGAGCAAAACTATTACCAGGAGAATCGGGAATGGCACTTACATCACCAGGCGTACAGGTCACAGTTATCGATGAGAGTTTTTATACTCCAGCCGAACCAGGCACGGTACCTCTCATTGTGGTCGCAACGGGACAAGATAAAACAAATCCAGCAGGGTCAACTGCTGCCGGAACATTAGAAGCAAATGCAGGAAAAGCATTTAAATTAACAAGTCAGAGAGATCTAACTACTTTCTTTGGCGTTCCATTTTTTGAAAAAACCGCAACAGGAAATCCTGTACACGGCGGAGAAAGAAACGAATACGGATTGTTAGCAGCCTACAGTTTGCTATCATCATCAAACGCTGCATTTGTTGTAAGAGCAAATGTAGATCTTAACGAATTAGAAGGTACTACCGATATTCCCGGTGCTGAACCTGCAGACGGTAAGTGGTGGATTAATTCTGCTACTACAGCATTCGGAGTTCACGAATGGGATTCGAGATCAGTATCAGCAGGCGGGCAGAAGTTTACTTCTAAGGCTGTGACTGTTTTAACTGACGACGATTCATCAAAGATCGAATCATACGGACCATCATTAATCAGCGGATTATCATATAATAGACCAAAAGGATCTGTAGGTTCAATTGGTGATTACGCTGTTGTATTTGAAACTGTTGACGGCAGCGGCGCATTTGTCGGCAATAACGAAAATGCTAGACTTTTCTATAAGTCAGCAGGCAATAGTTCTGCAGGAATTTCTGCAGGTGAATGGGTATTAGTTGGTACTCCCGAATGGTGTGCCAGCGTTCCGACTGCAATTGGTTCTACAGTTACTAGTCTAACTGCTGCAGATACATTTAAGATCAACGGAACTACAGTTACAGTTCCATCCGGCGCTACACTAGCATTAAGATTAAGCGGACTTGCTTCTGCTATTAACGGACTTTCTATTTTAGGCGTTACTGCAACAGTTAACAACGGAAAATTATATCTATATTCCGACGGTAGCACAGAAACAGATGACGACTCATCAAAGAGTGGTAGAATTGTAATTGCTAACGATGCAGGTACTGCTGTAACAGATTTAGGTTTTTCAGCAACAACATATCTACAACCTAAACTAACACAAAGCCCACATACCAGTGTTCCTACTTATAAGAGAACAGATAACGCAGGCACATCACAAGGTTATCCAACTGGTTCTGTTTGGGTTAAAACTACAGAACCAGGTAACGGTTCTCGTTTCAGAGTAAGTCGTTGGAGTGGTGATACAAAGAGTTGGATCGCATATTCTGCTCCTTTGTATGCAACATCAGACGATGCATTATACTATCTAGACAGATCAAATGGCGGTTTGAATATTCCAGTTGATTCTGTGTTCGTACAGACTAATGCAACAGAAAACTACAGTTATGCATCTCCAGACAACACTGCCGGTGTAGACAACAGTCTTTCTACAGCAGAGTGGAGAGTATGGCGCAGAGCAGCAACAGGCAATACTGTTATTACTTCTAAAGTAGTTACATCAGGCACATTGACTGCTGGTTCTAAAACATTTACAATTAAAGAATCGTTACAAGGTGCTACAGGTTTAAGCAGTGCATACACAGTTACATTTACTGCAACTGGTACTGCTGTTGACGCAGTGACTATTGCTTCGGCAATCAACGCACTAGCAATGACTCATATCGAAGCCAGCGTAACCGCTGACGACGAACTTCAAATTTATCACAAAGCCGGCGGCGATTTCCGTTTAACTGAAACCAGCGGTACAAGTCTAAGTGCATTGTTTACTACATTTAGTTTAGACACTGGTTCTGGTACTGCTAACTTTTATGCAGCACCAGCAGGAGCAGCAGACGATTTCGTTGCGTCTAATTGGCAACCATTGGCATATAACGATTTCTCAGTATCTGCAGATGCTCCATTAGCAGAACCAGCAGATGGTCAACTATGGTTCAATCCAGCAGTTGGCGAAGTTGACATTATGGTTCATAATGGTACAACATGGAAAGGTTATAGAAATGTAATTAATTCGTCAGACCCAGCAGGTCCTCAAGTATCTGCTACAGCACCAACAACTCAAAGTGATGGTACTGCGTTAGTTCAAGGTGATCTATGGATCAGCACAGCAGATTTAGAAAATTTCCCAACAATTTATCGTTGGGACGGTGAACTACTAGCATGGCAATTAGTTGACAAGACCGATCAAGTATCTGAAGAAGGTATTTTATTCGGTGATGCTCGTTGGGATCTAAACGGCGAAGAAAGTACACCTGCTACAATTGCAGATTTACTAGACAGCGATTTCTTAGACTTTGACGCACCAGATCCTGATCTATATCCAAAAGGCATGTTGCTATGGAACACACGTAGATCTAGTGGTAACGTTAAGCGTTATGTTAACAACTATGTTGACACCACAGCAGACAACACCAAGATGCCAGGTAGCCCATCGATGAGCAACTATTGGTCAGATCGTTGGGTAACTGCTTCTGCTAATAATGAAGACGGTTCGGGCTCATTTGGACGCCACGCACAGCGTAAAGTTGTTGTGGCTGCGATGAAGAGTGTTATCGATACCAGCGAAGAAATCCGCGACGAAGAGCGCAGAAACTTCAACATTATTGCTGCTCCTGGATATCCAGAAGTAATGCAGAACCTAGTTGGTCTAAACATCGACCGTGGTTTGACAGCATTTGTTATCGGTGATACACCACTAAGACTACGCTCAGATGCAACAACATTAACTAATTGGGGTACTAATGCTAACTCCGTTACAGACAACGGTGATGACGGCATTGTGACCTACGACGAATACTTGGCCACATACTATCCAAATGGATTTACAACAGATCTAAGCGGAAGTAATGCAGTTGTGCCTGCAAGCCACATGATGCTTAAGACAATCGCACTAAGCGATGCTGTAAGTTATCCATGGTTTGCTCCGGCAGGCACACGTCGTGGAGGAATCGTAAACGCAACATCAGTTGGTTACATCGATTCTCTAACTAACGAATTTACAACAGTTCAATTGAACGAAGGTCAAAGAGACACACTATACGAATTGAAGATCAATCCAATTCCATTCTTTGTAGGTGTAGGCCACGTTGCTTTCGGTCAGAAGACTCGCGGTAAGAATGCTTCTGCACTTGATAGAATCAACGTTGCACGTCTAGTAGTTTACCTACGTAGCCAGTTGAACAAACTCGCAAGACCATACTTGTTCGAACCAAATGACAAGATCACCAGAGATGAAATCAAAGGTGCAGCAGAAAGTCTATTGTTAGAATTAGTATCTTTGAGAGCGATCTATGACTTCGTGGTTGTTTGTGACGAAAGTAACAATACACCAAGCAGAATTGATCGAAACGAACTCTATGTGGATATCGCGATTGAACCTGTCAAAGCAATTGAATTCATTTACATTCCACTAAGACTCAAGAACACAGGAGAAATCTAAAATGGCAATTACTTCACTAGGTAGATTTGGCGTACCAGCAACTGATGCTGCATCAAGTACAGCGTTGCTGATGCCGAAACTCAAATATAGATTCCGTGTAACCTTCTTAGGATTTGGCGCAGGTGATACTATCGAATTGACCAAACAGGTCGTAGATACAGGTAGACCTAAAGTCAGTTTCGAAGAAATGCCGATCGAAATCTACAATTCTAAAATCAAACTTGCCGGTAAGTACAACTGGGATAATATCACTATTAATCTAAGAGACGACGCTACAGGCAATGTACAGAAAGCAGTTGGTCTTCAGGTACAGAAACAGTTTGACTTTATGGAGCAATCTTCGGCACGTTCTGGTATTGATTATAAGTTCCAAACTAACATCGAAGTTTTAGATGGTGGTAACGGACAAGATGCTGTTTCAGTTCTAGAAAGATTTGAACTATATGGCTGTTTCTTACAGAACGTTGACTACGGTGATTTAAACTATGGAACTAACGAACCTGCTACAATCGCTCTAACACTTGTATATGATAATGCTATCCAATTTGGTGCAGGCATTACAACAGGTATTGATAGAGGTATTGGTGCTGCTGTTGCAAGAACTATCGGTCAAACAACAACAGGCTTTACAGGCGCTTAATAGTATTAAGCAAACATCAAACCCGGTTTTATACCGGGTTTTTTTGTGACATAAATATTTGTATGGCCGATAAATTTACCGCATTCCTCAAAGGCGTTGCCAATGGATTTTTGCAAGAAGCAACAAATCCTAAAGGTAACATGGGCAACTGGCAACATGCTAGTCGATTGTTCTTGCCTAACTATTTTAGATTAGCACCAAGAACTAAGTTTCTTTTTTATGTTAAATTTGATCTATCACCGTTAGCACTCAAATCTCAAGTGTTTAAAAATAAACACGTACAGGAAATGGCTTATCTAATTAAGTCTACAGACCTTCCAAAGTTTACAATAGATTCAGTTGTTAAAAATCAATACAACAGAAAAAAGATTGTTTATAAACAAATTACATACGATGCTTTGAATTTAACATTTCATGACGACAGTCACGGTATTATGAATGCGCTGTGGGCAATTTATTACGGTTACTATGTTGCTGATAGAACTAATCCAAATGCAGCATATGGTGATACAAAATATAGACCATTAGGCGATCCTTTAAGTAATTTTAGATACGGCTTAGACAACGACAAAGGCGAAGATCTCTTTGAAAAGATTACCATTTATACAATGAGTCGTAGACGATATCTGTCTTACACTTTGATTAATCCAAGAATTAAAACTTGGAGTCATGGTGATATGAGTTATGAAGCCAGCGAATTTAATACGAACACAATGTCGATTGAATACGAAGCGGTAGTCTATGACCAGGGCCAGGTCGGAGTAAATAGCCCTCAGGGATTTGCAGCCAACCCCGGTGTATACGATCAGACTCCTAGCCCGTTAAGCGTGGCCGGTGGTGGCGTAGCCACTTTATTAGGCGATGGTGGTGTATTGGACGGAGTAGAACAGATATTTGGTAACATAGCAGACGGAAAAGCATTTGGATCAGTTGGCGGATTCTTGGGCACAGCGGCTATGGCGTTTAATACTGTTAAAAATGCTAAGAATATTAATCTCGGGAGAGAAGCAGTTAATATTCTTTCTAACCCAACTGCTGTTACCGGAATTATTAATAATGTCGGCGGACTATTGGGTTCTGTGATTCCGAAGAGCGGCGGTTCTGGAACTACTGGAACTATTGCTACGGCTAAGAAGTTGTTAGGAGGCGGCGGATAATGAATACTAATTTGCCCATCGACCTCGGAAATACCGATTCAGCAGAAGCAACAAAATTATTTTTCGATCAGTATGGCATCAGCGGTTATGAATATAGTGCGAACGAAGTATCTGCTACAATTGGTTTTTTTACTGGCAGGGGGTTTTCGAAAGAATCAGCACAAAGTATTGGTGCCGCAATCTTGCGCCAGGCGAGATTTGAAAATAAACCTGTTTTTGAATTGTTAGATTTGATCAAAGGATTTACACCTGCACAGTTAAATGCAGTTATCGCAGAAATACTAAACAACAATAGAAAACCTACAAGTCTTTTAGGATTTCGTTCCAATCAAATTTCTAAATCAGAAATCGAAAGAAACATTGCACCATAATGGCTAGATTTGCTCAGGGACGATTTGAAATGAAAAACCCTGCGAAATATGTAGGGAAGAAAACGCCATTGGCTCGCAGCAGTTGGGAATTTGTTTTTATGCGAATGCTTGATGAACATCCTGGTGTAGAAAATTGGGCTAGTGAAAGCATACAGATTCCTTATAGAGACCCGTTAACGGGAAAATACACAGTATATGTTCCTGATTTTTTTATCGTCTATAAAGATAAAACTGGCAGAAAACATGCAGAGGTAGTTGAAGTAAAACCCGCCAATCAAACACTAAGAGAAAATGTAGGCAAGAATAGATATAATCAAGAACAGTATGTTAAGAATCTAGCCAAGTGGGAAGCGGCCACTGCCTGGTGTAAACAACAAAATATAAAATTTAGAGTTGTAAATGAATCTGATATATTCCATACAGGTTCAAAACGTAGATAAGTAATGTATGACTAAAAAACTTGAAGAATTATTCAATTTAGAATCTAAAGAAGACACTCTTAAAAAAGAAGAGTCCAAACCTGTCCACGAAGAAGTCACTAGCGTAGAAGCCAGTTATAAAGCCGTACAAGAAATTACAAAAACCCTACCGCAGATTCAAGAACTGGATTCTTTAGGTGAGCAAGAGTTAGACGATCTTGCTAAGAAAGCCGAAGAAGCGTATGATGATCTAATGGATTTAGGTATGAATGTCGAAGTTCGTTATAGCGGCCGCATTTTTGAAGTAGCGGGAACTATGTTAAAAAATGCTGTAGATGCTAAATCCGCTAAAATCGACAAAAAATTAAAAGCCATAGATCTACAACTTAAGAAGTATAAAATTGATAAAGATAACAACGAAGATCCAAACGATGTTATTAATGGTCAAGGTTACATTATTTCAGACCGTAACGAACTGCTGAAAAAACTAAGCGGAAAAGAATAAATATTACTATGAAATCTTTTAAAGAATATCTATCAGAAAGCACAAAGGTTTATACCTTTAAGGTTAAAATTGCCGGAGAACTTCCGGAGAATTTTCAGTCTACTCTAAAAGACAAGTTATCCGATGTGGCTTGTGCTAAAATAGAGCAATCTAAAAAAACTCCGATTCAAACTACTCCGCTAGATTTTCCAGAACTAAAAAATGCTGAAGTTCATGTATTTGAATTAGCCTGTGAATACCCTATTACTCCACCGGAGGTCTCTGCTAGACTAAAAGATATGGGTCTAGATGAAGCATGTTTCAGAGTGCGAAACGGCAGTGATCCTACTAATTTAGAATATGAAACTTTTACCCAATTAGAAAAATCTGGCGAATCTATTTTAGAAGATCCTACATTAGCCTCTAGCGATGCTAAAGCAAAAGATTATTTTGGAGATGATTTTAACAAATCTTTCTTAAAAGAGTTAGCAAAGACAGCAAAACAAAAATCAAAGGACGGATCGGGCCCTATGGAATACAAATTACCTAAGGCAAAAGTTGACAAAGCAGGTACAAAAAGTCCAATAGGAACCAAGGAGTTAAGATGAATTTCCAAGAATTATTATCAAGATTAAATCAAATCGAAACACAACCAACAGTTGAGGTGCAGGCACAAGAGTGCGGAGACATGCCAACACCGATGAATGCACCTATGAATGCGCCGATGAGCCAACCAGACACACCGCCACCAAGCATGAGTATTAATCTAAATGCTCAAGGCCTTGACAACATCGAAGAATTGATGAAGTTAATCAAAGCAGTGAATCCAGATATGGACAAGCCTGAAATGCCGCCAATTGGTATGACACCCCCAGGAATGCCTTCTATGGGGTCTGTACCTTCTTTACCGCCATTAAAGATGTTACCTGATCTAGACAACGAACCAGCAGATGATATGCCAGGTCCGGATATTATGAACAAACCGGATGACGGCGATGACGGAGTCAATAAAGCACATGGCGATATTGACAACGATGGCGATCATGACATGGACGATCATGACATGGAAAAAGACAAAGAAGACGAGCCTAAGAAAGACGAGTGGGCAAACTCTCCAAACGGCGTCGAAGCAGATCCAGAAGTTAAGGATGTCGATTCTGTTATTATGAAGGGTAATGATCTACATAAATCAAAAGGAACTTACCCCAAAGTTGCCGGTGCAGACAATCCACGTCAACCGATGGAAAGCGGAGATCTTAGATCACAAATTCGTTCGCAACTTTTGAAAGCATTAGCAGAGTCTAAGAAATAACAGGACTTGATATCCAAAATAGGGCCGTGAGGCCCTATTTTTTTATTAAATAATTGTATATGGCTAAAAGTTTAGACGGTAATTTAATCAAGAAAGCGCACTCGGTCCAAAAATATACTTTGGAAGAAGTGAAGCATTTAGAAGCATGTATGGATCCAGTCTCGGGCCCGCTGTACTTCTGTAAAAATTTTTTAAAAATTCAACACCCGGTTCGTGGTGCCATTAAGTTTGAACCTTACGAATATCAAGAAAGATTATTAACAGCATATCATAATTACAAGCAGACTATTGCTATGTTACCTCGTCAGATGGGTAAGACCACCTGCGCCACAGGATATCTGTTATGGTATACTATGTTTGTGCCAGAAGCACAGGTTCTAATTGCTGCTCACAAATATGAAGGTGCGCAGGATATTATGAATCGTTATCGTTATGGCTACGAGAACTTACCGGACTTTATACGTGCAGGCGTTTATAGTTATAATCGTAATACTATCGAATATGATAACGGAAGCCGTATACAAGCAACCACAACTACAGAAAATACAGGTCGTGGTAAATCTCTTTCTTTAATTTACTGCGACGAGTTCGCATTTGTGCAACCACCTGAAAAGGCCAAAGAGTTCTGGACTGCACTATCTCCGACACTGTCAACGGGCGGTAAGTGTATTATCACATCAACACCTAACAGTGATGAAGATCAGTTCGCTATGATTTGGACTGAAGCCAATAAAAAATACGATGAATACGGTAACGAACAAGAAGTAGGTACTAACGGATTTCATTCTTATTTTGCACACTGGAACGAGCATCCAGATCGTGATGAGGAATGGGCTAAAGTAGAACGTGCCAAGATCGGTGAAGAACGTTTCCGTCGTGAATTTGATTGTGAATTCTTAATCTTCGATGAAACGCTGATACATTCAGTAAAACTAGCAGAATTAGAAGGTATAGAGCCTATAATGAGTATGGGCCAGACTCGCTGGTATAAAAAAATCAACCCTAATGCTACATATCTAGTAGCCTTAGATCCTAGTTTCGGAACAGGTGGTGACTACTCTGCTATACAAATATTTGAAATGCCTAGCATGGAGCAGGTAGGAGAATGGCGACATAATTTAACTCCTATACAGGCACAGGTTAAACATCTCGTAGAAATATGTAAGCACATACAATCTGTAATCAACGACCGAGGCGGCTCGGGCAATATCTATTATTCTGTTGAAAATAATACTTTAGGCGAAGCCGCATTGATCTGCATCAACAACGTCGGAGAAGAAAATATACCCGGACTATTCTTAAGTGAACCTATACGAAAAGGACATGTGCGTAAATTCCGTAAAGGATTCAACACTACTCATAAATCTAAAGTTACTGCATGTACTCAACTCAAGCACATGATAGAAACTAACAAAATGAGGATCAATTCTAAACCTTTAATTTCGGAGTTAAAAACATTCGTAGCCAGCGGATTAGGTTTTAATGCTAAAACAGGCGAGCACGACGATCTAGTAAGTGCGGTATTGCTCGTTATGCGTATGAGCAGAGTGTTATCTGATTGGGACCCTGAAGTTTACGAAAAAATGACGGATAAACTGTCCGAAGATCAGATGCCCATGCCAATCTTCGTTAGTAGCGTTTTTTAATAAATACAACTATGGATCCAAGAAACAATGTTGCCACCGATCTTTTCTACAAAATTAGAAGTAGATTTAAAGGCTTAAAATTAGGTGATGAAACTGGTGTTGTTACCATCAGTCCAGAAACTGCACGTTTTTTTGACTTTGATTATATGCAAGAAAATGTGCCTATTGGGCATGTAAGTATCAGCATTGCAGAGCCTTCTGCTATGAAGGTATACTACAGCACAGGTATTACAGAAGGAATGGCCAATGACCAGAAAAATCAATGGTATGGTTTCCTTAAAGAATTAAGAATGTTTGCCAAGCGCAGACTTATGAGTTTTGATACTAGAGATATTACCAAAGATAATCTAGATAAAAGAGACTATGAATTTTTAACCCAAAATAAAAATGCAAAAAATCCCGTTGGAGAATCTACAATGACCGAAAGTACTCTGTATGGTACAAATCGTACTAGTTATCAGAAATTACAAGACACGAAATTGATCATTAAACATAGTAAAGCACTAACTGACGATCAAGCACCAGGAGCACGTTCTAGGAATATTTCTTCACTGTTCGTTGAAAATAGTCAAGGCGAACGCTTTAAATATCCGTTCATTCATTTAGCAGGTGCTCGTGCCATGCAGCGACATGTTGCCAACGGCGGTTTACCATATGACGAAATTGGACAAAGTATTATAAACATGAGTGAAGAAATCGCACAATTAAAGAGTTTCGAAAACTATGTTGTGCGTAACGATTTGATGAATTATGAGACTAACTCTATTATAAACAGAAGCAGTGATCAACTTAATAAATTGAGAGAAACTGTTGCGAAAATTTCAAGGCAACACCACTACGAAGAATATAAGGCAAATTTCCAACAGCCCGCAAACGAAGAAATTCCAGATGATTTCGTAAGAGAATTTACAGATAAATTTACTGTCAAAAATTTCAAAGAAGACATTAAGTCAGTATTTCCAATTTTATACAGACTTATGAAGGAGCAGTCTACAATAGGCTACGACGACATAGTCGCTATGACAGCACAAGAAGATATGGATGAAGGCCTCGATGTTGAGACTTACGACCCGTTCGCTAAATTTGAAAATTGGGTTCAAAATTTAGGCGAAGAATCGGCCATCGTGAGTGACGACGAAGAAGAAAAAGCAAGAGCAATTAAAGATTTACAAGCATTGGTAGGTGAACACTTTCCCGCAGGCGTAGACGGTAGCAATGCTATTGAAAGCCTAAAAGGCATTATTGAAGATCCAGAATTATATAGACAAATTAAAGATCAAGCAAAAGAAGATCCAGAATCATGCACACGAGGCCTTGTTAAAGATTGGTTAGAGCAAAATGCTCCCGATGTAGTTAGCCAATTAGATTTTGGCGATTATGTCGAAGAGCCAGAAGGCGAAGAAGTACCTCAAGAAGCAACAGACGGGCCTAACAAGAGCGATGTTCCTGCATATCTACGCAAACAAAAAGGCGGCGATGACTGGAAGATGAGCACAAAGGACCTAGATGATGAAAAAACAAAATCACCTACCAGTTCAGCAGGCCTAGCACGTAAGAAAAAAGAATTGGGCATGGAAGATCAACAACCTTCTATGAATATTCAAGAATTGGCAGAATTCATCACGTCATTTTACGATCGTGAATCAGGCACATTTCCCAAAGGCCCAGAAGGCGTGGCATTAATGGTAGGCAAAAAGTTTGGTGAACAGGCAGAACAGATTGCTCGTAAATTTGTAGAAAGAATGGCACCACAGCAGACTACAGAACATAATCCAGAATTAGCCGAATTGGCAAGAATTAAAGAACTAGCAAGAATTTAAAAATCATTCATCGCAGTAGATCGGGCACTTCGGTGCCCTTTCTTATATGCATCAAGCCAAATATGTCAACGATTGCTACCGCTGAGACGTTATATACTTACGCAGAGTAATTTTACTCGCGTTAACTCAAAAGGAGATTTCGTATGAAATCAGTAATTGTAGCATTAGCATCGTTGTTTGCAGTATCTGCTTTCGCACAAGCACCAGCAGCACCAGCAAAGAAAGAAGAAGCCAAACCAGCAGCGGCCGCACCTGCTGCCAAACCTGCTGCCAAACCTGCTGAAAAGAAAGCAGAGGCTACTAAAAGCGACGCAAAAAAAGCCGAGCCTGCTAAGAAGTAATCCACATCGAGTTATTGTTCTAAATCTCGACGACTGCGAAATCGAACTAGTATTTGACGATGCTATACATCGAGGTTACAGTAGACCAAAATTAGAACAATTTGATGAGGATGATCTCCCCGAACAGATTCGATGGAGATTATTCTTAGCCAGACAGTTGGCTTTGATGAAGTATAAAGAAAAATGGGCCTCATAGGCCCTTTTTCTTTTGGTGAAAAAATAATTAAGAAATCTATTGACCTTGCTAAATAAACAGCGCATAATAGTTGTTATGCGAAAGGCATATAAAGTCATTTACATTAAGGCATAAGGAGGCTATAAAATGGCAACACTAGCAGAAATTCGTGCAAAACTTCAAGAAGCACAATCAAAGAGCACAGGCTCTACATCAAGCGGCGGCGACAACGCAATTTACCCACATTGGAATATGCAAGAAGGCAAAGAAGCCGTAGTACGTTTCTTACCTGACGGTAATTCAGCCAACACCTTTTTCTGGGTAGAACGTGCAATGATTAAATTGCCGTTTGCAGGTATTAAAGGTGAAACTGATTCACGTCAAGTACAGGTGCAGGTTCCCTGCGTTGAAATGTACAACGATGGTACAGTTTGTCCAATTCTTTCAGAAGTGCGTGGTTGGTTCAAGGATAAGTCATTAGAAGAAATGGGTCGTAAGTATTGGAAGAAGCGTTCATACATCTTCCAAGGTTTTGTTGTAGAAGATCCGTTAAAGGAAGATAAGACACCAGAGAATCCTATCCGTAGATTCATCATTGGTCCTCAGATCTATCAAATTATCCGTTCAGCATTGATGGATCCGGAATTGGAAGAATTGCCAACTGATTTTATGCGTGGTGTTGATTTCCGTATTGCCAAAACATCAAAGGGTGGATTTGCTGACTACTCTACATCAAAGTGGAGCCGTCGCGAACGTGCTTTGACTGATGTTGAAAAAGCAGCCATTGACGCTCACGGATTATTCAACTTGTCAGATTTCTTGCCTAAGAAGCCAACTGAAGTTGAACTCAAAGTTATGAAAGAAATGTTTGAAGCATCTGTTGAAGGCGAAGCCTACGATATGGATCGCTGGGGACAATATTTCAAACCAGCCGGAATGGGCGCCGCAACCGGCGATCCTAATAAACAAACAGCGGCAGCACCTGCAGATGATGCAGATGACGAGCCCGCTCCAGTAGCAAAGGCAGCACCTGCAGCACCTGCTCCAAAGGCAGAGACAGCATCGGCTGCTAATAATGATGGTAACAGTCGTGCGCAAGATATTCTTGCCATGATTCGTAACCGTCAGAAACAATAATAATAAACAAAGAGTGCGAGCCAGTCTCGCACTCTCTTTACTATCTGGAAAAATAATATGGCAAAAGCATTTGATATTTCAAAATTTAGAAAATCAATTACTAAGAATATTGAAGGTCTTAGTATTGGATTTAATGATCCAACTGATTGGGTCAGCACAGGTAATTATGCACTGAACTATTTGATCAGTGGCGATTTTAATAAAGGTGTTCCGCTAGGTAAGGTTACTGTGTTTGCAGGCGAATCTGGTGCCGGCAAATCTTATATCTGTTCTGGTAACTTAATCAAAGCAGCACAAGCACAAGGTATCTATCCTATTTTGATTGATACAGAAAATGCGCTTGACGAAGATTGGCTCAAAGCATTAGGTGTCGACACAGCCGAAGATAAGTTGTTAAAACTTAATATGGCTATGATCGACGATGTAGCAAAGACCATTACAGAATTTGTCGCAGAGTATAAAGCAATGCCGGAAGATCAACGTCCTAAGGTTTTGTTTGTTCTTGACTCGCTAGGTATGTTGCTAACTCCCACAGACGTTAATCAATTTGAAGCAGGTGATTTGAAAGGTGACATGGGCCGTAAGCCAAAGGCACTAACCGCACTAGTTCGTAACTGTGTGAACATGTTCGGTTCACTGAACATCGGTCTAGTTGCTACTAACCATACATACGCTAGCCAAGATATGTTTGATCCTGATGATAAAATCTCAGGCGGCCAAGGTTTCATCTATGCATCTAGTATTGTAGTTGCTATGAAGAAACTTAAACTTAAAGAAGACGAAGATGGTAATAAAGTCAGCGAAGTATTAGGTATTCGCGCTGCCTGTAAGATCATGAAAACACGCTATGCTAAACCTTTTGAAAGTGTGCAGGTTAAGATTCCTTACGAGACAGGTATGAATCCTTACAGTGGTCTTGTTGATTTATTTGAAGCAAAGGGTATCCTCCAAAAAGACGGCAACCGACTTAAATACGTTGACCTCAACGGCGAGATTCATTTAGAGTATCGCAAGGCATGGACAGGTGATAAATTAGAGTTGATCATGAATGATCTTTCTAAGAAACCAATTTCCGACGAAACTAAAATTGTTGAGGAAGTTTAAGGAGCCCTTACATAATGAAAGAAGATATTATTGCAGATATCTGGACACTGTTTATTGAATCCATCCCTGAGAAACAAAGAAAAGATCTAGCCACAGATTTTGTTAATCTTTTGCTAGATTACGGCATTAAAGAATCTACATTACAAAGTCTTCAAGGCGTAGATGGATATCTAGACGATGCGATAGAGTATGCCATTGACGATGAAGAAATTGTTGATGACGAAGAAGATTACTACGAAGATGAGGAATAAATGAATTGGTACGATCGAGTTTCGAAAGATATCTCAGAGATACCCAATGCTGTGGCACATTATGAAGCCGAACTATTGGCAGCAAAAACTGATGCTCGCATAGCGGGAAATATTGAAAGAGCCGCTGCCAATATGCCCGGTATTGTAGAAACTCGATTTAATCAACTTCAAGAAATTGAAGCCATTCTCGAATATCTAAATATAGAGTTACGCAGGCTTCGTAGTCAACACTTCCGTAAATACTTAGAAAATTACCAGCGGGCTTTATCTTCAAGAGACTGTGAAAAGTTTGTTGAAGGTGAGTCCGATGTGGTAGACTTTGAAAAAATTATCAACGAAGTAGCATTGTTACGCAACAAGTGGTTAGGCATTATCAAGGCACTTGATATTAAACAATGGCAAGTATCTAATATTGTTAAACTACGAACAGCCGGATTAGAAGATGCTACATTATGAAAAAAGTTTTAGTAACAGGATCTGAAGGATATATTGGTAAGCATCTGATTAAGATGCTAGAAAACAAATACGATGTTTATAAACTAGATTTAGTTGATCCTATTGCTCCTGTAGACATACGAAAATCTTTTAGTATGCCTGCAGAGTTCGATACTGTAGTGCATCTTGCGGCATTGGTAAATGTTAGCAGATCGACTAAATTTCCATTAGAATACCACGACACTAATGTAAATGGAACCGTAAATTGCCTTAAAGGTCTACAATATAAAAATTTTGTTTTTGCATCGACAGGATCAGCGGCAGGCATGGCTAGTCCTTATGCTATTTCTAAAAAAATGGCAGAACTTATTGTAGAAGATTATTGTAAAAAGCATAGTAAAGATTATACTATGTTTAGATTCTATAATGTCACTGGAGTTGACGGGTTCCCTCCAACTAATCCAGACGGACTGATGGCTAGTTTGATGCGGGCACAAGACGAAGGAATATTCTATGTTTATGGCGGAGATTATAATACTCCGGACGGTAGTGCTATCAGAGATTACACACATGTAAATGAAATTTGTTCAGCCTTGGTCAAAGCCGTTGATACACCTTCTAACAATTTAGAAAATCTCGGACACGGCGTTGGAACATCAGTAAAAGATATGGTCAAACTATACAAAGAAATCAATAATTGTGATTTTAAAGTCGAAGTTCGAGATCGCAGACCGGGTGACCTTGAAATTAGTGTTCTTGATAATGTTTCACGATATATGACTAAATTGTATGATATAAAAGATTTATTAAGGAGATAATTGTGGAACACTTTTATCAGAACTTTGATGGTTTTATGAGCGAAAGAAACACAGTATTTCTAGATATCGCAATTGAAAGATTTCCAGCCAATGGCGTGTGGGTTGAACTTGGTTCGTGGACCGGAAGATCAGTGGCTTACTGTGTTGTAGAATTAATTAACAAAAATAAATTAGGTAAGTTTTATGCCGTTGATACATGGGATGGCGGAATCGAATTAAAAGATCACGAATCTAGTAAGAATCTCAAAGATGTGTTCCATGAAAATGTAGCACCCTTATTTGATAAGATTGAAACTATTCAGGCACTAAGTTGGGATGCTGCTAGTCGATTCGACAACGAATCAGTTGACTTTTGTTATGTAGATGCAGGCCACACATATGAGTGTGTGATACAAGATCTAAATGCATGGTGGCCAAAAATAAAATCAGGTTCTATTTTTGGCGGAGACGATTACACCAAGGGGCATCCCGGAGTTCAACAGGCGGTATGGGAATTCTTTGGACCAAAAAACATTAAAGTTAGACGCAGCGGTCGCTGTTGGTTTATTGAGAAGCCTTAATAGGGTTGTGCCAATAACTAGGATATTTTTTTAATATAGATACCACCGCTTCAGGATAAATCGGATTTATAATTTCACTTTCTGCTTTGTGATTAATTGCTGACTTAGTATCAACTTTCTTAAATGCATTAAGAACTTGTTCGGGATCTCGATATTGACTTTCGATACAACTTATTACTTTATTTTTAATTAATTCATCTGATCCCATCCAGGTCCAATGCCAACCAACATGCCCGTCAGATCCTATACAGTGGTTCCTATTCTTTCTTTTAACAATTTCCATGTCTCCTTTGTACAAATCATGCGGAGTATCAAACATTCTTTTCTTAGCAACTACACTACCTTTCCAACTTCTACTTGCTTTTTGATCAAATCTATAAAGATACATTTCAAAAATACAAGAAACTGGTTTATCGTGCTCTTCCATTAACGAGATTATAGAATTCCATTTTTCTGGATTTATAATTTCATCCAGATCACCGTGTATAATTATATCGTTGTCATTATATTTTTTTAAAGATTCTCGAAACCCTCTGCGCATAGTAGTTTCACATACTAAATTTTTTTGATCTTTCGATAGTTCTAAATTGATAACTTCTAAACGATCACCGTATTTTTCTTTATATCTATCTAAATTATTTGTTAAATTATATGGTTTAGGCAAACCACTAAATGTTCGACTGGCTTCTAATATAATCCATCGATCTACATAGCGTTCTGTAATTGCTAGATGTATATCTAACATATCAAATTCATCATTAAACAAAAAAGTATCTACGATCATTATTAAAACCTATAAATTATCTGATAATTATCATACACAGGATATATTTCTTTTGCTTCTAGATATTCGACGATCATCCTACCCTTGCCAGTTCGTTTACCACTTAACAGTAGTCTAGAATTGTCATCAATAGCAACAATGCAGCCTGGCTTTAAATGTTTTTCAATTACTTGAAATTCTTTTAAATGATGTTCCGCACTAGGTGTATCGTTGGCCCACTCAACATCATAACTGTCGAGATAAAACAAGTCTATATTATTAAGGTCTGAAAGATTAGAAAGCCACGATACGCTATCACTGCAATTGGATTTATAATATCTATTATCTACAAAGGTATTAGCAGTATCAACAGCAGATTGATCGATGTCAACCGATCGAACAAACCCGCCGTGAATTTTTACAAATTCTGCAAATAAAAATCCGCTATTGCCATCTTTCCAATTCATTGGATTTCTAACTGTACCTGTCTCGATAATTTGAAAATTTGATTCTTTCGCAGATAGTAGGTGCTCAAAGATGATTTGATAACCCTCAGATCTATCATATATGTCTTTTTCTAGACCCCTTTTTAACCCGGAAGATCTTCGATTTAGTAAGTTCTTGTACTGTGTTTTATAAATGTTAAGCCAATTGTCCATAAAAATATTTACCTATAAAACTACCACATAAATAACGATATGAAAAAAATTGTTATTGCCACCGGGGGCTTTGATCCCGTACATTCCGGACACATCGCGTATCTTAAAGAAGCACGTAAACTAGGCGATTCGTTAATTGTTGGAGTTAATTCGGACGATTGGCTTCGACGAAAAAAAGGCAAAGAATTTATGCCCTGGGAAGAAAGATTCGCAATAATCTCAGCATTAGAAGATGTTGAACGAGTAATTAGGTTCGACGACAGCGACGGCTCAGCAAAAGATGCCATTAATCAGGTCAAGACAATGTTTCCTTATGATAAGATCATATTTGCTAATGGCGGAGACAGAACTAAGACAAATATACCCGAAATGGATCTAGAACATGAAAATTTAGAATTTGTTTTTGGTGTAGGTGGTGAACATAAAATGAATTCTAGTTCATGGATTTTACAAGAATGGAAAGCACCTAAGACTGAAAGACAGTGGGGATATTATCGAGTTCTGCATGAAAATGGTCACGAAGTTAAATTAAAAGAACTCACAGTAGAACCTGGCAAGAGACTATCTATGCAACGACACAAGGATCGTGCAGAGCATTGGTTCGTAGCAGAAGGTACAGCAACAGTATATACAATAAATCAAAGCACAGATGCAGAACTTCTAGGAACATTTAATAAATTTGATCATATCCATATTAAACAAACTGAGTGGCATCAGTTATGTAATGAATCTCAAGAACCTCTTAAAATTATAGAAATCCAATATGGAGAAAATTGTGTTGAAGAGGACATCGAACGCAAATGATTTTTTTTAAAGACTGGTATATTCCTTTCGAAGATTTTTTTTCTCATTTACCGAATAATGAAAAAATAGAAAATTTTGGAAAAGAGTCCAGAGCAGAAGCCCTTAAATTTTGCTCTCAAAAAAGATCAGTAGTAGATATAGGTGCCCATATAGGAATTAGTGTAAGACATTGGGCAACAGAGTTTAAAAATGTATATGCATTCGAACCGTCAGTAGATCATTTTGATTGTCTATCAAGAAACACAGAAGATTTGAAAAATTTAAAAAGTTTTAATTTCGCGTTAAGCAATTATAATGGATCTAGTAAAGCAACTTATAGAAGTCTTAAAAATAGCGGAAGTTTTCAACTAATAGACGAAAATTATGTACAACCTAAAAACGAAAAGAAAATTAGGACCTTAATAGATATAGATGTTAAAAAATTAGACTCTTTCACTTTTGATAATATTGATCTTATTAAGATAGATGTCGAAGGCTGGGAATGCGAAGTAATAGAAGGGGCTATGGAAATTATTAAAAAACATAGACCAGTTTTATTAATCGAAGTATTAGTAGATCATCCAAATAAAACTTTAAAATCAAATTATGATTTTAATAAATTAAATAATTTACTTTCAGCACTTGACTATAAAGAAGTAGCGCACATAGCACCAGACGATAAGGTATTTGTACCAAATGAATAATTGGATCTTTTTAAGCAAAGAAGGCAAAGACGAATATATCAATATGTTCGCACTTGGCAGTGGAGGTCGGGTTATTAATACCGACGATTTTAATTATGATGATTCAACTGATCCTATAGTATTGAGAGGAATTCTCAAGAAAAAGATTATGCAAAAGTGTTGGTTGAACGGCAGAGATTTTTATTTCATGGATACCGGATATCTAGGAAATCACAGGAATCCATTAAATCCAATGGGGTGGAAATTTTATCATAGGATTGTAAAAAATGATCTTCAACACGATAAAATCATTGCAAGGCCCGACGATAGATTTAAGCAGTTAATGATACCTATTCAATCTTGGAAAAAGGGCGGTCGTAAAATCTTAATCGCTAAGCCAGATGAAAAACCGATGATATTCTATGGTTATGATCTAGACGAATGGTTAGAAGAAACTATTAAAACAATTAAAGAATATACTGATAGGCCCATAGTTGTTAGAGAACGTGTAAAAAGCAGAGCCGATCGAGTAATTACTAACACATTGAAAGAAGCATTAGACGATGATGTTCATTGCCTAGTAACTTTTAATTCTAATTCTGCCACTGAAGCAGTCCTTCATGGAATACCGGCATTCACTCTATCTCCAACACATGCGGCTGCTCCAGTGTCTTTACAAGACCTAAGTAAAATAGAAAATCCTTATTATCCAGATAAAGATAAAGTATATGCATGGGCGTGCCATTTAGCGTATGGACAGTTTCATGTAAGCGAACTCAAAGACGGAACTGCTTGGAGAATTTTAAATGAGCAATGATATTAGAAAAGTTTTTGTTGGTTATGATTCGAGAGAAGACATTGCATATAAGGTCTGCGAATATTCGATATACAAACATTCTCCTGGTGCAGAAGTAATTCCTTTAAAGCAGGCTGATCTTCGTAGAGATGGTTTATATGGAAGACCCGAAGATCCGTTATCGTCTACAGAATTTACCTTTACTCGATTTTTAGTTCCTTATCTGTCTAACTACAACGGGTGGGCATTGTTTTGTGATTGCGATTTTGTATGGGATGGTAGTATCGAAGAAGTTTTTGAAAAGGCCGATTCTAAGTATGCAGTAATGGTAGTTCAGCATGATCACAAACCGAACAACACCACTAAGATGGATGGGAAACAGCAGACACAGTATCCAAGAAAAAATTGGAGTTCTATGATATTATGGAACTGCGAACATCCTAGCAATCAACAACTAAATCCAGAATTGATCAACAAAACTACAGGACAATTCCTTCATAGATTTGAATGGCTGTCTGATCATGAGATTGGTAAATTAGACTTCAGATATAATTTCTTAGTAGGCTGGAATGATCCTAATTCCGTTAAACCAGTCGCTTATCATTGGACGGAAGGAGGTCCGTGGTTCCCCGAATATGTTAACTGTCCTTTTAATAACGTGTGGATCAAGTACCTTTTAGAATACGCGGACGAAATTGGTAAAGATCATGTAATGCAAAGAACTCCTATTACATGGGTCACATCATTATCGAGATCTTATTATGACGAAGTTGCGCAGCATACCATGCCAACATGGGATAACTTGCCAGGCGACATTGTGGTTGTGTGGGATGATAAACCATTAGATATCGGTATAGGTAAGATTTTTAATTTCTGGAAAGATATTGCATCTCCGGAAGATCCGTGGCTCAAGGAAGGCATGGGTGGTACTAAGGCTGATAGGTTCTGGAAGAAGAGTCGTGTGCAGGTGTGGGCCGCAAGAAAGTTTAAGGGATTGGTTGTTTGGATAGATGCCGACATTCAAATCACTAAACCGATATCAAGATCAAAAGCCATAGAAATGTTACATCCTGGAGATAGGATATGGGGAACTTTAGATTGTGGCGAGGATCATCCACAGGTATACGATCATATAGATACTGGTATTGTATCGTTTAACACTAAACATAATAATTTCCAAGATTTTATTAGAGAATATTCTCTAATGTGGTATAACGGTCAAATATATCAATGTCGTCAGCCTTATGATCATTATGCGGTAACTATGTTAAGCAAGAGATGGCCAGTAAAAACATTTGTACCTAATTGGAAGACATGGAGAAATATACAAAACGATTTTCCTAACAGATTTAATATGGAAAATAGTTATCTTGCAGAGTATATGACTCATCACCTAGGTATCGAAAATAAAGAAATTCTTTCTAAAGAAAAGAAAAAGAAAAGTAAATGAAACTAGCCACTTATCTCGGATGCTTGCCTCCTAAAAATAAAAATTCTGAAAAAGAACAGATTCTAAACAATTTTAGTTTAGGAGTTAGTTATGCTGGCGACCAAGTCGAAATCGTTCAAGACCATCAACTTGTAGATGCTGATGCTGCCCTAATGGTTGGTTGGGTGCATGAAAATTCTAAAGAATCTGCACATTTAGTTTTTAGGCGTCAAATTTTAGAACACCAACTAAGACGCGGAAAACATACTATAATTGCTGACAGTAATTTATTTTTATACAAAGACACAACTAATCCTCATCATTATTTAAGATATAGTCTTGACGGAATTTTTCCTAATACAGGAAACTATTGTGATAATCATGTAGATCCTAAAAGATGGGAAAAGTTTTCATCTATTACAGGAATACAACTTCAGAAATATAGAAAGAACGGTAATCATATATTATTATGTCTGCAACGTAACGGCGGCTGGAGTATGGGAAACTTTGATGTAGTTGATTGGGCCGCCGAAACTATTAAAACTCTAAGAAAGTATTCAGATAGAGAAATAATTATCAGAGCACACCCTGGAGATAAAGACGCATTAAGATATTTGGCTCCAAAAAATTTAATGAAAAAAATTCCTTTGTTAAAAGGAGTGAGATTATCCAGACCCGGGTCAACACTGATGCAAGATTTAGAAAATTGTTGGGCAGTGGTTAACTATAATTCAAGTCCTACAGTTGGCGCTGCTATAGAAGGATATCCAATTTTCGTAACAGATCCGGACAGGAGTCAATGTTCTCAAATCGCTAATAAAAATTTGTCTCTGATTGAATTTCCTACGTACCCAGATCGAGAACCATGGGTACAGAGATTAGCAATGTTCCATTGGAGTTTTGACGAGTTAGTAACAGGTGAAGCATGGGCGCATATAAAAACATATCTTTAAATATCGAAATAATCACAAGTTTCAGTGAAGAATATTACAACAAAATAGGTAAAGACAGCGTCGAGTCTTGGGTAGAGAATTGGCCAGACGATATGAATCTTAACTGTTATGTTGAAGGAAATTTTGAAATAATTGATCATCCTAGAGTTAAAAGGATACCTTTTGATATAACAGAATATCCAAAGTTCTTAGAACGAGGAAAGATTGGCGGCCAAGAAAGAAAGTTTGCAAAAAAAGCATTTAGTTTCATTCATTCTATGCAAACTACCGCCGCTGATAGGATCATATGGTTAGATGCTGACGTTATAACTACTGATCAGTTAACTAGACCTTTCATCGAAGCAGTATTACCTAATGATGTATTAAGTACACACATGGGTGTGACATATTATGAAAAGAAAGACGGAACTCCCGGTAGATGGTACGTTCCGGAAACTGGTTTTTTTGCAGTCAATACTCGTCATCCAAAATTTTCTAACTTTAGAGATGAATATCGTCGACGGTATCTAGAACATGATCAAACTAACTTGAGAAGATTCTATGATAATGACGTTTACGGTTATGTCTTAGAAGAATTGAATACCGAAACTTTAGATTTGTGCAAAGATTTTGGAAAACCGTACAAGACTCCTCTAAGACATACGGTTCTTGGCCCGTATCTACACCATTACAAAGCCAAGGGTGCTAAAGCCGACTATATCAACGAGGATTAGTCCAGTATTTTTCAGGCCGATGCACTATTAAATCGGTCTTGAGGCTTTTTCCTGTATTTTTTCGATTGCCTTTGAGATGATCTAGATAGGCTCCCCACGGACTATTGATTAAAGGATGCCCCTCACCTTTAATTAGACCTTTACACCAGTCATTCCACTGCCAATCAGGGTGTCGTTGTCTGACTTCTTTACGAACTTCGTCAAAAACCCAACAATCATTCCATTCGTTGAACGTAAACAGTCTACCCGAGTCATATGCACGTTGAAATTCTACAAGAAATTCTTGTGTATTAGCATCTCTAAGGTCCATAGAGTACAACCCACACTCTGTAAACTTTTTTTCTCTACCTAAAAATCCTAAACCGTATCCGGCAACCTGTCTATCGATGAAATGATGAGGAATAGGAGTGTGACAGACCATATCAGCATCCATCCAAAACAAGACGTCAGCGTCGGTATTGCGAGCGGCATGACATACCGAGTAAATTTTATGACTAAAACGAATAGCATCCCATCTGAAACCAATTCCCGGCTGCTTGCCTTTTCGATCTGCTGGACCTGTGGCTACTTCACCTCTGGCTTTTGGGTCATTCTTCCATCTTTCTTTAAATGTAACTAATTCGGGAATAGAATTATGTAGATCTCTAACAACCAAGTTTGGTGCGGACTCTTCTACTTGATGATCTTGAGGATAAACATAAAGAGTAATATCGGAAGGCCAGGTTTCTAAGAATGTTTGTATCATTCTTTTACCATATTTTAAGTAACCTTCGTGATGAAAGGTAGTAACAACGGCTTTTTTCATCTTGTTTGCAAAGTCCAGTCAGTTCCTTGGTTGCCGCCATATCTCTTAATGTCGGCTTCGACCATCATCTTCACTAAATCGTCAAAACTTGTGCGCCTCTTCCAGCCCAAGACACTTTCTGCCTTTTTAGGATCACCGCATAGACTATAAAGTTCCGCAGGTCTCTTAAATCTAGGATCGCTTTTAACATATTTTTGCCAATCACTGATTCCAGCGTATGAAAATGCACGTTCTAAAAGATCTCCGATAGTGTACTGAACACCAGTGGCCACTACATAATCTCCGGGTTGGTCTTGTTGCAACATCAACCACATGGCTTCAACAAAATCACCGGCGAACCCCCAATCTCTTTTCGAATCTAGATTACCTAATGTAATACTGTCGGCTAATCCGCATTTAATTTTTGCCACTCCGTCCGTGATTTTTCTAGTTACAAATTCTTTTCCTCTAATGGGTGATTCATGATTGAATAAAATGCCATTAGACGCATGTAAACTATAACTTTCACGAAAATTTACTGTAATCCAATAGGCATATAACTTGGCAACACCATAAGGGCTGCGAGGCATGAACGGTGTTGATTCGTCTTGGTGGCCTCCGGAAAATTCTATACTGTTTCCGTACATTTCAGAAGTAGATGCCTGATAATATTTTGTTTCTGAACTATGTTGTTTGATAGCGTTAAGGATGTTTAATGGTCCTATGGCATTTACTTCAGTGGTTAATTTATTAAGATCCCAACTTGCACCAACAAAACTCTGTGCCGCAAGGTTATAAAACTCATGAGGCTTGATAGTCTTAATAAGATGATTCATATTTCCATCATCAGTGATATCACCGGTCACTAATTCGATATCGTTTTCAATACCAAGATACTTGATATTATCTAAATTAGGATTAGAATAACGTTTTACTAGTCCGTATACTTTATAATCCTTTTCTAAAAGTAGTTTAGCAAGGTACGGACCATCTTGTCCAGTCATTCCTGTCACAAAAGCAATCTTCTTCATAGTTTTTCCTTTTCGCTGGGCTTCCACATTTGCCATTTTTTAGAAACTTCGGTTAGTTCGTAAGCAGCACTACCAAATAACCTTTTAATCTTTTTGCCTAATTCGTCAGCAGTTCCAATCATTACGAAATTTCTAGATTGTAAAAGTAATGATTGGCAATTTAATAATTTGTCTACGCTATCACTGCCTACATACAGTAAACTGACATCAGGCAGAGAATCGAAATTTTCAAATCCGCTCCTATAGATGATATTTTTCTTTTTAATCTCAGGAGCGAACTCAGTGAAAACAAAAACATTTTGAAAATGCATCGACATTTCGTCCAGCATTTCTTTTGATGGTTCTATCATAACCACGTTTCTATTATTCCGAAGAATTTTACCGAGTTTTTTCGCAAGACTAGCCATATTAAATTAAATACTCTGATATTTATTATGGCAAAAATCAAGTACAAAATTTATTCTCAATACGGGGCATTGAACAGCCCCCCTGTGTTTCAAGCACTATCCGATGGCATTCGCGCCTCTGGAGGAGAAGTGGTAGAATCGGGTGAAGATATACCGGTAATTTGGTCAGTTTTATGGCACGGACGAATGTCGGGGAATCGTGCGGTCTACGAATTAGCAAAATCTCAGGGAAAGAAAGTTATGGTTGTAGAAGTGGGGACACTCATTAGAGGAAAGACCTGGAGGATTTCCTTTGATCATATCAATAGGCTCGGATATTTTGGAAATAATGAAAATTTAGACCTGTCTAGACCGAAAAAACTAGGAGTATTTCTTGAAGCACCTATTAAAGTAAGAAGACCGGAAATACTAATCGCCTGCCAACATGAAAAAAGTCTTCAATGGAACGAAATGCCACCAACCACTCAATGGGTTGAGCAGCAAATTTCAAAAATTAGAGAATATTCTGACAGAAAAATCATAGTCAGAGCACACCCACGCAGTCCCTTGAAACGCATTCCGCCGGGCTGTAACTATGAACAGCCTCAAATGATTCCTAACACCTATGACGATTTTGATTTTAAATTAAATTATCATTGTATTGTTAATCATAATAGTGGAGTTGGCGTACATGCTGGAATTTCTGCGATACCAGTCGTGGTTGATTCGAGTAGTTTGGCATTTGATATCAGCCATGATTTTAAAGACATCGAAGACCTACGTGAGAAGAATCGGACAGAATGGTTTTTGAAGATATGCCATACCGAATGGCTAATAGAAGAAATACGAGAAGGCATCCCTTTGAAAAGATTAATGGTTGATTTTCAGTAATAACTCTCATATAATAGTAGTATGACTGAACATGCGACCACGGAAGATCTTTTTGTCGATTTTATACAACAAGTTGACGCAAACGCTTTGAGTTTGCAAACCCAAGATCTCTCTGCGGCATCAAATTTTTATCAGTTAATAACAACCGGCAAACAACTTACTCAGGCACAGTCATATTTTATACTTCGTATCCTAACCAAATATAAAAATCTTCTCTACAAATTAAAAATATCAACAGACAAACTCGATAACCCGATGTGGTCTAAGCCTTTTAGAGTAATCGATCACGACTGTTTTGCCGGTATCGAATTAGATGAATATAATAATCCCCTCTTGGCATTAAAAAACCCCTATCATATAAAAGACTTGTTCGAGAAACAGGTTCTGGATAAGAATAGAGAAGCCACTGTTAGATCGAACTGGCGTGCCGAAGAAAAGATAAGAACATATTCATTATATGATATCAATCCAATGTTGCTCCAAGAATTTTTTAAAAATAACGGGTTCAGCATCTCTTCAGAATTAACAGAATATTTCTTAGAAGTAGAGGAAATTTATGAAAATTCTGAAAAATATTTTCCTCACTGCCTAGTGCAAGATAATCAAGTTATTTTAAAACATCAGACGGTCGAGGCTGAGAATTATTTCAACGAACGAAAATCTAATAACCTTATCGATGATCTAATGTTGGCGAAAAATCTTGGTTTTAGACTGTCTGGAAATTGTGAAAAAATACCTTACCACCCCATTTTTTCTACCAAGACTAATTTCTTCTGGTCGTCCGATATTGAGAAATTTTTTGAATTTTCGGAATCGGTAACAGGTAAAAAGATTATTGTAGTTAACTCTTACAAGACACACGAGTGGATTAAAAACTTCGTAGAAATTTCAACAAAAAAAGGGGTCGCTTATGGAAAAATTAAGGTGGCCTTTAGAGAAAAGAATGACGAAAGAAATGTATTCAATCAATGGATCAAAGACAACGGCCTCGGCGGTGATCTTAAGACAGCCGATTATTTAATTTTTAAAGATAAACCTGCAAAGTGGTTGTTTAATGAGAAAGAAAATGTTAAAATTATAGCAATCAACGAAGCATTTATGCCTAGCAGTAAAAAATCACAGCAATGGATTGAAGATCACTATTGTGTATTTTTTCTAGGAAATACTAAACCTACAAACAATAGAGGAAAGAAATTTGGCAACCTGTAGACTAGTAATCAAGGACGAAGTTAATATAAAAGTCGAAGGACTCGCCGTAGAAACGAGGCGAAAAATAGTCAACGAATTGAAATATGATTTGCCTTATGCACGTCACATGCCTGCTTACAAATTAGGTAGATGGGATGGCACTAAAACATTTTTTGGTATAGGCGGTACTGGTTACCTCGCACACCTTAATGTTATTTTACCCATTATCGAAAGTGAAGGTTATGACATTGAAATTGAAGATCTTAGAAAAAATCATAAAATTGACTTCAAAGAAATAGGCGAAAATTATTGGGCTGATCAAGGAAAGACATGGCCAGTCGGTCATCCGATGGCGGGACAACCTATAGTCTTACGAGACTATCAATATGATGTCATAAACAAATTTCTTGAATATAATCAAGCATTACAGGAGGTAGCAACAGGTGCAGGTAAAACAATTACTACAGCGACGTTGTCGCATCTTTGTGAACCGTATGGTCGTACGATGGTTATTGTTCCGAACAAATCGCTTGTTGTCCAGACTGAAGAAGACTACAAGAACCTAGGGTTAGATGTTGGTGTATATTTCGGAGATCGCAAGGAATTAAACAGAACACATACAATTTGTACCTGGCAGAGTCTGAACATTTTAGATAAGAAAAGTTACGACACTGATTCGTTAACATTGGCTGAATTTTGCGACGGTGTTGTGGCCATTATTGTCGACGAAGTTCATCAAGCCAAAGCCGACGTATTGACAAAATTATTAACTCAGAATTTTAAAAACTGTTTTATTCGATGGGGGCTGACTGGGACTATTCCTAAAGAGGATTGGGAATTTCAAAGTATTCTTGCCAGCATCGGCCCTGTTATCAATCAAGTCACTGCGCATGATTTACAACAGAAAGATGTGCTTGCAAAATTAGATATTCAAATTCTACAAACTACTGATGTTGAAGTGTTTAGAAATTATCAAGAAGAATATACTTGGTTAGTCACAGATGAAAATAGAATCGGATGGATGTCTGATTATGTTAAGAAAATATCAGAGACCGGCAACACGTTGGTTCTAGTGAATAGAATTGATACAGGAAACAAAATACTAAAACATATCCCGGACGCAGTTTTTATTTCTGGAGAAGTAAAACTCAGTGACCGCAAGGAAGAATATGATGAAATTAAAACTAGTGATGGCAAGATTATTGTGGCGACTTACGGTGTGGCCGCTGTGGGTATTAATATCCCTCGTATTTTTAATCTGGTTCTTCTGGAACCCGGAAAAAGTTTTGTCCGTGTTATACAAAGCATTGGACGGGGTATTAGGCGAGCAGAAGACAAAGACTTCGTACAAATCTGGGACATTACTTCCACATGCAAATACGCAAAGCGACATCTTACCGAGCGCAAAAAATACTATAAAGAGGCGAAATACCCTTTTACATTAACTAAGGTAAACACAAAATGAGAATATTAACGTTAGACGATCGTGCATTGGATCTAAATACAATACCAGAGGAACTAGAGGAAGATGTAAGATTTTCTGTTCTTGATAATTCTAATCCACAAGATCCCGATTTCTTTTACATGCCTCTTATCTTCTTAGAAAGTTTTAATAGCCCTGCTATTCTACTAAGAATAGGAGATTATGAAATTCAAATGCCGTTAGATTGGAGTATGGTAGTGGGCGATAAAGATTGTGGGTTAGATCCAGAAGTGCTGCCACTAACCAGCATTAATGAACGCGGATTCGACGCATTTGTTTTTAATCCATTAAGCGGTTTTAGGGCAGAATATATGCCAATTGAAATTATCAACATTTATCAGGATGTGAGATGGTATTTTCCTAAAATGAAAAATGGACAGTTACTCACAGTTCCGTTGTCAAACGAAAAATCCCCACATTGTGCATTTTTTGTCAAGGAAATATCAAGACAAAGCGAAATGTTGAGTTTGCATAAATTAATCTAAGGAGTTATAATGATAGCAGGTAAAGTATGGGGAAAGACAGAACTCTTAGAAGCCAATGGCGTTTTAGAGTTTCATAGGATAGACATTAAAAAAGGTGGCGTTTGTTCCAAGCATAAACACAAGTACAAATGGAATGGGTTCTTTGTAGAAAAAGGAGCATTGGTTATTCGTGTGTGGAAAAATAATTATGATCTGGTAGATGAAACTGTCTTAATGGATGGTATGTATACCAAAGTATCTCCAGGAGAATATCATCAATTCGAAGCACTAGAAGATACCGTGGCTTTTGAACTTTATTGGGCCGAGTTCGATCATGAAGATATAGAAAGAGAAACTGTAGGATTTTCAAAATAATGGCAAATGACTTTACACTAAAAGATCAGTTAGCAGCGATAGATCTCAACGCAAAAGATCTATGGAATGATTTAACTGATGCACAAAAAAAATCTATCGTGTTCTTTACATTAAATCGTTACCTCTCTAGCGTTCAAGGCAATGCTGATAAACAAGCACATGCAGTGATTGTAACCAACGAACGATTTAATAAAAATCTTTTTAGTGTAATGTCTAAACATCCAAGACTTGCATGGCAATTGGCATGCTCTTGTAGTCATGAAGATAAGAAGATAGAGTTTCATCCTTGGATATCAGTTAAAAGAGAAAAAGATAAAAAGTTAGCACTGCTATGTGAACTTTTTCCTAATACAAAACTTTCAGATTTAGAACTTTTAAATGCAATTACAGACAAGTCAGAAATTAAAGAATATCTCAAATCGGCAGGTTGGGACGATAAGAGGATCAAAGAAACCGGTGTATAAATGCGAGCATTGCTCTAAGACATTTGCAAAAGAATCTACTCTATCTGTACATGTCTGTGAATATAAAAGAAGATGGTTGGCTAGAGATAGCCAGTCATGTAGATGGGGCTTGGCTGCATATCAAAAATTCTATCAAATCAATCAACCCGGAACAGCGCCTAAAGATTATGCAAATTTTTCTCATAGTCCTTACTATACCGCCTTTGTTAAATTTGGAAGTTTAATTTCTAATTCTCGTCCGCTGTATCCTGAAAAGTTTGTAGAATACATTATAAAAAGCGGTGTTAAATTAGATCACTGGTGCAGAGAAGAAATTTACTATCAATACGTAACAGACACAATTAGATTAGAACCGGCCGGTGATGCGTTGTCTAGATCAATAGAAACTATGGTAGATTGGGGTGCAAAACATGGAGCAGATTTTGCTCATTATTTTAAGTACTGTAATCCTAATTTAAATCTACATCATCTAAGAGAAGGGTTAATATCTCCTTGGATGCAGTTAAATACTCCTGCAGGGAGAAAGTTATTGCAAAGTTTTGATGATCATCAATTAGGACTTATCGATCAAATAATCGATCCCCTATATTGGAAACAGAGATTTAAAGCCAGACCAAATGACATCGATCTTGTTAAAGAAACTATAAAAGAAGCGAGGATATTATGATGGGTGAGAACACCGGCGATAATGACAAACTTAGTCGTGACGATGTTGACATTGAAGTAATGATTGATGAAGGTGAACCCGATGCTGTGTTCGTTAAGTTTACTGGTTTTGAGGATGACGAGGAGGCTGAAGAGTACGCTGAATTTTTAGCAAATACGTTACCATTGTTATTGTTTCAATCAAGGACTATTCAGTAATGGATATAGATATTGACTTTGCAGATAGAAAAAAAGCACTAGAGGTCATAAATCATCGAGTGGCTTCTCGATCAGAAGACGGAGTATTAAAACCTCACAACACCGGAATTTATCTGCAGGATCAAGATGTTAGGGCATTAGATTTGTTATGCGAAATTCCCTATGATGTAGAAGTAGATGGTAGATTTAAAATTGATTTCTTAAATGCTTCTTTGTATAACGGGATACAAAATAGAGATCACCTAAAAAGATTAGCCGAACAGGAGCCGCTATGGGATCTTCTAGAACAAGACGAGTTCGTCAACTTGCTCTTTCACGTAAACGGGCATGGTTCTATATTACGACAAATGAAACCCAAATCTGTGGAACAACTAGCAGCGATACTGGCGATGATCCGGCCAGCGAAACGTTACCTAGTTGGCAAAGATTGGTCGACGATCTTGAAAGAGGTTTGGCAAAAACCAGAAAACGATGAATATTATTTTAAGAAGAGCCATGCAACCGCATATGCATTGGCTATCGTTTGTCAAATGAATCTTATCTGTGAACAGATAAGTTATGAGTATAGTTAAATTTTACGAATAAGAGTAATACTGCGTCTTTTTACTCTTTTAGTCATTATTTGATCTAATCGCATACACGGACCTAGATCAATTTTAACATCTTTAGTTGCTAGGGTTTTGATAGAATATTTAAACTCGTGGGCTTCTCGTAGCATAAAAATATTGATAGGAATTTGTCTATTCGATTCCCACCACCAAGCATCAGCCATTTCAACAAACCGCTGTCTCTGGGCAAAATCCTTGATCATTTCCCAATCATAAAGAGTTGTTACTTGTGGATCTTGGTTGATGACTACGCCCACGTACTCTTTTTCTACGTAGGTTAATACTGTAATCCAGGGGAAGTTCTTAGTTAAATTTTCCGTTATACGCATAATAAATACTTGATGCACAACTATCACACATATTTATATCCAAATCGTCTAGTAGTATATTTGGACTCAGTTGCACCGGAGACTTTTCGCATGTTCTATCAACGACCTCTTATTATATATAAAGGTGTAGATAACTTAATCCAAATAGATCTTAGAAATCAAGATCAGAAAAAAGTTATCAGCACCAACACTTTAGTTATCACAGTTTTGGATCCTAGGACGCAACTTAGAGTATTATCCTCAGACTTTACTAGAAATACTAATGGTACTTATGAAACTACCATATCAGAAACCGATTTATCTGGCTTTAGTTCGGGCAATTATGAATTTACATTAATATTAGAAGAACGACAAACTACTGATCAAGGATATGTATTGTTATCTAGTAGGGTATGCTATAGTGATAGTCAATTTGATGCTAGGGGTATTCTAGAGTTAAGAGATAATGTTCAAGGTGAAATCTATGACAGTTTTGAAATTAAACACTTTAAAAAGGTATCACCGGCCAGTGTAGGAGAAACAGGCCCCAATAGATTTGAGAGTTCGGTAATAGAAACCGGAAGCATGGCTGGCCCGGATAAAACATCGCACACCTTTCAAATATACGCTAATAACTACACAGGATCTATTGATTTTCAAGTGAGTCAAGATTCCGATCCCAGACCTGGTGATTGGACCACTTTAGATTCTGTTACTGCTATTGACCAAGACTCTTTTTATGTTAATTTTGAAGGAATTTATAAATGGTTTAGGGTCGTACACATCCCTAACAGTGCGTTCAGTGTAGGAGAATTTGTTGTACAACAGAGTATTTTGAATACATATTCTGTGAGCATTAGGAATGGTGGATTGGGATATCATGTAGGTGATATTATAACTATTTCAGGTTCTCAATTAGGAGGCGAAAGCCCCACCAACGATTTAGTTATTACCGTAGCATCAGTTAACACGACAGGAGCCATTCAAACTATTTCTTGGACTGGCCTTTCGTACAATGGTGTAAAAACATATGTAGTTCTGGGTGAATTGACCACCGTTGGAACTATTGACAAAATACTCTACAGATAATATAATTGTACTATGACCGAAGTCATAGATCAAATATTATCGTTGTTTCCTCCCAGAGCAAGATCTACAATTACAGGTTGGAGATCTTTCAATGCTGTCTGCTGTCATCATCGCGGACATAAACAAGATACAAGAAAAAGAGCAGGTGTTTTGATAAAACAAGGAATTGTTTATCATTGCTTCAATTGCGGATTTTCTACAGGTTGGCAACCTGGAAAAAATGTAGGACTTAAATTTAAAAATCTCTTACAGTGGTTGGGCGCAACTGATCAACAAATTTCCGAAATACAGTTGAATGCTCTAAGAACAACATCTGACGAGACTGAGATCAGCCAAACATTTATAGAACCGTTTACTGCTAGAGATTTGCCTGCAGATACCAAGACTATCAGCGAATGGCTCGAGGAGGACCTCTGTGAACAAGATGAACAAGATATCAGAAATGTTGTAGAATATCTTGTTGGTAGAGGGTTTGATCCACTATCCTCGCATTTTGCGTGGTCTCCTGAGCAAGGATATAGAGATAGAACTATAATACCTTTTAGATATAACGGCACAGTTGTTGGATCTACTGCTAGAAGAATTACAAACTTACCTCCTAAGTATCTTAGTAATCAACCTAAGAACTTTGTATTCAATGTGGATAACCAAAATGCTCAAAGGAAGTATGTATTTGTAGTTGAAGGACCTTTTGATGCAATATCTATAGACGGGGTTGCAGTCCTCACAAACGAAATCGCAGAATCTCAGGCACGTATAATTAACAGTATGGGTCGAGAAGTTATAGTTATTCCTGATCAAGATGAGCCCGGAATGACACTTGTTGATCAGGCCAAAGATCTAGGGTGGAGTGTTGCATTTCCTAATTGGGGTGCGGGCATTAAAGATTGTGCTGATGCAGTTAAAGAATACGGAAGATTATTTGTTACTGTTGATGCTATTTCAACTGCGCAAAGGGGATCTATCAAAATAGAAATGGCAAAACGTGCAATGTTAAAAAAATTGGAGATGCAAAATGTGGGAAAAGATTAAAAATATTTTAACTTGGCCATATCGTAAATATCAGGAAAAGCAGGCCTGGAAAAAGCGAATGGAAGAGTTACGTAAAAGAGATCCGTTCATTTACAAATGATTACGTGGGGAATAAATGCTCTCAATCATGATGCTAGTATTGCGGTTATGGTTGGTAAAGAATTAAAATTCTGGAAACGCTCTAGCGAATTTTCCGGAATAAGAGGCGATGACAAACTTAACAGTCAATTGGTCAAAGAGGCACTAAATGCAGGTAGTGGAAAAGGACCTACAAATATTGTTTGGTATGAAAGGCCTTGGTTGAAAAAAACTCGCCAATTGTATGCAGGTCAATATAATTGGGCGTTTGACCTAAATGAATTGCCCTCGAGGTATCTTAAAGAATTTAGATTAGGATACGCTAAAATACACTATGTTCCACATCATTTAAGCCATGCTGCCGCCGGGTTCTTAACTTCACCATTTGATGATGCTGTTGTTGTAGTGCTAGATGCTATGGGAGAATGGGAATCAGCGACAGTATGGCAGGGCCAGGGAACAAATCTTAAAAAATTATGGAGTAGGAGTTATCCTACTAGCATTGGGTTGTTCTATTCTGCGTTTACTGATCTTATTGGTCTTAAGCCGGTAGGAGAAGAACATATTCTTCAACAAATGAGCGATCGAGGAGACCCTAATAGGTTCGGTGAGGAAGTATATAGTTATTGGAAATCTAATTGGAAACTAAAATACAATTTACATAAAGGTGTTCGTAACTGGCAATATCCTATTGAAACTGATCAAGATCGATATGATATAGCCGCTGCCGTCCAGGCAATATTTGAGATACAGGCTGAAGAAGTTATGAATATTGCATCAGAGTTATCTGATAGCACTAACCTTGTATACATGGGGGGTTGTGCTATGAATAATAAATTTAACGAATTGATTGTAGATGACTGGAATGGTGTTTGGAGTTTACCTGTTCCCGGAGATGCTGCAAGTTCTATTGGTGCTGCACTTTATTTTAATCAA
>JACCDX010717412.1_pt1 | contig 35790 bp, 30 predicted proteins | sample 7449681 | NCBI WGS metagenome assembly JACCDX01 (sample SAMN15323450, study PRJNA562643) | freshwater metagenome | isolation source: river surface water | place: USA:Blue River Watershed | collected 2017-08-18
CCGGTCCATCAACAACGCGCCGCTCGCGGCGAAGGAGTGACACCATGAATTTCCTGATCTGGCTCATCGTCGGGGGCGTCGTCGGCTGGCTGGCGAGCCTCATCATGCGCACCGACGCGCAGCAGGGCATCCTGCTGAACGTGATCGTGGGCATCATCGGCGCCTTCATCGGCGGCTGGGTGATCTCCCCCATGGTGGGCGTGGGCACCATCAACGAAGGCATCAGCATCGGCGCCGTGCTGGTGTCGCTGGTCGGCGCGGTGATCCTGCTGGCCATCGTGAACCTGTTCCGCCGGGGCCGCATGCGTTGAGGTTGCTTGGCTTGGGCGCTCAGGCGCCCGGGCGCAGGATCGCGGCCAGGTCGGGACCGCGGGGGTCCAGTTGCAGGTTGCGCTCCACGCTCGCGATGTGCTGCTCCATCAGGCGGGCAGCCGCGCGGGCGTCGCGCCGTTCCAGGGCGGCGACGATCTCCTCGTGCTCGGCCTGCGAGTGCTCGGCGGAGTGGGAGGACTGGTACATCAGGGAGATCAGCTGCGAGCGCGAAAGCAGGTCGGCCACCATCTGGGCCAGCACCTCGTTGCCCAGCATCCGCGCCAGCACCACGTGGAAGTCGGCCAGCAGGCGGGTGCGTCCCGGCACGTCGACCTGGTGGACGGCCTGGTGCTCCTCCCGCAGGTGGGCCCGCAGCTGGGTCACCTGGGCATCGGTGATGCGGGCGGCGAGCTGGCGCACCATGCCGGATTCGACCATGCGCCGCACCTCGTAGACCTGCCGCGCCTCCTCCACGCTGGGGGAGGCGACGAAGGCGCCGCGCGCCGGCTCCAGCGTGACGAGCCGGTCGCGACTGAGCTGGTTCAGCGCCTGCCGCACCACGGTCCGCGAGACCGAGAACAGGTCGGCGATCTGCTGCTCCACGAGCTTGGTGCCGGGCGACAGGCGCCGCTCGATGATGGCGCTGACGATGGCGTCGACGATGCGCCCCGTGCTGCTGCCCGCCGAAGAGCGCGCGCGCGTGCCCTCCGGTGCTTCGACCAGTCGGATGGGGGCGGAGGCGGGGGCGCGGGGCGGCATGGCGGTCCGTGGAAAACCCAAGTGTATACACCACAGGGCGCACCAAGCCAGGGCTAGGGTAAGTCCCGTCTTTGGTGCATGCACCACTGTATACACTTTGATGATCAAACTGTGTCCAGTTCGCCGTGGGCGATCGGGCCGGGAGAACGAGGAGACCTTCCATGACGAACCCGAGCGTCCACCCCGTGGACGAGAAACTGCCCGCGGGCCGCCTGGCGGCGCTGGGCCTGCAGCATGTGCTGGTGATGTATGCGGGGGCGATCGCCGTGCCGCTGATCGTGGGCCGGGCGCTCAAGCTCTCGCCCGAGCAGGTCGCCATGTTGATCAGCGCCGACCTGTTCTGCTGCGGCCTGGTCACCCTGATCCAGAGCCTGGGCGTGACCCGCTGGTTCGGCATCCGCCTGCCGGTGATGATGGGCGTGACCTTCGCGGCGGTCGGCCCGATGGTGGCCTTCGCCAACGCGATGCCGGGCGTGGACGGCGCCCGGGCGATCTTCGGCGCCATCATCGGCGCGGGCCTCCTGTCGATGGTTCTGGCCCCGGCGGTCAGCAAGCTGCTGCGCTTCTTCCCCCCGGTGGTGACCGGCACCATCATCGCCATCATCGGCATCAGCCTGATGCGCGTGGGCGTGGGCTGGGCCACGGGCGGCCCGGCGCCGATGGCGCAGAGCGTGGACGTGCCCAAGCTGGTGGCCATGGTCGATGCGGCCAAGGCGGCCGCCGCCGTGCCCGCCGCCCCGGGCGCGAGCGCGCCGGTGCTGAAGCTGGCCGGCCCGATCCCGATGGTGAACAACCCGGCCTACGGCGCGCTGGACAACCTGGCCATCGCCGCGGCGGTGCTGGTGTTCATCCTGCTGCTGGTGAAGTACGGCAAGGGCTTCATCGCCAACATCTCGGTGCTCCTGGGCATCATCGCCGGCTGCGTGGTCGCGGCGGGCCTGGGCAAGATGGGCTTCGACAAGGTGGCCAAGGCGGGCTGGTTCGACGTGGTGACGCCGTTCGCCTTCGGCATGCCCACGTTCGACCCGGTGATGATCCTGACCATGACGCTGGTGATGATCGTGGTGATGATCGAGTCCACCGGCATGTTCCTGGCGCTGGGCGACATGACGGGCAAGAAGGTGGAGCAGCCGGCGCTGGCCGCCGGCCTGCGTACCGACGGCCTGGGTACGCTGATCGGCGGCATCTTCAACACCTTCCCCTACACCAGCTTCTCGCAGAACGTGGGCCTGGTGGGCGTGACCGGCGTCAAGAGCCGCTGGGTGTGCGTGGCGGGCGGCGTGATCATGATCGTGCTGGGCCTGCTGCCCAAGATGGCGGCGCTGGTGGAGTCCATCCCCACCTTCGTGCTGGGCGGCGCCGGCCTGGTGATGTTCGGCATGGTCACGGCCACGGGCATCCGCATCCTGTCCACCGTGGACTTCAAGGGTAACCGCCACAACCTGTACATCGTCGCGCTGTCCGTCGGCTTCGGCCTGGTGCCGCTGGTGGCGCCGCGCTGGTCGCAGCAGATGTCCCACAGCCTGCACCCGCTGCTGGAGTCGGGCATCCTGCTGACGGCGGTGGCCGCAGTGGTGCTGAACATCTTCTTCAACGGCGCCCGCGAGGACCGCGCCGGCGCGGTGGACGCGGCGAAACTGGCCGAGGCGCATTGAACCGGCAGGCGGGTACTGGCGTCCGCCTGCACCCGCCCGTCTGGAAAACGAAACGGCCCGCGAAGCGCTTCGCGGGCCGCTTTGCATGGAGAGCCAGCCGGTCAGGCGACGATCCGGAACTCCGTCGCCTTGGCGATGGGCCTGACATGGCGGTTCTCGCGGCGCATCTCCACGAAGCCATAGTTGGACATGGTCTTGAGCGTGCGTGACAGGTTGCCAGGCTTGCGGCCGGTCATGCCGGCCAGCGACGAGATGGAGGCCGGCTTGGCCTCCTGGATGACCTTCAGCAGGGCCCGGTTCTCGTCACTCAGGACCTCGGCGAGGGAACGCATGGAGGTGAACCATATCCTGGGTTCGGCCGGCTTGGGCTTGTAGTCCCCGCGCGCGATCGCCAGCATCCGCTCACGGATGCGGTCCTGCGACATGATTCCAATGACGACTGCCTTCATGATTGCCGTGCCTTCTCCAGCACCCGGTCGACTTCCTGGAAGAAATCCGACAACAGCTGGTGCGCATCCCGGAACTCGTAGGGAGCCCCCTTGTCGCTCACATGGCGGTGCCTGTGGTCATACGGCAGTCGGGTTCCCGAAAACTTGAACTTCTTTGGCAGGCGGACCGCATGGGCATTGTCATAGCCCAGGATGCGCTTGCCGTAGGGCTCATGCAATGTCAATGCGTAGCGGATGCCATGAGGCACGAAGCGGCTTTCGGCCACTCGCCACGCCTCGATCCTGACCCAGTAGCCCTGGCCCTGGTCGATGACCTGGTCATGGAGTTCGAGGAGCGTGGCGATGCCGGGGTCTTCGCGCATCGCCTCAATTTATCAACGGATGATAAACCATCCAAACAAAAAAGGCGCCTGCTCCTGACGGGAGCTGACGCCTTTTCTGGATGAGGAAAATTACTGCAGCAGGTCCAGCAGCGTCCGCGCGATCACCTGGGTCGCCTTGCGCAGGTCCTCCAGCTCCAGGCGCTCGTCGGCGCGCTTGGCGTGAGACTCCAGCACCGTGCGCGGGCCCGCGCCGTAGATGACGCCGGGGATGCCGGCCTCGCCATACAGGCGCACGTCGGTGTACAGCGGCGTGCCCATGGCGGGCGGCACCTGGCCGAAGACCTCGCCTGCGTTCTTCTGGATCGCGTCCACCAGCGGCTTGTTGCCGGGCAGGGGCTTGAGCGAGCGGGCCAGCAGGATGCGGCGCACATCGACCGTGATGCCGGGGAACTCGGCGCCAGCCTGGGCGATCACGTCGCGGATGGCGGCCTCCACCACCACCGGGTCCTCCTCGGGGATCATGCGGCGGTCCAGCTTGAAGGACACCTTGCCCGGGATCACGTTGGTGTTGGTGCCGCCTTCGATGCGGCCCACGTTCAGGTAGGGATGCTTGATGCCCGGCACCTGCGACGACACCTTCTTGTACTCGGTGTTCTGCGCGTACAGGGCGTTGAGGATCTTGACCGCACCCTGAAGTGCGTCCACGCCGGTGTCGGGGATGGCGGCGTGGGCCATCTTGCCGTGCACCGTCACCTCCATCTGCAGGCAGCCGTTGTGGGCCGTGACGACTTCGTAGCTGAAGCCGGCCGCGATCATCAGGTCCGGCTTGGTCAGGCCGTTCTTCAGCAGCCAACCCGGGCCCAGCTCGCCGCCGAACTCCTCGTCGTACGTGAAGTGCAGCTCCACGCCGCCCTTGAGCGGCGCCTTCAGCGACTCCAGCGCGCGGACGGCGAAGGTGAAGCTGGCGAAATCGCTCTTGCTCACGGCCGTGGCGCGGCCGTACATCCGGCCCTCCACGACTTCGCCGCCGTAGGGGTCATGCGTCCAGCCGTCGCCGGGCGGCACCACGTCGCCGTGGGCGTTCAGTGCGATGGTGCGGCCTTCGCCGTACCTGCGCCGCACGATGAGGTTGGTGACGGACGCCATGCCCGCCTCCTTCACCACCGCATCGGGCACCGCATGCTTCTCGGCCTCGAAGCCGAAGCCGGCCAGCAGCTGCGCGGTGCGCTCGGCATGCGGCGCGTTGTTGCCCGGCGGCGTGTCGGTGGGTACGCGCACGAGTTCCTGCAGGAAGCGCACTTCCTCGTCGAAATGCTGGTCGATCCAGGCGTCGAGTTGTTCTTGGTAGGTCATTGCTTGCTTTCCAGGGCCAGTTGCTCCAGCAGCTGCTGGAAGGCCTCCACGGCCAGTTGCATGTCGTCGCTGGTGGTGCTTTCCAGCGGGTTGTGGCTGATGCCCGAGTTCTGCCCGCGCACGAACAGCATCGCCTGCGGCATCACTTCGTGCAGCTTCATCGCGTCGTGGCCGGCGCCGCTGGGCATGCGGTGCAGCGGTACGCCCACGGCCTGCACCGCACGCTCCCAGCGGGCCTGCCACGCGGGGGCGCTCGGCGCGGCGGCGGCGCGCATGGTCTCTTCCACCTGGGCTCGCACCCCCCGGCGCGCGCAGATCGCGTCGAGCTCGGCCAGCACGTCGCGCACCAGCGCGTCGCGCTGTGAATCGGTGGGCGCGCGCAGGTCCAGCGTGAACTGGCAGCGCCCGGGCACCACGTTGATGGAGCCGCCCGGGACCTGCAGGATGCCCACGGTCCCCACGCTGTCGCCGTCCTGCGCCGCCCGGCGCTCCACGTACAGCACCAGCTCGGCCACGGCGGCCGCGGCGTCGCGGCGGCGGTCCATGGGCGTGGTGCCGGCGTGGCTGGCCATGCCCGCGACCTCGCACTGGAAGCGCACGCTGCCGTTGATGGAGGTGACGATGCCCAGGGGCAGGTCCAGCTCATTGAGGACCGGGCCCTGCTCGATGTGCACCTCGACGAAGCCCAGGTAACCGGCCGGATCGCGCCGCAGCGCGGGAATGTCGTCGATGCACAGGCCCGCCTGCTGCATGGCCTGGCGCATGGGGATGCCGTCCGCGTCCTTCTGGTCCAGCCAGCGGTCGTCGAACTGCCCGATCAGCGCGCCCGAGCCCAGGAACGTGGCCTTGTACCGCTGGCCTTCCTCCTCGGCGAAGGCCACCAGCTCCAGGTCGTACGGCAGCCGCCGGCCGGCGCGCGAGAGCTCGCGCACGCAGGCCATGGGCACGTAGATGCCCAGGCGGCCGTCGTACTTGCCGCCGTTGCGCACCGTGTCGTAGTGGCTGCCCGTCATCAGTGCCTTGGCGCCCGGGGTGGCGGCGCGGTAGCGGCCCACCACGTTGCCCACGGCGTCCACGTGCACGTCGTCGAAGCCGGCGTCTCGCATGTCGTGCGACAGGCGCTGGGCGCAGGCACGGTGGGCGTCGGTCAGGTAGGTCACCGTCAGCTGGCCCTTCTCAGCGTAGCCGGGGTCGCTGTGCTGCGCCAGCTTCTCGTGCCAGTCCCACACCCGATTGCCGAGCACGGGCTCCACGCCGAACTTGTCGTTCAGCCGGATCTCGGCGATGCGGTGGATGTTGCGCAGGCACTCCTCGCGCTCGAAGTCCACCGGGTTGCCCAGGCGGCGCTCGAAGGCCTCGATGATCTGCGTGCGATGCAGCCCCGTGCCACGCGGCCCGCGCACGGCCAGGATGAAGGGGAAGCCGAACTTCGCGTTGTAGTCTGCGTTGAGCTTTTGCAGCTTCGCGAACTCCTCGGGGCTGCAGTCCGTCAGGCCGGCCTTGCTCTGCTCGTGGGTGGACTCGGCGGTCAGTGTCTTGCTGACCATGGCCTTGCCCGCCAGCTCCGGGTGGGCGCGGATCAGGGACAGCTGCCGGTCCACGGGCGCGTTCGCCACGATGCGCGCGCAGGCGTGCTTGAGGGCGGCCAGCGAGGCGAAGGGGCGTTGGGCCAGGGCGGCTTCGACGATCCAGGGCGAGTGCTCGTACAGGCCGTCGAGCAGGGCCTGGGCCTCGGCGGCCGGTGCGTCGTTGAATTGTTGGAGGGTCAGGGCCATGGGTTCAGCCTTGCGTGTCCTTGAAGGGGTGGACCTGTTTCCAGTGCCGCGCGATGTCCAGGCGCTTGCACACCCACACCCGGTCGTGCTTTTCGATGTGGTCCAGGAACTTCTGCAGCGCCACGATGCGGCCGGGGCGGCCCAGCAGGCGGCAGTGCATGCCGATGGACATCATCTTGGGCGCCTCGTCGCCTTCGGCGTACAGGGCGTCGAACGTGTCCTTCATGTACTGGAAGAACGGGTCGGCGTGCGAGTAGCCCTGCGGCAGGGCGAAGCGCATGTCGTTCACGTCCAGCGTGTAGGGCACGACCAGTTGCGGCGCCACGGTGCCGTCGGTCTTGCGCACCTTCATCCAGAAGGGCAGGTCGTCGCCGTAGTAGTCGCTGTCGTACTCGAAGCCGCCGTAGTCGGCCACCAGGCGGTGGGTGTTGGGGCTGTCGCGGCCGGTGTACCAGCCCGCGCCGTGTAAACGGCGCTCCCCGTCCCCGCGTTCGCCCGTGAGCTTCAAGATGATCTCCATCGCCTCGGCCATGTGGGCGCGCTCGATGGATTCATCCACGTTCTGGTAGTGGATCCATTTCAGCCCGTGGCAGGCGATCTCGTGTCCCAGCTCCAGGAAGGCCGCAGTCACGTCGGGCGAACGCTGCAGGGCCGTGCTCACGCCGAAGATGGTCAGCGGCAGGCGGCGCTTCTCGAACTCACGCAGGATGCGCCACACGCCCGCCCGCGAGCCATACTCGTAGATGCCGTCCATGCTCATGTGGCGCGCCGGGAAGCTCGCCGGGTTGAACATCTCGGACAGGAACTGCTCGCTGCCCGGGTCGCCGTGCAGGATGTTGTTTTCGCCGCCCTCCTCGTAATTGAGGACGAACTGCACCGCCACGCGGGCCTGGCCGGGCCACTGCGCATGCGGCGGGTTGCGGCCGTAACCGGCCAGGTCGCGGGGGTAGGGGGCGGTGCTGTCGTAGTTCATGGGGGACACTGTAGTCCTGCTATGGTACCGAGCGGTTTCCAAAGTGTATACACTTCTGTCCACAATATTCTGGAGAGCTTCATGGGTTTGAGCACGCACGTCCTGGACACCATGCATGGCACGCCGGCCGCCGGCATGGGCGTGGCGCTGTACCGGGTGGACGGCCACGAGCCGGAACTGGTCAAGCGCTTCGCCCTCAACGCCGACGGCCGCAACCCCGACGGGCCGCTGTACGACAACGCCAGCCTGCGCCGCGGCACCTACCGCCTGGTGTTCGACGTGGCTAGCTATTTCCGTGCCCGCGGCGTGGAGCTGCCCGACCCGCCCTTCCTGGACCAGGTGCCGCTGGACTTCGGCGTGGCCGACGAGAAGGCGCATTACCACGTGCCGCTGCTGTGCAGCCCGTGGAGCTATTCCACCTACCGCGGCTCCTGACCGCAGGCCCGGGGCGGGGCGTCAGTCCTGGCCCTCGGTGAGCGTGTCCAGCTGGAACCGCCCGCTGCGGTCCCACAGCCAGGTGTCGGTGTAGGTGACCCGGCCCAGGCGGGCCGGCATGGGGAAGGGCGCGGCGGCGCGGACCGTGCGCTCGATCTCGCGCACCACCTCGGGCGCATGGTGCGGCGCGCGCAGCCAGTCCAGCCGGCGCACCTGGCCACCGGCATCGAGCTCCACCTGCAGCACGCCCACGGCGTAGAGCATGGGCGGCAGCCGGCCGGTGTAGATGCGCTCCCGGTTGAGGCCGTACAGGTGCCCGGCGGCATCGCGCCGGTATTCCCGCTCCGTGCGGGCCGCGGAGGTGCGTGGCGCAGCCGCCGGGGGCACGGCGGCCGGCGCAGGCTGGGGATCGATGGTGGCGGGCTGCCCGGGCGGCGGCAGCGCCGGCCCGCGCGAGACGGGGGGCGCGGTGCAGGCGGCCAGGAGCGCCGCCACGGCACTGGTGGCGGCACCGAAGATGCGCCTGGGGCGGCCGGCTTGCTTCATCATCTCTCCTGCTGATGCGAGAAGCATACTGTGCGCAACCGTCGAGACCAAGATGCAATTGTTAACGCCTGAAACCCTGGACCGGCTGGGCCGCGAGCCGGCCGTCCTCGTGTGCGTGGAGGCCACGCAGGGCTCGGTGCCGCGGGAGGCGGGCACCTGCATGCTGGTGTTCGCGCAGGCCGTGGCCGGCACCATCGGCGGCGGGCAGCTGGAGTTCCAGGCGATCGCCCACGCGCGCGACCGAATGGCCGCGGGACCCGCCTCGCCCCCGGCGCAAGACGCGCAGGACACCCAGCTGCCCGACATCCGGCGCTACCCCCTGGGCCCCAGCCTCGGCCAATGTTGCGGCGGTGTGGTGCACCTGCGCTACGAGGCGCTGGCGCCGGGCAGCGGCCCGGGCCTGGCGGCGCGGCTCGCGCCGCGCCTGCATCCCATGGCCCTGTTCGGCGGGGGACATGTCGGCCGGGCCCTGGTGCAGGTGCTGGCGATGCTGCCGTATGCGGTGACCTGGATCGACAGCCGCGACGAGGTCTTTCCCGCGCAGGTGCCGCCCACCGTGCGCTGCGAGCACTCCGACCCGGTGCAGGCGGCGGTCGCCGGCCTGGCGCCGGGCTCGCAGGTCCTCGTCATGAGTTTCAGCCACGCGGAGGACCTGGACATCGTGGCCGCCTGCCTGCGCCGCCAGCGCGAGCGGGGCGACCTGGCCTTCATCGGCCTGATCGGCAGCCAGACCAAGTGGGCCACCTTCCGCCACCGGCTGGAGGCGCGGGGCTTCACCGGCGCGGAGCTGGCGCGCGTCACCTGCCCGATCGGCCTGCCCGGCATCACCGGCAAGGAGCCCGAGGTGATCGCGGTGAGCGTGGCCGCCCAGTTGCTGCAGTCGCGCCCTTTGCAGGCGGGCACCTAGGGGCATCCCCGGGCCCGGGTGGCCCGCGTTTTGCATACACTTCACGCCATCGGCCGCAGCGGCGCCGGGCTCGTCATGGAGCCCTATGGTTCGCGGCTTGTTTCCTGCTCAGAGCGCCCGCGGTGGTGAGCAGTCCTGAAGGTATACACATGGAAAGCTACCTCCTCGACTGGGCCAACCTGCTTTTGCGCTGGGCCCACGTCATCACCGCGATCGCCTGGATCGGCTCGTCGTTCTATTTCGTCTTCCTGGACTCCAGCCTCACGCCGCCGGTCGACGAGGACCTGAAGAAGCAGGGCGTGGGCGGCGAGCTGTGGGCCGTGCACGGCGGCGGCTTCTACCACCCGGTCAAGTTCAAGCTGGCGCCGCCGAAGCTGCCGGAGAAGCTGCACTGGTTCTACTGGGAAAGCTACACCACCTGGATGACCGGCTTCGGCCTGCTGACGGTGTCCTACCTGTGGAATGCCCGCACCTACCTGATCGACCCGGCGAAGATGGACTGGTCGCCCGCCGCCGCGGTGGGCGTCTTCCTGTCCTTCCTGCTGGTGTTCTGGATCCTGTACGACATCACTTGCCGGGTGTTCGGCCAGCGCAGGAACGGTGACGCCATCGTCGGCGCGCTGGTGGCGGTGCTGGTGGTGGCCGCTTCCTGGCTGGCCTGCCAGTGGTTCGCCGGCCGCGCGGCCTTCCTGCTGATCGGCGCCATGATCGCCACCACCATGAGCGCCAACGTGGCGCACTGGATCATCCCCGGCCAGCGCAAGATGGTCGCCGCCATTGCCAAGGGCGAGCCGGTGGACCCGATCCACGGCAAGATCGGCAAGCAGCGCAGCGTGCACAACACCTACTTCACGCTGCCGGTGCTGTTCGCGATGCTGTCCAACCACTACAGCTTCACCTGGAACCATCCGCAGAACTGGCTGGTGCTGGTGCTGATGATGTTCGCGGGCGCCGCCATCCGCCAGTTCTTCGTGCTGCGCCACGGCTGGAAACTGGGCCGCAACGCCAACCCGCTGCCGTACGCGCTGGCGGGCGTGGCGGTGATCGTGGCGGCCATCGTGTGGATGGTGCCGGCGGCCTCGCCCGCCAGGCCTGCCGTCGCCGAGGCGCCCAAGGCCGACTTCACGGCGGTGCAGAAGGTGCTGGAGCAGCGCTGCTACCTGTGCCACGGCGCCCAGGTGCAGATGAAGAACGTGCGCCTGGACTCGCCCGACGCGGTCAAGCAGAACGCACAGGCCGTCTACCAGCAGGTGGTGGTGACGCGGCTGATGCCGATGAACAACTCCACCGGCATCACCGAGGACGAACGCGCCCTGGTTGGCGCGTGGTTCCAGGCGGGGGCGAAGACGGCGCCCTGAGGCACCGCGCCGCTCGGCCCTCCCACCTGACGGGCGTCACCCTCAGCGGTATTTCGACTCTCCGCGTCGGGCGGTGCCTTCGCTGCCGGGTTCCCTTTTGAGCAGCCTGAGCAGTTGCACCGTGTCCGCGTCCCTGGGGTCGGGATCGAGCCCTCGGATGATCGCGCTGCGGACGGTCGCCTTCAGCTGTTCCTTCTCTTTCGGGACGGTGGTGTTCGAGGCCGCCTGCCCATCGACCAGTGTCTGCAGGTTGGCGATCGAGCCGTTGTAGTGGATCGCGTTGAGTCGATCCAACGTGACGGTCGCCGCTGTCCCGAGCATTTCCACCTGGTAGCCGACCCGCTTCACGAATGTGTCGCTGCGCGATGTGTTGGCGAACGCTAAATCCAGGAATTTTTTCTGGAGTTTGTCGTTCATGGCCGCGCCGTTCGACAGCATCAGCCTCAGCGCCCAAGCGGCTGCGCGGCGGCAGGCCAGGGCCGCGGCACGCTGGTCGTCTCGGCTGCTGGCGTCGTGGAGGGCCCCGAGCTGGAGTGGCGTGGTTTCGAGGATGCTGCGCGGGAGGTCCGACACGACAGCGGAGCGCTCGCCCGGGAACCTGGCGACGACCGCTTGCGCGATCGCGTCGACCTCCCTGGCCGTCAGCCCTGCTCCCCTGGACGCGATGAATTCGCCGGCCTTCGCAATCACCTGGCCATAGGTGCCGGGCTGCGTGTTCGCGATCTCTCCCAGGAGGGTCTCTGTTGCGGAAAGCGGGAGCCGGGGGGCGGCTGCCGGAGCGTTGGCTACTGTGGCCTGGGGCAATTCGCCCGCGGCTTTCTCGAACTGGCCCAGGATGGCACCGAGGTCTTCGTCAGGCAGCGGGTCCAGGGTGGCACCGAGGTCTTCGTCAGGGAGCGGATCCGGCTGTGCAGCTGCGACCACGGCCTGCGGCTCCTTCGAGGCCATGTCCTGTACGGGGAGCGGGGCGGCGGACAGGTCGAGAGGGGCCGGCGGTGTCGCGTCGTCTGCGTAAGGATCGAATTCCAGGGGATCTTCCCCCGGCGCGAACCACCTCACCCTTGCAGGCGGGGGATTGAGATCGGCGGCGGGTGTCCCTTCCTGACCCGGGACCTGTGGTGCAGACACCTCGTCGCTCAGGTCCTGGTAGCCGGGCGAGTGCGCCTTGTCCATCGCCTCGTGTGCAGCAGCGTCACCTGCGCCCGAGACGGATTGGCGCCACACGCCGATCTGCCTCTTCAGCGCATCGACCGCCGGTGAGCCGAAGCCGGTCTCCAGTGTCTGGCCCAGGCGACCTTCGACGGCCCCCAACAGGGCATCGAATGACCGCAGGACCTGTGGTTCCAGGCTTGCCTGGCCCTGCGCGAAATCCAGGGTGGACTGCGTGAAGGCGACCAGCGCCGCGCCACTCACCTCCTGGGCCAGGCCCCGGAAGATTTCCGTGCAGGTGCCCTCATCGATACCTTCCGTGCTGACCGAGCGGAAGAAATCATGAAGGTCCTCGGCGTTGATCGCCGGGTGGGGCAGGTCCAGGCCCAATTCCCGGGCCATCCGCAGGCCGACCTCCCTTGGAGACAGCGGGGACCTGCCGGTCGTGGCGGCGGAATCCTGCGGGTCTTCGACGTCCCCATCGTCGTCGCCAGGCAGCGTCAGTCCGCTTTCACGCAACAGTGCGAGGCGACTGGCGATGGCCGTGATCGCGCGGTCTGCCGCCTCCTGGTAGGCCTCATTCCTGCCGGCCTTGGAGGCCTCCAGCGCCTCCATCATGTGCGCGGCAGGGCCCATTCCCCGGTCTTCCTCCTGCGGCTCCCGGGCCATGCCCGCCGCCAGGAATACGGCGTCTTCCAGTACCCGCCAGTCGCCTTCCCTGTCGGAGATTTCAATCGCGCCTGCCAGGACCTCCTGCATCACGCTGTCCGTGACCACACCTTGGAGGGGCGCCATGAGTGCCTGGTAAACCGTCGGGGGGCCGGCCAGACCGGCGAAGTGGTCGCCATGCAGGGCAGGGACCCTGGAGACCACCTCCAGGAATTCCAGCAACTGGGCCGACTGTTCGCCCGGTTCCAGCGTTGCCAGATGCAGGGAGAAGGATTCCCCCACACGGCGGGCTTCCTCTTGCGCCTGCGGGCTGCCATCGGAAGTGATGGCCAGGAAGCGTTCGTCCAGGCGCCTGGCCCATTCGGCCCGAAGGCTGCGCTGATCGGGTTCGAGGACAGGCCGTGTCGCGGACAGGTTCCGGGCCACGAGTTCGCCGGTCGCCTCGTCGAGGGCGTCTCCCCAGGTGGCGTCGCTTTCGGCCAGTCGCTCCAGCCCCTCGAGCATGGCGTTCACGTCACTGGCCTCCGCCTCGAACCCGGTCTCAGCCAGCTTCACTTGCGCCGCCATCAACACGGCCGCGAACGTGCCACGTCCAGGCCCCGTGGGGAGGGCATTCACGATGCCCCCAAGCAGGGCGTCCCGTATCGCCGAGGCGTCGGCCTGCATCCGGCCGGGCGCGGAGGTGCGCGCCCGCGCCCGGGACACTTGCTGGTCCACGAGGTCGACGAGCCGGCCCCGCAGGTTCGCCCGGTTCAGGGCGCCGTCCAGGATGACCTTCCCGAACGCCTCGCCTGCCTCGAACGCGGCTCGCGCCAAGGCGGCATCGACGGCAGCCTCCTCTTCGTCAATCGCCAGTGCCTGTTCGTCCGGTGTCACCTGCTCGGCCAGTTCGGCAATTTCGGCTTCAAGCCGCAGTTCGCGCTCGGCCTTTGCCAGGTCGGCTTCGTCCAGCTCGGGGCTGGGAGCAGGGCGCTCGGTGGGCTGCATCGACGTCACGGGCGGCTGCGGCGGGCTGTCGGTGGCGGGCTCGGTCTCCAAGGTGGCGCCCTTCCGCCGGGCTGCGCCTGTGTCAAGCTGCTCGATGGCGGTGGTTGCCGCGTACTTGTCGTCCGCCCGCCTCGGGGCGCTGGTTCCCTGGGCCTCAGCGTCCGTGTCCACCATGAGGGTGTTGCCAAGCCCCCGGCTTTCATCTGCCTCATCTTGAATCGATGTCTGGTCCCGTAAAAGGGGGGCAGGCGCCACCGGTCGGTTCGGCTCCGGCGGGAGTTCCCGATCACCAGGGATCGGGGCGGCCATCTCGTGCACAGTGGGTGTGTTCGCGAGGTCGGGGCGTCCTACCGCTGGGGGGGGCGTTGGGGTCGGTGTGCCTGAGTTCGAGGCCGTGCTCCCGTCCCCGTGCGGCGTGTCTGCATCGCTTCGGTCGCTGTCGTGGCCAGCGATGGACTCGTCTGAATCGGACGCATCGTCTTGCGCAGGCGTTTGCGTGCCAACCGAAACAGAACGCCCGGTCGCCCCGTCCGCGGGATCCCTGCCTTCGCGGCGGTTCTCCCGGGCCGCAGAAGCCAGCCGTTCCTGGAGCGCGGCGATCCTGTCTTCAAGGCCGCGGACCTGCGTCCTCAGGCCTCGGACCTCCTGGGTCACCTCGTCATCATGGCCCTTGCGTTCTGCAGGCTGGGCGGCCTTTTCGGCAGGCGGGGGCGTCGAGTCCCGGGGCGACCGGGGCGTATCCACCGGCTTCTTGTGGCTCAAAGGCGCCGGGGCCCGGTTTTCAGGGGCGACGGGGGTGTGCGAATGCTTGTGATCGGGCTGAGCCTGGTCCTCTGATTGGACCTCAGCCTGGGCTTGGGTGACAGGGACAGTGACAGGGACCGCCGTGCCCTGCTTGGCCTGGCTGGACCCGAGCCGCTCCATCAGCTCCGGCAAGGTGCTGACGTCCTTCGCCGCCTCCAGCGCGTCGTAGGTGGCACCGGCATTCGGCAACTTGCGGCCCGTGTCCAGCACCGAGTCCACGCCCTGGCGCGCGGCCAGGCCGTGCGGCGAGTCAGCGAGCGCCAGGCGCGAGACCTGCCGGGGCTCGCCTTGCAGGGGGGTGACCGTGCGCATGACCTCGCCCCCGCCCAACCCCCGCATCCCGGCGGCGAAGCCGGCCATGAGGGCGTCGAAGCCCTGCTGCGTCAGCTGGCTGGCGTTCAGCAACTGGGCGGCCTGCAGGGCGAAGATGACACTGACCCCCCGCTCCGCCTCCTCCCCGTTGGAGGTCTTGCTGTCGCCCGCATGGATCCTGGACAGCAGGTTCTCGGCAAACTCGGCGCCCAGCCACACCAGGGTCGCCGGCCCGCTGGGCTGCTTGCACAGCGCCAGGGACGAGCGGCCGAACGTGTCGAACACCCGGGCGATGCCGGCCTCGTCGGCGCGGATGTCCCGCAGCTGGTCCTGGAAGCGGATGAACGCCGCTGCCGGGCCGCCCCGGCCCACGGCGCGTTCCTGGAGCGGGCGGGCCGCCTGGCCCTTGCCTTCCCGCGCGGCCTCACCCAGGAGCTGGTCGCGTGTCTGCGCCAGGGACTGGTGCGAGACCTCCCGCAGTCCGGCGTACGGGTGGCTGCGGTCCTCCCGATGCGCCTGCAGGACGGCGACCTTCGCCGGCTCGCCCTTTCGCGCATCGACCTTCCCCGCGTCGATGGGTTGGCGGACGTACCGGCCGCCTCCGGGCTGGTACGCGTCGATCGACGAGGCCTCCACCCGGTCCCCCGACGAACCTCTCCTGCGGAATCTGGGCATGGCGGCAGCCTCCAAGAACTAGGATTTAGTCAGCAGTAGTAGTAACTCCTCATCCGTGAGAGTTCATCCGTGGGGCGGGCCGCCGCCGCCACGGGGTGTCAGGTTTCCTGGGGATCAGCCGAGCGCGCCGCCGCGCAGGGCGCGCAGCACGTTCTCCGCTGTGGCGGGTGCTGTCAGCTTCACCGGCTGGCCGGCCGGCGCGGTCGATGCCACGGCTTCGCGGAGGGCCTCCCACACGCTGATGCCCAGCATGAACGGCGGCTCGCCCACGGCCTTGCTACCGCCGACGTTGTCCTCGCGGTTAGGTTCGGGCCACAGGTCGACGCGCAAGTGCTCGGGCACGTCGCCCGTCGCCGGGATCTTGTAGGTGCTGGGCGCATGGGTCGCCAGCTTGCCCTGCGCGTTCCACACCAGCTGCTCGGTGGTCAACCAGCCCACGCCCTGGATGAAGCCACCCTCGATCTGCCCGATGTCGATGGCCGGGTTGATGGGGGTGCCCACGTCATGCAGGATGTCCACCGCCAGCACCCGGCTCTCGCCGGTGAGGGTGTCGATGGCCACCTCGCTGCACGCCGCGCCGTAGCTGAAGTAGTAGAACGGCCGGCCCGTGAGCGTGACCTTGTCGTAGTGGATCTTGGGCGTGCGGTAGAAGCCGTCGCTCCACAGCTGGATGCGGTTGGCATAGGCGAGCTTGACCACGTCGTCGAAGGCCCGCGACTGCCGGGGCGAGATGACCTGCCCCCCCCGGAAGCGGATCGCGCCCGCGCCGCAGCCGTCCAGCCCCGCCACGAACGCCGCCAGGTTGTCGCGGATGTTGCGCGCGGCGAACTGCGCGGCCCGGCCATTGAGGTCCGTGCCGCTGGAGGCGGCCGTGGCCGAGGCGTTGGGCACCTTGCCCGTCTCCGTGGCGGTGCAGCGCACGCGCTCGAAGGGCACGCCCAGTTCGTCAGCCACCACCTGCATGATCTTGGTGTGCAGGCCCTGGCCCATTTCCGTGCCGCCGTGGTTCAACTGCACGCTGCCGTCGGTGAACACATGCACCAGCGCGCCCGCCTGGTTGAAGAAGGTGGCGGTGAAGCTGATGCCGAACTTGACCGGGGTGAGGGCGATGCCGCGCTTGATGACGGGGCTGGTCGCGTTCCACGCGGCGATGGCCTCGCGGCGCTGGCGGTAGTTCGAGGACTGCGCCAGCGTGTCGATCAGCGGGTGCAGGATGTTGTCCTCCACCTTCATCTGGTAGTGCGTGACGTTGCGGTCCTCGATGCCGTACAGGTTGCGCCTGCGCACGTCCAGAGGGTCCAGTCCCAGCGCACGGGCGATGTCGCCCAGGATGGCCTCGATGACGATGACGCCCTGCGGCCCGCCGAAGCCCCGGAAGGCCGTGTGGCTCTGCGTGTTCGTCTTGCAGCGGTAGGACGAGATCACCACGTCCGACAGGAAATAGGCGTTGTCCGCGTGGAAGATGGCGCGGTCCGCCACCGGGCCCGACAGGTCGGCGCTGAAGCCGCAATTGGCCAGCATGTCCAGCTTGAGGGCCGTGATGCGGCCCGTGTCGTCGAAGCCCACCTGCCAGTCGTAGGCGAAGGGGTGTCGCTTGCCGGTGACCAGGAAGTCGTCGTCGCGGTCCATCCGCAGCTTGACCGGCCGGCCGAGCTTGCGCGCCGCCAACGCCGCCCACACCGCCATGTGGCCGGCCTGCGTCTCCTTGCCGCCGAAGCCGCCACCCATGCGGCGGCATTCCACGGTGACGGCGTTGTTCTCCAGGCCCAGCGCGTGGGCCACCCAGTGCTGCACCTCGCCCGGGTGCTGCGTGCTGGAGTGGATGTGCCACTGGCCCTGCTCGCGCGGGATGGCGTAGGCGACCTGGCCCTCCAGGTAGAAATGCTCCTGGCCGCCGACCTCCAACTGGCCCGTGAGGGTGTGCCGGGCGACCTCCAAGCCCAACTCGGGCTCGCCCCGCCGCACCACCACGGGCGGCAGCACGTAGCTGTGTGCCGCATGCGCGGCGCGCACGTCCAGCGCGGCGGGCAGCGCCTCGATGTCCAGCTGGACCTGCCGGGCCGCGCGGCGCGCGCCCAGGGCGCTGTCCGCTACGACCACGCCGATCACCTGCCCCACGTGTTGCACCGTGTCGATGGCGAAGATGGGCTCGTCGTGGACGAAGGTGGCCAGGAGGGGGTCGCCGGGGATGTCCTGCGCCAGCACCACCCCGCGCACGCCGGGCAGGGCCAGGGCGGCCCGTGCATCCACCCCACGCAGCCGGCCATGGGCCACCGTCGAGAGGATGGGCGCCGCGTGCAGGGTGCCGCGCAGTTCCGGGATGTCGTCGATGTACGTGGCCGCGCCGGCCACCTGGGCCCGGGCGCTTTCGTGGAACCGGGAGCTGCCCACAGCCTGCCCGCCCGCGTCGGCCGCGCCGCCGGGGCCGCCACCGCTGGCGGCCGTGAATTCCTTGTCGCGCGTGGTCATGCCCGCACCTCCTCGGGATCGACCTGGCCGGCCAGGCCGGCCCGCGAGACCCGCTCCAGGTTGATGGCCCGCATCCCCTGGCTTTCCAGCCACAGCCGCTGCATCAGGTTGCCGAGCACCTCGCGGCGGTAGGCCGCCGAGGCGCGCATGTCGGAGATGGGCTGGAACTGCGCCCGCAGGGCTTCGCCAGCCGCGCGGGCCGTGGCCTCGGTCCAGGGCTGACCGGCCAGGACCGCCTCGGCCTGCGTGGCCCGCGCCGGGGTGGCGGCCACGCCGCCCGCGCCGATGCGCGCCCCCTGCACCTGCCCGTCCTCGAGCTGCAGGTTCACCGCCAGGCACACCGCCGAGATGTCGTCGTCATACCGCTTGGAGATCTTGTATGCGCGCAGGAACTCGCCCGCCCGCGGCCGCGGCACCAGCAGGCGCGCCACGATCTCGTCCGCCGCCAGCAGGTTCTGCCGGTAGCCGGTGTAGAAATCCTCCAGCGCCAGGGTGCGTTCGCCCCGCACACTGGCCAGCACGATGCGCGCGCCCAGCGCGATCAGCAGCGGCATGGAGTCGCCGATGGGCGAGCCGTTGGCGACGTTGCCGCCCAGGGTGCCGGAGTTGCGCACCGGCAGGCCGGCGAAGCGCTCGGCGAAGGCCTGCAGCTGCGGGCGCTGCACCACCAGGGCGGCGTAGGCGTCCTGCAGGGTGGCAGCGGCGCCGATGGACAGGTCCTCGCCCGCCACCTCGATCCGGCGCAGTTCCGCCGCGCGCGTGACGTCCAGCACCTGCCCGAAGCGCTGGTGCAGCTTGGTGACCCACAGGCCCACGTCCGTGCAGCCGGCCACCACCTGCGCCTGCGGGTGGGCCGCGCGGGCCGCCAGCAGGGCGGGCAGGGTGGTGGGGGCCAGGTAGGCCCCGTCGCCCGCCTCGCGCCCTTCGTCCCTGGGAATGGCCTGCAGCTGCCGCACCAGCGCCGCCTCGTCCACCGCCACCCGGGGCAGGGCTGCCATCTGCTGCGCCGCATCCAGGATGGGCCGGTAGCCCGTGCACCGGCACAGGTTGCCCGAGAGCTCGGCCTGGGCCAGTTCGCGGGTGATGGGCTCGCCCTGGCACACATGGTTCTGGTACATGCCGAACAGGCTCATGACGAAGCCTGGTGTGCAGAAGCCGCACTGGGAACCGTGGCACTGCACCATTGCCTCCTGGGCGGGGTGGAGCGCACCGTCGGTGCCGGCCAGGTCCTCCACCGTCCACAGCGCGAGGCCGTCGACGGAATGGGCCAGGCGGATGCAGCTGTTGATGGCCCGGTAACGCAGGCGCTCGCCCTCGGCCTCGGCAAGGACGACGGTGCAGGCGCCGCAGTCGCCCTCGCCGCAGCCTTCCTTTGTCCCGGTGGCGACGAGGTCCTCGCGCAGCACCTCCAGCAAGGTCCGGTCGGGTGGTACATTGCCGAGCGTCACAAGCTCCCCCCGGCGGATGAATCGGATCGTCTTGGCTTCCATGAAAGTCAGTATGGCGTGAATCGGCGCGTTTGCCTCGAGGGTAGGAGAACGACGGGTATGCGGGCATAAGCGCCGCGTTATGACACCCATTCCGGCCAGGGTATGAGAGACCAGGCACTCTTCGACAAGATCGACCTCCACCTGATCCGCATCCTGCACACGGTCCTGACCGAGCGCAGCGTGTCCCGGGCGGCCTTGCGCCTGGGCATGCACCAGCCCCAGGTGTCGGCCGCCCTCAAGCGGCTGCGGGACGTGGCGGGGGATCCCCTGCTGGTGCGTTCGGGCGCCGCCATGGTGCCCACCGATGCCGGCCTGCGCATGGTCGAGCCCAGCGCCAGCATCCTTCGCGCCGCCGAGATGCTGTTCTCGGACACCCGGGGCTTCGATCCCCGCACCGCGGCCACGACCTTCCGCGTGTCGGCCAGCGACTACCTGGACCCGCAGTTCCTTCCCGCCCTGGTGGCGGCGGTCAAGTCCCAGGCCCCTGGCGCCGGCCTGGAGATCCATCCCCTGTCGGCCCAGGCCGACTGCCATGACCAGCTCGCCCAGGGCGAGGTGGACGTGGTCGTGGGCAACTGGGAGGAGCCGCCGGACAGCCTGCACCGCAGCGAACTTTTCACTGACGAGGTGGTGTGCCTGGTGGCGCGCGACCACCCGGCGGTGCGCCGTGGCTGGCGGGTGGAGGACTGGCTGGAGGCCGAGCATGTCGCCCCCATGCCCACCCATCCGGGGGCGCGTGGCGTGATCGACGCGCACCTCGCCCAGCAGGGGCTGGCCCGCCGCATCACGGTGCGCTGTCCCCATTTCAGCCTGATTCCGGCCATGGTGGCGCAAAGCCTGCTGGTCCTGACCACGGGCCGGCAGTACTGCGAACGTTTTGCAGGGCCATTGCCGGTCACAATCCTGCCTTGTCCCGTCGAGTTTCCGCGCCTGGCGTACTACCAGCTATGGCATGAGCGCAGCCATGCGTCGGCCTCTGCGCGCTGGCTGCGCGATCGCATCCGGCAGGCGGCGGCGGGCTTGAAGAATGATTGAACCGAGATGACCATACCAAGGCTGCAACTGGCCGGCATCACCAAGCGCTATCCGGCGGTGGTGGCCAACGACCAGGTCTCCCTGCGCGTGATGCCGGGGCAGGCCCATGCGGTGCTGGGCGAGAACGGCGCGGGAAAGTCCACGCTGATGAAGATCATCTACGGCAGCGTGAAACCCGACGAGGGCCAGGTGCTGTGGAACGGCCAGCCCGTGACCATCCGCAACCCCCAGGAGGCGCGGGCGCTGGGCATCAGCATGGTGTTCCAGCATTTCAGCCTGTTCGACACGCTCACGGTGGCCGAGAACGTCTGGCTGGGGCTGGACAAGTCGCTGTCGCTGGCCGAGGTGACGGCCCGCATCACGGCCAAGGCCGCCGAGTACGGCCTGGACATCGACCCCTCGCGCCCCGTGCATACCCTGTCCGTGGGCCAGATGCAGCGGGTGGAGATCATCCGCGCCCTCCTCACCGACCCCCAGCTCCTGATCCTGGACGAGCCCACCTCCGTGCTGACGCCGCAGGCCGTGGAGAAGCTGTTCGTGGTGCTCAAGAAGCTCGCTTCCGAGGGCTGCAGCATCCTGTACATCAGCCACAAGCTGCACGAGATCCGCGAGCTGTGCACCGCTTGCACCGTGCTGCGCGGCGGCAAGGTGACGGGTGAGTGCGACCCGCGCGAGGAAAGCAACGCGTCCCTCAGCCGCCTGATGATCGGCGCCGAGCCGCCGCAGCTGGAGCACCGCGAGGCCCAGGTGGGCGACACGGTGCTCAAGGTGGACCACCTGGACCTGGCCCGCGAATCGCCCTTCGGCACCGACCTGCAGGACATCTGCCTGGAGGTGCGCGCGGGCGAGGTGGTGGGCATCGCCGGCGTGTCCGGCAACGGCCAGCGGGAGCTGCTGTACGCCCTGTCCGGCGAGGACACCCGCGCCGCCCCGCAGATGGTGCAGGTGGCCGGGCAGGCGGCCGGCCGCATGGGCCCGGGCCGCCGGCGTGGGCTGGGCCTGCACTTCGTGCCCGAGGAACGCCTGGGCCGCGGCGCCGTGCCCACGCTGGGCCTGGCGCACAACCTCATGCTCTCGCGCCGCGAGGCCTTCGGCCGCGGCGGCTGGATCCGCATGGGCCAGCTGCGCGCGCAGGCCCGGGAGATTATCGCCCGCTTCAACGTGCGCGCGGGCGGGCCGGATGCGCCCGCCAAGTCGCTGTCCGGCGGCAACCTGCAGAAATTCATCGTCGGCCGCGAGATCGACGCCAACCCCAGGCTGCTGGTCATCTCCCAGCCGACCTGGGGCGTGGACGTGGGCGCCGCCGCCCAGATCCGCGGCGAGATCCTCAAGCTGCGCGATGCCGGCTGCGCCGTGCTGGTGGTCAGCGAGGAGCTGGACGAACTGTTCGAAGTGAGTGACCGATTGCACGTGATGGCCAAGGGGCGCCTGTCGCCCTCCCTCCCCCGCGCCCAGGCGACGGTAGAACTGATCGGCGAGTGGATGTCCGGCCTGTGGGACGCCGACCACGCCCTGGCCGCCCGGGAGGCCGCCGATGTTTAAGCTCGAACCCCGCCCCCAGGCTTCGGCCTTCTGGAGCCTCGCCTCGCCCCTGCTGGCCCTGGCCATCACCGTGGTGCTGGGTGTCGCCCTGTTCGCCGCGCTGGGCAAGGACCCGGTGCGCGGCCTGCAGATGTTCTTCTGGGAGCCGGTCAAGTCCACCTACGCCTTCGGCGAGCTGATGGTCAAGGCCACGCCGCTGCTGCTGATCGCGCTGGGCCTGGCCGTGTGCTTCCGCTCCAACGTCTGGAACATCGGCGCCGAGGGGCAGTTCGTCATCGGCGCCATCTGCGCTGGCGGCGTGGCGCTCACGGCCACCAAGGACTCCTCGCAATGGATCGTCCTGGGCATCCTGCTGGCGGGCATCGCCGGCGGCATGGCCTGGGCCGGCCTCACCGCCTTCCTGCGGGACAAGTTCAACGCCAACGAGATCCTGGTGAGCCTGATGCTGGTCTACGTGGCCGTGCAGCTGCTGGTGTTCCTGGTCTTCGGGCCGTGGAAGGACCCGGCCGGCTTCAACTTCCCCCAGACCAAGACCTTCGAGCGCATCACCCAGGTACCGCGCCTGATGCAGGGCTCGCGCGCGAGCATCGGCCTGTTGGTCGCGCTGGCCGGGGCCGCCGCGCTGTGGGTGTTCCTGTTCCGCACCCGCGCGGGCTTCGCGCAGCAGGTGGGCGGCCTGGCCCCCGCCGCGGCGCGCTACGCGGGCTTTTCCTCGCGCAAGGCGCTGTGGGTGGCGCTGCTGGTCTCCGGCGGTGCGGCCGGCCTGGCCGGCGCGCTGGAGGTGGCCGGCCCGATCGGGCAGCTCACGCCCTATGTGCCGGCGGGCTACGGCTTCGCCGCCATCATCGTCGCCTTCGTCGGCCGGCTGCACCCGGTGGGCATGGTGTTTTCCGCGATCCTCATGAGCATGTTCTACATCGGGGGCGAGTACGCCCAGTCGCGCATGGGCATGCCCAAGTCCATCACCGGCGTGTTCCAGGGCCTGCTGCTGTTCTCGCTGCTGGCGTGCGACACGCTGATGGCCTACCGCATCCGGCTGGTCGCGGCGGGCGCGCTGAAGAAAGGAGCCGCGTGATGGAAAGCTACGCGCTCCTGCTGGCCGCGACGCTGAACGCCGGCACCGTGCTGGCCATCGCTTCGCTGGGCCTGCTGGTCAACGAGAAGGCCGGCATCGTCAACCTCGGCGCCGAGGGCATCATGCTGTGCGCGGCCATCGCCGGCTTTGCCGCCGTGGTCCACACGGGCAGCGACCTGGCCGGTTTCCTGGCCGGCGCCGGCGCCGGCGCGCTGCTGGCGGCGGTGTTCGGGGTGCTGGTGATCTGGCTGAACACCAACCAGTACGCCACCGGCCTGGCACTGAGCCTGTTCGGCGCGGGCTTCTCGGCCTTTGCCGGCGTGAACTACGTGCAGGCCAAGCTGCCCGAGCGGCCGGTGTTTTCCATTCCCGTCCTCGGCGACCTGCCCCTGGTGGGCCCCGCGCTGTTCCGCCAGCATCCCCTGGTGTACCTCACCATCGCCTTCACCCTGGCCCTGGTCTGGTTCCTCTACCGCTCCCGCGCCGGCCTGGTGCTGCGTTCCGTGGGGGAGTCGCCGGAGTCCGCCCATGCCCTGGGCTACCCCGTGCGCCGCATCCGCCTGGGCGCAGTGCTGGGGGGCGGCGCCCTGTGCGGCCTGGCCGGGGCTTACCTGTCGGTGATCTACACCCCCCTGTGGGTGGAGGGCATGGTGGCCGGCAAGGGCTGGATCGCCCTGGCCCTGACCACCTTCGCCACCTGGCGGCCGGCGCGCGTGCTGCTGGGCGCCTACCTGTTCGGCGGCGTGACCATGCTTCAGTTCCATCTGCAGGGTGCCGGCGTGGAGGTGGCCAGCGAGTTCCTGACCATGCTGCCCTACCTGGCCACCATCGTGGTGCTGGCCCTGATGTCGCGCAATCCCACGTGGATTCGCGTCAATATGCCGGCCTCCCTTGGAAAGCCCTTTTATCCGGGCTCATAATTGCCGTTTTCGTGTCCCACTAAACAGAGGATCCAATGACCGACCTGAAGAAACGCTCCATGCTCCAGGCCGCCGCTATCACGGCGCTGGCTGCCACCGCCCTGGTGGGCTGCGGCAAGAAGGAAGAGGCCGCCCCGGCGCCCGCCGCCTCCGCCGCTTCGGCCGCCGCCGCCAAGCCGGAGCCGCTGAAGATCGCCTTCGCCTACGTCGGCCCGGTGGGCGACGGCGGCTGGACCTTCGCCCACGACAACGGCCGCAAGGCCATCGAGAAGGAATTCGGCGACAAGGTCGTCACCTCCTTCGTCGAGAAGGTGCCCGAGTCCGCCGACGCCGAGCGCGTCATGCGTGACCTGGTCGGCCAGGGCAACAAGCTGATCTTCGGTACCACCTTCGGCTACATGGAGCCCATGCTCAAGGTCGCCGCCGATGCCAAGGACGTCAAGTTCGAGCACGCCACCGGCTACAAGCAGGCCGACAACCTGCGCACCTACGACAGCCGCACCTACGAAGGCGCCTACATGGCCGGCGTGATCGCCGGCAAGATGACCAAGACCAACACCCTGGGCGTGGTCGGCTCCGTGCCGATCCCCGAGGTGATCCGCAACATCAACAGCTTCACCCTGGGCGCCCAGTCCGTGAACCCCAAGGTCAAGACCAAGGTGGTGTGGGTCGGCGACTGGTTCAATCCGCCGAAGGAAACCGAGGCCGCCACGTCGCTGATCAACGGCGGCGCCGACGTGCTGATGCAGAACACCGACTCGTCGGCCGTGCTGCAGACTGCCGAGAAGATGGGCAAGCGCGCCTTCGGCTGGGACAGCGACATGACCGCCTACGGCCCCAAGGCCCACCTGGGTTCGGCCATCATCAATTGGGGTCCCTACTACGTGAAGGCCGTGCGTGACGCGCTGGAAGGCAAGTGGGCCGGCAACTCCGCCAGCTGGTGGGGTGTCAAGGAAGGCGCCATCGACATGGTGTCCATCGCTGCCGACGTGCCGGAAGACACCAAGAAGCGCATCGACGAGATCAAGGCCGGCCTGAAGGACGGCAGCTTCGTGATCTGGAAGGGCCCGATCGTGGGCCAGAACGGCAAGCCCGTGCTGGACAAGGACGCCGTCGCCGACGACAAGTTCCTGGGTGGCATCAACTTCTACGTCAAGGGCGTGGAAGGCAAGATCCCCGGCGGCGACAAGAAGTAATCGCTTCCCCGCCTGCATGAAGAAGCCGCCTCCGGGCGGCTTTTTCATGGGCGCGGCCTGGGCCACAATCCACGCCATGACGACGATCCCCACCGACATTCCCGCCGACCGCCTGCCCGAGCTGCTGCGGCGCATGCCCAAGGCGGAACTGCACATCCACATCGAGGGCTCGCTCGAGCCCGAGCTGATCTTCGCGCTGGCGCAGCGCAATGGCGTGGCCATCCCCTACGCCAGCGTGGAGGACCTGCGCCAGGCCTACGCCTTCACCAACCTGCAAAGCTTCCTGGACATCTACTACGCCGGCGCCAGCGTGCTGCTGCAGGAGCAGGATTTCTACGACATGGCCTGGGCCTACCTGGAGCGGGCCAAGGCGGACAACGTGGTGCACGCGGAGATCTTCTTCGACCCGCAGACGCACACCGCCCGCGGCGTCCCCATGCAGGTGGTGGTCGATGGCCTGTACCGCGCCTGCCAGGACGCGAAGGGCAAGCTGGGCGTGAGCGCCAGCCTGATCCTGTGCTTCCTGCGCCACCTGAGCGAGGCCGAGGCCTTCGACACGCTGGAGGCGGCGCTGCCGTACCGCGACAGGTTCATCGGCGTGGGCCTGGACTCCAGCGAGGTCGGCCACCCGCCCGAGAAGTTCGCGCGCGTGTTCGCCAAGTGCCGCGAGCTGGGCCTGCGCCTGGTCGCCCACGCGGGCGAGGAGGGCCCGCCGGCCTATGTGTGGTCGGCGCTGGACGTGCTGAAGGTCGAGCGCATCGACCACGGCGTGCAGTCCACGAAGGACCCGGCGCTGTTGCAACGCCTGGCGAAGGACCGGATTCCCCTGACGGTGTGCCCGCTGTCCAACCTGAAGCTGTGCGTGTTCCCCCGGTTGGCCGACCACAACCTGGGTGCGCTGCTCGACGCCGGCCTGGTGGCCACAGTCAACTCCGACGACCCCGCCTACTTCGGCGGCTACATGAACGACAACTTCGTCCAGACCTTCGCCGCCACGGGGTTGACCGGCCGCCACGCCTACCAGTTGGCCCGCAACAGCTTCGAGGCCAGCTTCGTGGACGAGGCCACCCAGGCAGGCTGGATTCGCCAACTCGACGAGGTCTTTGCCGCCTTCGCCTGACCCCGGTACGGCCTTTCGCTAAAATCTCTCCCGCGCCGCTGCTGCCCCGCAGCGGCGCTTTTCTTTGTCCCCGGGGCCATGTAGAGGAACACCATGTACAAAAACCTCGCAGCCGCGCTATGCGTGGCCGCCAGCTTTTTCTCCCCCCTTTCCACCCACGCGCAGCCCGCCAAGGAGCCGCTCAAGGCTGGCTTCCTGTACGTCGCGCCGCTGACGGATGCCGGTTGGGTGCGCCAGCACGAGGAAGGCCGCAAGGCGCTGCAATCCGCGCTGGGTGCCCAGGTCGAGACCCGCTACGTCGAGAACGTGGCCGAAGGCGCCGATGCCGAGCGCGTGATCCGCGACCTGGCCATGCAGGGCCACAAGCTGATCTTCACGCCCAGCTTCGGCTACATGGAGCCCACGCTCAAGGTAGCCAAGGATTTCCCGGACGTGAAGTTCGAGTCCATCACCGGCTACAAGACGGCCGCCAATGTCTCGGCTGCCAATGCGCGCTATTACGAGGGCCGTTACCTGGCAGGTATCGCCGCCGGGCGCATGGCGAAGACGGGCGTCGCCGGTTACGTGGCGGGCTTCCCGATCCCGGAGGTGCTCCAGGGCATCAACGCCTTCACCCTGGGCATGCGCTCGGTCAACCCCCAGGCCCAGGTGCGGGTGGTGTGGCTGAACGAGTGGTTCAACCCGCCGCGCGAGCGCGAGGCCGCCATGGCCCTGATGGACCAGGGCGCCGAGGTGCTGGCCTTCCACACCGGCTCCAACGCCGTCATGGTGGCAGCGCAGGAGCGCGGCAGGCTGGCGGTGGCCTACCACTCGGACATGCGCAAGGTCGGGCCCGACGCGCAGGTCGTCGCCGTCACCCACCAGTGGGGCGACTACTACACCCGCCGCACCCGCGAGGTGCTGGCCGGCACCTGGAAGCCGGGCAACGTGTGGGGCGGCGTGAAGGAGGGGATGATCCGCGTGGGCGACTTCGGCTCGCGCGTGCCCAAGGCCGTGCAGGACGAGGTGCTGGCGCGGCAGAAGGACGTCGCCTCCGGCCGCGTCAAGCCCTTCGCCGGGCCCATCACCGACAACGAGGGCAAGGCCGTCCTCGCCAAGGGCAAGGCCCTCACCGACGACCAGATCCTCGGCATGAACTACCTGGTGCAGGGCGTGGTCGGAAAGGCCTCAAAATAAGCCGCATGAAAGCGTACCGCGCCGCCCTCCTGCGCTTCGACGATGACGGCCGTGCCGTCCACGACGAGGACGGGTTGCTCGTGGTCGGCCCCGACGCCCAGGGCGGGCAGGTGGTGCGGGCGGCAGGGCCGTACCAGGCCCTGGCGGCCAACTTCCCCGGCGTCGCCGTGGAGCACCTGCCCGGCAAGCTGATCGCCCCGGGCTTCGTGGACCTCCACATCCACTACCCGCAGACCGACGTGATCGGCTCGCCCGCCGACGGGCTGCTGCCCTGGCTGGAAAACTACACCTTCCCGCACGAGTCGCGCTTCACCGACCGCGCCTATGCCGACGAGGTGGCCCGCTTCTTCCTCGACGAGCTGGCGCGCAACGGCGTGACCACCGCGCTGACCTTCTGCACTTCGCACCCGGCCAGCGTGGATGCCCTCATGACCGAGGCGCAGGCCCGGGGCCTGCGGCTGATCGCGGGCAAGTCCATGCAGGACCGCCACTCGCCCGACGGCGTGCGCGACGAGACCGAGCAGTCCCTCATCGACTGCGAGGACCTGATCCGCCGCTGGCACGGCCAGGGCCGCCTGGGCTATGCCATCACGCCGCGCTTCGTCCCCAGCTGCAGCGACGCGCAGATGCGTGGCATGGGCGAACTGGCTGCGAAGTACCCGCAGGTCTGGATCCAGTCGCACGTGGCGGAGAACAAGGACGAGATCGCCTGGGTGAAGCAGCTGCACCCCGCAGCGCGCAGCTACCTGTCCGTCTACGACGAGTTCGGCCTGATGCGCGAACGCGCCATCTACGCCCACTGCATCCACTTCGACGACGCGGACCGCGCCCTCATGCGCGACACCGGCGCCGCCGCCGCCATCAGCCCCACCAGCAACCTGTTCCTGGGCAGCGGCTTCTTCGACTACGAAGGCGCCGACCGCGTGGGTTACCGCTACGGCCTGGCCAGCGACGTGGGTGGCGGCACCAGCTTCTCGCCGTTCCACACCATGCTGGCGGCCTATTACGTGGGCCGCGAGGGCCAGACCAAGCCCGGCCTGTCGCTCAAGCCCTCGCAGCTGTGGTGGCAGCACACGGCCGGCGCCGCGCGCGCGCTGGGCCTGGAGGGCACCATCGGCAACCTGCAGCCGGGGTGCGAGGCCGATTTCGTGGTGATCGACCCCCAGGCCACGCCCCTGCTGGCGCGCAAGACGGCCCAGGCGTCGACCCTGGACGAGCGCCTGTTCGCGCTGATCGTGCTGGGGGACGACCGGGCGATAGCACGCACTCACATCGCCGGCACCTGACGCCCGCCGAGGGGGGATTGGCCGCACCCCTACAATCGCTCCAGGAGAGCAGCATGAGCATCAAGAGCGACAAGTGGATCCGGCGCATGGCCGAACAGCACGGCATGATCGAGCCGTACGAGCCCGGCCAGGTGCGCCAGGTCGACGGCCAGCGCATCATCAGCTATGGCACGTCGAGCTATGGCTACGACATCCGCTGCGCGCCCGAGTTCAAGGTCTTCACCAACATCCACAGCACGGTGGTGGACCCGAAGAACTTCGACGAGAAGAGCTTCGTGGACTTCCATGGCGACCACTGCATCATTCCCCCCAACAGCTTCGCGCTGGCGCGCACTGTCGAATACTTCCGCATCCCGCGCAACGTGCTGACCGTGTGCCTGGGCAAGAGCACCTATGCCCGCTGCGGCATCATCGTCAACGTGACCCCGTTCGAGCCCGAGTGGGAAGGCTACGTGACGCTGGAGTTCTCCAACACCACGCCGCTGCCCGCCAAGATCTACGCCGGCGAGGGCTGCGCGCAGGTGCTGTTCTTCGAGAGCGACGAGGTCTGCGAGACCAGCTACAAGGACCGCGGCGGCAAGTACCAGGGCCAGACGGGCGTTACCCTGCCCAAGGCCTGACGCCGAAGCGGCGCCTTTCCTACAAGCCGCCGGGTGCAGGCTTCCTACGATGCCACGGCATCGCCAGGAGGCTTGACATGCACATTCCCACGCCCGGGCCCGTTTCCCGCCCGCTGTTCTGGACGCTGGGCCTCAGCCTGGTTGCCGTCGAAGGCCTGGCCTTCTGGCTGGTGTGCGACCACCAGGTGGACCGGGCGCAGGCGCGCCGGGTGCAGTCCCAGGCCGAGCAGCTGGCCTTTGGCGACTGCCTGACCTACGTGGATGGCTCCACCATCGCCAGCTGCAGCCGAGGCATCATCGCGGCCAGCCGCTGAAGCCCTGGGCCGACCCGTGCGGGGCCGGCCACTCCTCAGAGCTCCGCGCCTTCCACCAGGAAGCGCACGCGCCGCTGCCCCTGCCATTCGTCCGCGTCCAGCCGGAAGGCCAGCTTCACGCGCGGGGGCAGGGGATCGGTGTGGCCGAACCAGATGCCGTCCACCGGCTGGCCCTGGTGGCGCAGCTTGAGCGACAGGTGCTTCTCTCCGACCAGCCGCTGCGAGACCACCTCCACCTCCTCGCTGAACACCGGTGGCGCGAAGCCCTGGCCCCACACCTCCTGGTGCAGGGTGTCCACCAGGTCGGCGCGGCGGTACTCAGGCGCCAGCGGACCGTCGGTCTCCAGCCGGCGCTGCAGCGTGGAGGCGTCCAGCCACTCGGCGGCCACCGCGTTGAGGGCCTGCTCGAAAGTGTCGAAATGCTCTTCGGCCACCGTGCAGCCCGCCGCCATGGCGTGGCCGCCGAACTTCAGCAGCACGCCGGGGTGCCGCTTGGCCACCAGGTCCAGCGCGTCGCGCAGGTGGAAGCCGGGGATGGAGCGACCCGATCCCTTGAGCTCGTGCTCCTTGCCCGGCGCCGCGCTGGCGGCGAAGACGAAGGTGGGCCGGTGCATGCGGTCCTTGATCCGTGAGGCCACGATGCCCACCACGCCCTCGTGGAAGTCGGGGTCGAACACGCAGATGGCCGGCGGCGGTTCCTCGCCCTCGTCGAACAGGGACAGGGCCACCTCCATGGCCTGCTCGCGCATGCCGCCCTCGATCTCGCGGCGCTCGCGGTTGATGCCGTCCAGCGTGCGGGCCAGTTCGGTGGCGCGGGCGGGGTCGTCGGTGAGCAGGCACTCGATGCCCAGCGTCATGTCCGACAGGCGGCCCGCCGCGTTGATGCGCGGGCCCAGCGCGAAGCCAAAGTCGAAGGTGGTGGCCGCCTGCGGCTTGCGGGCCGCAGCCTCGAACAGGGCGGCGATGCCGGCCGGCATGCTGCCCGCGCGGATGCGGCGCAGCCCTTGCGCCACGAGGCGGCGGTTGTTGGCGTCCAGCCTGACGACGTCGGCCACGGTGCCCAGGGCCACGATGGGCAGCAAGGCATCGAGCTTGGGTTGGCTGGCGGCATCAAAAGTGCCCCGTGCACGCAACTCCGCCCGCAGCGCCAGCAGCACGTAGAACATCACGCCCACGCCGGCCATGGACTTGCTCTCGAAGTCGTCGCCGGGCTGGTTGGGATTCACGATCACCGCCGCATCGGGCAGCTGCGGCCCGGGCAGGTGGTGGTCGGTGACCAGCACCTGCAGGCCCAGGGCGTTGGCCGTGGCCACGCCCTCCACGCTGGCGATGCCGTTGTCCACCGTGACCAGCAGGTCCGCGCCGCGCTGGGCCACGCGCTGGGCGATGGGCGGCGTCAGGCCGTAGCCGTCGACCACCCGGTCCGGCACCAGGTACTCCACCTGCTTTGCGCCCAGCAGCCGCAGGCCGCGCACGGCCGTGGCGCAGGCGGTGGCGCCGTCGCAGTCGTAGTCGGCCACGATGCAGACGCGCTTGTCCGCGGCGATGGCATCGGCCAGCAGCCGCGCCGCTGCCTGCGCACCCTTGAGGCCCGTGGGCGGCAGCAGCCGCGCCAGCCCGTCGTCCAGTTCGTCCTTGGCGCTCACGCCGCGGGCGGCGAACAGCCGCGCCAGCAGGGGGTGCACGCCGGCCTGTTCCAGGGTCCAGGCGGCGCGCGGGGGAATGTCTCTCTCGATGATCTTCATAAGGCTTCGAGCGCGTTCGCCACCGAGGGCGCGCGCAGCAGGCTGGCGGCGCGGCGCCACCAGCCCGAATGGGAATGGACCCAGGAACGGGCGCTGCGTTCACCGCACAGGGTCAGGGTGACGGGGCGGCCCTGGTCCAGGGCGGCCAGCAGGCGCGGCAGCTCCTGCGCGTCGACCTGTCGCCACACGGCGGCCCAGGCGGTCCAGTCGCCGTCCAGGGCGCACTGGCGCAGGCGTTCCTCCACCTTCAGGCCAGGGGGCAGGCGGGTGGGCGGGGGGTCCGGCAGGGCGCCCGCGCCGCTGACCCAGAAGGAGTTCACGGGCTTGAGGCCCGCCTGCTCGCGCTCGGCGTTGGCCGGGTGGGTGTACAGCAGCATCTGCATCTCCTGCTGCAGGCGCTGCAGGGTGCCGGTGGCGGACCGCCGGGGCAGCCAGTCGTCCACCAGGCGGCCGACCACGCGGTCCAGGCTGGCGCAGGGCAGGTCTAGGAACACCTCGCCCTGGGCCAGCCAGCGGTCCGGTGCCTCCCAGGTCAGGGCGATGCCGTCCTCCTCGAAGTACGGGCGCATGGCGTCGAACATGGCGCGCGAGTGGTCCGGGGACAGCCGCAGGTGGGCCGGCGCATGCATGCGCACATGGTCCATGCCCACCTCCCAGTGGCAGGGGGTGAGCCAGGCCCAGGGCATGGTGCCCGCGTCCTGGTGCGCCAGCTGGCGCTCCCAGGCCGCCCAGGGCACCAGGCCGTCCCCGGCCGGCAGGCCGATGGCGCGCGCCAGGGCCCGCTCGTGCGGCAGGGACAGGTCGCTGGTGGCGCCGGCGTCCAACGCGCCCTCGTCCAGCCGGGCCAGCAGCTTGCGCAGCTCGGGCAGGCGCAGGTCCCGCACCGCCTGGGCACAGCCGGGGCCGGTGGCCATGGCGAAGGGGATGAGCAAGTGGATAGCGTCCGACATGGGCGCTATTGTCCCGGATGCCACAATCAGGCCCAACAGTAAATCAATCCAGCGGGGACCTTCCCTTCCGGCATGCGACTTCCGTACGAACTCCTCCTGGGCTGGCGCTACACCCGTGCCGGCCGGGCCACCCGCCGCAACGGCTTCATCTCCTTCATCTCGGGCGTGTCCATGCTGGGCATCGCCCTGGGCGTGGGCGCGCTGATCATCGTGCTGTCGGTGATGAACGGCTTCCAGAAGGAGGTGCGTGACCGGATGCTGGGCGTGGTCTCGCACATCGAGGTCTACGGGCCGGCCGGCGGCGTGCTGCCGGACCCGGCGCGCACCCTGGCCGAGGCCAGGCGCCATCCCGAGGTGGTGGCGGCCGCTCCCTTCGTCGCGGCGCAGGCCCTGATGGCGCTGGGCGAGGACATGCGCGGCACCCTGGTGCGCGGCATCGACCCGGCGCTGGAGCCGCAGATCACCGAGCTGGCGCAGTCGCTGAAGGGCGGCGCCCTCCAGCGGCTGGTGCCCGGCGAGTTCGGCGTGGTGCTGGGCGGCGAGCTGGCGCGCCAGCTGGGCGTGCGCGAGGGCGACCCCGTCACGCTCATCGCCCCCAGCGGGCAGGTGACGCCGGCCGGCGTGGTGCCGCGCCTCAAGCAGATGAAGGTGGTGGGCACCTTCGATTCCGGCCACTACGAGTACGACAGCGGCCTGGTGCTGGTCCACCTGGATGATGCGCAGCGCCTGTTCCGCCTGGAAGGGCCCACCGGCCTGCGGCTGAAGCTGCAGGACCTGCACCGCGCCCGCGCCGTGGCGGCCGACCTGGCGACCACCTTCAGCGACCCGGTCGTCATCCGCGACTGGACGCGCCAGAACCGCACCTGGTTCGCCGCCGTGCAGCTGGAAAAGCGCATGATGTTCATCATCCTCACGCTGATCGTGGCGGTGGCGGCCTTCAACCTCGTGAGCACGCTGGTGATGACCGTCACCGACAAGCGCGCCGACATCGCCATCCTGCGCACCCTGGGCGCCAGCCCGGGCAGCATCATGGGCATCTTCGTCGTGCAGGGGGCCACCGTGGGCGTGGTCGGCACCCTGGCCGGCCTGCTGCTGGGGCTGGGCGTGGCGCTGAACATCGACGTCCTCGTCCCGGCGCTGGAGCGCGCGCTCAACGCCAGCTTCCTGCCCCGCGACATCTACCTGATCAGCCGCATGCCCAGCGACCCGCAGTCCGCCGATATCGTGCCCATCGCGATCATCTCCCTGGTGCTGGCCTTCCTGGCCACGCTGTATCCCAGCTGGCGCGCCAGCCGCGTGAACCCGGCGGAGGCGCTGCGCTATGAGTGACCGGACCACGGCCGCCTTCAACGGCGTCGTCCTCCAGGCCCAGGGCCTGTCCAAGCGCTTCACCGAGGGCGGGCTGGACGTGCCGGTACTGCGCGGCATCGACCTGCAGGTGGAGGCCGGCGAGACGGTGGCCATCGTCGGTGCCTCCGGCTCGGGCAAGAGCACGCTGCTGCACCTGCTGGGCGGGCTGGACGCGCCCACGCAGGGCACGGTCCGCCTGATGGAGCAGGAGCTCTCGCGTCTGGGCGCCACGCAGCAGGGGCGGCTGCGCAACCAGCACCTGGGCTTCATCTACCAGTTCCATCACCTGCTGCCCGAGTTCAGCGCGCTGGACAACGTGGCCATGCCGCTGCGGATCCGGCGTGAGCCGGTCGAGACCTGCCACGCGCGGGCCCGTGAGACGCTGCAGGCCGTGGGCCTGGGCGCCCGGCTGGCGCATCGCCCGTCCGAGCTGTCCGGTGGCGAGCGCCAGCGCGTGGCCATCGCCCGTGCCCTGGTCACGCAGCCCGCCTGCGTGCTGGCCGACGAGCCCACCGGCAACCTGGACCGCGGCACCGCGGATGCGGTGTTCGACCTGATGCTGCAGCTGGCGCACGAGCGCGGCACGGCCTTCGTGCTGGTGACGCATGACGAGTCGCTGGCCGCGCGCTGCGGCCGGCAGCTGCGGCTGGTGGCGGGCCGGCTCGCCTGACAGCCGGCGCCCTGGCGCGTGCCGGTGCCGGCGCCGCGCAGTCGCCGGGACGCGCTACAGGATCCGGTTGAACCACAGCACGGACAACCCGGCGGACAGCACCGCCAGGATCGCCGCGGCCAGTGCGAACAGGCCCGAGACCTCGGTCTCCTTCTTCTCCACCGTCAGCCGGGTGCTGAGGGTTTCGTAGACCTTCTTTAGGTCCTGCGCGGTGCCGGCATAGAAGTAGTCGGCCGCCGTGCGGTTGGCGATCTGCTTGAGCGTTTCCTCGTCCAGCCGCACGCGCATGGACCAGCCCTCGAAGCCGATGGTCTCGCCGTCCACCGTGCCGATGCCCACGGTGTAGACGCGCACGCCGCGCTCGGCCGCCATCTTGGCCGCCTCCAGCGGGTCCACGCCCGTGGTGCGCTGGCCGTCGGTGAGCATGATGATGGCCGCCGAGCTGTAGGAGCCGGGCGGCACCGGGGTGAACTCCTTCTTCTCCTTCTTCTCGGCGTCGATGGCCATGCCCCGCATGCGGTCGCGGCCGTTCTGCATCAGCTGCAGGTCGATGTGGCCGTCATCGGGGAACAGCGTGGCCAGCGACATCACGATGGCGTTGCCCGTCGCCGTGGCCCGCTGCATCTGGAAGCGGTCGATGGCCGTGACCAGGTCCTCGCGGTTGACGGTGGGCAGCTGCGCCACCTGGGCCGAGCCGGCGAAGGCCACGATGCCCACCTTCACGTGGCGCGGCAGCTCGGTGAGGAAGGCCTTGGCTGCGTTCTGCGCCGCCACCAGCCGGTTGGGCTGCACGTCGGTGGCGCGCATGCTGCCGGACACGTCCATGGCCAGGATGATGGTCTGCTGGGTGGAGGGCAGGGTGAGCGTCGCCACCGGCCGCGCCGCGGCCAGCAGCATGGCCGCCAGGGCCAGCAGGAACAGCGCGGGCGGGACGTGGCGGCGCCAGCCCGGGCCCTTGCCCATGGCTTCCTTGACGATCGCCAGGGACGCGTAGCGCACGGCCATCTTGCGCTTGCGCCGCAGCAGGTAGGTGTAGAGGAACACCAGCAGCGGCAGCGCCAGCAGCAGCCAGAGTTGGTGGGGCCACAGGAAAGTCATCGCGTGTCTCCGTAGGGGGCCGGGCGGTTCATGCCGCCCGTGCCGAGGCCGTGGGCCGCAGGTGGGCGGGCAGGCTGCCCGAGGACAGCCGCGCGCGCTGCCGGCGCAGGTCGGCAAAGCGCACCAGCGTGTCCACCAGGTCGCCGTCGGTGGCCAGTTCCAGGGCGTCGACGCCGGCCCGCGCCAGGCCGTCGCGCAACTCCGCCTCGCGTTGGGCGGCGATGCGGGCGAAGCGCTTGCGGAAGGCGGCGTCGTGGGTGTCCACCAGCAGCTGCTCGCCGGTCTCGGCGTCG
>JACCDX011335460.1_pt1 | contig 35789 bp, 35 predicted proteins | sample 7449681 | NCBI WGS metagenome assembly JACCDX01 (sample SAMN15323450, study PRJNA562643) | freshwater metagenome | isolation source: river surface water | place: USA:Blue River Watershed | collected 2017-08-18
ACGATAGGTTTAAATTGTAAATCTTGTGATAATTCCATAATTCTTTTATTTTCACAAGAAGAATTATAATCTATATGTTGATTTTCATCTATTTCAATAATTATAACTTGATATCCTAAATCTATTAATATATCAGGTCTTCTTCTGGAACATCCATCTTGTATTCTTTTATCAGTTATAATACTTTTATCTTGAAATTCTTTTGTAATGTATTCAATAACATTAATTTCTTTTGTTTTATAATTATAAGAATTTGGCTTATCTGGAAATAAATATACAAAACATCTTAAACAAAATCCTTCATATTTTCTATTTGATATAATAGTATTACATAATTCTGTTTTACAATATTTATGTACAACATCTATCATTTCATCTAACTTATGTAAATTACAATATATTGCTTTTTTATTATCTTTATAATTATATAAAGGTTGCTTAGTACAGTTAATAAAATTACATTTAGGACTAACTACATTAATCATATTCTCTTTTTTATGAATAAAACAATATATTGCTTTTTTGCTATCTTTATAATTATATGAAGGCTGTTTATTACAATCTGTATGATTACATTTATTATTTATTACATCTATCATATTTTCTTTTTTATGTTTAACACAATATAAACCTTTATTTTCACCTTCATAATTATATCTTGATTGAATATTACAATCATAATTATTACATATTCGTTTCTCTAAAATATTAATCATATCATCTTTTTTATGAATAGAACAATATAATGCAGTTTTTTCATTAATTAAATTAAAATTTGGCCTTTTCATACAACCTTCTTCTCTACAGCGTTTATGTACAACATCTATCATATCATCTTTTTTATGAATAACACAATATATTCCAGATATACTACCTTTAATATTAAATGATGGTCTTTTTGTACAGTTATTTTCTTTACATTTTGGTCTTAATTTAGTCATATTCAATTTAATAAAATAATTAATATTATTCTTTAAATATTTCAAATTTTAATATTTTACATATTATTAATTAAAACTTAAAGAGAGATCCGTGTTCATTTGCTTCCACTTTTTGAGTAACTTTCTTAGGTTTATCTATATTTTGTATTGTGTATTGACATTGTTTATAAAAGGTTCGTCTGACATACCAACGCCTTATATATGTTTCATGTGGACTATCAATAATATCTACAATATGTGGCGCGACTTTTCTTTCATCAATTCTTTCACGGAAAATGCGACCAGTTGATTGTTCTACTCTTTTACGTGGAGTACATAATATAATAGTATTTAACTTCTTGACAGAAAACGCTTCACTACACATTTGATAGGTTGCCAATAATATTTGACACTTATCAGCATTATCATCTAACTTAGCCTGTTTCATTCCTCCAATGTAATAGCCAAAGTTATATTTTCTATCTGGCTCATTCATTTTAGTCTCTAACCATTCTAATTGAGAAATCCTGTCACTGATGATAAGTATAAATCTATGTTTATCTTTTACATATTCATCAATTAATTGAAGTATTCTATTATTACGCGGTTCAAATGCTGCGATTTGATTAAGAAGAGTAGCGCTTACTACTTCTCCTTTCCAATTAGTTGGTGTATTTGTATATAAGGGGTCATCAGATGTAAACCAAACAGCTTTTACAACTGCTTCTTTATCTGGTTCTCTTTGTGTTTGTTTAAAGACATAATCTCCTAAGAAATATTCAAATACCTTTTGTAGACCATCTGGGCGATCAGGAGTTGCTGATAAACCTAACATATATTTCGTTTGAATAATCCTAAGTGCTTTACTAAAATATGATGCTCCTAAATGATGACATTCATCAAAGATTGTAAATCCATATTGGTCAAAGAAACCATCTGGAAAGTCACGCTTACATAAAGTTTGTATCATACAAATTGTAATATCATATTTTTCAGCATCACATTCTACTTTATTTGCTTGTAATATTCCAACACGAGCACCTTTAATAAAATTATCTATTTCAGATTTCCATTGGTTCATTAAGAATTCCTTGTCAACTACAATTAAGAAACGTCTCTTTAAACGTATAGCTATATTTAAAGCTGCAAATGTTTTACCCCATCCACATGGCACACAAATAATACCATTAGATCCTTTATTTATAAAACTTTGAATAACTTCTTCTTGATAATCTCTTGGACCAATTTGTCCGAACTTTACAAAATCAGGTAATTCCAGTCCATCTGATACTATATCCGCTTCCGGTTTTCCAAACTCTTTTATACCCCATTGACGAGGAACATAAAATCTTGTTTTAGATTCATAATACACTGGAAATGACACATTATCAGTTTGATAACTATCTAATACTTTTGGTGTCATAACAAGTGATGCTCTTAGTTTCTGTATTTGTAAATCATTTAGAAATGACTTTTTTACAGCATATCCTTTTGATGTTATAACTCTATTTAATTCTGCTAAAGACATTATTCTAATATTATATGATTAATACAATTTAAGTCTATTTGATTTGTATATCAAATTTTATAAATCAAATAAATTAATATTATAATTATAAACAGAAGAATGTATCGCAGTGAATTACCATATTTTATTGGATTTACACTTATTATTTTACTAACACCTTTCATTCCTTCAAATATATTACTATTAACTGATAATCTATTAGTAAGAATATTAATAGTTTTCTTATTATTATTCCTAATAAGTTGTGGACCTACGGCTGGATTATTTGGATTATTAACAATAGGTGTATTATATCTGGAAAGAAATCGTAGAAAAGTAATTAATGCGCGTAAAAGGTTTGATGCTATGGATGTAAACTTTTCTAAACAAATGACTGTAAAACAGGCCTCAGAGCCACAAAAAACAGTTCCTGTTGTTCCTTTTGATATTCCTCCACGTGATGATGAAATGCCTTATATACCTACAGAAGATTGTGGTTCTGATATGTGGGAACCAGTCGCACCAACTATTAATCATAAAAATGTATTAGAAACATCTTATCCTATGTCTAAAGATGGTCCTGAAGAAGGTGCCAGTCCTGAATTAGATAGTTTTTATGAAGAACAAGGTTTTGGACATATTGATGGAGTTCAAACTCTTGGTAATGAATAATTTAAAATTGTATATCTGATTGTTGTATAGTTCTATCAAAATAATATGCTTTAGCTACTTCAGCCACTTGTAAATTTTTAGATAAATCAACACCTTGTTCTTTCCAATTTGGATTTATTATATTTAATGCATCTTGATATGATTCACGTGTAAAAGCCATATGAGGCATTCCATTATTATCTGTAAATGATATTCCTACTAAAATTGGTAAATTAGCTCCTGGACGTACAAGACTTTTACTACAATTATTTCCAAAACATTCCGCATTATCTAATTTCTTTTGATTAAGACAACTATCAATTGAAGTTAAATTATCTTTAAAATCTGGATAGATTACACAACCAGCCTGTTTGGAGTTTGCTGGACCATCAAGTGTTGTATTTAATCCACCCTTAGTACATGCTTTAATAGAACCTCTTTCAAAATAAGTTGGCATAGACTTCATAGGGCAAAAATTAGGCGCTTTTTCTCTATATTGATCTAAAATAATTCTTACACAACTATCAGGGTTTGTTGATGATGTTAAACTACATTTAGTATCACCAATACATTTATTAGCAATTACTTCCCCATTACAGCACATTATATTTCCATTATCATCATAATAAGAATTAAATCCTGTAGGACAACTTGATAAATAATACTTTTCAGGGCTTATATCAAATCCTTCTGCTATTTTATTACCAAATGATATATAATTATCCTTATATAGTAATATTATAAGTATAATTATAATACTGATTATTAGAAGAGTTAATTCTAACATTTCCTATTATTTATATTAGGCATTTTATAATTCATAAAATTATATTTCATAATATTTCATAATACCTACATATGTTTAGATACCCAACTTCCAATTGCTACAAAAGCTAATAATGCTGTACCAACGCCAACAACAATTGCGATTGTATCTTCAATTTGTGAATTAGTAACAGATCCCTTTGGAGGATTAATTTCAGATTGTGAATTTATATTCTGTTTATTAAGAATTGATTGGAGAGATGTATTTCCTGGGATTACATAATCACCTGATAAATCAGATAATTGATTAAAAGGAACACATTTATATTGTTCTGTTTTGTAATAAGGACATACATTAGGATCAAACTTATTAGGTAATTTGGGTGGTTTAGAAAAATATTCAAAACGTTCCTTAAATTCATTTGAAGCAGTTGATACAGGTGTTCTATACATTAATCCATCACTTGAGATACTTAATGGTACTTTTTGTCCATCATCTGTAAATTTATATGATGATAATGTATATTCAGCATTTCTTAGAGCCGGAGGACACTGAAAAGATTGTAATGTACCCCCAAGTTGAAGTAATAATATCTGAAAATCTTGTTGTGATAAATGAATACCATTTGGGAAAACGGCTATAAATAGACTTTTAGATGAAGGTATATCTTGTCCATTAAAATATGTCTCAAAACATGTTTTATATATTAAAGATACCTGACTTTCATCATTTTCCCAGTCATAAATTATGGTTTGAAGATTAGCAACTTTTTTATCTTTATCATTTGAAGAACAAGTTTTACCTGGCTCTGAATGATTTACAGTTCCTGTATTTGTAGCTATATTTCCAGTTTTAACTAAATTAGGAATTGAACTTTTCAAATAACATGTTCCTGAATTATGTGTATATGCCATACATTTAGGATCATTACAGCAAGAATTTATACATTGTAATAAGGAAGCATTTTGTAGATTTTGATAATCACCTCCACTATAATCTGAACCAGGTATATTTGTATATTTACAAGAAGGAGCATCAGCATTAATCAGTTGTGATAAATATTGATTATGTGATGGAAATCCTGTATCATATATAGGTATTGATAATAATACACCTGATAGTTGTTGTAAACTGGATGGAATTGATTTTGGTGAAAATGATAATACTAATTCTGCCACTGGAGTTTCATTCATAAATGAGAAAGTATATCCTTTATGTAAAGGGGCACATATTTGGACATCAACTAAAGAATATCTATCACCTTTAATAGTAACTGTATTATCAGATGTTTCCTCAATACGATTTCCAATTAAACTCGGAATTGTTGTTCGAGGTGCAAAAGAAATTGTAAATGGATTACTTCTGTTTTCAATTGTCTTTAACTCTGTAATATTAATTGGACCAACTAACTCAATAATTCCTGTATTAATATCATGAGGACAACTCATTTACCTTAACCTTAAATAGAAAAAATAGAATTACTTTATATTATTAAATTAATCCTGGAATATATTTAGGACCATCGAAACGATACATTTTAGCTTTACCTTCTTTATGAAGTGCTTCAATTTTAACTTCATCACCTGATAGAATTTCCTGACAACCAATATCATCCATACAATCACGTCTTTGAAACCTTATAGGAATAGGTACGGGATTAAATGTATCTGTGCGTGTATAATAGTTCCATCTATCTCTTGATCCTGCTGTTCTACGTCCATAAATAGGCCATACAGAACCGTCTACAGTAATTAATCCTACCGTTTGAAAACTTTCAGGTAATCCCTGTGTCGGAATGTTAATTGGAATTGATGCTAATCCACCACGTGGAGGAAATTCAGGAGGCATCATCCAATCTCTTAATGGTTGTGGTGCTCTATCATAACGTGTTTCACCTACTGGAATAACTGTTGTTGATGCTGGTTGCTGTTGAGGCATTATAATAGTAGATGATTGTTGTTTAGACATAATTGTATATATGGCAAATAAAACCAATACAATTAATAATGTAATCAATATTGAATTAATATTATTGGATATACATAATACACCAGGAGGGCATTTATTACGAGACATTCTAATTATACTATTTATAGCATATTTTGGACATATAAATTATATATTCATATATCCATAATATAAATACTGTTATATATTATGTAATTAATAGATTATTTTATATTATATTTATAGTTTAAAAACACCACCATTACCAAACATACCAGAAAAAGTATCTAATAATTGTTTACCATCCTGAAGAACAGGGCGCATGGTTGATAACATACCCATCAGGTTCTTTTGTGTTTCAATGAGTTTCTTAGTATCTTCAGTCATAGAACTAATTTGTTCTGGTTTGAATGATTCCATGGCTTTTAAAAGTGTTGAACCACTATCTATATGAGGACCACTCGCATTTTCAGAAGGTAATTGTCCCATTTTAAATAGATTTCCAGTAGCAGATCCTAATTCTTCTTTTTTGATACCCTCTTCATCTTTCTTTTGTTCTACAGGATGTTTTACTTCATTTTCTCTATTGTTAGGCGCACTTGAACTTTCAGCACTTGCTCCTTCCTTTGGAACTTTAGGAGCAACATCTTCAAATCCCTCAATTGATGGATCATATACACCTTGGGGTTCTAATTTAGGATCTTTGAGTTGTTGTTGAACTGGGTGGTAATTATGTTCCATACCTTGAACTCTGGCGGCAATCTTTTTAGGACCATCCTGATTTTGGAAAGGCTCATATTTACGGAATATTTTTCGTAAATAATAAATATAGAATAAACCAAAAATAATAGAACTTGCTACAACTAATTCAAATGTATCTACAAATGCTGCTGTAATAAGCGCAAATGATGAACATACTAAAACACCTGTTAAACCAGAATATATAAGAGTATAAATTGCGAAAATAATAGCAATCCCAAGAGACAAATTATATGTAGTTTGATTAAACTTCATTCTCTTCTATCTCCTTCTTATAATTTATTCATAATACAAATAATTTATGATTTATATGTCTTGAAATAATTTTAAACAGTCATAAGGGGAACAACAATCTTTTGAATAAACCAAAATAAAAATCCACCTAATGATGCCTTTACAAGCATACCTACCGTAGTTAAATCACCTCCACCACGTAATAAAGATGGTAGATAATGTCCAATTAATACATTAATAATAGGTAAATTAATAAGGAATACAATAATAGCAACAAATAAAGGTTGTTTTACTTGTGTTAAAATATCTGAATACATGTTACCTTTTGCTGACTGAATAAGATGAGGAGTTTGTACTGGACCTTGTTGTTGAGAAACAGAAGCAAATTGAGAACCACCGTGTGTATAAGATGGTGAATGCATTAAATTAGCAAAATCGGCACCTGTAGGATAATCTTTGCCAATAATATGTGCTGTTGCTGTACCAGGATCTACAGCAGTAGGATAGGTTGTATTAGGATTTGGAGAATTAATCACTCGACCCATAGAGGCCGGGGGTTGTGAGCTCATAGGAGGCGGAGCGTTCATAGCAGGATTTCCTTGACTTGAATGATTAATATCAGCCAAAATTCTACTTACTAAATCGTCATCTTGGTTAAGAACCGGAGTTTTACCATCTAAATCACTTATCAATGTTCCAGCACTTGCCATATCTTCTTCCTCAAAAAGAGAGAAATCATTATATAAAATCTACTCACATCTCTTTATTGGTGATATACGCCGTGTAAAATAATCCCCTTCATATCCTTCTGTTTCTTTCTTATTCAAATTACATTCTTTAAATGCTTCTATAGTTCCCGATTGAGGACATGGGATGATTTCAGGGATAAATTCATAACATTTTTTACCCATTTTATATACATATTTATCAAAATCATTACTAACAGGTGGTTTCTCTACACTACAGTTAGACCCAGAACACATTGGTTTTAAAACACATACAATACCAATTCCAAGTGCTATACTGAAAAATATATTAAACTTTTCACTATTAAGAATATTTAACATAGACATCCTAATTCCTATTTTCCTATTATTAAATAATTATCTAATTACTTATAATAGAATATACAATGTTAAAACATATTAAAATTTTATACTTAATTATTGGTATAATTATTGGAATTATTGGAGTTTATGTAATTAAACCTACACAAAATATTGTATATAAGTATCCTAATACTGAAAATGCTGATAAGTTAACATATAAAGATAAAAATGGTGTATGCTATAAATATAAAGTGAATGAAGTTGATTGTGATAAAAATGTGGCGCGTTTAAAAGATTATCCTTTAAGTAATTAGATTTAAGAATAATATGATGATGAAATATTTTTACATCTACGGTTCATTATTTATTATTGCTCTATTATTATCTATTCGTGTGAATTATGATAAAAAGAAGTCATATCGTGAAGAATTAAAATTATATTGGGGTAAATATTGTTTTCATCTACATCATTGGATTACATATTCATTATTTATTATGCTTATCTTAATTGGTAAATATAATAGTGATTTGATGGTTAATAGTACTATTGCTGTATTACTGGCAATCATCTTAGAAGATTTTCTATATGGTAATGTATTTAGTTTACGTGAGAAATGTTAATTAATTTATACTTATTGTGATGTGGGTAATATGCCTATTTGAGGACGTCTTCTTGGTACAGTAGGTTGTGGTGGTGGCGCCAATCGCGGAATTACAACAGGTTGCTGTTGCTGTTGTTGCTGTGGTTGCTGTTGTGCTACACTAACAGTTCCAATTTGTGGTCGTCTTCTTGGCGCAGTAGGTTTAGGTTTTTGTAGTTCTTTAAGTCTGGTTCTTACTTGTTGTAATGTGTCACCAACCCAATTTTGACCTGACCATTTGGCAGGATTATTTGAATTAATATTATCTAATGATATTCCAATTCCTAATAGATTATCATCTGGTTCATAATATCCTAATCTTGCATTTCCAGTTTCAATCAACTTTTGACCTAATTCAGGATGTTGAGTAAATTTAGCCAAGTTTATATCATATAATAATTCTTTGAGTTTTGCATTCCATTTTGCCTCATTTGTATCTCTATCACCTTCTAAATCTGTATAGCTATAACTAATTTCATCTGGATTTGTAGTATCAAGAATAGCCGCTAAATTAGTTTCATCTTCAAAGTAAATGGCCATTGATGCCATTAAGGCTTGATAGGCTGAAGTATATTGAGTATCATTAATATCAATAATTACATCCCATTTCATACTTAAATACCCATTATCATTTGTATAAGGCTCTGCGAATAATATTACTGGAATATTTGGTTGTTGCTGTTGCTGTTGCTGTCTTTGAATTTGAGCAACTGTTCTAATAGGTGTAGGTGCTTGTTCTGCTACGCGAACATATTGTTCTTGTAAAGTAAAAGGACGAGTTACTAATATATTTATTGGATAAGGTAATTTACGTTTTTCATTTTTTTGATCAAATAATATAAATCTTGTTTCAACAGATTGTTCTTTAACAATATCATGTAATGGAAAACTTACAGATTGTAATTTAATATCGGCTTCGCCTACTTTACGATTAAGACGAAGAATATCAGAAATCATAGTATCAGGTGTATTCATAGCTTTTCGTAATTCTTCACGTGCATTTTCATATTCTTGTTCTGCTTGTGCTATTTCTGACATACGTTTTTGGTTCATTTCATCTAATTCTTCAAAAGTTGGTGGACGATATTTTGGAAGAGTAATAATATTTTTTATACTACCATCCTTATTTTTTTCAACAAGATTTCCATCATCATCATATGAACATAATTCAGGCTTTTTAGCCTTAAGTTTATAATATCTTTTTAATTCATCTTCTGATACAGACATTTCCCTACTTTAATTATTTAATTTGCTTTATTTTAAATTAATTTAACTTTAAAATAAAACTCATATGTATTAGTCAAATGTCCAGCAATCCGGATAATAAAGTAACAACTACAACATTTGAAACTTTTGGTATAGCAATTCCACTTGGAATTATGTATGGAATATTATTAACTATATTATTTATTTATAAAGATAGTATCCCCTTATTTTCAGTAGTATTATGGATTATATTTCCAATTATAGCATATTTAATTAGTTCAACTGTAAATATTATTAATCAATATATAACATGTAAAACAACCGATGCTGGTAAGGCATTTTTAGGAGGAGTGCCAACACTTATTAGTATATTACTTGCTATGGTATGTGGTAATATATCTTACTGCCGTATACCTATCACATCCGTATTTGCGCCTTTAATTATTAATCAAGATGCTGATATTTTATCAAATAATAGTAAACAACCTTCCATTACTGAAAAATCATTAAGAACATATTGTTGTCCAAATAAAATGACATTATCTGAAATTGAGAATTTGTATCCACAATTAAAAGGAATTTCTATGGGATTTTATGTTCTATTTGGAGTTCTATTTGGTAGTGTATTTGGATCTGGATTATCAAGTATTTGTTAAATTAATCAGTAGTATTATTATAAATAAGATTAGGTGCTTCAGGGCCTAAAAATATATATTTAGGAATACCAGTCTTAATAGTTTCTTGTGTATCAAGAATGTAATATCCTGGTTTCATATCAAGTGATGCTGAACGCCTTATAGGTTTTGGAGAGGATATATTTTGTATTGTTGTTTTCTTTGAAATATTAACAGGTTCAATATCTTCAACTGCTACAGATATATCTTTTTCAAAATTATTAATACCATTAGTAATAGATATTCCAGAAGCAGATGAAGATAAGCCAGAAGCAATTGAAATAACTAAAATATATGAAATTATAGCCCACATAATAGCAAATAACCAAAATGGCATCCATGTATAATATTCTTTATTACGTCCTAAACCAAATTCCTTCCAACGACCTGATTTACTAAACATTAATTCAGGTCGCATGATAAGAATTACAGAAATACCAATTAGATATAATAATCCAGCGAATAATAACAGTCGCATTTCTTATATTTCTTTATAGAAAAATATATGATAATAATTACATTATTATTAGTATAATTTTATTAGTATATTGGTATATTTATAAATTAATAATTTATCGTGTCTTTATCTATATCTTAAGCATCATCTTCACCTGTTTGGGTAAAGTCATATCCACCTTCACGTTCAAAATCCATATCATTACTCATAGGGAAACCAAATTCATCATATTCAGCTCCATTTAATTCAGGAACTTCATCTGGACCAAGGCCCGGAAAATCAACTATACCAGCTTCTTTTCTTTGAGCACGTTCTCTATCATATTGGTCTGGGTTATAAGCATAGATAAGTTTTGTACCACCAATAGCCCATCGTCCTATACCTAATTTCTTCTGCATTAACTCAATACCACGTTCCTCTTCAGACATTTTATCCATAGTCTTAATAATATTCATTTTCTCTTTTTCATTAATTGCTGCTACAAGTTCACGTAGTTGTTTATCATTATATGATAATTTTTCTCTATTAAACTTTTGTAATGTTTTCTCAATAATATCTTTTAATAATTTCATTGATGGATCACCAACTGAACGTGATGCAGTTTGATATACAGCATCTGGTGGAATTGAACTTCCATCTAATAACATAGCAAGTGGGCAATAAAGTAATGCACGTTGAATGTATTGTAAAGTATTATCTCTACCTGGAACTAATATAGCACGAAGTTTATTCTTAAAAGGTAATTGTGCACTCATTTGTTCCACAAAATATGACATTTTAGCGCGCGCAAATGCAACACGTTGATTATTAAAATCAGTTTGTTTATTATTTAAAATATAAGCATCTGCTGTCATAAACTTCTGAATATCCATTTTATGATCTTCACTAAACTTTAATTCATTTGGTATAATTAGTGATGATGAATTAAATTGTGTAAGTAGACGCTTATAAGGAACAATAAAATAGGCTTGAATAGTTTGATACCAATTTAGCCAAGATAATTTAGATATATTATCAAGAACCATTCGTTCTCTTTCAGGTAAAACTCTTTCGATAATTCTTTCAGCATTAGCAGTTATATCAGATAAATTTCCTAATGCCATTACTAAATCACCACGATTAGCATCTTTTGGTAATTTCATAAATGATTGTATTGTTTCATTAATAATTTCGTTCCATCCTTCAACTGGTTCAGGATTTAATTCTCCTAATTCATTCATAATTTCTTCCATTGATGTTAATTCTTTTATCTTAATAGGTTTAACTTCATTTACTCTATGAATTGTATCAAGAAGTTTAGTAAATTCGGGTTCAGATGTATCAACATTTTGTGAAGATAAGGCAGCTTTACCTTCTGTATCAGTATCAACTACATTAACATTAGTAGGGAATTGAAAGCCACATTGAGCGCATTTATTTGTAAGACCTGGTTCATGTGGATATCCCATACGTGGTCCTTGGAAACAATATTTTAAGAAAACTCTGTAATAATATTCTTGATCAGATTGAACTAATAGACTTTCAGATAAACGAGGTGTAAAATGAACTTGTAAGAATACACCTTGACGATTTGGTATCAATTGTCTTTTATCTAATTCAGGTAAATCAGTTGCGCTTCTCCAAAATGTATTTGGCTGTGATATATTTGAAAGACAACATGTTGTTTCTGATAATGGTGAACCACGAATTAATGATGCTGTCTTTTTAGCCAAAATATGAGATTGTCTAATCCATTGTTTAGCAAGAGCAATCTTCCCTTTATTACCCATATATTGTGCTACTTCAGGAATTGTAGCATTTTCAGCAGCAGTTGCTGGGCTAATAATAATTTGTTCAGGAAGGAATGTGGCAGGAATTATATCCTTTGGAATACCTTTTCCAGAGTCTGCTCCTAAAATTTCAGCTAAATATTTCTTTTTATCTAAAAATCCTTGTGTAATTAGTTGATCCTTTTTAAGTAATACAGCTATAATTTTTTCAATATATGCTTGAACTATTTTAATTTTTTTAGTATCTGATTTTTCTGAACTAAATAAGTTTTTATTCCAAGGTTCTTGATTTCTATTAATTGATGCTGTAGCACAAGAAATATATTCGATACCTTGTTTAGAATTATTATCTAAAGGCCATCCATCAAATCCAGGATTTGAACAAAGCGGTAATGTATATCTTACAATATATGAAGGAATATGCATTTGGATTTCTATTAATAATAATGCTGCACAACAGCATATACTATGGGTATTAATAAAAAAGTCAAATGAAATACCTGTCTTAACTAATTGTGGATTTTTTTCATATTTAATTCTATCAGGTAATTGATTTATCCATGCAATAGCATCATCTACAAGTCGACGATATGTTTCATCGGTTAATGTAACACCTACACGTACAGAAATTTCCTTTATAATATTTTTAAAAACCATATCTGTCTCTGAAAATGTAATTCGTATCTTCTTCTTGGTATCAATTGTCTCTTCATTTAATTCTTGACCTTTAATAGGAACTCCTAATGCTGATTCTAACTTTTCCTGTTGTAAAGCATCTTTATCAACTAATACAGCACGACCAACCATAGGTTTTCCTTCATCATCATATTCCATATTAGTATCAAAATCAATATCTCTAATAGGCTGTCCACAATTACGACAGATATATGAACCTTGGAATTGTCCTCCTGAAAAGTTAAGTATAATTTCCTTGTGAAGTGTATCTTTTTCAACTGGATTTAAATAGGCTTGAATTTGTAGACGTTCATGTAAGCACATTAAATGTTTTCCACAAAGATTACAATTAATCCAATTTTCATCTCTGTCTCCTTGATATTTAGCAAAAAATTTAGTTAGTAGTTGAAATCTTTCTGTATCATCATAAATCTTTCTAATTGTAATTAGTTTAGCAACATGTTCACAATTATTTGGAACAGGAACTAATCCAGCATTTTCCTTATTTTGTTTCAATAGACTTGCTATATGTAATGACTCCAAAAACATTGAGCGTGTTGCTCGCATTCTTTCTCTGGCTGTATAAACAGTGTTATTACCTGCTGCTACTTGGAAATAATCTGAATGTTTTTTAAGGAGATATGCAATAAGAGCAATATCTGATTTTGAAAGAGTTGGATTTAATTTTTCAAATGTAACTATATCTTCTACTAATATAGGTTCAGAACGAACACCTCCTTCAAATATCTCAGAACTTTCTATAAAAGGGTTTTGTACTGGTTCCTGTTCAATTCTTTCTTGACCTAGTATTTCACGAAGTGATGTCAAACTTGATAGGAGTTGTGATTGATATGCTTCAATCTTTGTTTGTAAAACATCTACAAGTTCTGGTGTTAATTCAAGATCATTAATACCAAGTTGTTCTAAAGTAGCAAATGTATCACCTAACCCAAGTGCTGGAACAGATATTCCCTCTACATAGTCTTTTAGAGGAATATTTCCTAATGTACTGCCATCTACATCTAATAAAATTAAATCATTTGATGTTCCAACTTCTTGAGGATCACCAACTTCTTTGAGAATTTGTGTCATAGGTTTAGGACCTAATTGACTGCGTCCACTATCTATTACCAAAGAACCAGAACGTGTTGTTCCAATATGTGCTACAACCTTTTGAGGAAAAATAAGATAGGATTTCATAGTGGCAGCTTCCTCAGGAACTAATATTTGTTTTCTTCTTTCTTGACCCTTACGATAAGTAGCACTCAAAGCACGTTCTAAACCATATTGTATAGTTCCAAATACAGGTGGCTCTCCTTCTGGTTTTCCATTTTCATTTTTAACAACCATATATCCAGGAAGATTACTGGTTTCAGATAATTCAGGAGGTTGAGAACGGAAAAAATCTGTATCTTCAATTGCCCTCCATAATGGTTCCGCATTACTATTAGGAGAATATGTTGATAGATATTTTTTAAGAAATGAAGAAGTGTCATTTAAAAATCTCGATACACTACCTCCTGGTGCTCCAATCATAGAAGAAGATACAAGAGGACTTACATTTTGATCCATTTGCGATGCTTCATTTTTGAAGTTCTCAAAAAAGTATTCATCTTCTTGGTCTACATTATTTTCTTCCTCTTCTTCTTGTTCTTCAAGTTTATCAGGATTAGAATATAATTTCTTAGCAACATCTAATACAGGGCGACCAAGTGGAATATTTACTTTTCTAATTAAATCTGCTAACGTAGTTGCGGATATTTCTTGTTGTCCTCTAATACTACCGTCTTCGTTATAGGCGATAGTGGCTTGTTTGAGATGGAATAGAGTTTCAACCAAGATTCGTACTGCTCGTACTGCTTTTTGGTCTTTTTGTAGAAGCGGGTCAAGCATATTGAGAAAATCATTGAGAGCATCTGTCTTTTGTAGATTATCAGGAAATCTTTGTTGAGAAGGTGGCGCTTCTTTATAAACAGTTGCTTTTGTTAAAGTGACATATCCTACAATTTGAACTTTCTTCTTTGGCGGTTCTATTTCATCTTCTTCATTTTCTTGTCTGATTTCACCATCAATTTCTAAAGAAGGAGTTAATTCTTCACTCGGAGTATTATTATTTATTACAGGTGTCGGAATTTGTCGTGTTCGAATAATAACAAATGATTCATCGCGTGGAATACCAACAAATCCAAAATCAACTTTTTCTGTGGAACCTGTTTCATCTTCAAGTTCTATGGCATCATTTTCTTGATCGACTGATATGATTTTAAATGCCTTATCAAGGTCTCCAGATGAATTAATTGTTTCAATTGTTTGCCCTACGCGAAAATCTTGTTGTTCTACAAAAGTATCAAACTTACGTTTATCAATAATATATGTAGCAGTTACACCAAGTTCTTCATCAAATTCTTCTGCTTCATCTGTTTGTTCAACTTCAAAGTTATGAAGCATATTGGAAACACCATCAGGTATTACAGAAATTAAGTCACCATCTCTGTAGTAGACATAACCAGTAGTTCGTCCATATTTAGTTGAATCAATAACAACTCTATCGCCCAATTCAATAAAAAGGTATGGATCATTTTCATCTTCTGCGACTAATAGGCTTGTTCCAGGTGTCGGAGCAATTTGTACGCTTGATGATATATCCCCTTCAATATCAGGTTCTTCATCAATATTATTATTAGTAGCTGAACCTTCCTCTTCTAATTCAGCATTAGGAGTATCTTCAACTTCCTCGTTTACATCCGTATTTTCCTCCTCATTAAAATTAAGTTCGTCGTTTGATGTTTCATCCATTCCTCCTATCTTCCTGTTGAGATTGTTGTGAATGTTATAAATCTCATATAATTAAATATTCAATATAAAGATATATCTAAATATTATAACAGTAGTATGTCTTCTTTTAATGTAAATGTATTTAATGAACTTCGTGCTAAATATTCTACATTTGAAAGTCTAAAAGGATTTTTGGAGTCAGAACAGGGTGGATATATTCGTGTTATTGATACATTACCTATGAAAAATCTATGTATTCTGCGATATGATAAACAATTATCTAATTTCAATTTACCTCATACAAAATGGTTTCGTTCTGTAGTTTGGGATACTGAAAAGAATATGCCTATTTCTGTAGCACCTTCAAAAAGTTCAAATGAAGAAGATTTTAATGTTAATCAGGATATTAATGAATGTGTATCATCAGGTGTATATTGTCAAGAGTTTATTGAAGGTTTTATGATTAATTGTTTTAAAATGACAGGGGATAAAGGGTTTTATATCACAAGTAGGTCATGTTTTGACGCAACCGGAAACTTTTATTCAGATAAATCATTTAGAGAACTTTTTAATGATGTTATTACTAATTCATGTGATAATACTAATAATTTTCTTGATAAGTATAATAATGATACAAATGAAGAACTAAATGAAGAAAAAGGGGAACTATCAAGATTTTATAGTTTTATTGTATATCATCCTGAACATAGAATTGTAAGTAAAGTTGAAAGACCTGGATATAAAGAGGTTCACTCTGGTATTGTATATTCTGATGGACGTGTTGTAATTCAAGATAGATTAGATATTCCTAAAATTCAAGGACTATCTGAAAATAAAGATAAAAAGTCTATTCAAGAATATATTCAGGAATTTTTGTCTGAAAAGGATTGGAAATTTCAAGGATTAGTGTTTAAGGATCTATCTGGAAATAGATGGAGATTTAGAAATGAAAAATATCAAATGGTAAAGTCACTACGAGGAAATAATCCTAATCCCTTGACACGATTTGTGCAAATGTTTCAACAAAATATTACTAAAAAATATCTGGAATTCTATCCAGAAGAGTCTACATTTTTTGAAGTATATAATCTACTATTATTTACACTAACTAATACAATTCTAAGTTATTATAAAAGTCTTCATGTATATAAGACGGTTATTAAAGAAGAGATTGATAAGATGTATTGGCCTCATTTATATAATCTACATGGTCAGTACTTAGCAAATCTACGTGAAAAGAAACAAGCATTATCTGTAATTGATGTTCATCTATATCTTCAAAAACAACCATGGCAACGTGTTGTATTTCTTATGAAAAAGTTTATGGGTGAAGTTGGACAGTAAATTTAAAAATATTTTCAATTTTATCTATTATATCATAGTCTTATTTTAAAATAACTTAAAACCTTTTGCCTATTACTAAATTAGTTGAAATAAAATGACTGGTTCTGATAATAATTCTACATCTTCTAATAAACGTTATGCTGTGGGGGTAGATCTTGGAACTTGTATGTCGGCTTGCGCTATTTTCCTAAATGGAAAAGTAGAAGTTATTACTAATGAACAAGGTAATCGTATTACACCATCATATGTTAGTTTTACTGATACAGATCGTCTAATTGGAGATGCCGCAAAAAGTATGGCTGCTGCAAATCCTAAAAATACTATTTTTGATGCTAAACGTCTTATTGGTCGTAAATATAATGATCCTACAGTTCAATCTGATATGAAACACTGGCCTTTTGAAGTATCTGAAGGTAAAGGTGGTAAGCCTCAAATTGAAGTTGATTTTAAAGGGGAACATAAGAAATATATGCCTGAGGAAATCTCAGCAATGGTTCTTCAAAAAATGAAACAAATGGCTGAATCATATCTTGGTTGTGAAGTGAAGGACGCTGTAGTTACAGTTCCTGCTTATTTTAACGATTCACAGCGTCAAGCAACAAAAGATGCTGGTGCTATTGCGGGTCTAAATGTACTTCGTATTATTAATGAACCTACTGCTGCTGCTCTGGCATATGGTCTTGATAAGAAGAGTTCTGGTGAGCAAAATGTAATTATTTTCGATTGTGGTGGAGGTACACATGATGTGTCTCTTATTACTATCGAGGATGGTATTTTTGAAGTAAAAGCAACAGGTGGTGATACACATCTTGGTGGAGAAGATTTTGATAATGCTATGGTAGATTGGTGTTGCCAGGAATTTAGTAAAAAGAACAAGGGTGTAAATCTTAAAGAGAGTGATAAGGCACTTCGTCGTCTTCGCACTGCTTGTGAACGTGCTAAACGTACTCTAAGTTCAGCTACACAAGCAAATATTGAGATTGATTCACTCTATGATGGAATTGATTTTAATGTAACTCTTACTCGTGCCAAGTTTGAGGCACTATGTGAGGCATTGTTTAGAAAGACAATTGCTCCTCTTGAACAAGTTCTACGTGATGCTAAGATGTCAAAGGAACAAGTCCATGAAGTTGTAATGGTTGGTGGTTCAACTCGTATTCCTAAGATCCGAGAACTTGTAAGTGGGTTTTTTAATGGTAAAAAACTTAACGATTCCGTCCATCCTGATGAGGCAGTAGCATATGGTGCTGCTATTCAGGCGCATATTCTAACTGCTGATAAGAATACAAAGGATGCTACTTCTGATCTCATTCTTCTTGATGTAGCACCTCTTTCACTTGGTCTTGAAACTGCTGGTGGTGTAATGACACCTCTTATTAAACGTAATACTACAATTCCTTGTAAAAAGACACAAACATTCTCAACATATGCTGATAATCAACCTGGTGTTCTAATCCAAGTATATGAAGGTGAGCGTCAATTTACTCGTGATTGTAATAGTCTTGGAAGGTTCCAACTGGATGGTATCCCCCCTATGCCTCGCGGTGTGCCTCAGATTGAAGTTTCATTTGATGTAGATGCAAATGGTATTCTTAATGTATCTGCCTCTGAGAAATCAACTGGTAAGTCTAATAAGATTACTATTACTAATGATAAGGGTCGTCTTTCTAAAGATGAAATCGATAGAATGATTGATGAAGCTGAAAAGAATGCTGCTGCTGATAAACTACAATTTGAGAAGATTGAGGCAAAGAATGGTCTGGAATCATATCTCTATAATGTTCGTAATTCAATTCGTGAGGACAAAGTAAAGGATACTCTTGGTGAGGCAACCGTGACAGAAGCAGAAGCAATTGTAAAGGAAGGACTTGAATGGCTTGAGGAACATCCTGATGAACAAAAAGAGGATTATGAGAATAAGCAAAAAGAAGTTGAAGAAAGAGTTCGTCCTATTATGATGAAACTCTATCAAGGTGCTGGTGCTCCTGGTGCTTCTTCTGCTGATAGTTCTTTCCCTTCTTCTGAAGAACCTGGTCCTCGTGTTGAAGAAGTTGATTAAGGAATAATTCTATAAAATATTATAAATTAATATAAAATTTGATATAGATACTATATATAATTTTATATACATGTATATACACAATGACGAGTACACTTATTACTCCACGAAAAATATTTAATTATAATAATATTACTGAAAATAAAATAGTATATAGTTTATATGATTTTAAGAATTTATATAAAAAAACTATATCAGCATGTGGATGTTTATTTTATAAGATAGATAATAATAAAGTTCAATTGTTATTAATAAAATATGATAATATAAATTTTCCAAAATTAGATGATTTTGGTGGAAAAATAGATATGAATGATCAAACCATATTTGATGCAATATCAAGAGAAGTATCAGAGGAAACTAATAAAATAATTAATAAAGATTTATTGGAATTAATTATTTTAAATAATAGAAATATAAATATATTTTATAATAAGAAATCAAAATACTATATGAAATTAATTGAAGTTGATAATTCATTTTATATTGATACACATATATTTGGAGAATATGAAGAAAATAATAATATAAATAGAACAATTAAATGGTATAATTATGATAAAATTAAAGAACAATTATCCTTAAGATTATTAAATAATATTGAGTTAATTAGATATTTAGATAATTTAAATAATAATTTAATTAAATAAAACAAATATTTATAAAATAAATTATGAATATGTGTTTTAAGGAATTAAATAAGATTTTGTGTAAATTGTAGGAATATTTTATGAATACTATATGGAATAATAAAAAGGATATTGTATATCAAAAATGGAAAAAATATTGGTTTGAAACGCATCCTCCAGATATTGCCGAATATTCATGGGATTATTTATTTTCAGGTGGAAAGCAAATACGTCCAACTCTTTTTTGTGAATTACAACATTATTTTTCTCCGGATTGTGATGTAAATTTAGAATTAGCATTTGCTATAGAATGTATTCATGTAGCAAGTATTGTTTTAGATGATACACCATGGATGGATAATGCTGAACTAAGAAGAGGTAAAATAACATTACATAACCAATTTACTTCAAAGAAAGCATGTTTAATTGCTTATGATTTACTCTATATGGCTATAAATATTTGGAAATCGTATCAACCAGATAATATTAATAAAGAAGAATGGGGTCAATTACTAAAAAGTAAATTACAAAGATTAATGATTGGTCAATGGTATGATTTGGATAAAAAGGGTGATTTAATAGAACTTGCTTCATTAAAAACAGGTGTATTATTTGAATTAGTTACAGAAACTGTGGCTATTTTAACAAATTTAGATAGAGAATTTTGGAAAAAATGGGGTAATAATTTAGGAATTCTTTTTCAATGGATGGATGACTGGGATGATAGAGAAGAGGATATAATTCAAGAAAATAGAAATGCCTTTAATGAAAATTATGATATTACTGTAAAAAGGTATTATTATTTATGGGATACAATTATTTTAGGAATAGGTAAAGGATGGTTTGAAAAAGATTTTGGAAAATTTATGGAGAAATATTTTATTAATTTGGATGGATTTCCAAAATATAATCCTATAAATATATCTGAATATTCTTTGTCTCAACAAATATTTTATCCTGAAAATTATAAAATTCCAAATGATATTTGTGAAGTAAAACTAAATTCCTCTAAAAAAAATAAGAATAGATTTCAATTTATAAATGGAAAAGATATGATAAAATATTTATGGTTATATATTGAGCAAAATGAAACATGTCCTAATTATGGATATTTATGGAATACACCAGAATCAGAATGGGATAATATTATTAATAATTTTAGTTAATGTTATTGCTGTTATTTAAATAAGTATATAATTTATATTCTAATCAGTTTTAGTAATAGTTACAGTTCCAGGTCCCATAGATGGTCGAGTTCTTCTAATAGGTCTTGCTGATCCAGGTGGAGGAGCAATAGGTTTAATAGATGGTGTTGCTGTTGCTGTTCCTGTAGCTCGCATCCAAGCACTACGCATTTGTTTAAACATATCAGAACAACCTCTCGCAGCAGCAGCAAAAGCCGCACGAGCAGTCATCTCTTCTCCATCAGATACACCAATACGTAAAACCATTTCATCACGTAGAGGATGAGGGACTGAATAACCAGCATATGTCACCTTAGGCTCAGAAACACCTTGAATATGATTTTCAACTAAATATGTTTGTAGTAAATTACCAAGTGTATGATCATGTCCTCTTACTAAGAAATCATATCCAATAATTCTTGTTGCAGCAGATGAAATTGTAACTTCTTCTGGTAAATCACCTTTATCAATATTTACATAGCGATTACACATATTTTCACCAACTTCACAAGCACGTTGAATAATATATTCTACAGGAAGAACCCCAATTGTTTCAACTGTAAAATCATAACTATAAGGTTCTCCTTTTTCATTAATTAGGAAACAACGAGCAACTTCCATAGTATTAAATTCTCTCATAAATGCTTGATATTTATCAGATGCTTTATCCAATGTTTCATTAACCATTTTTGATTTAATAAGCCAATTATTAAACATTTCTTCACGTCTTTCAGGATCTTCATCACGAGTATATTCATATGAACATTGTGATACAGGCATAAATCTGGCATTTTCACGTCCTGTTCCAATAGTTGCTTTGGCAATAACTTCAATACTTTGCTGTGTTGGACCTGATCCAGATTTAAGTGTAGCAATTAGACAAGTATCACCTGTAATAGGATTTGGAGGAAAGAACCTTTCAGTTGGAACTAATACAGGTTCATCTTCTGTAGCAATTACTTCACGTACTTCAAAATCGGATGATTTTACATATTTAATATTATCTTTATCACTTGATACATTTAATTTAAAGATATATCTATCAGGGTTCCATTTAAGAGGTTCTGATACATTAATATGTAATAAACCAATTCTATGAGCGAACATTTCATTAGTCATAGGTGTATCATTTCGTTTTACAACAACATCAGTAGTAGTTCCCGTAGATGTCATATCAGCTCTAAAGGCTACTGTTTCAACACCTGTTAGGATTAAACGTCTTAATGTATTGGCATATGTTACATGACTGGGTGTCAATGTAAAGGTATATGTTAGATTATCTTGTTTCCGAATATTTTTAAAGTCCATCTTGTTATCTCTATACTATCCTCCGAATCATCATTTAAATCAAATTTTGTCAAATCGATTTTATTTAAATAATTTAATCTTTCAAATTGCGTTTTTGTGTCAAATGTTTCATTCGTTAATGTAAAAAGGATGAGTAGACCTGCTCCAATTCATATTTGTTTTTACTCTAATCGCTGTGAATGGTCAAAAGCATTTATTACTGAAATATCACAAACATCATATCATAAAGAATTTAGATTTATATGTGTTGACCCAAGCCCTAATAGAGCCCCATTACCAAGTTGGTTAAAACAGATACCTACTCTTGTTATTTCAGGTGAACCTGAGCCACGTACAAATAATGAAGTAATGAATTGGTTATATGAACGTAAAATGAAAGATGGTGGAGCTAAGTCATCAGCTACAGGTCAGCCTATTTCTACTGAACCTGAACCATATTTAGACTCCGAAATGGGTGGAGGTTTTGGAGATAGTTATTCTTTTATTAATTCCGACTGGTCTGCAACTGGAAATGGTGGAAACTCAATAGCCCATAATTTTTCATTCTTAGGTGGATCAAATGCTGTTGGAACAAAAGAGGCATCTAATTTTCAAACTACATCATCTTCATCAGGTAAACGTAGTAAAAAGGAAGAAATGTTAGACCAACAAATGGAAGCATTTAAACGTGATCGTGATATTGGAATGCCACAAAGAGTTAGTAGAATGTAAAATATCAATTATAATAACAAAAAACTTAAAGATTATACGGGGTTAATATTTAGGAGTAAGATTTAGCAATATGTCTATGTTATCAGCTTTTACCACACAACTTGTTAATTTTTTTGAGGATCTGATTGCAACCTTTCCGGAGGAAAGAGATATTAAATTAGCTCTTGAAGCAATTAAAGGTGCTAAAAAGATTAATCCTCGACTGACACTTGATTTATTTTATGAACATGTTTACAAAGATTTAAATACAGCCGTTGCTAATCGTGATATTGTAACTATTCGCGCAGTAGCCCAACATAAGATTTCATCACAATTTAATGAAATGACTTCGGCTCTTGCTATTTTTGATAAACATTGGGATACAATGGGAGCAAAAAATCAGGAGTCTATTTGGAAATATATGACCGTATTATCACTACTCTGTGAAAAAGCGCGCGCTTAGATGAATTTTTAATTATTTAAAGACTAAATAACAACCGTAATAAAGATGAGTGAAACAACTGTTAATGAATCCGTATTTCAGATAAAGTATAATGAGTTTATTGACGATTTACTTGGAGCACTTCCAGAATATTCTGTACAACTTGAAACAGCAAAAGCACTAACAAGTGAGAATAGAGCATTACGTTTTCGTAATGAAGTGAAACAAGTTGATTTTAGAAATGAAAATGATATTAATTCTAAAAAAAATCCTGGTACAGTTCTACCTGGTGTAACAATTGAAAACTCTTTATGGAATACTTTATCTGAAAATACACAAAAAGCAATTTGGGAACATTTACGTGTATTAAGTGTTTGTTCATTTATGGAATCAGGTTTTTCAGATGATGGAGCTAAACCTGAATGGCTTGATGATGCTATGAAAGAAATGAAAGAAAAACTAAACGGTGTTGATTTTGAAGGTATGTTTTCAAAGTTTATGAAATTCTTTAAACCATCTGAAGGTGAAGATGTATCAGGAACAGATGTAAGTGGTGCATCTGGCTTTTTTAATAAAATGCCTAAACTTCCTGAAAAATTCTTGAAAGGTCAACTTGCTAAATTAGCTGAAGAACTTGTTAAAGATATTAAGCCTGAAGATTTGGGAATGAGCCCTGAACTTATTGCTGAATGTGAGAAATCCCCGTCCCGGGCTTTTGATATTTTATTAAATGTTTTTACCAATAATCCTGGTATAATTCAACAAACAATTCAGAAAATTGGTAAAAGACTGCAACAAAAAATGATGTCAGGTGCTATTCGTCCACAAGAAATTGCCCGTGAAGCTGAAGAATTAATGAAAGAATTTGCTGGTAATTCTAATTTTACAGATATGATGGGTAATCTTAAAAGTGTATTTGGCTTTGAAGATATGGATTTAGCACGTTCTGCTGGTCGTGAAAGTAGTGCTCGTCTTTCTATGGCTCGTGACCGTTTAAGAAAAAAACTGGAAAAGAAGAAACAAGGAGGTAAGTAAATAAAATCCCTAAGGTGTAGGAGTTATTATGAAAGGAACTGAATTTTGTGAACAACCTTTTTGGAAGGATCCTGGAGTGATTTTTAGAGATTTTACTTTACAATATGTTCCATTTTGTGAACATCAGCGATGGAACTTTGGAGTCCGGATTCTAATCATATCATTATTTCTTGGAGGTATTTTTAGTTTCTTTTTTGGATTAAATGGTTTATTAGTTGCCTTTTTCTTTGGACTTATAACAGCTTCTGTTATTATTTTTATAACAGATATGAATAAAAAAGAGTTAAAGAAAGAAGAAAAAGAAGAGAAAAAGGAAGAAAGAAAAAAAGAAGAAAAACGGGACAGATGGGATACTTACCACAATTTACCCTATATAGCAACTGTTGACCCTTCAAGAGGATTTATGGCTATTATCAATGAACCCTTTGTAAATGGTGGATCTTCACAAGGAAGTACACAACCATATGATCCAGTTGGAATTGTAGATATTGATGCATCACCTTATTCTGGTCCAGCACTTCCTGAGTTTACTCCTCCTACATCCAGAAATCCATTTATGAATATACTTCTCGATGAAATTAAATATAATCCTACAAGACCTCCTGCTGCTCCTGCTGGAGATCCAAGTGTAAAACAAACATTTGATGATTATTTCCGTGTACAATGGTTTTCAGACCCAACTGATGTTTTTGGTAAAAATCAGAGCCAAAGACAATTTGTAACTCAACCATCTACAACTGTTCCTAATGATCGCGAATCATACCAAAATTGGCTATATAAAATTCCTGGTAAATCATGTAAAGAAGGTGGAAGAAATTGCCTCGCGGGAACTGATGGCGGTCCTGTTACTTGGTTGAATATGGATTCATAAGTAATAAAATTTGATTATTGATAATATATTTTATAAATAATTATATCAATAAAATGTCAAGGAGAAAATTTAATTTAGAGCTACTTAACAATAAGATAAAAGAAGATAATGCTACACTTATAGGGGATTATTCAGGAAAATTAACAAGAAATAATATCATTTCATATAAGTGTTCTTGTGATAAAGAATGTAATAAAAACTTTTATACTGCGATTAATGAAACGGGAGGATTTAAATGTCCTGATTGTGTTCATATAAAAAGATATGGAAAAATTAAAAAACAAAAAATAAAATTAACAAAAGAAGAAAGTGAAAATAAAAGAAAAGCTACCAATTTAGTAAAATATGGAACTGAGTATGGGTTTCAAAGTACAATAGTAAAACAAAAAATAAAAGAAACGTGTTTAAAAAAATATGGTGTTGAATATTCGCTACAAAGTAATGAAGTTAAGAATAAAGGAAAAGAAACATGTTTAAAAAAGTATGGTACAGAATTTTCTTCTCAATCAGAAATAATTAAACAAAAAGCAAAAACTACTAATTTAGAAAAATATGGTTATGAATGCGTTTTGAAGGTTGCTGAAATAAAACAAAAAATAAAAGAAACATGTTTAAAAAAATATGGTGTTGAACATCCTATGTATATTAATGAAACAAAAGAGAAAATTAAAAGAACTTCTTTAGAAAGATATGGTGTTGAATATCCTACTCAATTAGTTGAAATTCAAGAAAAAGCAATACATACAGCAAAATCATATAAGAATTATACTACACCTTCTGGTAAAATCATAAAAGTACAAGGGTTTGAACCTTATGCGTTAGATGAATTATATAAATTATATTCTGAAGATGATATTATAACAGATAGAAAGCTTGTTCCTAAAATAGAATATATAGATAATTCTACTAAAAAGTTTTATTTCCCTGACATATATATTAAATCAATTAATAAGATAATTGAGGTAAAATCTAATTGGACCTATAAAACTAATGAGAAAAAATGTATATTAAAAGGTAAAGCTTGTATTGATAAAGCGTATATATTTGAATTATGGATATATGATAAATTAGGTAAAAATAAAACTATAATAAATAACCTTACTGAGTAAGTTATAATGGTTAAATCAAGATAGTTAAATATTAATTTTAATTGTTGTTTTCTAAATATTGTTTACAAGCATCAGAATTATTATTATATTCTTTCATACACTGAATATACTCTTTAGGAAATGGTATATCTTGTGTTTCTGTTTTATTTGTTGGTTGTTGTACAATTGGTGAAGAACGAAACATATTAAATGCTAAACTCTGTCCAGCTCCTAATCCAAATCCTTGCATAACATTTGAAAAGAAACCTGGTTGTTCCACTTTTACATTATGTTGTTGTGTATATGATGGAGTTGTTACAGGTTTACTAACAGAACTTTTTGAAGAAAAAATAGATTTAGATGAACCTCGGGGCATTTATTTTATAGTATTTTATTTATGTTTAAGTTTTTGAGTGATAAGATATGGTTTCTTATCACAACTAAATTTACGCAAAGTTTTACCTCGTGATTGTAAAACAGATTTAACGCATATTCCAATTGCTGCTTTTTCTTTCTGTTTAGCTAAAGTTTGTTTTTTTGTATTTTGACGGAGTTTTACAGTTTTACGAACTTTTTTTATACAATGACATAGATTTTTGGCTAAAGGACTTGTTCTCATTCTTAATAATTATTTATAATTTTTATATAAAACTAAATAATTATTTATTATAAATATTTGTTTATGAAGAATAGTATTAGAGATAATGGAGATTAATCGTTTAACTCATTCCAGAGATGATCTATGTGGTATTCAATCCTATTATTCACAATCTGTTGGTCCTGGTCGTTATATTACAACTAATTTAGTCCCCAAGGCTACCGGCGTAAACCCTGTAGCAGTTGATCAGCTTCTTATTTATCCCCGTGAAGGTTACGGATATAATAACGCCTCAATTAATGCTGATTCTGTTTTAAGAAATCAACCTGCTTTTAAAAACAATCGTTGTTTAATTCGTCCTCAAAGTCGCCCTTTTCTGAGCGTACCTTATATGGCTGGTGGAAGTCCCTCAAGAGATGTAGAAAGTCTTCTCCTACACTCCGAACAAGTGCGTATGGGTAAAGAATGTGGAACTGTAACTGAACAATTTTTCCCTCAACAATATACTCCTATGATCCCAATTCTTAAGAATAATATTCAAAATCCTAAGAACTTAATTCCTGAAGTTGCTGCTGGTGGATGGGTTCATGGAGGTATCCCCACTCGTTCTTACATTCGCGATGTAAATTGTTAAGTTATAGAAGAAAATGAGCCTTCGTCGAACTCCTGAAGAGATGCTTCGTAATCTGACAAAAGAACGTAATAGTCTTTTAACAGAACTTAATTCTGTTAAGGAAGAATGTCAAGAAAGAATTCTTCATCTTGAAGGAAAACTATATAATGCTGGTAAAAACCCTAAAGAGAGACTTGCGATTGAAAAAGAACTCGTAAAAGAACGTACAAGATGTTTAAAGGAAATGGAACGCATCAATAAAAAAGTTGAAAAACTAAGTGGTAATGTTGAAGCACGTACTTCCAGACTTTCTATGGCGGCTACTAAGAAAAATAAGAAATCAGTTAATGCTTCACTTAATTCAAATATTGCTTTAGCAAACGCTCTTGCTATTGCTGTTTCTACTGGTATGACACGTAAAAAACGTCGCACTCCTAATGAAATTGCCGCAAATAAAGCCATTGAAGAAGCAGAACGTTTAGCAAAAGCAACTGCTAAGGCTGAAGCAAAAGCAATAAAAAATGCGGCTATTGCTGCTGAAAAAGAAAGAAAAGCTGCTGAAAAGGCAACTGAAAAAGCAAGAAAAGTTGCTGAAAAAGAGGCTGAAATTGCTAAACTAAGAGCCCTTAAAGAAGCTAAAATTGCAGAGGCTTTAGCGGTTAAAGAAGCAGCAGCAACTGCTAAAGCAGTAGAAAAGGTTGAAAAAGTTGTTAAGGCGTACCCTGCTTACACTAAACATATCAGTAATACTCTTAAGAAATCAGGTACTAAAATGAAAGGCCCTAATGTTATAAAGTTTGTTTCTAATTTTAAGAAAGCACATCCTAATACTTACAATACATTTAAGAAAACACGTTCTGTCAATAAAGAACGTATTATGGGACATCTACATAAGAAAAATACTAAACCTTATAACCCTTTCAATAACATAAATGAAGAAATTAACTTTAATCTAAGCAATTCAAATAATAATAGTAATACCAAAAAAAATACTAAACCTTATAATCCTTTTAATAATAATAACTTTGGCTTACTATAATATTTTTATTGTACTTTTAATGTTTCAATAAAATCACGTATCTTTTGAATATTCTCATCTAATGAAACACCTTCTTCAGTTGAGAGTTCCAAACAAGGAATATTTGTATTAGAAATCCATTTCTTATGCTGTATATCTAAAGCATTAAGATAATCAATATCAATACCTTCTTCACCATGTCTATTACGAATTTTAATACGCTTACTTGATGTTACAGCACTTGTTGAGATATATATAATTGCTTTTACTGGATATATATTAGCAAATGAATTAAACCATTCTTCATACAAATCCCATTCTAATGAATTAATATTGCCTGAATCACGTAACATTTCTGCAAAGACATATCTATCAGTTAAGAGAGAACGTTCTGTTAATATAATTTGAGGAATTGATACAGATTTATCTAAATTGTTAACTGCTTCTCTAATATTTTTAAGACGTGTTAGAATAGCACAATTCTGAAAAGTATATGCCCATCGTTTCTTATCTTCATAAAAGAGTTCTAATAGATTTCTACCTTCTTCATTCTTTAAAGCAGTCCATTGGCCAACTGGTTCATCTACATAGTTAATTTCAGGAATTTTCTCACGAATAGCATTAAGTAAAGTTGATTTACCAGCACCAATATTTCCGTCAAGAGAGATAATAATAGGGTTCATTTTGATATATCTTAGATTGTCAAAAATATATTCGGGATTAAACGGCGTCAAATTTTTGATGTATGCGCATATCAGGAAATGGCTATCTATTTGAGTGATGTAAATACAGCATACGGTCCTGTTCTTACAGCCCATTGGGAAAAAAAAGAAAATCCACAACATTATGATTTTATAACAACTAATTATATAAATCCTGAACCTAAGAGACATATACTTGGATTAGTGGGAGGTAATGAAGTAAGTCTTATCAAAGGAAATATGGTTGATTTAGAGTCTGATTTACGTGGAATTAATATTCCAAATACATTTTGCCCTTGGAAACAATATCAACCACCTCCTAAAAAACAAAGTGAAATAGTCCGAAACAATGTTAAAACCGATTTGAAGATTGATGTTAGACCAGAACATTTACCAGCATATCAAATGTTTGGATATCCAGGTGTTTATGCTCCTGAACCTATGAAACGTGTCGCCTGTTTCCAGCCTGAAAAATATTAAGTAAATAAACTATAATAATAAGAAGGAGAATGAATGGGTGTTATACTCAACAACAAGCTTTAACAAGACCAAGAAATGATCCATTTCATCAAGTGGATGATATGAGAATTACAAGTTATGCTGGGCGTTATTATTTAGAACAACCTGCTGCTCGTTGCCCTACAACTTTTCCAGTAAATGCTACAACACGTTTACAGAAATCAGGTAATGCTTGGGTTTCAGGACAATGGCGTACTGATGTGGAGTCTGATTTAAAAGGGATTGACCGGCTTGGAACAAAAATCAGATGTGATAAAGTCCTATATAATCCCGACACAAATCGTTTTAATAATATAGGCATTGATAATGCTCCAGATCAAAATATTCCTATGACATTTGCTCGTTTAGTTGACCCTCCTTGTACTCTGCGTACAACTGGATGGAATAGATGGGTTCCTCTTTTCCATAATCCTCAAGAAACATTTGAGACACCTTTTGATTTCTTTATACCAAGTCGCGATGTTGATAAAGAAAAATATAATACTCATAAACAACAATCGTGTTACACACCTTATTTACAACCTCCTATTTCTGAATTAGGTCATGCTCGTGATGAATATCCGAATTATCCATTTGTTCAATCATAATTAGTAAATTATATATATAATATCTTATAATATATTCTATTATATCATAATAATCTTAAAATACAATAGAATATGACAAGAAAAACAAGAAAAATAGGCGGTAGTGCTTTAAAATTATCACCAAATGTAATTCAATCACTTGTTAACAAAATGAAACGTTATAAAAACACGAGTAAAAAAACTATTAATCGTAAATTGGGATATATGAAAATCTATAATAATTTTTATAAGGGAAAATTTAATACTAAAAAGAAGTCAAGTACAAGTAGTGATTATAATGAAAATGTAGAAGTTGTAAATACAACAACTAATGAATGGAAACTAAAACCAGGTGTCAATGAAGAAGAAAATATACCACAAGTATTATTACCAGAACGTAAAAAGAAAGCAACGTTTATTCGTATTTCATCAAAACCTTAAATTATCTTCTTCATTATCTATTAATAACCACATATTATATTGTTTCATTATTTCCTTTTTTTTATGACCTACTACCCAATTAAAATGAACCATAATATTATTATATATTTTATTATTATTAGTATAAAAATAATTTCCATTTGGGAATAAATCTAATGGAAATAGATGTAAATTAAGATACATTTTAATACATTTGTTAAAATATCCTTGATCATAATATGGTGGTAAATCAATACTTTTATATATTTTAATTATATCTGAACTTTCACAGTTAAAATACTTTTTAGTAATATCATTTGAGCGTATATACATATATCCAGTACATACATTACCATAATTATTATCTTGTAATGTGTCATTTTGTATCCATGCATCACCATCTATATCTTTTAAGGTTTCAATATATTCTAAAGGATTTTGTTTGAAATATATATCACCATCTGTATATAAACAGTTATAACCTAATTCTATTATTTTATAAATTAATAACATTTTAATATAACCTATTTTATCAAATTCATTATCAGTAATAGAATAATATGATGATAAATCAGTTTTGATTAAATGTGTTTTATAGCCTAAAAAAGATAGTCTATTATATGAGACTTCATCTAAACAAAATATATATATCTTCTTATCCAATAATAATTTATGTAATGATTTTAGTAAATTTAGTGTATATTCTATATAGCCAATATTTGTAATTGTTATAAATAATGTTTTATTATTTTCAAATAAGCATTCTGTAATATAGTTTTTATCAATATTAATCATATTAAATATAATTATATAAATATTTTTAAGCTATTGTAATAAAATATAAAAATATTTATATGATTTTGACTTAAAAAATTAAAGGTTTTTTACTGTAGTAGTATGGAGGTCATAGCATTATCTGGTCTTCTTGGATTAGGATATCTAATCTCAAAAGCAAGTGGTTCTCAACAACCAACACAAAATATAAGTAAAAATAATGGAAATGCTATGATGATAAACCGAAAATCATCTGAAGAAATTCCTCCACAAAATCTGGAATATCCAGCTATAAAAGAGGGTTTTTTACCAGCCGCACGTGGACCTAATTCAGATCCTCTTACATTAGCACCTAAGGGTGCTTCTGCTGTTGGATTTGGACCTGAGCTTGATATGATGTATCAAATGCCAAATGGGCAAACATATCCTTCCGAGCCTAATCCTGGTCCTTATGGTACTGCTATGGGTTACGCAACACAAAAACCACCATACGCACCTGGATATACTCCGGGCACACAACCAACACCGCAATCAATTGATAGTAATGTTGCTATGGCTGAATATCGTTCTGATAATACAGAACAAGACCCAACATATATTGATGGAAATTATGTAATTAGCCCTCTTTCAGGTCAAAAGATCCCTAACAATGAATTTAAACATAATAATATGCAGCCTTTCTTTGGAGGCCGTATTAAACAAAATATGGCACCATCTGCTAATACTCAAGTTCTGGATATGTACAATGGTAATGGATCGACACAAATCAAAAAACGAGAAGTTGAAAATATGTTTGAAACATCACGTGCTCCTTATGGAAATCCTTATGGAATGGAAGATAATACAGACTTTTTTCAAAGCCGTATTGAAACACAAGCACCCAGAGCAAGAAATGGAGAAAAACCTTTTGAACCTACCCGTGTTGGTCCTGGTGTAAATGAAGGATTTGGATTTGCTGGAAAAGGTGGGTTTCAACAACTTGATATTAATGAAATTATGAGACCTAAAGATACTAATGATCTTCGTGTATTGAGTAATCCTAAAGAAACATATAATACTCCTATGGTTCCTGGTAGCCATTTTGTAGGAACAAATGCTACATCTGAAGATTTAGGAGAAGTTCGTAAATATCGTCCTGATACATTCTATATTGATGAAACTGGCGAACGTTTCTTTACAACAACTGGTGATTTAATTAAAGAAACTGTACGTTCTACACAAATTTTAAATCATACTACACGACCTGAAACAAGTGTAGAATATGGTGGTGTAGCTTCTTCTCAGGATTTTGGCGAATCATATGTTTCTGGTGCCTATAGAACTCCTATGACACAACAATATGGTGGCGCTGGATATCGTAATGCTGATATGACTGGATATTATACTAAAAATACTGATGCCGCTGAAGCTGATTATGGTCGTTCATCCATTGAAATGCGTCCTAATGAACGCAATGAAACTTCAGAACGTGTAATGGCTTTAAATCCTGTTCCTGCTGAAAATGGGTTAGTAGTAGCTCATTATACGGATGATGCGCGTCCTACTCGTCGTGGTGAAACTATTGGTAATATTCGTATAACTGGTACACCCGTTAATTATGCTCAAGGTGCTCCTGCTGTTACAGTTTGGGATCCTATGGATGTTGCTCGTACAACTGTGAAGGAAACAACTATTTATCTGGATCGTCCTGGTGTAGCTGCAAGTGGTAATGCTCCCAATAGACTGAAAGTATATGATCCTGATGATATTGCTCGCCCTACTCAAAAAGCCCAACTTAGTGCTAATCTTGCTTGGACTGGTCCTGGTGGTAATGGTGCTTGGAATGATAATATGGATCCTACTTTTGCTTACAATATGCGCACTAATCCTAATAAAGAACAAGTAGCACGTGGACGCAAACCTATTGCTGGCTCAGGTAAGAATGCGTTATTTACTGGTGATCCTGGTCGTCAAACTACTCATAAATTAGATACTGATTTTATTAATGATCGCGCTCTTGCTATTAATCGTCCTATTGATATTACTCCTGGTGCTGGTGATATTGGACGCGTTGAATACCGTGTTCCTTTGAAATTGGATGTAAGCCGTGATAGAAATACTTATGATACAGTGTCTGCTGTTGATAATAACCCTCTTATGCAATCTCTCCATAAAAATGCTGAATTAGATGATCAATCTATTCGTGAATATCAGGCCTTTTTGGCAGCACAATAGTAGCACAATAATTTAATATATCATTACTAATTCTTTTCTTAATTTTTTTATCCAAAGATAAAATATATTCGGCAATTTCTTTTGTAATACTTTCCTTCTTAATATAATCCTCTATGAAGAAAGGACATTTCTTTAGAACAATTAAACATTTCTCAGGTGTTTGCTCCATATCTTTTATACATTCAGGGGATACTTCAAGAATTGTATAATCTATTTCATCTGTTAAACATTCTTTAGGGATAGTTTTATATGTAAAAGACCAACGTTTAGCCGATTCTATAATAACTTCTTTTGTTAAATATTTTGCTGGAATATATTGAATATTAGAACCACACATTCTTAAAGATGTATCATGTTGATCAGGACTTGTAATAGCAAGCCAAGCAAGTTCAGATGACATAAATTCATCTGGTACATTTTTAATATTTTCACCAATTGCCTTAACTGCCTCATAGCACATTTCATGTGACATAAATTCCTTAGGAATAAATTCTAAACAAGGAAATCTACTTTTAACAGCTGCTATACACATTTCTTTATTAATAAATTTATTAGGAACATATTCTAAAATTTGCCCATTTCTTTTTATAGCAGAAAAACAATTTTCATATGTTTTAAATTTATTTAAACAATACTTTAATCCCCAGCAAATTGATTTAATAGCAGCGTCACATAATTCTTGTGTTTGAATATATTTTGGGATAAATTTCATATTCCATCCATTCTCTGTAACAGAATAAAGACATAATTTATAATATTCTTCTTTTGTAAGTAAATGTGGTTTAATACTACATATAGCACCATCATTATTTTCAATAGCCTTAAGACATAAATCATAATTAATAAATTCATCATTTACATATGCTATTGAAGGACCCCATTCTTTTACAGAGTTAGTAACTGTTTCTACTGTTTGAATAAAAGTTTTTCTATTATCATGTGTAATTATTTGTTTATCCTCTATAAGAAATGGATGTAATGGAATTGTAATATAACCATATTTTTTATTTAAATCATCATCCGAATCAGAATCATATTCAGAACTAATATCAGATTCAAAATCAGATGATGCTTTTGATAATGATTTTTTAATAGATCTTGATATTATACTATATGTATCATATTCGGAATTATAATCATTTGTTTCTATATCACTAATAGATATTACATCTGTCATAATAATATTATAATATATAGTATACACTTTTAAGCATTAAAAATATTATAATTTTATTCAACAATTTTAAATATACCAAATGAAACTATTCCACATATTATTAATAATATAAATGATATTATCATTCTTTTCTTTTTTTCATTTGATGATAATTCAGAAAATAATTGTCTTTGTTCCTGTTCCTGTGTATGATTTTCTATATGTTCTTGAGTAATTTCATTATTATTAATTGTTTCTTGAAGTTGATTAATAATAATACTAATATGTTGTATTTGTTCGAGAATATTAGTATTTTGTTCTAATAGAGTATGATTTTGATTAATTAATGGTTCTTGTAATGGATTAATTGGTATTCTACATGTAGGACATTTTGGATTTTCAGTAGATTTTAAATATTTATCCCAACATGATATATGCCATAATAGTTTACATTTACAGTATGTATTTTTTATTAATTTATCATTTTCATTATTTGTATTACTCATACAAATAATACATTCATTTTCTTC